>Ga0209814_10000056_pt1 | contig 27297 bp, 26 predicted proteins | sample SoiMetdeltSBSDD1_FD_187597 | JGI IMG/M metagenome (GOLD analysis project Ga0209814, IMG submission 187597) | Bulk soil microbial communities from a Populus tree surrounding site in Tennessee, USA - Soil MetaG P. deltoides SBSDD1 (SPAdes) (version 2) | ecosystem: Environmental > Terrestrial >... | reverse complement strand
GCCTCATCCTCCACGAGCGCTCGCCGATCAACCCGAAGTCGATCTACGCGACGTCGAAGGTCGCCGCCGACTTCCTGACCATGAACTACTTCGACGCGTTCGGGGTGCCGGGCGTCGTCACGCGCATGTTCAACAACTACGGCCCGCGCCAGAATCCGCGCTACGTCACCGGCACCATCGTCACGCAGGCGCTCGCCCGCGAGACGATCGAGCTCGGCAACCTGGAGCCGATGCGCGACTTCTGCTTCTGCACCGACGGCGTGCGCGGCCACCTCACCGTCGCCGCCCAGGGCAGCCCCGGCGACGTCTACGTCTACGGGCAGGGCGAGAACGTCTCCATGCGCGAGTGGGCGGAGACGATCCTCCGCCTCGGCGAGGAGCACGGGTACTGGCCCGCCGGGCGCCGGCTCGTCTCGACCGAGGACCGCTTCCGGCCCGGCGCGAGCGACGTGCTCGCGCTTCGTGTCGGGCACGAGAAGCTGACGCGCGAGACCGGTTGGGAGCCGCGGGTCTCGTGGGAGGACGGGATCCTGCAGACGATCGCCTGGTACGCGGAGAGCCGCGACCGCTGGATCGGCCGCGTCGACTGGATGCCCACGGGCGCGCCGCTCGGCACGCCCCGCTAGCGCGGACCTTCCACGCGCGCGATCCAGTAGTCACCGGACTCCTCGAGCCGCGTGCACGTGTAGTCGCACAGCTGGGTCCTCCCGAACGCGATCGCCCCGGTCGGCGGGATCCCGCCGTCGGGGAGCCTGACGACGCGGGCCTGGTCGATTCCTCTCGTCAGCGCATACCAGCGTGCGAGCCCGAGTGGCTCGAGGTCGTCGTAGTCCACGTAGGCCGTGCCCCCGTCCGACCAGGCACGATCGAGGAGCCGTGGGATCTCTGCCTCGAACCGCCCCGTCCGGAGGGGGCCCTCGGTCGCATAGGTGTGGACGAAGAAGGCGAATTGGAGGGCCGCGAGGCCGGCGAGGCCGAGAGCGAGGGCCCGGGCCCACCGCGCACGCACGACCGCGTCTCGGAGCGCCTCGAGCGCAGGGACGGCTAGGACGACGAGCATGACCGCGAAGGGCGTCAGCCGGACCGCGTGGAAGCGGTCGATCGTGACCGCGGCCGGGATCGGCGAGACCGCCAGAGCCGCGAGCGCGAAGCGCCAGAAGGGATCGTCACGTCTCCGGGCGAGAACCAGGACGAGCCCGACGACCGAGAGCGCGAGCGACGCGGCCAGGAGCGCCGCGGATCCGGGCGTGTGCGCATACGGTTTGACGTCGCCCGAGACGACGTAGTGCCACACCTGCAGGTCCTGGAGGTAGTTGACGGCCGCTCGCCAGGCAACCTCCGGCACCGGCATGTCGTCGGTGACGAAGGTCGTCGCGTCCCAGCGCCGCGTGAGCGCGCCGGGATGGAGCCGCGTGTACGCCAGCAGGGGAAGCTGCGTGACGGCGAATCCCGCCCACGCGACGAGCACCCATCTCCAGCGGCTGCGGAGCCCGACGAGAGCGAGCGACGCCGCGAGCAGCGGAGCGAGCAGTCGGCCGCCGGCGTACACGTACGTGATCGCGCCGAGAGCGGCCGACACCGGAAGCGCGCTCGCCGCCTCCCAGCGGTCGAGCCTCGAGGCGCGCTCGACGGCGAGCAGCGCGAGGCAGAGGAACAGGGGCTCCATCGCGACCTCGAAGGCGACGCGACCGACCTCGAAGAGCCAGGGGGAAGACCCCGCCACGACGACGGCCGCCACGCCGACCGAGGCTCGGCCCGTCGTCCGGTACCCGAGCCACCCGAGCAGCGCGATCGCCGCGAGCATGCACGCTGCGGAGAAGCCCCGAGCGACCTCGCGATCCGCGCCGGTGACGAGGAAGACCCCGGCGAGGCCGTAGACGTAGAGCGGGCTCTTGTAGTCGAGGAAGGAGGAGAAGTAGAGCGGGAAGCGGGCGCCGTACTCGTCGCGGCCCTCGTCGGCGATCGTGTGCGCGTTGTAAGCGAGCGCCGCCTCGTCGCGGAAGAATCCGGGCGGGTTGTCCGGCGACACCCAGAGCTGGAACGCAGCCACGGCGAGCACGAGCGCGAGACCCACGAGCAGCCCTGCGGGGACCCGCCTCACGGGCCCGTCGCCCGTACGAGCCGGTAGTCCTCCCAGCGAGCGACGTCCTCGCACGCGTAGTCGCAGTCCTGGAAGCGGAGGAAGAGCAGCGACCCGCGTGGAGGAACCCCTCCGTCGGGCAGGATCACAACGCGGTCGTCGGGGAGACCCGCCTCGGCGACGCGCCACCGGGCCTGAGCCTGGGCGCCACGGTCGTCGAAGTCGACGTAGATCGTCTCGCCTGCCGCCAGCGGCCCCTCGAGCAGGGGCTCGACCCCGGCGTCGAAGAGCACGAGCCTCGCGGGGCCGCGCGTGCGATAGACGTCGAGGAACTGAGCGAACTGCACGGCGATCGAGACCGTGAGGACCCCGGCCGCCAGCTGCAGGAGCCCCGAGCGCCTCCACCCCTGAACGAGCGCGTCGATCGCCGGGATCGCGAGCACGACAAGGAGGACGGGCAGGGCGGCGAGCCGGATCGCGTTGTGCCGATCCACCGTCAGCGCCGCCGGGATCGGCACGAGGAGCGTGGCCAGGAGGACGTACCGCCACCAGAGGTTCGCCCGCTGCCGAGAGAGCACGAGGACGACGCCGGCGACGGCGAGGACGACCACGGCGCCGAAGAGCGCGCCGTACCCGCCGTTGTGGATGTAGGGCGCCGGATCCCCGGAGGTCGCCCAGTGGAAGGGGTCGACGTCGCGGAACCAGTTCGCGACCGCCTGGAGGACGACCTCCGGGCCGGATCGGCCCTCCCGCGCGATCGTCGTCGCCTCGTACCGTGCCGTGAGATTGCCCGGATGCCGGAGCGCGTAGACGGCCATCGGCACGAGCGCGAGCGCGAATGCGGCCCACGCGAGCACGACGAAGCGCCATCGACCCTGCCCGGCGAAGACGAGGAGCGCTGCCGCGAGGAGCGGGCCGAGGAGGCGGCTCCCCGTGTACGAGTAGGCGATCGACCCCACCAGGGCCCCTGCCGCGGCGCCGTCGAGGATGCCGTACCGTCGGAGTCGCGACACCCGCTCGAGCCAGAGCAGGAGCAGCACGACGAGAACCGGCATCATCGTCGCCTCGATGGCCAGCCGGCCCAGCTCGAACAGCCACGGCGTCAGGCCGGCGAGGACGACGGTGACGGTCGCGACCGGCCAGCTCCCGGTCAGTCGTCGCGCGAGCAGGCCGAGCAGGAGCACCGCGGAGAGCACGAGCACCGCCGAGAGCCCGCGTGCGGCCTGCGCATGCGCGCCGGTGACCTCGAAGACGGCCGCCAGCAGGTACGGGTAGAGCGGGCTCTTGTAGTCGTCGAAGGAGCGGAAGAAGAGCGGTAGACGTGCACCGTCCTCGTCCCTCAGGCCCGTCGCGAGCGTGTGCGCGTTCAGCGAGAGCGCCGCCTCGTCGCGGTGGTACCCGGGCGGATTCGAGGGCGTGATCCAGAGATGGAACGCCGCGACCCCGCAGACGAGCGCGAGACCCACGAGCACGATGGGCCGATCGAAGACCGACCGCACCGGGGCATCGTAGAAGCATGGGCGGAGGCCGGACCGCACGGTACCCTCCGACCGTGCGCGTCCTGGTCACCGGCGGCGGGGGCTTCCTCGGCTCCCATCTCGTCGAGCGCCTCGAGCGGGACGGCCACGACGTCGTCGTCGCCCGCCGCGCCGACCACGACCTGACCTCGATGGACGCCGCCGCCCGGCTCTTCGCCGAGGCGGAGGCCGAGCTCGTGTTCCACCTCGCGGCCGAGGTCGGCGGCATCGGCGCGAACCGCGCCAATCCCGGCCGTTACTGGTACGCGAACCTGGCGATGGGGACGAACGTCCTCGAGCAGGCGCGGGTACACGGGACGCCGAAGCTGGTGATCGCGGGGACCGTCTGCTCGTACCCGAAGCACGCCGCCATCCCGTTCTCCGAGGACGACCTCTGGGACGGCTACCCGGAGGAGACCAATGCGCCCTATGGCGTGGCGAAGAAGGCCGTGCTCGTCGGCGCCCAGGCGTACCGCGAGCAGTACGGCCTCGACGCGATCTTCCTCCTTCCCACGAACCTGTACGGGCCGCGGGACAACTTCGACCTCGAGACCTCGCACGTCATCCCGGCGCTGATCCACAAGATGGTCGAGGCCGAGGACGAGGTCGTGCTCTGGGGCGACGGCTCGCCGACGCGCGAGTTCCTGTTCGTCGAGGACTGCGTGGACGGGCTCGTCCTGGCGGCCGAGCGCTACGACGGCCCCGAGCCCGTGAACCTCGGCGCGGCGAAGGAGATCTCGATCCGAGAGCTCGCGGAGCTCGTGGCCGACGTCACCGGCTTCGAGGGCCGGATCACGTGGGACGAGAGCCGTCCCGGCGGACAGCCCAGGCGCTCGGTCGACCCGAGTCGCGCGCGCGAGCTCTTCGGCTTCGAGGCCCGGACGCCGCTTCGCGAGGGGCTCGAGCGCACGGTCGCCTGGTACCGGGCCGCGCTGGCCGGTGTCGGTCGCTAGCGCCTCGGTCGGCGCGGCCAGGGAGGCCGGCCGCACCGTCGACTACCTGCTCGAGCGCCCCCGCGCCGTCCTCGCCACGCTCGCGGGCCTGCAGATCGCGGCGACGACGGTCCTCGCGCTCTCGGTCACGCACAACGGCTGGGTGTGGTTCCAGGGCGGCGACCAGATCTGGCTGACGACCCAGGGGTGGCTGCTGGGGCACCTCGAGCTCCCGCCGACCGAGGTCGGCTACCTCTGGTCGCTGCTGATCGCGCCGATCATGTGGGTCACGGGGCCGACGTACGTGCAGGCACTCCCGCCCCTCGTCGTCCTGCAGGTCCTCCTGCTAGGGCCGATCGCGGTGCTCTGCGTGTACGGGATCGCGTCCCACATCGGCGGGCGCTTGCTCGGCTACTGGGCCTCGTTCCTATGGGTGATCGCGCCCTTCGCCGCAATCCCGCTCTTCGTCGACCGGTACCACGAGCGCTGGACCGAGCAGTTCGTGCCGCAGGCGCTCGGGCTGACCGCGATGTCGGACTTTCCCTCGACCGTGCTCGTCCTCGCCTGCGCGCTCTTCCTCGTCCGCTCGCTCGACGCCGACCGGCTCCCCGACGCCCTGCTCGCAGGCCTGCTGCTCGGCGCAGCGGGTGGGATGAAGCCGCCGAACCTGCTCATGGGCTTCGGCGCCGTGCTCGCGTACCTCGTCGCGCGGCGCTGGCGCGAGGGGATCGCGTTCTGTGCCGCCGTCGTCCCCTCGCTGCTCGTGATCCTGCTCTGGAAGGAGCGTGGCCTGGGCTCACTCCCGGTGCTCTCGTTCCAGGAGGTCCGCGTCGCTGCGGGGGCGACCGGCGTCCTCGCGCTCGACGTCGACCGCTACATCGAGCTCGACCTCGACCACTGGCGCCAGCAGATGAACTACCTGCGCGAGTTCTTCTGGAGCGCGCGGCTCGCGCAGTGGGCGCCGTTCGCCGGGCTGATCGCGGTCCTGCGGGTGCGGCGCGGCGCGATCGCCGCGCTCCTCGGCGGCTGGCTCGCGGCGTTCCTGCTCGTGAAGGGCTTCTCCGTCCGGGCAGACATTCAGGCGAACACCTTTTGGCGCCTGCTGATGCCCGCCTGGCCGGCCTATCTCATCCTCTTCGCGTCGATCCCGCTGCTCGTGCCGACACTGGCGCGGCAGCTCGGGGAGCGGGTGCAGCCGCCTCTGACGAGGCCGGTCGGGCGTCGCGCACTCGTCGTGGCGGCCGTGCTGACCGTCGTCGTCCCGGCCGGCGCCATCGCGGCCTCGTCGCCGAGCACCGGTCCCGAGCGCGCCGTTATGCAGGACGACGCGGGCAACTTCATCCTCACTTCGATCGAGGATGGGGTGGAGCTCGAGGTTTCGCCGGCGCCCGGAGGGCAGCTGCTCCGCTGGACGAGCGGCGGGCCGTGGCGCGCGAACGTCTTCTATCGCGTGTACCGCTCCGAGGACGAGGGCACCGACTGCGAGCACAACGAGGGCTCGACCGCGGTCTACTGCTTCATCCGCGCCCTGCCGATCGCGACGATCCGCGAGACCGAGTACCTGGATCCCGCCCCGCCGCCCGGTGCGACCTACCGGATCGGGGTGGCGACGAGCTGGGCCGACGACCCCGAGCAGGGCGACGTCTTCGCGTTCAGCCGGCCGGTGACCGCGGTCCCGTAGGCGGGCGCCCGACCCGTTCCTCGAGCAGCGCGATCCGCTGCGCGAGCTCGACGTTCTCGTCGGTCAGCTTCGAGATCACGGTCGAGTAGTGCAGAAGCACGAGCAGGATGAAGAGGGTGGCGACCGCGAACAGCACCGCCGGCGGGTAGCTCGTGACCCCGACCCAGCCCGCGATCGTGTTCAGGCCGCCGCGCCAGGCCGAGAGCACGAGCAGGACGACCCCGGTCGCGAGCCAGAGCAGCGCGTAGCGCTCCTTGAGCCGCCGGCCGCGCACGAGCTCGAGCACGACGAGGATGAGGAGGACGGAGGCGAGCACGCCGACGATCGAGACGCGGACGGGCGTCACCGGCGCGCCCCCTCGAGCCGCGGGTAGCGGCGCAGGCTCGCGACGAGCAGCGCGAGGAGCACCTTGACGATGTAGTAGAGCGAGCGGACGAACGTGATCGACGAGGCCCCGGTCTCCCGCTCGCGCATCTCCACCTGCACCTGCGAGAGCCGCAAGCCGCTGCGGAGCGCCACGAGCGTCGCCTCGACCTCCGGGTAGTCGTGCGGGTACTCGCGGGCGAAGAGCTCGATGCCTGCGCGGTCGAGGGCGATGAAGCCCGAGGTCGTGTCCGTGACCCGCTGCCCGCCGAGGAGCGATACGAGCCGGGCGAAGACGCGGATCCCGAGCCGTCGGGCGAACGGCGGCCGGTAGGTGCCGCCGCCGTCCACGAAGCGGGAGCCGATGACCAGATCGGCCTCGCCGCGCTCGAGCGGCTCGAAGAGGCGCCCGATCTCGGAGGCGTCGTGCTGGCCGTCCCCGTCCAGGCGGACGGCCCGCTCGTAGCCCTCCTCGAGGGCGTAGCGGAACCCGGTCTGGACGGCGCCGCCGATGCCGACGTTGAAGGGCAGCCGCAGGACGGTCGCACCGGCCGCCTCCGCGACCGCGGCGGTGTCGTCCGTGGAGGCGTCGTCGACCACGACGACGTCGATCCCGGGGCGCGCCGCGCCGATCTCGCCGACGACCCGCCCGATCGCGCCCGACTCGTTGAAGGCGGGGACGACGGCGACCGTCCGCGGGCCCGTCACACCGTCACCCCGGCCTCGAGCCCGACGAGCTCGAGCAGGCGCCTCGCGCGGTGCGCGTAGGTGTGCTCGTCGAGGACGCGCTCCCGAGCGCGCCGCCCCATCTCCTCCGCCTGGCCCGGGTCGGCGACGAGCTCGCGGTAGACGGCGACGGCCTCCTCCGGGCTCTCGACGACGACGAGCTCGCGGCCGGGCTCGAACCAGCGCTCGATCCCTTCGTGCGGGTTCGAGACGATCGCGGCACCGGAGGAGGCGAGCTCGAAGGGGCGCGCGGTCGAGGAGCCGGCGACGGTCGCGTGCGGGCGCCGCGTGATGTTCAGGTTGACGCGGGCGGACGAGATCACGCGTGCGAAGAGATTGAAGGGGACGTCGCCGAGGAGCCGTGCGGCTCCCGTGTCACCGCGGAAGTCGAGCCCTCCGAGCACCACGTCCAGCTCCGGCGCCGCGCGCGACGGCTCTCCCACCATCGTCTTCATCCACTCGCGCCGGAACTTGTCGCCGTACCCGTAGAAGAAGACGTCGAGCTCCTTCTCGACGGGCTGCGGGGAAAAGAACTCCGGGTCGGCGCCCCAGAAGAGCGCCTCCGCGCGGCGCGCGCCGAGCTCGAGCAGCCGGGGGATCGCCCCCTCGGAGTTCGAGACGACGAGGTCGTACTCCCAGGGGTCGGCACCGTGGTACGGGTTGAAGCCCGTGTCCATGCCGCCGTACTCGGGGAGGCTCATGGGCACGTCCCCGTCGTAGAAGACGATCGGGATCCCGAACCGTGCCCGCAGTGCCTCGGGGACGCCGGCGAGGTGCGCCATCGGGACTGTGAAGACGAGGACCGCGTCCGGCCGCTCCCGCTCGATCAGCCGCTCGAGGTGGCGCTTCCACCGCGGGGTCACCCAGCGGCGGATCGTCTCCCGCGTGAGCCGGTCGAACCCGCTCTCCTCCGGGCTCGCTTCGTCGCGCCGCAGGTAGCGGTCGCCGTTCAGGCGGGCGAGGACGTCGCGCACCTTCTGGTACGACTCGCCCTCCCGGTAGGTGGGATTCGGCGCCACGCGCCACCACGGCGACTCCACCGGGCGGCCGCGATACGGCGTCACGACGAGATCGACCCCGGCCTCGTACATCCCCTTCCACAGCTGCCACCAGGCGGGCGTGCACCCGTAGCGGAAGTCGAGGTCGACCGCGGAGGCGACGGCGATGAGCTTCGGCGCTCGCATCTAGTACGCGCCCCGTCGCATGACGACCGCGGGGATCGTCCTGGCGATGATCGTGACGTCGAGCCAGATCGACCAGTTCTCGAGGTAGGTGAAGTCGAGGCGCACGAGATCGTCGAACCCGAGCCCGGACCGGCCGGAGATCTGCCACAGGCCGGTCATCCCCGGCAGCACCGCGTAGCGAGCGCGGTGCCAGTCCTCGAGCAGGCGGTAGTCCCGGAGCGGCAGCGGCCTCGGACCGACGAGGCTCATCTCGCCCTTGAGGACGTTGACGAGCTGCGGGATCTCGTCGAGCGAGAACCGCCGGAGGAAGCGCCCCACGCGCGTCACGCGCGGGTCGTCCCGGATCTTGAAGAGCGCACCCTCGGCCTCGTTCGCGGCCTCGAGCTGCGTCTGCAGCGCATCAGCGTCGGCCACCATCGTCCGGAACTTCAGCATCCCGAACTCCTGCTCGCCGACGCCGATCCGGCGGTCGATGAAGAACACGGGCCCGGGCGAGTCGAGCTTCGCAACGAGCGCGATCAGGAGCCACACGGGCAGCCCGAGCACGAGCACGAGCGCGCTCACGACGAGGTCGAACGCGCGCTTCAGCGCCCAGTCCCAGCCGGTGAGCACCGGCGGGCGCAGCTCGAAGAGCGGCGCTCCGTGACCCGGGACGTACTCGCCGCGCTGCACGAGGAGCTCGGTGGTCTCGGGAGCGAGGCGCACCTTGATCCCCTGCCGGTGCGCGAGCTCGACGACCTCCAGGACCGCGCCCTCGTCGAGCGCGGCCTCGGCGAGGATCACCTCGTCCGGCCGGATGCGCTCCAACACCGCGGCGAGCTCGTCGCGTCCGCCGAGGCGCGGCGTGCCCGGGACGCCGTCGTCGGAGACCGCTCCGACGAGCTCGTACGCGATCCCGCCTCGAGCGGAGGCGAGAGTCGATCTGAGGTGCACGAGACTCTCTCCCTCCCCGACGAGGACGACACGCCTCCGGATGCCCACTGCGCGCATGACCTCGAGCGAGACCGACTCGTACGCGGCGCGGAGGAGGCCGATCGTGATCGCCGAGAAGACGACGGAGGTCGGGATCAGGCCCGAGGTCGTGAAGTCGTATCCGGTCCCGATCCCGAAGGCGAGCACGATGAGCGCGACGACGATGAGGCTGGAGAGGACCCGGCCCGCGCCCGGTCTCCGCTCTCGCACGCGGTAGAGACCCGCCTGCGCGAACACGAGCACCGTGATCGGGGCTGCGAACCTGAGCCATTCGGCCGCGCCCTCCTCCCACAGGAGTCCCCAGTAGATGCCGCCCTCGCCGGCGACGAGCTCCCGGAAGACGAGCGCGAGATAGATCCCGAGCGCGAGCCCGGCGACGTCGAGGAGAACGAGCGACGCGACGGAGACGATGCGCCGCACGAGCGTGAGCAGCGGGCCGCGCGAGAGCAGGTAGACGCGGGAGGCGCGGACGTCGCGGCCCGCCGGCGCGCTCGGCGGCACGGGAGGCGGCTTCGGTGCCGGCGGAGCGGCCTTGGACACCCTGTGATCTTAGAACCGGGCCACGTCGGCCCAGGGAATCTCGGGCGCCACGCCCGCGATTCGCACGCGCAGCGCGTCGAGGTCGGTCGGCTCCGCGACCCGCGCGAGCAGGGGCAGGAGCGCCCCGAGCAGCGCCCGCCTGCGCCGGTCGAGGAGGTCGGTGTCGTGGAAGTAGACGTGGACGACCGCGGGCATGGTCCACGGCCGCAGCAGCGTCCGCGCGAGGTCGCCGAGCGAGTGCGTTGTCGGGAGCGCGAGCAGCTCCTCGCCCGCGGGGAGGGCGATGCGCGCCGGTGCCGGGAGGAGCGCCCACGGCTCCCCGGGGGCGAGGTACGCGGGCCTGGTCGCGCGGGGGGTGCAGTCGGCGTAGCCGAGGGCCGCGCACGTCTCGGCGACCTCGGCGTCCGTGTACCAGCCGCCTCCGCAGAAGAGGGTCGGCACGAGCCCGAGCTCGCGGAGGCGCTCGCCTTCCGTGCGAACGCCCTCGCCGGCGCCCTTCCAGGTCGGCCGCGCATGGTCGGGAGCAGTCCAGTGCGTGTGGTGCCCGAGCGGGCCGCGCGCCGCTGCCGCGCGCGCACGTTCGAGCCAGGCCTCCTCGTCCTCGCCGAAGGCGGGATCGGCGGGGCGCATCAGCGCCGCGACCGCGAAGCCTCCCGGTCGGCGTTCCTGCAGCGCCGAGAATCTCGCCCACACGGCGTCGTCCAGCGGGCGCTCGACGTGGCAGGAGACGACCGCGTGCCGCTCGGCAGGGATAGCCGTCATGAGCGGGGAAGTATCGTCGGCACGCCCGATGCGCCGGTCCACCGCCATCCTCGTCGTCGCGGCCTGCGCCGCCGTGCCACGGCTCGCAGTGCTGGCGCGGGAGCGGGAGACGATCCTCGAGGAGTTCGTCGACAAGAGCGACCGGTTCGCGACGACGCTCGTCGAGCACGGCACGTTCGGCTTCCTGCCCGACGTCCCCTCCGCCTACACCCAGCCCCTGTACGGCTGGTTCCTCGCGGCGCTGTACTGGCCCTTCGGCCGCTCGTGGCTCGCAGTCGGCCTCGCGCAGATCGCGATCGCCGTAGGGACGGCGCTCGTCGTGCTCACGATCGGGACGCTCCTTCGCTCGAGAGGGACCGGCGTCGTCGCAGCGCTGCTGACGACGCTGCACCCGTACGTCGTCTGGCACGACGTCCATGCCAACCGGGAGGTGCTGGACGGGCTTCTGCTCGCGCTCGTCGTCCTCTGCGCGCTCCTCGCGTACGAGGAGCGGTCGCTCGAGACGGCAGCGCTCACCGGCGTCACGGCCGGCGTGGCGATCCTCGGGAACGCGCGGCTGGCGCTGCTTCCACTCCCGCTCGCGGTCTACGCCGCCTGGCGCGTCCGGCCGGGAGGGCGTGCGCTGCTGACCGGACTCGCGCTCGTCGCCAGCGGCGCGGTCGTGGTCGCGCCGTGGGTGGTCCGCAACGAGGCACAGGTGGGCTGCGTGGCCTTGACGACCGATGCGCGCGCTCTGTGGAAGGCCAACAACCTCAACACCTACGACGTCCTCGACCGCGGCGGCTGGATCGACGACGTGCCCGAGCTCCCGGGTGCGCCGCCGTGGCCGGAGCTCGCGGCCGACCTGACGCTCGCGGGGCAGCCGACCTCGGTGGACGAGTGCGCGCAGATGCGCCTGTACCGCGACGAGGTGCTCGACTTCTGGCGAGAGCACCCCGGCGAGAAGGGCCGGCTCGCGCTGCAGGCGACGCGCATGCTCTGGAGCCCGGTGCCGTCGGAGTCGGACGAGAGCGGCAGCGGGCTCGCCCGCACCGCGCGCAAGACCGTGGAGCCGGCGTACGTGCTCGTGCTGTACGGGCTCGCGCTGGCGGGCCTGTTCGTCGCCCCTGCGCGCTTCGTCGCGCTCGCCGTGCTCATGCTCGGCTACAACACGCTCGCTGCGATGGTCTTCGCCGGGACCGCGAGGTACCGGGTTCCCTGGGACTTCCTGCTCGCGCTCCTCGCCTCGTTCGCGCTGGCGGCACTGTGGGAGCGCTACCGCAGACGACGCTCCGCCGGCGCGCCGTCCGCGAGCGCGCCCGCGTAGAGCTCCTCGATCCGCTGCGCGCTGCGCTCCGGCGTGAACTCGGCGAGCGCGCGCTCCCTGCCCGCGAGCCCCATGGCCCGGGCGCGGTCGAGATCTCCCGCGAGGGCGACGATCGCCTCCGCCAGCGCATCGGCGTCGCCGGAGGGGACGACGAGACCCGTCTCCCCGTCGGCGACGATCTCCGGCAAGCCGCCGACGGCGCTCGCGATCACTGGCCGCCCCCGCTCCATCGCCTCGAGCGCGACCATGCCGAAACCCTCGCCGAGCGAGGGCACGACGACGATTGCCGCGTTCTCGATCGCGTCTCCGACGGGTGAGACGAAGCCGAGGAAGCGGACCGCCCCGTCGAGACCGAGCTCACGCGCGTACGACTTGAGGGCCGGCTCGAGCGGGCCGCGGCCGGCAAGATCGAGCGTGACACCGGGGACGGCCTTGCGGGCCTGCGCGAGCGCGCGCAAGAGGACGAGGTGGCCCTTGATGGGAATGAGCCTCCCGATGCAGAGCAGGCGCGGCACGGACCGGCCGTAGGGGACGACCGAGTCGTGCGCGGAGATCCCGTAGTGCACGATCTCGAAGTCCTCCTCGTCGAAGCCCTCGGTCTCGGCGAGGTAGCGGGCGAGCCCCTGCGAGATCGCGATGTGCACGTGCGCGAGCGAGCCCACCGAGCGGTCGGCCAGCCCGAACCAGCGCCCTTCGCGAAACTCGTTGAAACCGTGCTTCGTCGACAGCCGCAGCGGCACGCGCGCGAGCGAGCCCGCGAGCTGGCCGTAGACGTCCGCGTGCACGAGGTGGGTGTGGAGGATCGTCGGGCGAGCCCGGGCGAGGTACGCGACGACCTCGCCGAACGCGATCGGGTCGACGTCCGCGCGCAGGCGAATCTCGTCGAGGGGCACACCGCGCACGGTCAGCTCGCGCGCGAACTCCCAGGCGCCGGGCTCGTCCTCGTGGAGCATGAGGAAGCGGACGTCCCAGCCGCGCTCACGCAGGTCGGGGAGCAGCTGGAGCAGGTAGGCCTCCGACCCGGAGATCCCGGCGACCTTCTGCACGTGGAGGACGGGGCCGTCGGTCATGTCTCGAGGCCTGCCGCGGTCAGGATCCCACGCGCCCACGACCGCACGGAGTGCCCCTCCTCGACGCGCGCGCGCAGGCGGCGCCCGATCGCCGTCCGGTCCTCGGTGCTCGCAGCGGCGAGCGTACGGATCGCATCCGCGAGCGCATTCGGGTCCCAGCGGGTGAAGCGCTGTTCCCGCTCCAGGAGCGAGTCGAAGATCGGGTTCGAGGCGAGGACGGGAAGACAGCCGGCCGCGGCCTCGTAGACCACCTTGTCCGGTGCGCCCGCGCGCATGTTGTTCACGAGCGCGTCGTGGGCGGCGAAGAGCTCCGGGAGCTCGGCTCTGGGGACCGCGTCGCCGAGCACGACACGCCCGTCGAGCGCGAGCTCCGAGGTGAGCGTTTCGAGCTCGGCCCGATGGTGGCGCTCGTCCTCCGACAGGGTAGGCCCGTGGACGCGGAGCTCGACGTCCGGCCCCGCGAGGTTGACCGCGGCCAGCACGACGTCGAGGCCCTTCGCCGTCGAGTAGCGGCCGAGCGCGAGCAGTCGCGTTCCCTCCCCCTCGCGCGGACGAGCGCACGGGAACTCCGCGAGATCGATCCCGTGGCCGATCGCCCGCAGCTTCCGCGAGGGAAGCGGGAACGAGCGCTCGTCGACGGACGTCACCGCCGTCGAGGCCCGCTCTGCGGTCTGCAGCAGACGGCTCGCCCGCCAGTGCGTGAACCAGAGCACGAGGGGAACCCGGAGCGGCCGCACGAGCGGCGCGGCCAGAACGGCGTAGATCGGGCACATGTGCGCGACGACCGCGCCTCCGCGCAGGCCGCGGAGCTCCCGCAGGAGCGCGGTCTCGAACCGGAGCCCGCGACCGGCCTTCCAGCGCGCGCGAAAGGTGCGCACGCGAGCGTTCGCCGGGAGCACGCCCGGGACTGCCCCGTCGGCGAGCACGACGACCTCGTCGACGAGCTCCGCGAGCGCGCGGATCTTCGGCACGGTCGCGCCGAGCGCCGGGTGCGCCGGGTCGACCTGCTGCGTGACGAAGACGACCTTCCGCATCAGAAGAAGTCGAAGTCGCCGAGGGTGAAGTGCCACGCGCCCTTCCGTCCGTCCAGCGCCGCTCCCTCCCGCAGCGGCTTGCCGATGAAGCGAAGCTGCTTGGTCGTCGGGGCGAAGCCGGAGGCGAGGAGGGCACGGCGCGCGGCGCGCGAGGGAGGCGGGAGCAGGACGAGCGCGTCCGCCCCGCCCTTCACCTCGTCGAGCGCGCGCGTGAGGAGCGCTCGGACGATGCCGCTCGCCTCCGGCGCCGCGACGAGATCGGCAAGGAAGCCCGCCGAGACACCGTGCTTGAAGGTGTGCCCGACGACGGCGACGCCGCAGAGCTCGCTGTCGCGGTAGGCGCCGAAGCACCGGTAGTCCCGCGGCGAGTCGAGGTAGCGCCACGCGAAGTACTCCGCATCGCGGACGAAGTGGCTCCCGTAGGCAGTGGCCGCCCGGCGGCCGAGCTCGTCGAAGTCCGGCCCGAACGCCTCGACGGGACGTACCTCGACTCCCCGGATCGTGCGCGCCTCCTGCTCCGGCGCCCGCAATCCGCCCGCCTCTCCCTTTCGCCCGAAGGCATAGCGCACGACGGCGCCCGCGCGCAACGGGCGCGCCCACAGCCGCAGCCGCGGGAGGTCGACCCACCCGAGCCGGTTCACGAAGATCGGGTAGGAGGCCCCGTTCGGGAAGGTGACGGTGATCGGCGCGCCCGTCTCCGCCGCCGCCGCCTCGTTCTCCTGCTCGAGCGTCGAGAAGACGCCCTGGCCGCGGTAGCGCGGGTCGGTCGCGACGTTGACCGGTACCGCGAGCCGCGTCACCGAACCGTCCAGCACGGTGCGGAAGAAGCTCATCGCGGCCACGCCGACGACGTCGCCGCCGTCGACGGCGAGGGACACGATCCCCTCGCCCGCGGGGTTGCGCTCGAACCACCACGCGAACTCCGGGTCGGTGAGCTGGGTCGTCCCGACGCGGGCGAGCAGGGCCACGAGATCCGCACGCCGGTCCGGTGTGTAACGAACCGTCTCCAAGGTCACCGCGAGGCGGTTCCGAGAACGGCGTTGAACGCCCGCCGGGCGTGCGAGCCCAGCACCGTGTCCTTGACCGCGATCAAGTCGCAGGCACCGGCGAGGACGAGCTCGAACGTGCGCGCGGGATAGGGCTCGACGTTGTACCGGCGGAGCCGGAAACGGTCGCTTCCGGGCCCGTTCGCCCCGGACACGGACGTGAACGCGAGCTTGTACCCGGCCTGCTGCACGAGACTGGCGTGCTCGGGGCGGTAGTCCGCGAGCGACCCCTTGACGAAGGCGTACGCCTCGACCTCGCGCCCGAGTCGCTCCTCGAGCCGGAGCTTCGAGATCGCGATCTCGCGCGTCGCCTCGGCGGGATCGAGGTCGGAGAGCGGCCGGTGGCCGATGCCGTGCGACTCGATGCGGATCCCGCCCGCCTCGAGCGCGGCGAGCTCGTCCCAGTCCACCGTCTCGTTCCGCACGCCGAGCAGACGCAGCGGCTCCTCGTGCGGCAGCGGGCGGCTGTCGTCGAGGAACGCGATCGGGACGAAGACGACAGCGGGATGGCCATGCCGCTGCAGGATCGGGACGGCGTTCTCGAGGTTGTCGCGGTAGCCGTCGTCGAAGGTGATCAACACCGCGGCGGGCGGGAGCGGCGCCCCGTGCAGGTAGTGGTCCCGCACGGCGTCGAGCGAGACCGGCGCGTAGCCGAGCTTTCCGAGCAGCGCCATCTGCTCGGCGAAGACCGCCGTCGGGATCGTGGTCGGGTTCGGCCAGAGGTCGTTGACCTTGTGGTACATGAGCACGCGGAGCGTCCGCTCCTCCTTGCCGTCGAGCGCGCCGACACCGCTGACGGTCTCCCCGATCGCGCGGTAGACGCCGTTCTTCAGCAGCTGCTTCGCCCGGTCGGCCCGCATCGCCTGAGTCTAGGGACGCCCGACGACCTGCTCGACGAGCTCGCGCACCTCGCGCGCGTACTCCTCGGGCGTCGCGAGCCAGGGCTCGATCGCAACGCGCGCGGCGGCGCCGAGCCGCTCCGCCAGCGCGCCGTCGGAGAGCGCGAGGACGAGCGCGTCCGCGAGCGCGTCCGCGTCCTCCGGCGGAACGAGGAGGCCGGTCTCGCCGTCGGTGACGAGGTCCGGGATGCCGCCGACGCGGCTGCCCACCACCGCGCGCCCGCGGCAGAATGCCTCCACGACGACGCGACCGAGGCCCTCCGAGCGGGAGGGGAGGACGAGGACGGTGGACCCGTCGAGCGCGCGCGCCACCTCGGATGTCGGCAGGGACTCGTCCCAGGCCACTCGCCCGCCGCCCTCGGCCACGAGGCGCTCGGCGGCCCCGCGCAGCGTCCCCCGGCCGACGAGGCGCAGTGTTGCATCGGGCACCCGCGGCGCCGCGAGCCGCCACGCCTCGGCGAGCACGTCGACCGCCTTGTACCGCTCGAGTACCCCGACGAAGAGCGCCGTCGGATGCTCCGGCAGCGGCGCCGGCGCGGTGGCGAGGAAGGGCTCGAGGTCCATGAACGCCGCGAACGTCGCGGTGGGCCGGGCTCCGAGCTCGCGGACGACGCCCGACGTGTACGCCGAGATCGTGCGCACGCCGTCCGCCTTCCGCAGCCCGCGGCGGGCGAGCGAGTCGGCAAGCGGGGAGAGCACCTTTCGCAGCGGCGAGCCGTAGAGGCGCGTCGGAGCTGCGGGGTCGCCGTGGACGTCGGCGACGACCCGCGTCGGGACCCGGGCGAGCCGTCGTCCGAGGAGCGCGAGGGCGGTCTCCTGGCCGCCCTGGGCGAGCACCGCATCGGGACGGAACGCGCGAAGCTCTCTCGCGACCCGGAACGGGAGGAGCACGTAGAAGGCGAGCCCGTCGAGACGTCGCGGCCGAAGGGGCCGGTACAGCCGGAAGCGGGGGTCCGAGCCGCTCCCACCCACCGCCGTCGCGAGGACCCGCACGTCGAGCTCCTCCGAGAGCGCGTCGAACTTGCGGGCGAGCGACGGCGAGAGCGGGAGCGCATAGCGCATCCGCCCGACCATCAGCAGCCGCCGCCTCACGCGGCCGCCGCCCGCAGGAGCTCCTCCTCGATGCGCGCGAAGGTCGCCTCCTCGGCGAGGCCGGCGACCGAGGGCGCGGCGGCGCGGCCGAGCCGCTCCCGCAGCGCGTCGTCGTCGAGGAGCCTCGCGAGCGCGTCGGCGAGCGCGGCCGGGTCGCCGGGCGGGACGAGCAGGCCGTTCTCGCCGTCCGTGACGACCTCGGGGACGCCGCCGACCGCGGTCGAGACGACGGGCGTCCCCACGGCGAGCGCCTCGACGACCGTGTGCGGAAAGTTCTCCCACGAGGACGAGAGGAGCGCCGCGTCGGCGGCCCGGAAGAGCCGGAGCACGCGTTCTCGGGGCAGCCCTCCCAGGAAGCGGGCTCGCTCCCCGAGCCCGAGCTCCTGCGCGTGTCGCTCGAGGGCTGCCCGGTCCGGGCCGTCCCCGGCGATCGCGAGCGTCACGCCGGGGACGGCCGCGACCGCCTCGAGCGCGACGGCGAGCGACTTCTGGGGCCCCAGCCGGCCCGCGAACGCGAGCAGGCGCCCGTCGAGCCCGAGCTCCGCGCGCAGCTCCTCGCGCGGAGGCAGCTGCGGGACCTCCGGGGCGGGGTTGGGAAGCACGGAGACCCGCTCGGGGTCGAGCCCCCAGCCGAGGGCGAGCCGGCGCAGGTACGCGCTGGGGCAGAAGACGTGGCGCGCCCGGCGCAACGCGGCGTCGCGCGTGGCGCGCAGGGCGCGGAAACGTGCCCCGCCCGCCGACTGGAATTCGTCCAGGGTTCCCTCGAACCGGCCGCTCCGGCGCGCGCGCTCGAAGGCCTCGTCCGAGACGAGCTTCACGACGAGCGGCCGTCGTGCCAGCGCGGCGCCGAGCGCCGCCCGGCGGATCATGCTCGTCGCGTAGACGACCTCGGCGCGCGCCGCGGCGCCCCGCACGAGCGCGGTCGCCCGCGCATGCCTGAGCGGGGAGCTCCTGTCCGCCCAGCGAACCGGGTAGCCCGTCGGCTCGGGGGCCGCGCTCGCCGTCGTGACCACCTCCACGTCGTTGCCGCGCTCGCGCAGGAACGCCGCCAGCGCCGGGGCGTGGCTCGCCGGGCCTCCCGAATCCGGTGGCCAGATCCCGCTGACCACGAGCACTCTCACGGCGCCGTCCCGGGGGCGAGCCGCGTCGGGTCGTCGCCGACCGCGGCCCGCAGGCGCGAGAGCGCAACCGCCCACGCGGCCGCGAAGACGACGGTCGAGGCGAGGACCGCGACTGCCGCTCCGGTCGCGCCCCACTCGGCGCCGAGGAAGGCGGCGAGCGGGATCGCGACGAGCGTCTCGAGCCCGTGCGTAACGATGCGCAGCTGCGGTCGCCCGATGGTCACCGGGAGCGTCTTCGTCCATCCGATCGCGAACTGGATCGCCGCGGCGAGCAGAACGATCCGCGCCGCGTCGACGGCGCCCTCGTAGTCGGCGCCGAACACGACCTCGACGAGCCAGGGCATGGCGAGGAAGAACACGGGCACGGCGACCACCATCAGGCCCGCGGCGCCGATCGTGTACTTCCTGATCCCGGCGAGGACGCCGGTCTGGCGACCCCGCTCCCAGTCGCGCGTCTGCTCGGTGAGGAGGACGAGCCGGGCAGGCGAGCTCGCGGCAGCGAGGCCCGTCTGCGGCGTCTGGGCGATCCGGAAGAGGCCGACCTGCGTCGGCCCGGCCACGACGCCGAGGAGCACGGGCACGAGAGTGGTGCGGAGCGAGATCACGCCCGTCGCGATCGTCGACTGGAGGACGAACGAGCGGATCCCGGGCACGTCCTCGCCGAGAGCGCGGGGCGCTCCGTGGGGGAAGCGCCGCAGCGCGGACAGCCCGACGAGCGAGATTCCCGCGGTCGCCGCTGCCTGGGCCACGACCATGGCCGCGAGCGCCTCGGTGACCCCGTACTGCGCGCCGACCGCGATGGCGACGAGGCGCAGAGCGGCCGAGCCGGCCTGGTAGGCACCGCGCAGGTCGTAGCGGCTGTGCAGGATCAGCGCGGTCGCGCCCACGTTCTCCGTCGACTGGACGAGCGGAAGGAGCGCCGCCGCGAGGAGCGCAGAGCCGACGCCCGCCTCGTCGAAGATCGCGTCCGCGAACGGCGCGAGGACGAGGAGGAGCACGGTCGCGAGTACGCCACCGACGACCTTGAGCAGCAGCGTCTGCCGGAAGAGGCGGCGAAGGCGGCCCCAGTCCCCGGCGGACACGTACCGGAAGCCGTACTTCGTCAGCGACTCCTCCACCGTCAGGTCGAGGAGCGCCTGGAAGAACCCGACCGCCGCCAGCGCGGTCGCGAAGACGCCGAACCCGTCGAGCCCCAGCGTCCGCGCCGCGACGATCGTGCCCAGGATCCCGAAGGCGACCGCCGCGTAGATCCAGGCGGCCGCCGCGGAGCGGCGCCGGAGAACGCGGGAGGACATCGGCGGTTCAGTGTAGGTGGTCGCCCACCGGCTCAGATTCGTCAGGCTCGCGCTCCGGGCCGCCATATAGTGCGCCGCGTGGCGCTCACGAGCTCGCTCCCGCCGTCGGTGCGCCTTCGCCAGCTCGTCGACCGCGAGTCGACCGGCGCGCTGGCGCTGAGTGCGGCCCTCCCGTTCCTCTTCCTCCACGAGCGCTTCCAGCCCGAGTACGGGCTCGAGCTCGGCTCGACGACCGTGGACCTCCGGCTTTCGGACGCCGCCGTCGTGCTCGTGCTTGCCGCCGCGCTCGTGGTCGCCTCCCGGCGGGGGATCGAGCGGCTTCGCCCCGGACGCGCCGTCTGGATCCCGGGCGTGCTGCTCTTGCTCTGGCTCGCGTTCCAGGTCGTGCGCCCCGCATCGACGGACGACGCGCTCTTCGACGACCACGTCGTCACCTACCTCAAGCTCGTCGAGTACGCGCTCCTCGTGGCGGCCGTGCCGCTGCTCGTCCGCCGCGCGCAGGACCTCACGATCCTGCTCGGCGGGCTCGTGCTCTGGAGCGCGGTCGCGACCGCCGTGGGCGTCGTGCAGTTCGCGGGCGTCGACGTCTTCGACGCCGCGAACGCCGGCTGGCGGCAGCCCTCGTTCGTCGGCTTCCACGACCTCGCCGGGCTCTCCGCCCTCGCCCTGAGCCTCGTGGTCGCGGGCATCCTCGCAACGAGGCGCCACACCCCCGCGGGAGCGCTCTTCGGCGTAGCGGTCGTGGCAGGAGTCGTCGGCCTGATCCTCGCCGGCTCCGTGACGGCGGCCGCCGGCCTCGCGCTCGGCGCCTTCGTCGCGTTCCTCGCGGGACGCGGGCGCTTCCGGCCGACGGGCCGGCGCGTGCTCGCGCTGGTCGCGATCGTCGCCGTCGTCGGCGCCGGGGTGACGGCGATCCGCAGCGACACGCTGAACGACTTCCTCCAGTTCGTCGGCCTCCGCGAGGATGAGCAGTCGCTCGGCGTCGAGAGCTACTCGCAGCGGACCGTGCTCGCGTACATCGGCCTCCGGATCTTCCAGGACGAGCCGATCGTCGGCGTGGGCTGGCAGCGGTCCTCGCGGCCCGACGTCTTCGAGCCGTACCTGGCCGACGCGCGGGCCCGCTTCCCCGACGTCGACCCGCTCGCGTTCCCCGCCGAGGGTCGCGAGTGGGGCGTCCAGAACCTGTACGTCCAGATGCTCGCGGACGCCGGCGCGATCGGGCTCCTCCTCGTCCTCGCCCTCGGGGTCGGAGGCACGATGCTCGCCTGGCGGACGGCCGGGTACGCGCCCAACCCGTGGGCAGCGGGCGCCGGGCTCGCGATGCTGTGCGCGCTCGCGACGATCGCGGGCACATGGGCCTCGCTCGGGATCGTCGCCGGGATCCCGCTGCAGGCCGCGACGAGCCTCGTGCTCGGTCTCGCGGTCGCTGGAGCGGCCGCAGCCGAGGAGCACATCGCTGGCTGACCCGCGCCTCCACCCGCCGCGCTCGCTGCCCACGTACGCCGTGCGCGCGCCGCTCGTCCGCTGGCTGCGCGAGGAGGCGCGCGGGGCCTACGAGGCGCACGGCCCGTACCGCGTGCTCGACGTCGGCTGCGGCGCCAAGCCGTACCAGTCGTTCTTCACCCCGTTCGCATCGAGCTACGTCGGCGTCGACCGCGTCGAGAGCCCGTATGCCGACGTCGTCGGCTCCGTCGAGGATCTCCCCGTGGAGGCGTCGAGCTTCGAGGTCGTCCTCTGCAACCAGGTGCTCGAGCACTGCGACGACCCCGTCCGGGCCGTCGCCGAGCTCCGTCGCGTGACGGCCCCGGGCGGCCGCGTGCTCGTCTCGACGCACGGCGTGATGGCGTACCACCCCTCCCCGACCGACTACTGGCGCTGGACGCACGCCGGCCTCGAGAAGCTCTTCGCCGAGAACGGAGCCTGGGAGTCCGTTAGGGTGACGCCCGCCTCCGGCACGACCGCCTGTCTCGGAATGATCGCCTCGATCTACCTCGACCTCGCGTTCAACCAGCTGCGCGCGCGGCGGCTCGCACGACCCGTGATCGCGGCGATCAACACGGTCGCCGGGACGATCGACCGCCACTCGGCACGCCTGCGCGAGCCGGGCCCGGGGACGCTGTTCGCGAACTTCCACGTCGTCGCCGGGGCGCCGCGGTGAGGACCCTCGTCACGGGCGGGGCGGGGTTCATCGGCTCGAACCTCGTGCGCGCGCTGCTCGCCCGCGGGGACGAGGTCCGCGTCCTCGACAACTTCTCGAGCGGCAACCGTGCCAACCTGGCCGGGCTCGAGCACGAGGTCGAGCTCGTCGAGGGCGACCTGCGCTCGTACGAGCGCGTGCACGCCGCCGTCCGCGGCGTCGAGGTCGTCTACCACCAGGGCGCGCTGCCCTCGGTGCCGCGCTCGGTGCAGGACCCGCTGACGACGACCGCGGTCAACGTCGAGGGCACGCTGAACGTGCTCCTCGCCGCGCGGGACGAGGCGGTGCGGAGGGTCGTGAACGCGTCTTCCTCGTCCGTGTACGGCAATGCGGGCGAGCTCCCGCGCACGGAGACCCAGCTTCCCGACCCGATCTCGCCGTACGCGGTCGCGAAGCTCGCGGCCGAGCGCTTCTGCACGAGCTTCAGCAGGGTGTACTCGATGGAGGTCGTCTCGCTTCGCTACTTCAACGTCTTCGGCCCGCGCCAGGACCCGCTCTCGCAGTACGCGGCCGTCGTCCCCCGCTTCATCCGCGCGGTCGCCGCGGGGCAGGCGGTGACGGTCTTCGGCGACGGCGAGCAGTCGCGCGACTTCACGTACGTCGACAACGTCGTCGCCGCCAACCTCCTCGCCGCGGACGCCCCCAGCGTGCACGGCGAGATCGTCAACGTCGCCACCGGCTCGTCCGTCACCGTGAACGAGCTCGCGGACACGATCGGCCGGCTGCTCGACGTGCCCGTCGAGAAGGCGTACGAGCCGGAGCGCGAGGCGGACGTCCGGGCCTCCTGGGCCGATCTCGCGAGCGCCCACAGACTTCTCGGCTACGAGACCCAGGTGGAGCTCGAGGACGGGCTGCGCCGCACGATGGACTTCCTGCTCGACCGAAAGGAGCACCGATGACGCATGCCTTCAGCTCGCTCGACGAGCTCGGGGAGAGCTACGGCTTCCGCAAGATCCGGGGCGCGCTCGGCGTCACGGCGTTCGGCGTGAACGCGATCGTCTACCCGCCCTCCTACGAGGGCTTCCACCACTACCACGACACGCAGGACGAGCTCTACTTCGTCCACGCCGGCACCGCGCGCGTCGAGGTCGAGGGCGAGGTGCGCATCCTCGAGCCGGGCGGGCTGATGCACGTCGAGTCGACGACGCCGCGGAAGGTGTCCAACGCGAGCGACGAGGACGACCTCGTCCTGCTCGTGATCGGCGGCAAGGACGGCTACGTCGCCCGTGACGGCCACATGGTCGACGAGGCCGACGTCGAGCGGCGGGCCGCGTTCGGCCGCGGCGAGGCTACGCCCCAGGCCTGAGCCCGCGGAACACGAGGTCGCGCGCGAGCAGGCGGGGGTGCAGCCGGCGGTAGCGGCCGCCGACGTAGGCGAGCGTCAGGCCGTCGAAGCCCGAGAGAAGCTCTCGCACGGCTGCCGGCGAGAAGAGGCGCAGGTGCGTCGGGTCGTCTTCGGGCGGGCGGCCGCGCAGGAAGCGAAGCCGGCTCTGCAGCCGGAAGGCGTTGGGGACGGAGCCGACGAGCACTCCGCCGGGCCGCAGGACCCGCCGCGCCTCCAAGACGAGCGCCTCCGGGAGCTGTAGGTGCTCGAGCAGCTCGCCGGCGACGACCGCGTCGAAGCTCGCGTCCGCGAAGGGAAGCGGATCCTCGACGTCTCCCTCCACCGGCTCGATGCCGAGCGCCTGGGCCTTGGCGAGCGCCGCGCGGTCGACGTCCAGGCCGACGACCTCGTTCCCCTCGAGGAAGTGCCGCGTCAGTGCGCCCGAGCGGCAGCCGAGGTCGAGCACGCGCTTCCCGGTGCCGATCGCCGCCCGGAAGAGCGGGATTCGCTCGGGGACGAAGACGAAGTCGCCCTCGTCGCGGCGCTCTCGATGATGCTCCTCGTACCGCTCGCCGAGATCGGTCACGCTCCGACGGCGGCCTCGTGGCCGAGCGAGGCGATCGTGCGCCGGAGGCCCTCCTCGAGCACGATCTCCGGCTCCCAGGCGAGGAGCTGGCGCGCACGCGTGATGTCCGGCTGGCGAACCTGCGGATCGTCGACGGGGAGCGCCTGGAAGACGATCTCGCTGGACGAGCCCGTCACCCGTTGGACCGTCTCCGCGAGCTCGAGGAGCGTCTTCTCGTCCGGGTTGCCGAGGTTGACCGGCAGGTGCTCGCCCGACTCCGCGAGCAGGATGATCCCGCGGATCAGGTCGTCGACGTAGCAGAAGCTCCGCGTCTGCGAGCCGTCCCCGAAGACCGTGAGCGGCGCCCCCTCGAGTGCCTGACGGAGGAAGGTCGGGATCGCGCGGCCGTCGTTCGCGCGCATGCGCGGACCGTAGGTGTTGAAGATCCGCACGATCGACGTGTCGACGCCCTGCTGCCGGTGGTACGCCATCGTCAACGCCTCGGCATAGCGCTTCGCCTCGTCGTACACGCCGCGCGGGCCGATCGGGTTCACGTGACCCCAGTACGTCTCCGGCTGCGGGTGCACCTGCGGGTCGCCGTACACCTCGCTCGTCGAGGCGAGCAGGAAGCGGGCGCGCTTCCACTTCGCGAGGCCGAGCGAGTGGTGCGTCCCGTGGGAGCCGGTCTTCAGCGAATGCAGCGGCATGCGCAGGTAGTCGATAGGGCTCGCGAGCGCTGCGAGGTGGTAGACGAAGTCGACGGGCTCGTCGACCGCGATCGGCTCGATGACGTCGTGGTTGAGGAAGGTGAAACCCTCGTCGCGCAGGTGCTCGATGTTCTCGAGGGTCGAGACGACGAGGTTGTCCACGCAGAGCACACGGTGGCCGCGCTCGAGCAGCGCCTGGCAGAGGTGCGACCCGAGGAAGCCGGCGCCGCCGGTGACGAGTGAGGTGGGCATGGCTCGATGCTAGCGCTGCGATCCGCAGCCCTCTCACCCTACGACGCCGTCGAGCGGGATCCTCCCCCACCCTCTCGGGACCGCGGCTACAGGTCGCTCGCCGAGCTGCCGTTGCCTGCGTACGCGGCGGCCCGCAGGCCCGCCAGGAACGTGACGGCCGAGATGTACACGTAGACCATCAGGACGAAGACGAACGCAAGGCCGCCCAGGAGCGTCCCGTACGAGGCGACGTGAGTCGCGTAGAGCCCGAACAGCGTCGAGGCGACCGTCCAGCAGACGACGACCACCACCGAGGCGACGCCGGCGACGTGGAACGGCCTTTCCGTCGACGAGCCGAAGCGGACGAGCACGGCGATGGCGACGGAGACGAGGATCGCGCTCAGGCCCCAGCCCAACGCCCGTGCCAGGACGTCTCCGACGGCACCGGCGCCGCGGCGGTCGAGGGCCGGGGGCAGGATCTGAGCCGCGGCGACGGCCGCGAGCAGGAGCATCGAGATCGGGACCGACAGCGCGAGCGAGCCGATGAGGCGGGCGACGGGCGACCGCGGCCTGTGATCCTCGTAGATGCGGTCCAGTGCGCGCATGGCGATGCGGATGCCCGCCGAGACCTCCCACAGCGCGACGGCTGCGCCGACGGTCAGCCACCAGCCCTCCTTCGTCGTGAGAACCTGCTCGGCCGTCCGGTCGATCAGCGTGAAGGCTGGCGCGGAGACGCGGTCGCGGATCTCCGGAGCGACCGACTCGGACCAGACCTCGTCCAGGTGGAGGAACCCGAGCAGCGCCACGCCGAACAGCGCGAGCGGGACGAGGGCGAGCAGGATGCGGAAGGCGAGCGCGCTCGCATAGACGAGGAGGCCCTTCTCCGAGAAGTCGCCGGCAATCCGGCGCACCATCGAGAGCCGCCCCGAGGCCACCGAGTCGTCGCCGAGGCTCTCGAGCCGGTGGGCGACGCGTGAGTGGGGGGCTGTGCTCGTCGACGCCACAGGTCCGAGAGATTCCCCGTGCGCGGGTGCACGCAAACAGCGCCGACCGAAGGTCGGGGGGCCGGACACCGACCGCGTCGCGTCAGGAGCTACGGCCCGAGCGTAGGCTGCGAGCGATCCCGTTGGCCGCACGGAGCGGCTTCGTGAGCCGCCATGCTCGCGTGCTCCGAAGCTCGGCGAGGGCAGCTCGGACCTCCGCCGCCTCGGCGTCGGCGCGCTCGTCCTCGGCGAGCCGTGCGAGCTCGTAGGAGATGTTCGCGGCATCGCTCCACGCGGAGTCTGCGGCGCCGTCGAGATCGAAGAACGCGAGAGGCACGGACTCGGACGTCACGACGAGCACGCGCGCGTCCGGGTCGACGTCGATTCCCTTGGGGCCCCCCTCCTGGGGATTCGTCTGCGCGGCCTCGAACCGCCGCTCGTCGAGGACCTCGATCGAGGCGACGGGATAGCGCGCGCCTCTCCAGCCGCCGTCTGCCGCGAAGACGTGAACGCGCGGCGCGCCCGCGTCCGCGACGAGCAGGCGGCGGTCGCCGTCGTCGAAGCGCAGTCCGTGCGGATACTCGACGCCGCGCAGGATGCCGACGGGCTCCGCATCGTCGCCCGACGACGCGCGCAGATAGAGAAACACGCAGTGCGCCGAGTGGTTGCTGACCGCGAGCCACTCGCCGTCTCGGCTGATCGCGATCCCGTCCGGGATCGCGAGCCACCTGCACGCGACGACCTCACCCTCGAGCAGCGTCCGGTGGGCGACGGCGTGGCGCGTGATCGTGTTCGCCCAGTTGTTGCAGACGAGCACCTCACGGGACCCGTCCGCGTGGACATGCACCGCGACGGAGCCCGGGCCGTCGCCCGCGGCCGGTCCGGTCGCCCCGTCCGCGAGCGGTGTGAGCGCCCCGCCCGATCCGCGGGCCGGCAGCCCGAACAGGCCGACGCCCCCGCCGCGGTTGGCGACCGCGAGCGTTTCGTCGTCGAGGAAGTCGATGCCGTGGGGCTCACGCAGCGAAGGCGAGGCGAGCTCGGCGAAGCTCGAGATCGTGATGCGCGGGCCGTCCGCCCCGCGCGCGATCTCGACGTCGGCGATGGCGATCCGATCACGCCGGTAGCACGCGAAGGCGATCCGGTCGCCGCGAGGCGAGAGCCTGACGTCCTCGGTGCGCCCCATCCCCGCGAGCCCGTCCCGGACCTCGGGAGGCGCCTCGAACGGGATTTCGAGCGGCCGAACGGCCTCCGTCACTGCCACCATCGTCCTCCTCCTCCGAGTCGCACGAGCGCGGAGCCTATGCGACGGCTCGGGGCGCAGGACGAGGAGTCGCCCTGGACCGTCAGCGGAGGTCCTTGTTCGCCTCCATGTCGAACCACATCGCGAACAACGTCAGCTGGACGCCGGCGATGAAGAGGACGGCGACCAGGACGATGGTCGGCGTCGTGATCGCGTTGCCGGCGAGACGGAGGACGACCTCGATCACTCCGAGAACGAGGCCCGCGAGCGTCATCAGCACGCCGAAGCCGTAGAAGAAGACGAGCGGGTGGAAATCCCGGATGACGTATTTGTGGCCCATGCGCCACCAGAAGCCCTTGAAGAGGAGCCAGGAGATGCGCGGCACCACCGAGCGCAGCCGGATGCCCGAGCGCTCGCCCACGTCGTAGAT
>Ga0209814_10000050_pt1 | contig 28984 bp, 30 predicted proteins | sample SoiMetdeltSBSDD1_FD_187597 | JGI IMG/M metagenome (GOLD analysis project Ga0209814, IMG submission 187597) | Bulk soil microbial communities from a Populus tree surrounding site in Tennessee, USA - Soil MetaG P. deltoides SBSDD1 (SPAdes) (version 2) | ecosystem: Environmental > Terrestrial >... | reverse complement strand
GCTCAACATCGACGCCCGCCGCCCCGGGTAGCGGGACGCCCGATCAGGCGGCGTCGGCGGGTTGCAGCCGGGACGGCTCGAGCTCGAGCGGTCGGGACGCGGCCCGTCGCGAGAGGACCCACAGCCCCACCAGCCCGGTCGCGAGCGCGACCAGGCCGCCGCCCGCGAACGCGACCCTCGGCCCGAGGTGTTCGCCGACCCACCCGGCGATCGGGGCACCGATCGGCGTGGTCCCGAGGAACACGATCCCGTACAGCGCCATCACGCGTCCCCGCATGTCCGGGCGCGAGGTCAGCTGCAGCGTCGAGTTGGCGGTCACGAAGAACACGATCGAGGCGACGCCGAGCGGCAGCATCGAGACGACCGCGACGTCGAGGCTCGGCGCGAGCGCGACGAGCGTCGTCACGACCCCGACGCCGACGGCCGCGAGGGCGAGCATGCGTTCGCCGGGTCTGGGGCGGTTGGCCATGACGAGCGCCCCCGCCAGCGAGCCCACACCCGCGACCGAGAACAGCAGGGCGAGCGTCCCGGCGTTCCCCCCGAACGTGCGCTCGGCGAACAACGGGATCAGCACGGAGTAGTTGAAGCTGAACAGGTAGAGGACCGACATCAGCACGAGCGGCCGCCGGAGCTCGTCGGTTCGCCACGCGTAGCGGAACCCCTCGCGGATCGCGCCCGCCTCGCGGGCGGCACGCTGCCGCCGGAGCTCCTCCGTCTGCATCGATAGGAGCGCAGCGATGACGGCGAGGTACGAGACGGCGTTGAGGAAGAAGCACCACGACAGCCCGACACCGGCGATCAGCGCACCTGCCAGCGCGGGGCCGACGATCCTGGTCCCGGTCATGACGGCGCTGTTCAGGCTCACGGCGTTCGGGAGATCCCGGTCCTCGACCATCTCGGAGAAGAAGCTCTGGCGTGTGGGCTGGTCGATCGAGGTCGTGACCCCCTGGAGGAACGAGAGCGCGTAGACCATCCACAGCTCGACGACGCCGGTCGCCACGATGGCCCACAGACCCAGCGCCAGCACCCCGAACGTCACCTGCGTCGCGAGCAGGATCCTTCGCTTGTCGTGCCGATCGGCGAGCGACCCACCGAGCGGTCCGAACAACAGGATCGGCCCGAACGCGAGCGCGGTGTCGATCCCGAGGGCGACCCCGCTGCCGGTGAGCTGGAGCACCAGCCAGGCTGCGGCCACCATCTGCATCCACGTACCGGTGACCGAGATCGCCTGCCCGATGAAGAAGCGGCGGAAGTTCGGCGAGTGCCCGAGCGAGTGGAACGTCCGGTGGACGGTGACCCGAACGGGGGTCATGACCGCGCCCCGGCACGTGCCCCGGACGGTGCGTCGGTGAGGCGCTCGAGGATCTCCGCGGCGGCCTCGAGGGTGCGGAGATCCTCGGGCTCGAGCGAGCGGAGGGCCTTGGCCAGGTAGGCCTCCTTCCGGCGCCGGCTCCGTTCGAGCAGCCGCCGTCCCTCCGGCGTCACCCTCACCCAGGCCACACGCCCGTCGGCCGGGTCGGGTTCGCGAACGACCAGCCCGGCCTCGACGAGGGCCGCGACGATCCGCGTCATCGTCGGCGGCTGGACCTGCTCGACGTGGCAGAGGTCGCGCATCGTGAGCGAGCCCTGGCGTTCGGCCGAGGAGAGCGCCGAGAGCATCGAGGGCGAGACGCCCGCCTCGGCCTCCTGCCGGAGGCGCCGCGCGAGCCGGGTCACGCCGAGGCGAAGCCTGGCGGCGAGCGCGGTCGCGTCGACGGGAGCAAGCGTTCTCACGCTTCGATGATACTACGCAACGCTAATTAGCGTCGCGAAGGATATGAGCGCCCACTCCCCCGGGGACCGGCCGAGCTGGGCCGGCCCGCTAGATGAACAGCTGGATCGCGCTCTCCTTCATCTCGAGCAGCGCCGTGGCGGCGCCGATCGGCTCCTCCAGCCCATCGATCAGGTCCTCGGCGCCGATCCCCATCAGGTCCATCGTCATCTGGCAGGGGATCAGCCGGACGCCCATGTCGCGGGCGAGCTCGAGCAGCTCGGTGGGGTGCGGGGTCTTGTAGTCCTCGGCGACCTTCCCGAGCATCCAGGGGCCCATGCCGGCGAAGTTGTAGCGGGAGAGCTTGGCCTTGGCCGTCGAGCCCGGGTTCATCTGACCGAGCGCCTTGGTCATCCAGTCCTTCCCTGTCTTGCGGCGCCGCTCCGGCTTCACGAGCGCGAACAAGCCCCAGAAGGTGAAGAAGACGCTCACCTCCATCCCGGAGGCGGCCGCGGTCGTGGACAGGATCAGCGTGGGCCACACGCGGTCGAGGTGGCCGTCCCAGGCGACGATCGTGATCTTGTTCTTCCGGTTGAACCCGTCGGCGGCCTCGCGTTCGGCGAGCGCCTGGTCGATCAGCTCGCGGATCGCCTCCGTATCGCCTGAGGCGGCACCGTCGTCGGTCGCGTGGCGCGCGGTCTGGACCATGTCCATCACACCTTCCGGATCACGTAGCGGTAGACGCCCGAGGCCTCGCTCGCGTCCAGCAGTTCGTGGCCAGAGAGCTTCGACCACGACGGAACGTCCGACTTCGAGCCGGGATCGGTCGCGAGGAGCTCGAGCAGGTCGCCGGGGCCTGCGTCCCGGAGCGCCTTGTGCAACGCGACGAGCGGGCCCGGGCAGGACTGGCCCCGAGCGTCCACGGTGGCGGTGATGACGTCCATCGGCGGAGACCTCCTCTCGAGGGGAACGTGGTGGCGGTTCGTCGTTGCGGGGGTGTGGGCTCGGTGCCGGTGCGGCGCCTAGCGGCGACCGCGGGGCACCCGGGGACAGCAGCATCGGTCGGGGATCATGGCCCCCACGAGACCGCGGCAGCGCGTCCGGATCATTGCAACTGCAAATGCTACCGGGCAGATGGGAAATGGCGCAACCGGCTCACCTCGGTCCCAGCGCCCGGATCCGGCCGGGCGGCCACCACACCACCCAGACCCTCCCGCGCACGAGTCCCAACGGCACGGGTCCGAACGTCCTGCTGTCGCTCGAGCCGTCGGGATGGTCCCCCTCGACCCACACCCGGTCGACCAGCCCGAGCCCGTCGGGTGCCAGGTCGCCCGGCAGGTGCGTGACGCGCTTGACGAGCTCGAAGCCGGCGCGATCGGGATGCTCGATCACCACGACATCGCCGCGATGCAGCCGGCGGGCGCGGAACGCGATCGCCCAATCCCCGTGTTCGAGCGTTGGACGCATCGACTCGCCGTCCACCTCGATCCGGGACGGACGCCAGCGCCGGAACCCGTACGCTGCAGCGATGCCGGCGAGGGCGGCGGCCGCGAACGCCACCTTCCGCCCTTCCATGCCTCGGTGGTAGGTTCGGGTCACGGAACCCCGGCCGTCCGAAGGAGGGAACCCATGCTGGAAGCTTTGCTCAGGCCTCGCCGCGTCGTCCACGCTCACTGCGACCTGCCCTGCGGGATCTACGACCCGTCGCAGGCACGCGTGGAGGCCGAGTCGGTGATGGCGATCCAGACCCGTTACCAGGGCGCGGAGAAGTTCAAGACCGCCGGGGAGAGCGTGGAGGACTACCGGATCCGGGCGCTCGCGATCAAGGAGGCCCGGGCCGATCTGGTCAAGGAGCACCTGTGGGTGCTGTGGACCGACTACTTCAAGCCCGAGCATCTCGAGAAGTACCCGCAGCTCCACGAGCTGTTCTGGAACGCGACCAAGGAGGCGGGCCTGGCCAAGAAGGCGCAGGACCCCGCGCAGGGCCAGAAGCTGCTGGACGCGATCGACGAGATAGCCAAGATCTTCTGGGAGACCAAGGCCTAGGCAGCACGGGCGGCTCCCTAGACTGCCCGCGTGAAGGACATCGGCCTGGTCGGCGTCCCGTTCAGCGGGAAGTCGACCCTGTTCACCGCGCTGACGCGGACCGGCGGTCACGGAGGCCGGGCGAACCACGCCGTGGTGTCCGTCCCCGACCCCCGCGTCGACGTCCTGACCGAGATCGAGCGCTCGCGCAAGACGGTCCACGCCCAGGTCGGGTTCGTCGACGTCCCGGGCGGGACCGCCTCCGCGCAGGGGATCGCGAAGCTGCGCGAGGCGGACGCGCTCGCGATCGTCGTCCGGTGCTTCGGGCCTGATGCGGACCCGGCGTCCGAGGTCTCGGAGGTCCGCGCCGACCTGTTCCTGGCGGATCAGGCCGTGATCGAGCCGGCGTTGGAGAAGGCGGAGAAGCGGGCGCGGGGCAAACGGACGCCCGAGGTCGAGGCGCTCGCCGCCGCGAACGTGGCCCTGCAGGCGGAGATCCTGCTCTCGGACGCCGGGCTCTCCGAGGAGCACCGGCGCGAGCTCAAGCCGATCGCACCGCTCACGATCAAGCCGTCGATCGTCGTCGCGAACCTCGAGGAGGGGACCGACATCCCGGAGGGACTCCCCGAGGGGACGGTCGGCGTGTATGCATCGATCGAGGCCGAGACGGCGGAGATGGACCCGTCGGAGGCCCGGGCGCTCCTTGACGAGTTCGGGGTGCGCGAACCCGGGCTCGAGACCGTGATCCGAGCGGGCTATCGAGCGATCGACCTGATCACGTTCCTCACGACCGGGGACGACGAGACCCGCGCATGGGAGGTCCGCAGCGGGGCGAAGGCGCCCGAGGCCGCGGGTGTGATCCACACCGATCTCCAACGGGGGTTCATTCGCGCCGAGGTGATCCCGTACGACGAGCTGGTCGCGGCCGGCTCCATGGACGCCGCCAAGCAGCAGGGCAAGGTGCGGGTCGAGGGCAAGGACTACGAGGTCCGCGAGGGCGACATCCTCCACGTCCGCTTCGCCGTCTGAGCTCGGCTGCGCCGCTCCAGCTTCTAGGTAGCACACCGCCAGTTATCCCTGGCGACGGTCGTCCGCAATCCGCTAGACTCGCCCGCATGGCGGAGGCGTCCTACCGGATCGGTGCGGCCGCGTCGATGCTCGGCGTCCGCGTGGAGACACTGCGACGCTGGGAGGGGGAGGGAAAGCTCACCACGACCCGTACGGCGGGTGGCCAGCGCAGGGTCGCGGCCGCCGAGGTTGCCCGCCTGCTCGCCGAGGGCCGCGAGCGACCGAGGATCACCTCCGCCAGCGTGCGGAACCGGTTCCCGGGAACGGTGACCGAGATCAAGCGGGACAAGCTCGCGGCGACGGTGGAGATCCTCGCGGGTCCGCACCGGATCCTCGCATTCGTGACGAGGGAGGCCGTCGACGAGATGGGCCTCCAACCGGGGATGAAGGCCGTCGCCACCGTGAAGGCCACCAACGTCATGCTGGAGGTGGACGAGTGAAGCGCCTCGCGGTCGCCGTGGCGCTTGCCTCGCTCATCGCCGCGGCGTGTTCCGACGACGGGCCGAACGCCGGAAGCGGCGAAACCGCATCGGCGCAGGGGAGCGACCTGACGGTCTCCGCGGCATCGTCGCTGACCGACGCGTTCACCCAGATCGGGAAGGCGTTCGAGAAGGCGAACCCGGGCACCGCCGTCGCCTTCAACTTCGGGCCCTCGGACGGGCTCGCGGGTCAGATCGACGAGGGGGCCCCGGTCGACGTCTTCGCATCGGCCAGTCCGACCTGGATGGACTCGGTGCAGGACGATGGACCGGGTGTGACGAGCCGGGTGGACTTCGCACAGAACCGGCTCGCCATCATCGTGCCCGCGGGCAACCCCGCCGGCATCGAGAACCTGAACGACCTCACCGAGGACGGCGTGCAGCTCGTCCTGGCGGCAGAAGGTGTGCCCGCGGGCGACTACGCTCGCGAGATCCTCAAGAACGCGGGGATCTCCAAGGCGGCGCTCGCGAACGTCGTGTCCAACGAGGAGGACGTGAAGGCCGTGATCACGAAGGTGATGTCGGGTGAGGCCGACGCCGGCATCGGCTACGTCACGGACGTGACACCCGACGTCTCGGATCATGTCACGCTCATCCCGATCCCGGACGAGGTGAATGTCGTCGCGACCTATCCGATCGCGGTCGTGAACGGATCCCAGGAGGCCGACCTCGCGCAGAGCTTCGTCGAGTACGTCCTTGGCGACGGACAGCAGACGCTCGCCGAGTACGGCTTCCTCCCCCCTCCGTAGGGGGCGGAGTCCGGCCGGCTTCGTCGTCCTGGCGGCGCTCGGCGTCGCCCTCGTCGCGCTGCCCCTGTTGGGTCTGGTGTTGCGGACGCCCTGGTCCCGGATCGCCGAGATCCTCACGAACGAGACCGCGCTCACCGCCCTGCGGCTATCGCTCATCGTCGCCACCACCGCGGCGGCGATCTCGTTCGTCCTCGGGTTCCCGCTCGCATGGGTGCTCGTGCGCAGCACCTTTCCGGGCAAGACCCTCGTCCGCGCCATCGTCGTTCTCCCGCTGGTCATGCCGCCGGTGGTCGCCGGCGTCGGCCTGCTCGCCGCGTTCGGCCGGCGGAGCGGGCTGGTCGGGTCGTGGCTGTACGACTGGTTCGGCATCCAACTCACGTTCACGACCGCCGCTGCGGTGCTCGCTGCGACCTTCGTCTCGTTCCCCCTCGCGGTGCTCGCCCTCGAAGCGGGCCTGCGCGGTCTCGACGAGCGGCTGGAAGACGCGGCTTCCACGCTCGGCGCATCGCGTTGGTACGTGCTGCGGCGGGTCACCGTGCCGCTCCTCGGACCGCAGATCGCGGCCGCGCTCGTCCTATCGTGGGCGAGGGCGCTCGGTGAGTTCGGAGCGACGATCACGTTCGCGGGGAACCTTCAGGGGCGAACCCAGACGCTCCCGCTCGCCGTCTTCGAGCAGCTGCAGACCGACACCGATGCTGCGTTCGCCGTCTCGATGCTCCTGATCTTCCTCGCGTTCGCCGTGATCCTGGGGCTCCGGGGACGGTTCCTCCGATGACGCTGGCGGTCGATGTCACCTCTCGGCGCGGGGCGTTCGAGGTTCGGGCGGCGTTCGAGGCCGAGGCCGGTCGGACGGTCGCGCTCCTCGGGCCGAACGGCTCGGGCAAGTCCACCCTGGTCTCGACGATCGCCGGTCTGGTGCCTCCGGTCGAGGGGGCGATCACGCTCGACGCGGCGGTGCTCGACGATCCGGCGAACGATGTCCACGTCCAGCCCGAGCGTCGGCCGATCGGCGTGGTCTTCCAGGACCTCCTGCTGTTCCCGCACCTGTCCGCGATGGAGAACGCGGCGTTCCCGCTCCGGGCGCGCGGCGTGACCAAACCGGAGGCGCGACGGCGGGCGTCCGAGCTGCTCGCGCGGCTTGGTCTCGCGAACCGCGCCGACGCGCGGCCGCGCGAGTTGTCCGGTGGCGAGGCGCAGCGGGTTGCACTCGCCCGCGCCCTGATCGTCGAACCCGCGCTCCTGCTCCTGGACGAACCACTTTCGGCGCTCGACGTCGCGGCGCGCATGCGGGTCCGGGAGCTGGTCCGCGACGAGCTCGCGAGGTTCCCGGGCGTTCGGATCATCGTCACGCATGATCCGGTCGAGGCATCGATCCTCGCCGAGCGCCTCGTCCTGCTCGAGGACGGACGCGTGACGCAGATCGGGACCCCCGAGGAGATCCGTTCGGCGCCGCGGTCGCGCTACGCGGCGGACCTCGTCGGCGTGAACGCGGTCCGGGGCGTCCTCGAGCCGATCGGCGAGGGGACCGGCCGGCTGATCTCGAGCGAGGGCACCCTCGTCGCCCCGTGGCCCGAGTGGTACGTCGAGGGCGAGGTCGTCGGCATCGTCCGTCCGATCGACGTGACGCTATGGCCGGATCGCCCCGAGGGGTCGGCGCGCAACGTCCTGTCCGGTCGCGTCACCTCGGTCGCGATCGAGGGGGACCGCGCGCGCGTTCGGCTCGCGACCGAACCGCAGCTCGTCGCCGAGGTCACCCTGGGCTCGGTCGAACGGCTGGGCCTGCGCCCCGGCGTCGAGGTCTGGGCCTCCTTCAAGGCGGTCGAGGTCGAGCTGCTCCCGCCGTAGGGGAATCGAACACGTATCCTTGACCACCATGCCCGAGATCGAGTCCGCGCACGACGACGCCCGAGACCAGCCCGAGACCGTCGCCCTGCGCACCTCCGAGCCGACCCCACCGCTGCACGCGGCCAACGAGACCGATCTGGAGCCGGACGCCGACCTCGGCGGCCACGACGGCAAGCCGGGGGCGCCGACCCGGGACGAGCCCGAGCACGACGAGGAAGACCGGGTGGGCGAGTCGGCGTGGCGCCGGTTCATCGGTTCGACGCCGTTCCTGATCCTCGTCGCCCTCGCCGTGGCGATCCTCGTGAAGACCTTCGTGATCCAGGCCTTCTACATCCCGTCCGAGTCGATGGTCCCCACGCTCGAGGTCGGCGATCGGGTGTTCGTGAGCAAGTTCATGTTCGACGGCGGGGACATCGCGCGCGGCGACGTGATCGTGTTCGAGAACCCGAACGCCGCCGAGCTTCCCGATCGCAGCGGCATCAGCAGCGTCCTGCACTGGCTCGGGGAGGGGATCGGGCTCGCGCAACCCGAGAACGAGGACTTCATCAAACGGGTGATCGCGCTACCTGGTGAGACGATCGAGATCCGCCACAACGTCGTCTACATCAACGGGAAGCCGCTCGACGAGCCGTACCTGACCCAGGCGGCGAGGGACAGCACCGGCGACTACCCGCTGCACACCGTCCCGGACGATGCGCTGTTCGTGATGGGCGACAACCGCGGGAACTCGGCCGACAGCCGGTACGGCCTCGGATTCGTTCCGCTCGAGAAGGTGATCGGCAAGGCGTTCGTAATCATCTGGCCTCCGTCGCAGATGGGTGGGCTCGGCTAGCCCCACCGAACCGCGCCTGCGCGAACGCTCAGACGCCTGCCGGCGGCGCGCCGGGGCCCACGGGCCGCTCCGGCGGCAGGAACAGCCTGGCGAACGACCACACCAACGCCGCGATCCCGAACGCCGCCAGCCACACGATCGGGGGCGGCGGGTACAGCGCGAAGAACTCCCGGGCCGCCGGGATCGCCATGATGAGCCCGAACAGCGCGGGCATCGCCCAGACCAGCGCGAGCCGCCAGGTCGTGAGGGGTGTCGCGATGATCGTGAGCACGAGGAACCCGATGTAGAGGAGCACCATCGTGGCCGCGGTCCGAGCCTCGGCGAGCGAGATCCCCGGCTCCTGCTTCACGACCACGTACCCGAGGAACGTGGCGATCGCCGCGAGCGAGCCCGCGGGGATCGTGAACCGCAGGACGCGCGGGAGGAACCCGGGCCGCGCGCGCTCGTCGTTCGGGGCGAGCGCGAGGAAGAACGACGGGATCCCGATCGTGAGGGCGCCGATCAGCGTCAGCTGCCGCGGGAGGAACGGGAACTCGAAGCCCACCACGCCGACGCCGAGCGCGATCAGCATCGCGTACACGGTCTTGGTCACGTACAGGTTGGAGGTGCGTTCGATGTTGCCGAGCACGCGACGACCCTCGCCGACCACAGAGGGAAGGGCATCGAACGTCGAGTCCAGCAGCACGAGCTGTGCGACCGCGCGCGTCGCCGAGCTCCCCGAGCCCATCGCGATCCCGATGTCGGCATCCTTCAGGGCGAGCACGTCGTTGACCCCGTCGCCGGTCATCCCGACGACATGCCCGCGCGACCGGAGCGCCTCGACCATCGCCCGCTTCTGCTGCGGGGTGACCCTTCCGAAGATCGTGTGCGTCTCGAGGACATCGCCGAGCTCCGGGCCGCCCCCGGGGAGCGCCTTCGCGTCGAACGGGGCCCCCGCGCCCGACAGACCGACCCGCCGGGCGACCGCGGCCACGGTCTGGGGGTGGTCGCCGCTGATGACCTTGACGTCCACGCCCTGCCGCGCGAAGTACGCGAGCGTCGTCGAGGCCGTCTCCCGGACCCGGTCGGCCAGGACGACGTAGGCGACCGGGACGAGCCCGACCGGCGCCGCGTCGGCCCCGATCGGGGCGTCGGTCCGGCCAAGGAGCACCACGCGCCGCCCCGCCTCGGCGTACCCACGCGCCTTCGTGAGCTGGTCGTCCTCGCCCGGCCCCGGGCCGAGCAACACGTCCGGCGCGCCGAGCACCCAGGTTCCCCTGGTCCCGAAGTCGGCGCCGCTCCACTTTCGGGCGGACGAGAACGGTACGGTCCCGGCCGCGAGCCAGCCCTTCCCCGGGTCGGGGAAGCTCTCGCGGATCGCGAGCAGGGTGGCGTTCGGGTGGGGTTCGGCGGCCGCGAGCGCGGCGAGCGCGTCGCGGTGCGACCCGTCCTCGGCGAGGAGCTCGACCTCGTCGACGACGAGTCGGCCCTCGGTGAGCGTGCCGGTCTTGTCGATGCACAGGACGTCGACCCGCGCGAGCACCTCGACCGCCGGGAGCTCCTGCGCGAGCACTCGGCGTTGAGCCAGGCGGACGACGCCGACCGCGAACGCGACGCTGGTGAGCAGCACCAGACCCTCGGGCACCATCGCGACCGTCGCGGCGACCGAGGCCCGCACCGCCTCGGGCACGCTCTGGTTCGAGCGGAACTGGCTGATCGCGACCAGCGCCGCGGTCGGGATGAGCAACCACGTCACGATCCGCAGGATCTGGTCGATCCCGGCTCGCAGCTCCGAACGCGTCAGGCTGAACCGCCGCCCCTGCTCGGCGAGCTGCGCCGCGTACGCCCGCGCGCCCACGCGCGTGGCTCGGAACCGTCCGCTGCCCGCCGAGACGAACGAGCCGGAGAGCACCTCGTCCCCGGGTTCCTTGATCACGGGCTCGGCCTCGCCGGTCAGGAGCGACTCGTCGACCTCGAGCGCGGAGGCCTCGAGCACCTCGCCGTCGACGACGACCTGATCGCCCGGCTGCAACTCCAGCACGTCGTCGAGGACGACCTCGGTGAGCGGCGCCTCGCGAAGCTCGCCGTCGCGGACGAGCCGGGCGCGCGGTGACGTCAGCACCGCCAGCGAGTCCAGCGTCCGCTTGGCGCGCAGCTCCTGGTATATCCCGATGCCGGCGTTGGCGACGAGCACGAACCCGAACAACGCGTCCTGGATCGGCCCGACGATCAGGATCACGACCAGGAGCGAGCCGAGCAGCGCGTTGAATCGCGTGACGACGTTGGCTCGGACGATCTGCCCGACCGTGCGCGTGGGAACCGCCGGTACGTCGTTGACCTGGCCGAGCGCGACGCGCTCGGCGACCTCCTGCGCCGTCAGGCCCTCGGCGGCGGGCACCCTCGGGCTACCGGTCGCCCGGGGTGTCTCGCTCGATCACCCACCACTCGTCGAGCAGGCGATACCCCTCGTCCTCGTCGATCGGCCCGCGCTCCAGACGCAGCTCCATCAGGTGGTCGAGCGCGCGGCCGACCGCGGGCCCCGGCGGGATACCGAGGTGCTCCATCACCTGCATGCCGTCCAGCGGCGGGCGCATCGCGTCGAGGTTCTCCTCCTCCGCCAGGCGCGCGATCCGCTCTTCCAGGTCATCCTGGAGCGCCTCGAGCTTCTTCGCCTTGAACCTGTTCTGCGTCGTGCAGTCGGCGCGGGTGAGCTGATTCAGCTCGTCGAGCAGCGGCCCGGCGTCACGCACGTACCGGCGGACCGCGCTGTCGCTCCACTCGGTGTAGCCGTGGAATCGCAGGTGCATCTCGACGAGACGGGCGACGTCGTCCACCACGTGTGCCGGGTACCGCAGCGCCTGGAGGCGTTCGCGCGCCATGCGCGCCCCGACGACCTCGTGATGGTGGAAGGAGACGCCCTCTGGCGTGATCGCGCGCGTCCTCGGCTTGCCGACGTCGTGCAGCAGCGCCGCGAGCCGGAGCGTCGGATCGCCGGTCGCCTCGGTCTTCTCGACGACCGCGAGCGTGTGATGCAGCACGTCCTTGTGCTTGTGCACGGGATCCTGCTCGAGCTGCAGCGCCGCCAGCTCCGGCAGGAACTCCCGGGCCAGGCCGGTGTCGACCACCAGCTCGAGCCCGCGCGAGGGCGCCTCGGCCAGCAGCAGCTTCGTGAGCTCCTCGTTGATGCGCTCCGCGGACACGATCTCGAGCCGGTCGTGCATCTGCTCGATCGCCCGCAGCACCCGCGGGGCGGGGACGAGGTCGAGTTGCGCCGCGAACCTCGCGGCACGGAGCATGCGCAGCGGGTCCTCGGAGAACGCGATCTCGGGATCGAGTGGCGTGTCGAGGCGTTTGGCCGCCAGATCCTTCACGCCGCCGAACGGATCGAGGAACTCGCCGTCGGGCAGGCGGATCGCCATCGCGTTCACGGTGAAGTCGCGTCGCGACAGGTCGGTCCGCAGGTCCTTGCCGAACGTGACCGCCGGCTTGCGGTGTTCCTGCGCGTACACCTCCTCGCGGAACGTCGTGATCTCCAGGACCTGACCCGCCCTGCGGGCGCCGACCGTGCCGAACCTCACGCCGACCAGGTACACGCGCTCGGCCCACCCGCGCAGGACCTTCGTGGTCTCCCGCGGGAGGGCGTCGGTCGCGAAGTCGAGGTCGGCCCCGAGCTCCCGGCCCAGCAGCAGGTCCCGGACCACGCCGCCCACGAGGTAGAGCTCGTGACCCGCAAGGCGGAAGCGCTCGCCGAGCTCGGTGGCGATCGGGGGGATCTCGAGGCGCGCGCCGCCGTTCGGACGCGACCGGTCGGCCATGACGGGCTCAGGATACCCCCGGGCCCCGCGCCGCCTGCGCTACCGTCCGGTCGTGCGCCCCGCCGAATGGCTCGGGTTCTTCTGGACGATGCCCAACACCCTGCTCGGACTCCTGCTCGGCGGGCTCACGTTCCAGGCCCCGCGCGCGCACGGCGGCGCGATCGTGTTCGACCGGGTCCCGAGGGGCCTGACGAAGCTCCTGCGCTCGATGCACCGGACCGCGATGACCGTCGGCTTCGTGATCGTCGCGGCGGTGCCGGTCGAGGGCCGGCTCCTGGTCCACGAACGCCACCACATCCGCCAGTACATGGCGTGGGGGCCGCTCTTCATCCCCGTCTACCTGTTGCTGGCGATCCCGTTCGGCTACCGCCGGCACCCCATGGAGCGCGCGGCTCGCCGAGCGGCGGGCGAGGACACGTGAGACGCGAGGAGGCGCTCAGCTCCGGGTGAGCGTCCCGCGGAGCGCGAGCACGAAGTCGTGCGGGCTCGTCGAGATGAACCGCGCGTCTTCCTCGGTCACGAGACCGCCCTCGACGAGGCTCACGAGAGCGTGGTCGAACGTCTGCATACCGTAGAAGCCGCCCTCGACGATGATGTCGTGGAGCTCGATCGTCGCGTCCGGGTCGATGATCCGGTCGTAGACACGGCCCGTCGAGACGAGCACCTCGACCACGGGGACCCGTCCCTTACCGTCGGACCGCTTCACGAGGCGTTGTGACACGATCCCACGGAGCGCGCCCGCGAACGACGTGCGGACCTCCCGCTGCTGCTGGGCGGGGAACAGGTCGAGCAGTCGGTTGATCGTCTCGGTGGAGTCGATCGTGTGCATCGTCGAGATCACGAGGTGACCGGTCTCGGCGGCCTGGATCGCCGAGAGGGCGGACTCGGGGTCGCGGATCTCGCCGACGAAGATCACGTCGGGGTCCTGTCGCACGACGTGCCGCAGGGCCGCCGCGTACGAATCCGTGTCGAGCCCCACCTCGCGCTGTTGGATGATCGACCGCTCGTCGTGGTGGACGACCTCGATGGGGTCCTCGATCGTCACGATGTGCGCGCGCCGCGTCCGATTGATGTGGCCGACCATCGACGCGATCGTCGTCGTCTTGCCGGTCCCGGTCGGCCCCGTCACCAGCACCAGTCCGCGACTCGAGTCGGAGAGCTCGGCGATCACGGGGGGGAGCATCAGCTCGGCGACGGTGGGGACCTCCGATCGCACCCGCCGGATCGCCAGCCCGACCATCGACCGCTGCCGGAAGACGTTGACCCGGAAACGACCGACGCCCCCCAGCGTGTAGCCGAAGTCGGCCTCGCTGGTCTCCTCGAAGGCACGCAGCTTGTGCTCGGGCATCAGCGCGAGGGAGGCGGCCTCCGTGTCGGCGGCCGTCATGGCCTCGAACTCGGTGGGGCTCAACTCGCCGTCGACGCGCACGAACGGCACGTTGCCGGCCTTCAGATGGAGGTCGCTGGCCCCCACCTCCACGGCATGCCGGAGCAGCTCGGTGATCTCCACGTGCCTACTCGGCCTCCCGCTCGTGCTCCTGGTCGTGCATGGGTCCGGCCTCGACCTCCTCGAGGTCCTCCATCACTTGTCGGCGCGCGGCCAGGATCTTTGAGCCCCCGACCAGAAGAAGCAGGATCACGAGCACGATGATCCCGATCGGGGTCAGGGAGCGCTCCCAGCGTTGGTAGCCGGCCCCCAGCCCGTAGCCGAGCAGGGAGTGGCCGATCCCCCAGACCGTCGCCCCGGCGACGTCGTAGACGAAGAACCGACGCCACTCCATCTTGGAGACGCCGGCCACGATGAACCCGACGCTGCGGACGACCGGGATGAAGCGACCGAGGAACACGGTCTTGCCCCCGTGACGGCGGTAGTAGCCCTCGGCGGCCTCGAGCCGCTCGGGCGTGACGAACAGCTTGCGCCCGTGGCGCTCGAGGAAGCCCCGACCGTAGCGGCGGCCGATCCAGTACCCGAGGTTGTCTCCCAGCACCGCGCCGACGATGGCGACGAAGGCCACACCGGGGAGCCAGAGTTCGCCGATGCGCGCATAGAATCCGCCGATGATGACGAGGGTCTCGCCGGGGACGATGACGCCGGCGCCGACCGAGTTCTCGAGGAACGTCGCCGCGAACACGATCCCGTATCCCCACGGAGGATCGAGGTACGGTCGGAGAAAATCGATGATGCGGTCGACCACGGCCCAGTATAGGAAGGGGCACAGGAAGGGGTCTGCTCCCGCCGGGGCCCGCCTCTGATGGGATCGCGGAACGAGGTGTCGGCCGGCGGCGTCGTCTATCGAGGCGAGGACGACGCGATCGAGATCGCGCTCGCAGCGCGACGGACGCGGCGGGGCGACCTCGCGTGGGGTCTCGCGAAGGGCGCGATCGAGCCCGGCGAGACGGAGGAGCAGGCCGCCGTACGCGAGGTCCTCGAGGAGACCGGGCTCGAGGTCGACGTGGAGTCCGACCTGGGCGACATCCGCTACTACTACGTGTGGGATGGCGTCCGCGTCCGCAAGCGCGTGCACTTCTTCCTGATGCGGATGACCGGCGGGGACGTCGAGGATCACGACACCGAGATGGAGGACGTCCGGTGGTTCCCGCTGCGATCGGCCGTCAAGCGAGCCGCGTACCGAGGCGAACGCGAGGTCATCGAGCGCGCCGTCGAACGGCTCGCGTGACGCCGCTGGAGGCCGGGCTCGGCGTCGCCGTGGGGTTCGGTGCCGGTGTCCTGTCCGGTCTGTTCGGCGTCGGCGGCGGGATCGTCACGACTCCCGCGGTCAACACGATCCTGGGCGGGACCCCGATCCAGGCGATCGCGACGCCCCTGCCCGTCATCCTGCCGACCTCGCTCGTGGGCTCGTACACGTACGCGAAGGCGGGTGAGGTGAGCTTCCGAGCGGCCCGATGGGCGGCCGTCCCCGGGGTTGGCGGCGCGATCGTCGGCGCGTTGTTGACCGAGGTCGTGAATGCGCACCTGCTGCTCCTGGTCACCGCGGGCCTGATCGCGGTCACCGCCGTCCAGGTGATCGCCGGGCGCACCCCCCGGACGCCGTGGGTCCTCGGAGAGACTCCCGGTTGGAAGTACGCCGCGATCGGCCTGGTCGCCGGGTTCGTCTCCGGGCTGCTCGGGGTCGGCGGCGGGATCGTCATGGTGCCGGCGTTCACGATCTGGATCGGGATGCCGCTGCGCCGAGCGCTCGGGACCTCGCTGCTCGTGATCGCGATACTGGTGATCCCGGGGACCATCGTTCACGCGCTCCTCGGCAACATCGACTGGGCGATCTTCATCGTGCTGACGCTCGGCGTGATCCCCGGTGCCCGTCTCGGCGCGCACATCGCGCTCGGCGTGCGCGAACGCACCCTGCGCGTCGCCGTCGGTACGTTCCTGCTGGTCGTGGCGATCGCCTACGCGGCAGCGGAGGTCACCGCCCTGGCCGGGGGGCGAGGGTAGGATGACGCGACCGATCATGCGACGGCTCCCGCCGCTCGTCCGCCTCACGCCCGTGCTCATGTTCGTGCTCCCGGTCGCATTCGTTTGGACGGCGCCCTCCGCGATCGCGCAGGAGAGCCCCCCGGTCGTGCTCACGCTCCTGTCGCAGACGTCGTGGAACTGCCCCACCGCGACCGCGGACCTCGCGCCCGGCCGGTCGACCTGGAGCTGCCCGGCCGGTCGCGACCTCGTCGTGCGGTTCCGCGCGCAGAACCTGGGGCCGACCCCGCTCGGCGAGCTCGCGATCGGGGCCACGGTGTACTCGCGGGTCCTCTCCCGGAGCGCGTACGAGGACTCGCTCGAGTCCGACCCCCCGCTCGCGATCGAGGCCCAGACCCTTCCGAGGGAGGGAACGATCGCGCCCGGCGCGACGAGGGACTTCGAGGTCTCGGTGTCGCTCGATCAAGGGATCGACCCCGATCAGTCCGGTCTCTACCCGCTCAAGGTGGACCTGCGGAGCGGATTCACCTCGGTCGCGGCGCTCCGAACACCGGCGATCTTCCTCGTTCGCGAACCGGAGATCCCGCTCGGGCTGTCCTGGACGTTCGTCCTGTCGCACCCGATCACGTTCGCGCCCGACGGTACCTTCACCGACCCGTCCCTCGAGACCGCCGTGGGCACGGGGGGCCGGTTGAACGGCGAGATCCGCGCGTTGTCCGAGCTCGCGGTCGACCCGACCGGAGCGCCGGTCGACGTGGCGATCTCGCCGGTGTTGCTGACGCAACTGGGAAGGATGGTGGACGGCTACGAGGTCTCGGACGAGGGCGAGACCCGGCGGGTCCAGCCCGGCGAGGGCGGTGCGGCGCTTGCCAGGCAAGCCCTCGAGGATCTCCGAGCGATCGTCGCCGCGCCGAACGTCGAGGTCACCGCGCTTCCCTTCTCGGCACCCGAGATCCCGTCGCTCTACGGCGGCGGCCTCGGACGCGACGTGGATGTCCAGCTCCAGCACGGCCGAGACGTGACCTCGACGCTGATCGGAGCGGAGATCCCCGAGTCGATCCTGCGGCCACCGGGTGCGGCCCTGGACGACGCGACGCTGCGGGGGCTCGCCGCCGACGGGATCCGAACCCTGATCGTCGCGCCCACGACCGTCGACCTGCCCGAGCAGCCGCTCGGCTTCGCCGGGCCGCCCATCACCTCGCTGGGCGACGGCGCGCTCGCGGCGGTCGTCCCCGAACCGGCGAGCGACGCCCTCCTCGGGTCGGTGGTCGGCGAGGACCCGGTCCGTGCCGCGCAGGTCTTGCTCGGCGAGCTCACGACGATCTGGCAGGAGCAGCCCGGCGAGACGCGAGGCGTCGCGCTGGTCTTCGGTGAGGACTCGCCGCTACCCGGCCCGTTCTTCCCGCCGATCGTGCGGGGCATCGCGACGGCGCCCTGGCTCGCGCCCACCTTCCTTGACGGGTTCGTCGCATCGTTCCCGCCGACCGACGAGTCGGTCCTCGCGTCGCCGTCGTTCCGACGGTTCCCCACGACGTACGTCACCTCGCTCAAGCAGGCGAGGAGGCGGATCGACACGCTCCGCTCGATGCTCCCCGAGAGCAGCCTCGAACCCGCTCGCCTCGAGACGATGTTGCTGCTGGCGGAGGCGCGCCAGTACCTGAACTCGACGACCGAGGGACTGGCGTTCATCGAGGCGGTCCGCCGGAGCGTGCGGGCGACCGTGGACGACCTCGCGCTCGAGACGGTGGATTCGGTGACGCTCACGTCCGACTCCGGAGGGATCCCGGTCACGGTCTCGAACGAGGGACCCCACTCGCTCGAGTTCTCGGTGCAGCTCGTCTCGACCAGGATCCGGGAGGAACCGGCGACCTCCGTCCGGCTCGCGCCCGGCGAGTCAGAGACCCTCCAGCTCCAGGCCAGCCTGCGTTCGACGGGGCGGTTCGAGGTGCACGTGCTGATGGTCTCGCCGAGCGGGCGCCTGATCGGCGAGACACAGATCGTCGTGCGGTCGACCGCGTACAACCGCATCGCGCTGCTGATCACGATCGGGGCGGCCCTCGTGCTCCTGCTCCTGTGGGGGAGGCGCTTCGTCCCGGGCCGAGCGCGGCCACAGGGGACCTGACGACCGCATGGCCGACGACCTGACCGAGGGCCTGACACCGGGCGGCGAGCCGCCGTCGCCCCCACCACCGAGGGCGCGGGCCGAACCGCCCCCCGAGGACTCGACTCCAACGTTCGTCCGCAACACGATCGTGATGTCGACCGGCACCGCGATCTCACGGGTGACGGGGTTCCTCCGCCTGTCGGCCATGGCCTACGCGATCGGCATCACCGAGACGCGCCTGGCCGACGCCTACAACGTGGCGAACATCACGCCGAACATCCTGTACGAGCTCGCGCTCGGCGGGATCCTGACCTCGGTCGTCGTCCCCGTCGTCGTGGAGTGGATGCAGTCGCGCGGTCGCGAGGTGGCGTGGGACGTGGTCCGGCGTCTGTTCACGATCGCGATCGTGGCGCTCTCGGCGATCGCGCTGCTCGGCATCGTGCTGGCGCCGTGGATCGTGGACCTCTACACGGTGGGCTACCCCGACGCCCAGCGCGAGGCCGTCCACGGCCTCGCCACGTTCTTCCTGCGTTGGTTCATGCCACAGGTCGTCTTCTACGGGATCGGGGCCGTCGCCGCGGGTCTGCTGAACGCCCACCGGCGGTTCGCCGCGCCGATGTTCGCGCCGATCGCCAACAACGTCATCGTCATCGCGACGTTCCTGACCTTCGTCGCGATCGCCCCCGCGCACCCGACGGAGCTCGCGACGGATGCCCAGCGACTGGTCCTCGCGATCGGCACGACGCTCGGGGTGGTGGCGATGACGGCGGCGCTCTGGCCGTCGGTCCGAGCCACAGGCTTCCGGTTCCGGTGGCCCGGCGGCGTGCGCGACGAGGCGATCGGCCGGATCGGCCGGTTGGCGACGTGGGTGGTCGTCTACGTCGTCGCGAACCAGCTCGGCTACCTCGTGATCGTGATCCTCGCCGGCGGGCCGACCGGCGGCTACTCGTCCTACGCGGCGGCGTTCATCCTGTTCCAGCTCCCCCACGCGATCTTCGCGGTGTCGATCCTGACCGCGCTGCTGCCGGCGATGTCCTCACGGTGGGCGGCCGGGGACCTCGACGGCTACCGGGCGCTGCTCTCACAGGGGATCCGCGCGACGGCCACGATCCTGATCCCCGCCGCGCTCGGCTACCTGGTGCTCGCGAAACCGATCGTCCGTCTGCTGCTCGAGCACGGCGCGACCACACCCGTGAGCGCCGAGCTGGTCTCCGAGGTGCTGTTCGCCTTCGCGATCGGGCTGTTCGCGTTCTCGGCGTTCCAGTTCCTGCTCCGGGCCTCGTACGCGATGCAGGACACCCGGACGCCCGCGCTCGTGAACGTCGCCGCGGTCGCCGTGAACGTTCTCGTCGATCTGCTCTTCTTCTTCGTGCTTGACCTCGGCATCCCCGGCCTCGCGCTCGGTCACGCGGTCTCCTACGCGTTCGCCTCGAGCGCGCTGTTGTTGCTGATCCGCCGGCGCATCGGACCGATCGGCGGACGCCGCATCCTCGCGTCGCTCGGTCGGATCCTCGTAGCCGGGCTCGCGACCTCGGCGGTGGCATGGCTCGTGGCCGAGGGGTTCGAGCAGTGGCTCGGAACGACGACGCTCGCCACGCAGACGGTGCAGGTGCTCGGCGCGGTGGTGGCGGGGCTCGCCGTGTTCATCGCGTCCGCGGCCGCGCTGCGGATCGAGGAGGTCGAGATGGTGCGGCGGCAGGTGGCCGCTCGGTGGCGATGACACCGGGTCCCGCGCTCGGCGATGCGTACCCGGACGGTCGGTTCGCAGACGAGCGAGGGCTGGTCGGCAAGCTCCTGGTCGTGTGGCTGCTCGTGGCGGCCGTCATCGTGGTCGGCGCGATCGACGCGAGCTCGATCCTGCTGACGCGGTCGCGGGCGGCCGACCTCGCGAGGGACGCCTCGATGTCGGCGGCCGAGGCCCTGCGGCAGGGCGGCGACGAGGAGCAGGCGAAGCTCGCGGCCCTGGACACGATCGCCGACGCCGACGAGCCCGTGCGTCTCAAGCGGATCGGCGTCGGGCGCCGGGAGGTGATGGTGGTGCTGGTCGTCCGGGCCGACACGCTCGTCGTGGAGAGGATCCCCTTCCTCGAGGACCTCGAACGGGTGACGGTCAGCGGCTCGAGCTCGGTGCCACGCGACTGAGCGAACGCCCCTCGCAACGTTGGGAGTCGTGCCACCGGGTATAGATTCGGACGGTGACCACTTCGATCGAGCCCGTTCACGTCCTCGCCGGTCGCTACGCGCTCGAGGAGGAGCTCGGCAGGAGCAGGACCGGGATGGTGTGGCGGTCGCAGGACCCGCTGCTGCGACGCTCGGTGGCCGTGAAGCTGATCCACCCCCGGCTCGCGGAGGATCCGGGCTTCGCCCAGGCGCTCGCCCGAGAGGCTCGGCGCGTAGCGGGGCTGTCGGAGCGGGGGATCGCCTGCCTGCTCGACACCGGCGAGCAGGACGGCGTGATCTACCTCGTCCGCGAGTACGCGCCCGGCTCGAGTCTCCGCGACCGGCTGGACTCGTCGGGCCCGGCGACGCCGACCGAGGCCGTTCGGATCGGGGTCGCCGCCCTCGGCGCGCTCGCCCAGGCGCACGACCGCGGCGTGTTCCACCTCGCGCTCGACCTCGACGACGTGATCGTCGGTGATGACGACCGGGTGTGCCTGATCGACTTCGGGATCGGTGCCGCGGTCGCGTCGAGCAGGCCGGGCGAGGCGACGATGTTGCTCGGCGACGAGCATCTTGCCCCCGAGCAAGCCGCCGGGACCGGATCGGATGCGCGCTCGGATGTCTACGCCGTGGCCTCGCTGCTCTTCGAACTCCTCACGGGCGAACCCCCCCGGGGTCGTACCTGCGCCCGGACCGTGCGTCCCTACCTCCCGCGCGCGCTCGACCGCACCCTGGCTCGAGCGCTCGATCCCGATCCCGAACGGAGGTTCCCGGATGCGCGGGCGTTCGCCGACGCGCTCGCCCGCTCGGTGGAGAACGAGCCCGTCGACGCGTCCGACGAGGAACGGGCGACGAGCCTGTTCACCTGGATCGGCGTGCCGCTCGTCGTGGCAGGGCTCGCGATCATCGCGATCGCCCTCGGGCTCTGGATGGGCAAGCTCGAGGTGGGCGGTCCCCTCGGGATCCGCGCCGCACCCGACGAGCCCGGTCCGGTCGAGATCCCGCCCGAGCTGATCCGGCCCGTTTCCGTAGGCGCGATCGATCCGTTCGCCGACGGCGACGAGCACTCGTCGAACGCGAGCCTCGCCGACGACGGAGATCTGCAGACCGCATGGCGATCGGAGAACTACTTCGACGGCGAGCTCGGCAAGCCCGGGTTCGGGCTCGTGCTCGACCTCGGCGAGCGGCGCGAGGTCCTGGGGCTGCGGCTGTGGACGCCTCATCCCGGGTTCCGATTCCGCCTCGCGGTCGGCGACGACCCAGCCGCGCTGGTTGGCGACGCCGGGGCCGAGGTCACCTCGACCTCCTTGTCCCGCGTCTCGCTGCGCGGCGCGGGCCGCTACGTGCTCGTCTGGATCACGTCGGTCGTGCCGGTCGACGACGGCATCCGCGCCGAGGTGGCCGAGGTGCGCGTCGTCGTCGCCAACACCGACGCCGAGGCGGTCGGTGCCTGACACGCCTGCCCGCGACGAAGACCTCGTCCGCCGGTACCTGTCGGGAGATCGAGCCGCCTTCGCCGCGTTGGTCGAACGGCACGAGCGGCGCGTCTACAACCTCGCCCTGCGAATAACGGGACGAGAGGAGGACGCCCGCGACGCAGCGCAGGACGCCTTCCTCACGGTGCTTCGAAAGCTCTCGTCGTTCCGCGGCGAGGCCGCGTTCACGACCTGGCTCCACCGCGTGACGGTCAACGCCTGCTACGACCTGTTGCGCAAGCGCCAACGGGCGCCGTTGCTCGAGCGCGGCGAGGACGATCTCCCCGCCCGCGAGCCGCCGCCGGCGCCCGACCACGCGGACGCGTCGAGCCTGTCGATGGACGTGCAGCAGGCGCTCCTGCAGGTACCCGAGGACTTCCGCACGGTGATGATCCTGCACGACGTCCACGACCTTCGGCAGGAGGAGGTGGCCGCGATCGTCGGCGTGCCGATCGGGACCGTGAAGTCGCGCTTGCATCGCGGCCGGATCGCCCTGGCCCGGGCGATGGGGATCGAGCAGGCGGAGCGTTTCGAGGCTTCCGAGGGTCCACCGACGTCCGGCGATTCCAGGGGCGCGACCCCCGGGGCTCCGAGATCCGGGGAACGGGCCGACGCCGCCGGGCCGTCAGAAGGGACGGTATCCCCGTGAGCCATCCCGACGATCTCCTCGCCGATTACGTCGACGGCACGCTGGCCGAACGCGAGCGCGCCGCCGTCGACGCGCACCTGACCGGGTGCGCACGCTGCAGCGCGGAGGTCCGGCAGGCGGAGGCGGCGAAGGCCGCGCTGAGCGAGCTCGAGGACGTCCCCGTGCCGTTCGGCGTGACCGGCCCCGTGCTGGCGGAGGCGGGGCGACGATTCGAGCGCCGTCCGGGCGTGGTCTGGGGACGCTTCCAGTGGGCCGCCGGCCTGGCCGCGGCGGCCGCGCTCGTCCTGGTGGTGGCCCTGAACCTCGGCGGCGAGGACGCCCAGAACGCGGCGGCCCCCGAGCGGGCCGCGGCGGCTGCGGGTGGAACCGGGGCGGCGGGCGCCGAGGCGGCGCCGCCCGAGGTCATCCGCTTCGCGGGCCTCGAACGTCAGCCCGACGTGAGCTACGACGAGGCCGGGATCCACGCGGTGGCGAACGACGCGGCCGGCGCGGTCCTCGCGGCCGAGGACGCGGGCGACAGCCAGGCGGCGTTCGCGAGCACGGTCCCGGACTCGAAGGATCGCACGAGCCTTGCGAGGGACTGCATCGACCAGAGCGGCGTCCGGGGTCCGAACGACGTGTTGATCCGGCTGATCGAGGCCGAGTTCGAGGGGACGCCGGCGTTCATCGGCGTCTTCGCGGAGGGGCCGGGCGCCGGTCAGGCCCCCGACCACATCGTGGTGTTCGTCGTCGCGAAGGACGATTGCCGCATCCTGAGCACCGCCTCCCAGAGGATCCCGTCCGGCTGAGCTCCGTCTCGGGTGAAGGTTCGAGCGTTCACTCGTAGAGTTACCGGTCGTGAGGTATCGCGTGGAGCAGGTCGCGGCCGCGTGCGACGTGTCGGTCGATACGGTCCGCTACTACCAGACCCGCGGCCTCGTCCCGCCGCCTACCCGCGAGGGCCGCGTCGCCTGGTACGACGATCGCCACGCCGGGAGGATCCGCGAGATCCGTGAGCTTCGGCGTCGGGGCCTGACGCTCGCGGCGATCGAGAGGGTGCTCGGCGATGGGCTCGACCCCGCGGACGCCGACCTGGCCGTAGCGATCGCGGCGGCGCGCGGAGAGGCTCGCCAGGACGAACTCCTCAGCCTGGACGGGTTCGCCAGCCGCAGCGGCGTCCCCGCCTCGCTGATCCAGGCGGTCGAACGTGAGGGGATCGAGCTCGGCCGCACGGTCGACGGGGAGGTCCGGTACACGGCCGCGGACATCGACATGGTCCGCGGCGCGCTCCGCCTCCTCGAGTACGGGCTCCCGCTCGGCGAGCTCCTGTCGCTCGCGCGGGACACGAACGAGGCCATGGTCGCGCTGGCGAGCCGAGCGGTCGAGCTGTTCGACGAGCACGTGCGCAAGCCGATCCGTGACACCGCCGGCGACGGGGACGCCGCGGCGCAGCTCGTGGAGGCGTTCGACACGCTGCTCCCCGCCGTGACGAACCTGGTCGCCAACCACTTCCGCCGGGTCCTGCTCGCCGAGGCCGAGGAGCGGCTCGAGTGAGCGGGCAGGCGACCCCGGCGGGCCTCCCGGACCCGAGCGAAAAGGCGCGCGTGGTCCGCGGCATGTTCGACCGGATCTCGAGCCGGTACGACCTCGTGAACCGCGTGATGACCTTCGGGATGGACGTCGGGTGGCGCCGTCGCGCCGTCGGGGAGCTCCGTCTGCCCGGCGAGGCCCTCGTGGCCGACCTCGCGTGCGGCACGGGCGACCTGTGCAACGAGCTGCTTGCCAGCGGGTACCGGACGCTCGGCTTCGACTTCTCGCATGGGATGCTCCGCAACTCCCGCACCAAGGCGCCGGTCGTCGAGGCCGACGTGCTGCGGCTCCCGCTGGCGGACGGGCGGCTGGACGGCGCCACGTGCGGGTTCGCGTTGCGCAACGTGACCGACCTGACCGAGCTGTTCGCCGAGACCGCGCGCGTGCTGCGGCCGGGCGGGCGCGTCGCGTTCCTCGAGACGAGCGAGCCCGAGGGCCGGGTGCTCCGCGCCGGACACGCGCTCTACTTCCGGCGGATCGTCCCGCTGATCGGCGGGGCGCTCTCGGACGGGGGTGCCTATCGGTACCTCCCCAGGTCGACGGCCTACCTCCCCGAGCCCGACCGGCTCCTCGAGATGCTCGACGAGGCGGGGTTCGAGCAGGTCGAGCGGACGCCGCTCGCGGGCGGCGTGGCCCAGATGCTCCTGGGGACGCGCCGATGAGGCTTGGGGGCGGCCGTTGAGGTCGGCCACGTGACCGGACTCGCCGCGCGGGCGACCCGGCTCGGTCCGGCGTTCGACCTGCTCGCCGGGTACCGGGAGGGCGGGTTCTTCCTCGAACGCTCCGGGCTCGGGCTCGCGACGAGCGGCGAGGTCGACCGGGTCGCGGCCGAGGCGGGACCCGAGCGGATCCTGCGCCTGTCGCGTTCGATCCTCGAGGCGCTCGCCTCGATCGAAGCCGAACCCGGCGCGCCCTCCGCGGCGGCGGTGGCCTCGATCCCGTTCGACGACCGTCAGCCCGCGGAGGCGGTCCTCCCGCGCCGGGCCACGATGCGCCTGGACGCCGGTGAGACCTGGCAGGTCGAGATCGCCCCGCGCGGCGAGACACCGCACGCGGGCGAGCGCGAACGATGGGCCGGCCGAACGCTTCCGCACGACGCGTTCGAGGAGATCCAGCTCCGGCCGGACCCCGAGCCCGACGAGTACGCGGCGGCGGTCGGCCGGGCGACCGAACGGATCCGCTCGGGCGAGCTCCGCAAGGTCGTGCTCGCGCGGACCATGCTCGTGAACGCGGATCGGACGCTCGAGCCCAAACAGCTGTTGTGGCGACTGCGCGCGGTCGACGCGGACTGCTACGCGTTCGCCGCCCCCCAGCCAAACGCGGTGACGGGTTCGGTGCTCGTCGGCGCGACGCCCGAGCTCCTGCTGCGCCGCCGCGGCCGGCTCGTCGAGGCGACGCCGCTCGCGGGGTCGTCGCAGCGCTTCGGCGACGCCGCGCGCGACCGAGCGTCGGCGGATCGGCTGTTCCGGTCGGGCAAGGATCGCGAGGAGCACGCGGTGGTCGTCCAGGACGTCCGGCGCATCCTCGATGCCTTCTGCGAGGACCTCGTCCACCCGCACGAGCCGGAGCTGCTCGGCACCGCGAACGTGTGGCACCTCGCGACGCCGTTCCGGGGGCGCCTGCACGACCCGTCGGTCGCGGCGCTCGAGCTCGTCGCCGCGCTGCACCCCACGCCCGCCGTGTGTGGGTCGCCGCGCGAGACGGCCCGGGAGGCGCTCGAGGATCTCGAGCCGATCGACCGGGGCGGGTACGCCGGGCCGGTCGGTTGGATGGACGCGAACGGCGACGGCGAATGGGCGATCGCACTGCGGTGCGCGGAGATCACGGGCTCGATGGCGCGGCTGTTCGCCGGCGCCGGCATCGTCGCCGACTCGGAGCCCGAGGCCGAGCTCGACGAGACCGAGCGGAAGTTCCGGGCGCTGCTCGATGCGCTCCGCTGGGGATGAGTCAGTCGCCCGCCAGATCCATCCCGAGCGGTGCGGCCTCGGGGCCGAACCCGGCGCGCCGGTAGAACGAGACCGACCGGGGCGTGGGCCAGACCACCGCTTCGGCCGCCTCGTGCTCGCGCGCGTGCGCCATCGCGGCCTCGAGCAGCCGGGCGCCGTGGCCCTCGCCGCGGAGCGCCGGCTCGACGTACACGTTCGTCACGTAGACGATCGGACGCTCCCAGCGGCCGCGGCTCGGGTGCGGGATCTTCTCGACGAGTTGGAGCCACGCGCAGCCGACCAGCCGGCCCTCGTCCTGCGCGACCCAGGCCCTCCACGGCGACCCGTCCGCGAGCACGTCGGTCACGAACACGCGGAACTCCTCGGCGAACGCCTCGAACGTCGACGACACCGAAGTTCCGTGTTCGACGCGGAAGTCCCACCTGAGCCGCGCGAGCTCGTCGGCGTCGTCGAGCGTCGCCCGGCGGATCTCGACCATCAGGCGACCGACACGGGGAGCCGGGTCCGCACGATCACATCGTACGGCCGAGCGCGGCGGCGACCGCCTCCTGGACCGCGGCATGCAGCTCGACGTTGCGGGCGCGGTCGATCGGCACCTCGACGAGGTGGACCCCGCCGGCCCCGCGAGCGCGCTCGATCGCCGGCACGAGCTCGGCGGCGTGTTCGACGCGGGCGTGGGCGGCGCCGGCGGCCCCGCAGATCGCGCCGAGGTCGAGCCCGTGCGGCGTCGCGAACAGCTCCTCGAACTCGGGCAGCTCGCGTTGCGGGAGGAACGAGAAGATCGCGCCGCCGTCGTTGTTGGGCACCACGAACACGCAGTCGTAGGCGCGGCGCGCGCTCCAGATCAGCGAGCCGATGTCGTGCAGCACCGTGAGGTCGCCGCAGAGCGCGGTCGTCGCGACACCCGCGGCCGAGACGCCGAGCGCGGTCGAGACGAACCCGTCGATCCCGCTCGCCCCGCGGTTCGCGAGGACGCGAAGGCGCTCGCGCGGACGCATGTAGGCATCGAGGTCGCGCACCGGCATGCTCGAGCCCACGACGAGGACACCACCGTCGGGCGCGGACGCCGCGACGTCGCGCGCGATCCGGCCCTCGAACGGCTCCGTCCATGCGTCGACGACACGGTCCACCGCCGTGCGCGCCGCCTCGTCCGCCTCTCGCCATGCTCGGAGCCATGCGCTGTCCCCACCGGGGTCGTATCCGAAGAGCAGCTCGGGCACGAACCCCGCCGGCTCGGCAGGGAGGGTCCAGGCGGCCTTGCGATGGGGATCGGCGACGAGGTGGTCCTGGTCGACGATCACGAGCCTTCCCGCTCGGCGCACGAGCTCGAGCGCGGCCCGAGACGTCGGTGCCGCGCCGAACTGCAGCACGACCTCGGGTACGTGTTCGTTGGAGAACCTTGCATCGGCGAGCAGGAACTGACCGGCGGAGAGCGCCCCCGGAACGCGGAGGTTCGACGTGGGTTCGGCCAGGAGCGGCCATCCAGCACGGGCCGCGAGCTCGGGCAGTGTCGGCGGCGCTTCCCGCATCGAGCCCGCGAGGATCAACCCGTCCGTCGTGGAGCCGAGCTCGCGCTCGAGGGCCTCGAGCTCCTCTGGCTCGGCGGCCGCGAACAACGTGAGCTCCGTCCCGGACGGAGCCGACGCCGGCATGACCTCGGGAGCCCCCACCAGTGGCTCCCGGAAGGGCAGGTTCAGATGCACGGGGCCGGGCGGCCACCCCATCGACGCACGCGTGAGACGCAGGACCAGGTCGTGCCAGGTCTGCTCGTCGGCTGCGTCCCCCGGAACGGGGGCGTCGATGGAGAGACGGACGTACGCGCCGAACAGCCCGACCTGGTCGATCGCCTGGTTCGCGCCGACGCCCCGCAGCTCCGGCGGCCGGTCGGCGGTCAGCAGGACCAGCGTCGCTCGGCTCATGGACGCCTCGACGACGGCCGGCAGAAGCTCGGCGGCGGCGGTGCCACTCGTGCAGGCAACCGCGACCGGACGACCGGTCGCCTTCGCGATGCCGAGCGCGAAGAACGCCGCCGCGCGCTCGTCGAGATGGACGTGCAACCGCACGTTCGGATGACGCTCGAGCGCGAGCGCCAGCGGCGTGGAGCGCGAGCCCGGCGAGAGCGTCGCGTGTTCGACGCCGAACCGCACGAGGTCGTCGACCACCCACCAGGCCGCGGCGAACCCGCGCTCGGCTTCGCTCACGCGCTCACCACGAGATCCACAGACCGAGCGCGAGCAGCCCGCCGAACACCACCTGCAGCCGCGCGGTGTCCACCAACACCGGCACGAGCTCGCGCCCGGCAACGCTCCCCACCCGTTCGAACGGCCGGATCGCGGCGGCCGCCGCGCCGAGTGCGAGGAGGCACCAGGGCGGGAGCCCGCTCCCCTCGTCCAGCGCCCCGACCACCGCGCCGAGCACGAGCACCCCGAACGCCACGACCACACACGCGCGATACAGCACGCGCGTCCGCGCGTCGCCGAGCCGAACTGCGAGCGTGCGCTTGCCGGCGACCGTATCGGTGGGGATGTCGCGCAGGTTGTTCGCGACCAGGATCGCGACGGCGAGCAGGCCGACCGGCACCGCCGCCCACCACGCCGCCGCCGGGATCGTCTCGGCCTGGACGAACGCGCTCCCCACGGTCGCCATCAGGCCGAAGAACACGAAGACCATGACCTCGCCGAGCCCGAGCTCGGCGTAGGGTCTGGGCCCGCCGCTGTACAGCCAGAGTGCGAGCATGGCGAGCGCGCCGATCGGCACCAGCCACCATGTCGTCGCTGCGGCCAGGGCGAGCCCGGCGACGCCGGCGACGAGGATGCAGAGCAGCGCCGCGACCAGCACCGTCCGCGGCGGCGCCAGCCCCGAGGACGTCAGCCGGGGAGGGCCGAGCCGATCGGGCGTGTCGACGCCGCGCACGCCGTCGTGGAAGTCGTTCGCCAGGTTCACGCCAACCTGGAGCCCGAGCGCGACCAGGAGCGCCGCGGCGAACCGCCAGGGCACGAACACCTCGGCAGCGGCCGTCCCGACGACGACGGGGATGACGCCGGCGCCGAGCGTCCGCGGCCGCGCGCCCCGGACCCAGACCCCGAGGCGGCTCACGGCCGCTTCGGAA
>Ga0209814_10000047_pt1 | contig 30244 bp, 31 predicted proteins | sample SoiMetdeltSBSDD1_FD_187597 | JGI IMG/M metagenome (GOLD analysis project Ga0209814, IMG submission 187597) | Bulk soil microbial communities from a Populus tree surrounding site in Tennessee, USA - Soil MetaG P. deltoides SBSDD1 (SPAdes) (version 2) | ecosystem: Environmental > Terrestrial >... | reverse complement strand
GCGGAGCGGCTGGCCGAAATGCCATCTCGTTGAATGAGGGATTTGCATGATTGACGTGATCGTTGCCGGCGGCGGACCGACCGGCGTGATGCTGGCCAGCGAGTTGCGGCTGCAGGGCGTGCACGTGGTCGTGCTGGAGAAGGAGGCGGAGCCGACCAAAGTTGTCCGGTCGCTCGGCCTGCACGTGCGCAGCATCGAGGTGATGGACCAGCGCGGCATGCTGGACCGGTTCCTCGCGCACGGCAAGAAGTACCCGGTCGGTGGATTCTTCGCCGGCATCGCCAAGCCGTCGCCGGACCGGCTGGACACCGGACATCCGTACATCCTCGGCATCCCGCAGACCACCACCGAGCGGCTGCTGACCGAGCACGCCACCGAGCTCGGCGTCGAGATCCGGCGCGGCTGCGAACTGGTCGGGCTGAGCCAGGACGACCAGGGGGTGACCGTCGAGCTGGCCGACGGCACGCAGCTGCGCTCGCGCTACCTCGTCGGCTGCGACGGCGGCCGCAGCACGGTGCGCAAGCTGCTCGGCGTCGGGTTCCCCGGCGAGCCCGCCAGGGTCGAGTGGCTGCTGGGCGAGATGGAGCTGACCGCTCCGCCGGAGGAGTTGGCTGCGGTGGTGGCCGAAGTCCGCAAGACCCACAAAGGGTTCGGCGCCGGGCCCCTCGGGGACGGGGTGTACCGCCTCGTGGTGCCCGCCGCGGGGGTGGCCGAGGACCGCACGGTCCCGCCGACCCTCGAGGAGGTCAAACAGCAGCTGCGGGTGTTCGCCGGCACCGACTTCGGCGCGCACTCACCCCGCTGGCTGTCCCGCTTCGGCGACGCCACCCGGCTGGCCGAGCGCTACCGGGTCGGCCGGGTGCTGCTGGCCGGCGACGCGGCGCACATCCACCCGCCGACCGGCGGGCAGGGGCTCAACCTCGGCATCCAGGACGCGTTCAACCTCGGCTGGAAACTGGCCGCCGAGGTCAACGGCTGGGCACCAGCGGGGCTGCTGGACAGCTACCACACCGAACGGCACCCGGTGGCCGGCGACGTGTTGAACAACACCCGCGCGCTGGTCGAGCTGACGTCCCCCGAGCCGGGCCCCCAGGCGGTGCGCCGGCTGGTGTCGGAACTGATGGACTTCGAGGAGGTGAACCGGTACCTGATCGAGAAGATCACCGCGATCGGGGTCCGCTACGACTTCGGCGAGGGCCACGAACTGCTCGGCCGGCGCCTGCGGGACGTGGGGCTGAAGCGAGGGCGCCTCTACGAGCTGATGCACGGCGGCCGCGGACTGCTGCTCGACCAGACCGGCCGGCTCTCGGTCGCCGGGTGGGCAGACCGGGTCGACCACGTCGTCGACGTCAGCGAGGAACTGGACGTGCCCGCGGCGCTGCTGCGACCGGACGGCCACGTGGCCTGGGTCGGCGAAGACCAGACGGATCTGCTCAGCCAGCTGCCCAAGTGGTTCGGCGCACCCGTCAACTGAACGCGCAGCCTGGCCCGAAAGGTGAGCCGTTGTAACCCTGGGCCGGGGTCGAGCGGATCATAACAGCCCGCCGGCCCCGGCCCTCGGCCGTTACGATCCGTCCGGCACGAGCGGCGACCAACGATTCTGTGAGTCTGCTTGGAGCGGGTTCTGGGGGATCGCTGTGAGGCTTCGGCGTCCGGCATGACTCACAACGGTTCCGGCGCCCATCTGGGTTGCCTTGGTGTCCTCCAAGCCGACACGACCAGGCCAGCGACCGAGAGGAGCCACGGTAATGAGCAGGCTGGCCAGCGTCATCGACGGCGTGATCGGCGTCGACCCTCACCGCGACACCCTCGCCGCTGCCGCCACCGATTTGGGCGTGGAGGGCGGCGGCAGCTACGGCGCCGGACTGACCGACTTTCTGCGGGCGCATGGCGAGGTGGTCGAGGTCGGCCGGCCCAAGCGGCCGCCGCGGCGCACCGGGGCCAAGAGCGACGCCCTGGACGCGGTCCGCGCCGCGCGGGAGGCGTTGGCTCAAGATCACCTTGGTGCGCCTCGCCGGCGTGGGGATCGGCAGGCGCTGCGGTTGCGTGACCGGCCCTCCAGGTCGCTGGAGCACCGCATGACGGTCCTGGCGTTGCGCTCCACCGCCCAGCGCATCCAGCACCTGGCCGTCGAGGCCGCCAGGCTGCGGGCCGAGCTGGAGCGGCTGGTGGCCGCGGTCGCGCCGTGGCTGCTGGAGCTGCCAGGGGTGGGGCCGATCAGCGCCGCCCAGGTCCTGGTCAGCTGGTCGCACGCTGGCCGGCTGCGCTCGGAGGCCGCCTTCGCCGCCCTGGCCGGCGCTAACCCGATCCCGGCCTCCTCGGGGCAGGTCACCAGGCATCGGCTGAACCGTGGCGGTGACCGGGAGCTCAACCGGACGCTGCACACGATCGTGCTGGCCCGGCTGCGGGACGACCCCGACACCCGCGCCTACGCCGCCCGCCGGCGGGCTGAGGGCAAGAGCGCCCGGGATGTTCGTCGGTGCCTCAAGCGGGCGGTCGCCCGGCAGCTGTTCAAGCTGCTGGAACGCTATGGGCACGTGGCTGTAGAGGTGCGCGCCCCCGTCCAAACCTGTCTAAATCACCAGCCGCACGGCGGGGTCGACCGGGTGGCGGACGGGTTCCCCGACGAGGACGCGATCGCTACCGTCGGCTGGTCCTCCTAGGAAGCTGCGCCACCGCCAGCACGCCCGCATCGAGGACCGCATCCGCGCCGCTAAGGCCACCGGCCTGGCGAACCTTCCCTTCGATGCCTGGCGCCGCAACGCCGTCTGGCTCGAACTCGTCTTGGCTGCCCAGGACCTGACCTGCTGGCTGCAGTGCTGCTGCTGGACGGCGAGCTGGCCATCGCCGAGCCCAAGCGGCTTCGCACTCGGCTGCTCCACACCGCCGGCCGCGTGCTAACCCACGCCCGCCGGCTGACCCTTCACCTTCCGGGCGCCTGGCCATGGGCCCCCATCCTGGCGGCCGCGTTCACCCGGCTGTGGCACCTGCCGCAACACCGCTGACCACCGCTCATGAAAAGCCGAGGCTAGTCAACTTCTCGCCAACTGGAGAGCCCGCCTGGCGCTCTGGCCGAGTGGGTAGCTAGCGCACCTGCACGGCCTGCAACCCTGCCCGCCGCAACCGCACCACCAATGTGTCCAGCGGACCTGTTCTCCAATGGTCATCGTCGTGGTCGGCCCTGACCGCGCGTTCGGGGAGCGACCGACGACGACCCATGGCCCAGGACGCCACTTGGTGGGCGCGGTCGATCGCCGCGCTCCGCGACGACACCCCGAACTTGCGGTAGACCGACAGGGCCTGGGACTTGACCGTGTAGGGCGTCAGGTACAGGCGCTCGGCGATCTCACGGAAGCTGAGGTGGGTCGCCAAAAGTGGCAGGACCCGCAGCTCGGCGGTGGTGAGCGAAGAGCCACCAACGCCCCGCCGCCCGATCAGCTCCACCTTGGCGCGTAGCTCGTCGGCCTCGCCTGGCAGCACGCCGAGGTCGGGTCGCCGCTGGAGGATGTCGGACACCTGCCTGAGGACGGCCCGAGCACCGCCTGGGTCGTCAAGGGCCATATGAACGCGGGCCAGCTCCAGCAGGGCCTGGACCGACACCACCGGGAGGGCGTCGGTGAGCAGCGGCCGCAGCCGAGCAGCCCGGATCACGTACTCGCGGGCCGCGGCCGGGTCGCCGCGATGGATGGCGGCCCGGGCCGCCCAGGCATAGACCAGGGCGCTGGTCCAGTAGGCGTCGAACTCCCGCCCCGCACCATCGACAGCGCCTACTCGGCCAGGGCCACCGCCACAGGCCGGTCTCCACAGCCAGCCGCGACGATGCACCGCTCGGCCAGGACCACGGGGCGAACGGCAACGAACCGACCTGGATCGCAGCATCGAAGGCGCGGGCAAAGACCGGGTCGGCCCGATCCAGATCACCCTCCAGCAGGTAGGAGACGCCCTCGGTGTGCACCATGGCCACTCGGTACGGGATCTCTGGGCTGAGCCCATCCAAGGCGATCGCTGCGTCACGCCGCATCTCGGCGACGCCGTCGCGGCACAGCAGCGTGCGCAGGTAGGCCAGCTGGCCCTCCATGGTGCTGCCATCGGACAGCCGGCCCGTGGGGGGCGTCCGTTCGGCCGCCGTCGCCCAGCGTTCGGCCCTGGCCGGCCGGCCGAGCAGGGCGAAGATCAACGCCCCGTGCACGGCGACCGCCGGGTACCGTTCGATCAGGTTCCGGTGCTCGAACCGCTCCATCCAGCCCAGGACCGTGTCGACCCGGCCGGTTGCCCACACCGGATTCATCACCACCAGCCGCGCGACCCGGTCGGAGTCACCGGCCGCCTTGGCGTGGTCGATGGCCAGCTCGGGAAGGCCGTTGGCCTCATACCAGGTAGCCGCGCCAAGGTGGAGCCGTGGCACGATGTCTGGCTCACGCCGCCGCAGCTCGGCACCCAGCAGGTCCCGGAGCAGGTGGTGGTAGCGGTACCACTCGGCCCGCTGGTCCAGCGCGACCAGCAGCAGATTGGACCCTTCCAGGGAGCGCAGGACCTCGCCGGAGTCGTTGGCGCCCAGCACCGCGTCGCACAGCGGCCCGCACATCCGCTCCAGCACCGAAGTCCGGGTCAGGAACGACACCTCGTCCTCGGACAGCCGCGACAGCAGCTCCGACCCCAGATAGTCAGCCATCGGCCGGTCATCCCCCGAGAACCGCAGTCCCGCGGTCTCCTCTGGGCCTCCGGCCTTGATGGCAAGAGCGGCGAGGTACAGGCCGACCGGCCAGCCCTCGGTCCGCTCGATCAGCTGGCCATGGTCGGTGTCGCGGAGACGAACCCCCACGGCGTCAAGCAGGAGGCGCGCCTCGGCCCCACCCATGGCCAGGTCGTCGGACCCCGACCTCCACGATCTCTCCGGCGGCACGCAGCCGCCCCATGGGCAGCGGCGGCGCGTTGCGCGTGGCGATCGCCAGCTGCGATCCGACCGGCAGGTGGAGCGCGAGCTCGGCCACCGCGTCGCGGCAGTCCTGGCTGGACACCTGCTCGAGGTGGTCCAGGACCAGCGCGACCGGTTCAGTCATGGCGGACATCGCGCCCGCCAGGCGGGTGACGGCGGTCGCCGCGATCGAGGCGCCGCTGAGCCAGCGCGTCCGCAGCAGCTCGGGGTCGATCGCCTCCACCCGGTCCAACGCCGCCGCGGCGCACCCCAGCAGGATCTCGGGATCGTTGTCCCGCTCATCCAGCGAGACCCACGCCGTGCGTCCCCGTCGCTCGGCCCACTGGGCCAGCAGCGTCGTCTTGCCGTAGCCCGCCGGAGCCACGACGCAGACCACCGGCACATGCTGCGAAGCGAGCAGCCGCTCGACCAGCGCGGTCCGGCACACGATCCCCGGCCGGACCCAGGGACGGCGAAGCTTCGACTCCAGGATCTGTGGGTCCGGCTGGGCTGCGATCGACATCTGCCGCTCCCGGATCCGGGAACCGCCTCCGAATCAATCTCACGCCACACCGACTCTAATGCGGAGCTAGCGCTGCTTCAATCGGAGCCGCCCGACGCGTCGGTGAACAATCCCGGGTCTCGTGGCGGCGCGGACATTGGGTCGCGACCGCCCTCAGAACACGCGGTCGTGTGGGCACAGCGTTTCAGGAGCTGGACGATCGGGGGCGGTCGACGTTGACGAGGACTTCGCCCTCGCCCACTCGAAAGACGATCGCTTCAGACGATCGCTTCGTTCGCTGGGTGCCGGGATTCCCCTCGCGGTGCACCACGCCCTTGGGATGCGGACGAACGGGTGCCGGGTTCGCGCGGCTACGGCTGCGGTCGGGCAGCGTGCTCTCGCCGGTTCTGGCCCAGGCGGCCATCAACGTCTCGGCGTACCGGGCAGACGGGCCGACGTTGGCCTCGGCCTGCGCTACTGGATGTCGCCTGGTGCCTTGCCTGGCCGGCGCAGCAGGCTCCGCAGCCACCGGGCGCCGCCGGTCCGGCGAACGCGCAGGGGGACGCCACCCACCTCGCGCTCGCCGTCCTTGCGCTGGGCCGGTGCCGGCGGTGCGGCATCGAGGTGGCTTGCCTTGATACGTTCGGCCCGCTGCAGCTCCAGGGTCCGCAGCTCGGCCTCGATGCGGCCCATCTGGTCGTCGGTGACCGACGGGAGGTGGTAGGCGTCGCGGACGAACCGGGCCGTGTCGGCCCGGTAGTCGTGGCCGAAGGAGCCGAACTCGCCGGGGACCGTCACCATGGCGTTCATGGCATCCACCCCGGTCTGCCAGAAGGTGATCAGCGGGATCCAGCCCATCCCCTCGGGCACCCCTCGTCCTCGCTCCCGGCCCAGCCAGGGCGGCCGCTTGACCAGCAGGTCCGGACTGAGCGCACCGATGGGGTCGTTGTCATGCATCAGCACCACCGCCCGCAGCCGCTGCCGGGCGCCCTCATCCAGGCCGGCCAGCTGCTCGTGCCGGTCGAAGACCCCGACGGTCCCCTCCGGCACCAGGTCGCTTGCGCCTCGGGCCATCCCGTTGCGGGACCACTTGGCCAACCCGGGCAGGCCGAACCACAGCGCCCGGTCGATCCCGTAGTGGTCGAAGCCCTTGATGCCCTGGTACATGACCACATCGGAGCTGCTCCAGGCGCCCAGGCTCTCGCCGAAGACCAGCACCTTGGGGCGCCGCTCGGGCGGGCGCTCGGCCAGGCGCTGCTTGACCCCCCACACCAGCAGGCGGAACTGGGACCGGCCCAGGTGCACCTTCTGCACGCACAGGAACGACGGGAACCGGCCGTACTGGATGGCGCAGGTGGCGATGTCGCCGCGGGCAAGGAACTCCGCGCTCTCGATCATGGTCTGGTCCACCCAACCGGTCCCGGTCGGCGACACCAGCAGCAGGTAGGAGCGGTCGAACGCCCCCGTCCGCTCCATCTCCTCCAGGGCCAGTTCGGCCCGGCCGGCCGGGTACAGCGGCTCGCTGTTGTACCCGACGAACACCCGGATGGGCGTGGCCTTGGCCGGCTCCTCCAGCACCTGCTCGATGAGCTCGGGGGTCACGACGTCGGTGACATAGCGGCGACCCTGCTGGCCGAGGTCCTCGAACGGAGACAGGCTGTCCGGGCTGCCCGAGACCAGAGCTGAGGTCGGCGGGGCGGTGTAGCCGGGCTCGACCCGCTCGTTGGCCCGCCCGACGTAGCCGACCCCGGCGTTGTACAGCCAGGTGGCCCCGGCGGCCCACAGGGCCGCGTTGCCGGCCCGGCCGATCGCGTTCTTGGCCAGTCCAGGCCCCAGATAGCCGATCAACCGGTTCCGGCTGGAGGCGTACCCGCGGGTCAGCCCGACACCGACGGCGTAGACGGCGCCGCCGATGCCGAGCGCGGCCGGCACGGTCGCTCGCTGCTCCACCGGCCACCGCTGGATCGCCGCCAGGCGCTCGGTCAGCCGTCGCCGCGCCAGGACCAGCACCCCGGCCGTCGCGGCTCCGGTCACCAGGGCCGGCCTGACCCACCGCTGCGCGGGGTACCGGCGCTGCAGCGACGTCCCCACGTCGAACAGGGCACCTCCCACAGAACCCACCCGGAGCAGCTCTCCGCCGCTACGGAGCCCGGCCTGCCAGAGCGTGGCGTCCTCATGCTGCGGCAGCCGCTCCAGGCCCGCGCCGACCCCGGCCAGGGCGACCCGGACGGCCAGACGAGCCGGGAGGGGACGCCCCGGTGCGACCAGGGCGTCGGTGGCCCGCTCGACCCCCATCCCGACCCCTCGACCCATCAGGGTTGCCAGCCCCGCGGCCATGCCCTGGTGGGCCGAGGCCCGCGGCATCAACGAGTCCCCGAACGAGTCCAGCAGGGCCGCGGTCTCGATCGCCGACGACGGCGAGGCAGTGATCGGGTTCAGCCGGCGAAGCATATCCGTCGCCCGTGTCGAGGTCCCAGCCATGACGTGTCTCCTTTGGCCTCGGCCCGTGCGTCTCCCGTCGGGCCTGGTCGCCCTCATCGTCCCGTGCGGCGGCCAGAGCAACATCACCCAGAAGGGACTATCTGCGAGCGGAGCGGCGGCGGTCTCCCGCGGCGGTCGACCAGGCTCCCCAGAGCAAGCTCGCGCATGGTCCATGCCGCCGGAAGGGCCGCCATGAGCCAACAGTCCATGTGGGACCACAACTCGCTTCGAGGTCGCGGGCTGGCGCGGGCGCTCATGACGGCGGCACAGGACCAGGCCCGCCGACTGGGCTGGGGGCTCGTCGAGTTCCACGCCTACGACCTGCTCGCACGCGGCCTCTATGAACGGCTCGGCTACGAGACCGTCGGCGTCATCAAGGGCCACCCGGCCGGCAGCGCGACCCGGTGGTACCGCAAGGACCTGTGAACCAGCCGAACGGCGTGTCTCCCCGATGCAGCCGCAGGCGTGGGGAACCTCGGCAGAACAGGACGCGCTCGTCAGCCAGCGCTACACCTTGGACGACATCAACCAGGGCTTCCCGACCGGCGTGCCGGCCGCAACGCCCCAGGTTGCGGGTTGGAGTCCTGCCAGGCACCGGGAACCGCAGGTCAGCGTCCCGCTGCGGATGGCTGTCAGGTGCTGGACGGCGCCGCCTCGAGCCCGCATGGCTAGAATCCGGCCATGGCTTCCTACACGGTCAACCAGCAAGCAGTGGCACGGGCCCGCCAGCTCATCGACGCCCGCCAGTACGTGCTCCAGAGCAGCTGGGGCGACGTCCAGCCGAACGCCGAGGACGAGAACGCCTTCCTGGAGTCCCACTCCTGGGAGGAGTACGCCCTCTGGCACCTGGCCCTCACCGACGGCGCCACCGACGAGACCAAGGCCAGGTACGCCTTTGTCTACGGCGACTTCCGCCGCGTCCACCGCATGGGCCTGATCGCCTGCCAGTACCGAGCCGCCGAATGGCGCCACAAGCAGGTCGAGCTCGCCGCCCACGACCTCCTCCAGCACCTCGACAAGCGCAGCGGCTGACCCTTCTGGTAGGGCACGGTCAAGGAGTAGGGGTCCGGCATCCTCCGAGACTAGCCGAGGACCCGGATCCGGAGCGTCACGTTGGCGGGCTCGGACAATTGCTCGGTGATCGCATAGATCCGGTCACCCGACCAGGCGAGCTGGGGCCGAGCCTCCGTTGGACGACGGCGACCACGACCAGGACGATGAGGTGGTGCTCCGTGGAGCTGCGGCGTGTGCTTATCGCCTGCCACGCAAGCTGCCCCAGCTCGCGCTGCTACCGGCGGGCGATCGCGAGCTGCTTGCGATACTCGCGCCAGGTCAACCAGGCGATGACCGCGTCGAAGACCGTCAACGCCGTCAGGCCGACCGAGGGCTTCAGGCTCAGCCGGTAGAGCTGGTAGACGATGAAGACCCCCAGAAACGCGATCGTCCAGGGATAGGCCCACAGCTGGTTCTTGAGCAACGCCGCCACCAGGACCACCTTCACCAGGCCATGGGCCAGCAGGTAGACCGCCCCAAAGAGCACGGCCGAGCCGGTCAGCCCGTGGGCGGTCCGCAGCAGGTGGGTGGCCAGGAAGTCGTGGGGGTCTTCGGACAGCTCATGCTGGGTCAGGCTGGTCACGATGCGGTCGATGGTTGCCGGCGAGACGACGAGGAGCAGCAGGCCGCCGATCACCTCGAGCACGCCGTCCAGGCCTTTGAGGATGATGCCGACCTCGAAGGTCCGGTCGAGGAGGTCTCGCGGCCGAAACCAGGGCATGGTTCGTTGAGCGCCCGACCTGGGCTGGGTTGGGGTTGTTCCCGGCTCCACCCTAGCCCCAAGCCATTCCCGCCGCTCGGGCTCGCTGCATGCGGTAAGGGCGGCCGAGGCACGTTGAGCGGGACGGCCCCACGCCAACCTGCCAGAGCACCAGTGGGAGCTCCAGCCCAGTAGCCAGCTCAACCGGCGATGCGGACGGGCGGGGGCGTGGGTGGAGGAGCAGCATGCCGGTGTTCCGCTCCGTCGTGGCCGTGCCGTCGAGGGCGCTGGGAGATTTTCTCTGCACCCTCAAGGCCGGCCCTGCGGGCGGCTCCCGCCCGGCAGCCACACGACGGCCACCGGGAAACTCGCCTCACCCCGTACCGCCGGCGGTACCTCACTCTCCAGCGCATGGTTAGCTTCGCCCATGGGCCTCGAACAACAGGTCGACCAGTGGCGCGAGTTCTACCTCATCTACGTCCTGCTGCTGTCATTGGGCATGCTCGTCCCCTACCGGCCGCCGGCCTTGCCCGGGATCGCGGTCTTGGTCGTTGCCGTGGTCGGGCTCAGCAACTCGATCACCACCCGGCGGCGAGTGCGGCGGGTACGTGAGCCGCCCCTGACGATCAGGGACTCGGCGGTTCCCGTCCTGCTGCCGATTGGCTGGTTTCTGCTGCCGGTGGTGGGTGGCGTGGGCGTCATCGCCCGCCGGCCATTCGGTCTGTACCTGCCGGCCGCCGGGGGCGCGGCGCTGATCACCAGCGCAACTCGGAGCACCTGGGACCTGCTGCTGTTCGGTCGCACCCAAGGACTTCAATGAGCGCGGCGCCACCACCGATCGGTGTCGTTCTGGGGCCAGTCTGACGGCGCATCACGGATGAAGAGCACATCCCTGTGCCATCTGAGCTGCCGCCAGCTCAGGAGTTATGGGCCCCCTCCGCTTGCAGCTCGTGGCCCGTGACCTGCAGGCAGCCGGCGCTCGGCACGAAGGTCGAGGTCGACCCGAGTCCCAGCGCACCGTGATCAGCCGTCCGTCCACGTCGGTCACCACCCGCTGCGCGTGACGGCTCCGACCTTCTCTGACTCCACCAGCACCCGGTCGCCGACGTCGACCATGTCGACCTCCTCTGCCGTTGACGGAACCAGGCCCGGTAAGTGTCCCCAAGCCGCCCACCGACCTCAAGCGGAGGGGCCTCGGGTCGCTCGGGTCAGCTCCAGCGGATGCGGATCTGCCTACGCCACTGGTCGACCAGATCGGACCGGCCGTTGCTGGTGATCTCGTCGGCCCGGTTCCACAGGCTCAGGTAGAGCTGGACTGCTCTGCCGGAGAACACGGCCTCGGGCCGCTCGGTCTCGCCCGGGGTGGTCACGATCGACCCGTGGCTGATCCGCAGCGTCCAGGCATGGCCGGTGTCGTCGGTCCGCACCAGCACGGTGTACGGCTCGGCGGCGTGCAGCCGGCCGCTGCCCCGGGTGATGAAGCCCATCAGCAGCTCGTCGATCCCGTCGGTGGCCAGCGCCGGAGCGACGTCGACGTCGGCGGAGGTTGGCCACCGCCGACGGGCGGCCGAGATCGCGTCGACGCTGTGGATGGTGGTCTCGTGCGCCTGACGGCGGGCCCAGAACCGGCGTGGCGGCGGTGCGTCCCGTAGGAACACCATCGCCTCAGCGTCCTCGGCCGTGATCCGGATCGTGTCGACCAGGGCGGCCAGGCCGCGGGCATACCAGTCGAGCATGCTGGCCGCGGCCCTGGCCTCGGCCACCGAGGCTGCGGTGTCGTGGTCACCCTCGCCGCGTAGGTTGGCCGCCGCCCACCGGTGCACCATGCCCTGGTGGGTGAGGAGTTGGCTGATGTCCCAGCCGGGGCAGGTGGGGACCTTCGCGTCGAGCCCGGCCGTCGCGGCGGCCTCGCCCAGGGCGGCGCCGCTGCGCTCGAGCGCCTCCAGGTGCTGCTCCAGGCCAAGCTGCGTCGGCATGGCGGCATGGTAGAGGTTCCCGCCGACAGCAGGCCCTCAACGCAGGCCCATCTGTTCAACCAGGCGCAGGACCAGTGTCTCGGTCGCGGCCGGCCCGAGCCCGGCACCGGTGACCAGCGTGACCGCGTGCGCGTGCTTGCTCGTCGCGGTCAAGCAGTCCCCGTACCGCTGGCCATTCGTTTGCGATGTCCACACAGGGCACTTGGCGGCGAGGCAGGCACCGTCGTACCCGCCGGGTAGTCGGCACGCTCGCCTTCTGGGGAGAACGCAACGGCGGATACCGCGACCCGCACCCTGCGATCGGCCCACCGGACCTGGCCGTCGTCGCTTGCTCAGATGGCCATTCGCGCAGTCATTCCACCAAGCCCCACTTCACCTGCGCGGCTATCCCTTCACCGCGCCGGCGGTCATGCCCTCGACGATCCGCCTGTTGAGGAACAGGAACAGCAGCAGCGGCGGGATGGTGATGAGCAGGATGTCGGCGAACAGCAGGTTGTACTGGGTGCTGAACTGGCTCTGGAAGTTGAACACCGTGAGCTGCACGGTGGCGTTCTCGTCCCCGGGAAGGAAGTAGAGCGGGTTGGCGAAGTCGTTGAAGATGACCACCGACTGCACGATCACGACGGTCACGATGACGGATTTCAGCAGCGGGAAGATGACCTTGAAGAACACCCGGACCGGACCGGCCCCGTCGATGATCGCCGCCTCGTCGAGGTCCCGGGGAATGGTGGCGACGAAGGCGCGGAACAGCAGGATGCAGAACGACAGCCCGAAGGCGACCTCGATGAAGATGAGGCCCCCGAGGGTCTTGAACAGCCCGAGGCTCTGGAGCACCCACACGGTCGGGACGACCGCGGGCGGAATGATGAGCCCGCACAGCACCAGGAAGTTGATCACGCCGTTCCAGCGGCTCTGTCGGCGCTGCACCACGTAGGCCACCATGGCGGACAGCACGACCAGAATGGTGATGCTGACCACGGTCAGGATGGTGCTGTTGATGAAGGCGATGACCAGCATGTAGTCGCGGGCCGCCAATGCGTCCCGGAAGTTCTGGAGCAGCGCCCAGGTGGTGGGCAGCGAGAACTGGAGCTCTCCGGCCTCGGTCTGGGTCTTGGCCGCGGTGAACAGGATGAAGGCGAAAGGAACGAGGAACACGATCACGAACAGGACGATTCCGAGTATGCCCAGCCAGAGGTGGGTCTTGGTTCTCACAGGTCGACCTCCTGGCGGGCGAAGTACCGGAACAGGGGGAAGACGATCGCCGTGACCAGGATGAACAGCACGACGTTGCCGGCGGTCGACAGCCCGTAGAAGCCGGCCTGGTACTGCTTGTAGATGACCGAGGCGATGACGTCGGAGGTGAATCCAGGACCGCCCCGGGTCATCGCCCAGATGAGGTCGAAGGACCGGAGGCCGCCGATCAACGCCAGGATAATCACGGTCGTGGTCGCGGGTCGCGACAGCGGCAGGATGATGCGCCGGAACCGCTGGAACGCCGAGGCGCCGTCGACCGCGGCCGCCTCGAAATACTCACGCGGGATCGAGACGATCCCGGCGATGAAGATCACCGTGGCCAGCCCCACACCCTTCCAGACGTCCACCAGCGCCACCGACAGCAGCGCGGTCTTGGGGTCCACGAGCCAGGCTGGGCCGTTAATGCCGACCAGGGCCAGCCCGTCGTTGATGAGGCCCGAGGGGTCCATGAGGACCTGGAAGGTGAGGCCGACGCCGATGGTGCTGACCAGCACCGGGAAGAAGACCACCGAGCGCAGGAACCCCCTGGCGATGATCTGCGAGGTGAGCAGCAGCGCCAACAGCATCCCCAGCACCACCTTGAGCCCACAGGTGACGACCGCGTAGATCAGGGTGTTCTTCAGGCTGGTGAGCAGCGCCGACTCCTGGAAGAAGTTGACGTAGTTGTCCAGGCCGATGAACTCCCAGGTGGTCAGGTCCCAGCGGGTCAGGCTGAAGAAGAACGACGAGAACGTCGGCACGACGAAGAACACGAAGAAGATCACCGCGGCGGGCAGGCAGAACCAGTAGGGGTACGGGCTCTTCCTCCGGACCGCCGGCGGCGGCGCCGGTGCCGTGACGGCCGGCCCAACGGTCTGGCGTGGTTTCACCTCGGTCGACATCGTGATCTCCTCGGGGCTGCCTGCGGCCGCGCTACGACCAGCCCTTGAGGCCGAGCTGCTGGGCCTGCTTCTTGACGTCCTTGTCATAGAGCGCGGCGCCGTCCGCGGCCGATCGCAGCCCGGAGCCGACCTCGACGGTGATCTGCTCCAGGGCCGGTCCCTTGACCGGAGACGAGAACTCGAGCGCGGGCGTGATCTTCCCGGCCTTCACGTAGGCCACCATGTCCTTGACCGCCGCGGGGACCTCGGCCGGCAGCTCACAGCCCTTGACCATGTACGGGCCAGACGGCGGGAAGGCCTTCGTCTGCACCTCGCAGCCCTCCGGGCTGGCCACGAAGGCCACGAACTTCTTGGCCGCCTCGAGCTGGGCGCCCTCGGTCGACTTGGGGATGTAGAGGCCGGCGGGCATCCAGATCGTCGCCCCGGCCTTGGCCGCGTCGTCACCCGGCTGCCCGAAGAACCCGACGTCGTTGATGTGCTCGGGGTCGGAGGTCGCCAGGTTGCCCACCACGACGCCGAGCATGGGGTAGTGCGCGCCCTTGCCCGCGGCAAGCAGGCTGATGCCCTTCTCGAACTTGATGGACCGGTAGTCCTTGTTCTCGTACCCGGCCTTGTGCACCTCTTCCAGGCGCTGGAATCCCTTGACCGCCGGGTCCTGGGCGTACTTCACCTGGCCGGCGGTGTACTTCTGGGCCCAGCCCGGGTCGGTGGCCGCGATGTTGTGGTAATCGGCCAGAACCAGCAGCTGCGAGGTCCAGGTGTCCTGGTAGCTCTGGATCACCGGGTCGATGCCGGCGGCCTTGATCTTGGCGTTGTTGGCCATGAACTCGGCCCAGGTCGTGGGCACCTGCAGACCCAGCTTCTCGTACACCTTCTTGTTGTAGAGGATGCCGCCACCAAACGAGCTGGTGATCGGGGCGCCGTAGAGCTCGCTGCCCACCGACACCGTGGGCTTGAAGATGTCCTCGACCTGGTTCGCCCATGACTCGCCGGTCAGCGGGACCAGGTTCTTCTGCGGGTTGAGGGCCTGGAACAGGGAGCCCGAGTTGTACAGGAAGACATCGGTCATCTCGCCCGTGGAGAGCCGCGTCTTGACGATGTTGTCGCCCTCGGCGCCGCCAGGGCGCTGTTGCACCTGGACGGTGATGTCGGGATTCTTGGCGTGGAAGGCCTCGGCCAGGCCCTGCGCCGGCTTGGTGCTGCCCTCGCTGTTGTCGACGAGGAAGGTGAGCGTGGTCCCTCCGCCTTCGTCGCTGGAGCCCAGGCTCCCGGAGCTGCAGGCGCCGAGGGCCAGGATGCAGGCCAGGGTGGCGGCGAGGAGCGAGACCGGCCGCCATGACGTGGCGAACCTCATGAGACGACCTCCTTGGATCGGGCTTGAACGGATGCGTGTGGGTGGCTATGGCGGCAGCAGCTGGTCTAGCCGGGCATGGAGAGCCTGGCGGCCCTTGGCCAGGCCCGGTGGTGCGTGGGCGAGGGCGTCGACCAGCCGGCTCGACGGTGCGTCGAGGAACGCCTGGAGTCGGGCGGCCGCCTGCGCTTCGTCGCTGACCACGCCGGTCTCCACGGCGGCGGCGACCACCTGCTGCCAGGTGTCCTCGTGGTCGAGGGCGTCACGGACGGTCGCCTGGGCCGCCAGCGGGTGGTCGACCGCCGCCGGGTCGGCTGTCTGCCAGGTATGGGTACCGTGGCCGACGCGCACCGGCTCTGACCGCCCGGGGATGTGCACGCTGGCCGTGGCGCCGACCGGGACCAGGACCCGCAGCCGGAGTTGGCCCTGCGACCGTTGCCAGGAGACCTCGGCGTCGCCGTAGGGCGTGCGATGCCGCGCCGAGGCCGAGGTTAGGGCCCGAGCTGGCGCCGGACGGACCAGCAGCTCGCGATAACCGGGTGCCGCAGGCGAGAGGCCCGCGAACGTGCGATGCAGCCAGTCGGCCACCGCACCCAGGGCGTAGTGGTTGAACGACGTCATCTGCCCCGGGTTGATGCTGCCGTCGGGCAGCATGGCGTCCCAGCGCTCCCAGACCGTGGTGGCCCCCATCGTCACCGCATAGAGCCAGGAGGGGCAGCCCGTCTGGAGCATCAGCCGATAGGCCACGTCCAGGTGGCCGGAGTCCGTCAGGGCGTCCATGATCAGCGGGGTGCCGACGAACCCGGTGCTGATCCGGAAGCCGGACGACCGGACCAGGTCGGCCAGGCGATCCCCGGCATGGTGGCGCTGGTCGTCGGTGGTCAGCAGGGCCAACTCGAGCGCCAGGGCATACACCGTCGGAGCATCGCTGAGCACCCGCCCAGCGGGTGTCACGAACTCCTTGGCGAAGGCTTCTCGCACCTCGCCGGCGAGGCGAGCGTACTTCTCGGCCACGTCGGCGTCGCCGACCACGGCCGCGGCCAGGCCCACGACCTCGGCCGAGCGGGCCAGGTAGGCCGTGGCCACGACGTCCGGATCGGCCTGTGCCTCGAACGGGGCATCATGGGGAGCGGTCGGGTCCAGCCAGTCGCCGAGCTGGAACCCACCGGTCCAGAGGCGATCGGCGCCGGCCAGGCCGGCGATGTAGTCGACCCAGGCGCGCATGCTCGGCAGCTGCCGGGCCAGCAGCCCAACGTCGCCAGTGCGCTGGTAGAGGAACCATGGCACGAGCGTCGCGGCGTCGCCCCACGCCGCCGCGGCAGGCAGCGGCGACTCGATGACGTCGGGGACGACGAGGGGCACCGACCCGTCCGGCCGTTGCTCGGCGGCAAGGTCGGCCAGCCAGGAGCTCAGGAAGCCAGCACTGTCGAACAGGAAGCTGGCGGTCGGCGCGAAGACCTGGATGTCGCCGGTCCAGCCCAGCCGCTCGTCGCGTTGGGGACAGTCGGTGGGCACGTCGACGAAGTTGCCCCGCATCCCCCAGACGACGTTCTCGTGGAACCGGTTGAGCTGCGGGTTCGACGAGGTGAACCAACCTGTTCGCCTGAGGTCGGAGCCCACGACCACCGCCTCGACGTCCCTGACGCCCACCTCCGGCAGACCGCAGATCTCGGCGTACCGGAAGCCGTGGAAGGTGAGACTCGGCTCGAGCACTTCCAGGGGCGCGCCCGCCAGCAGGTACGAATCGGTGGCCTTCGCGCTCCGGAGCGGCCGGACTCCCAGCTCCCCGTGCTCGAGCACCTCGGCGTGCCGGACCACGACCTCCTGGCCCGGGGCCTGCTCCCGGACCCGGAGCCGCACCCAGCCGACAAGGTTCTGCCCGAAGTCGACCAGGGTGGCGCCGGACGGCGAGGAGAAGACGGCGGTCGCGGGCACTGTCTGGGTGACCCGCACCGGCGGGCCGTCGGGCGCGACCAGCCGAGCCAGGTCGGTGTCGATGACCTCGACGGCGTCGGTACGGATGTCGGTTCGGGGACGGAGGTCGGTCCGCTGGCCGTCGTAGAGATCATCGGCCAGGACGCCGCTCTCGCGGGCAGTCCATGTGGCGTCGGTGCCCAAGCGGAAGATCCCGCCGTCGGACGTGGTCACCTCGAGCTGGGCCAGCAGCGCCAGCCGGTCCCCGTAGTGGCCATGACGGCCGTCCCAGCCCAGCCGTCCCCGGTACCAGCCGTTGCCGAGCAGCACCTCCAGATCGTTGCCGCCCTCGCGGACCAGATCGGTGACGTCATGGGTCTGATACCGCAGCCGGTGAGCATAGCTGGTCCAGCCCGGGGCCAGGACCTGGTCGCCCACCCGATGCCCGTTCAACATGGCCTCGTACAGGCCATGCGCGGTTGCGTAGAGCCGTGCCTTGACGACCCCACCGGGCAGGTCGAAGGCCGACCGCAGCACGGGCGCCGGTGCGCCCAGCGCGCCGAGCCCGCGCGGGCTGATGAACCGGGCCGTCCAGTCCTCGGTCCTGAGCAGCCCGGCCTCCACCGTCTCCGGATCGCTCCAGGCCGACTGCATCCCTGCCCCGCTCACCCGCACCCGCACCCGCGCCGACTCCCGCGACGTCAACGGGGCGGCCGGCCAGGGAACCAACACCTGCTCCCCGCTCGTCACAGGGACGACCTCGGGGGTCCTCCCGGCGCGCGTGAGCTCTACCTCGTAGGCCTCCTGGACGAAGGCGGCATCGGCCGCCGGCACGATCCAGGACAGCCGTGGGGTCGCGGTCCCGATCCCGAGCACAGGATCCTCGTCGGTCCGGTGCTCGAAACGCACCGCCGTCGGAGCGGCAACGTGACCCATGGCCTCTCCCGCATGGAGCGTCCTCGATCTAGGCCGGATGATGGGTCCGCCGCGGGCTCGCCGATAGCACCTTCTGGCCCGCTAGTAGCACAAAATGATCTGGGGCGGCGACGCGGTACCCTTGAGCCATGAGCGAGAACCCGGTGACGATCTCCCCGGGAGGCCGGGCGTACTTCACCGAGGGCGTTCTCGCCTATGCGGGCCCCTGGGTCCACGAGGAGCTGCAGGAGGACCACACCCACAGCTTCGTCGAGATCGCCGTCGTGACCGGGGGGACGGCCGTCCAGCGGTCCCTGGCCGGCCGCCAGCAGCTCAGCACTGGCGACGTCGTGTTCCTGCGCCCCGGCGTCTGGCACGGCTACGACACCCAGCACCTGGAGCTGTACAACTGCTGCTTCAGCGCCGAGCTGCTCCACCGGGAGCTGGCCTGGACCCGGGAGGACCCGCTCCTCGGCTATCTGCTCTGGACCGGGCCGCTGTCGATGGGACGACGTGGCATGCTGATCACAACCCTCGATGCCCCGACGCTCCAGGACTGCCTGGTCCATCTCGACGCGCTCGACCGGCTCCGCGTCCGGCCGCTCGGCCTCCACCGCAGCGACATCATCAGCCACCTGACGCTCGTCCTCGGCCACCTGGCCCGCGCCGTGGCCGCCAATCGCGACCGGCTCGTCGAGCCGACCGGGCCCACCCATCCCGCCGTGGTGGAGGCCATGCGGCTGCTGGACTCGCAGCTCGCCCACTCTTGGACGCTCACCGAGCTGGCCGACCAGCTGCACCTCTCCCCCGGCTACCTGCTGCGGCTGTTCAAGTCGTCCACCGGGATGCCCCCCATGGCGTACCTGGCCAGGCGGCGGGTGGAGACGGCGGCGGGGCTGCTGCTGCACACCGACCAACCCGTGACCCAGATCGGCCGTTCCGTCGGCTGGCCCGACCAGAACTACTTCGCCCGCCGCTTCAAGGCCAACTTCGGCCTGAGCGCGACCACCTACCGCAGCCGCTTCGCCGACAGCGCCCGGCAGCTGCAGCCCTGGCCGGCCGCCGGCCGGCCAGGGCTGCTGCGGCGCACCGCCCGGTCCAGGGGCCGCCCCCGGTAGGCGCTCGGGAAGCCGGGACAGCTACACAACCAAGGCAAGTTTTGTCCTACTGGGGGTTCACACCGTGCTATCGGCGGGATCGGCCCCACGGCGGGTCGTTCTGGTCATCGGGGTCAGCCGCTGCCAGGTCGACCCGGGTAGGCCTCGCGGACGCGCGCCTGGCCCTCGTCGCCCAGGAAGTTGACAGAGGCGCGCGCGTCCCCGTTGCGGAGCGCCGCGGCCAAGCGGTCGACCCAGGCCTGGTGGGCCGCGGCGTCCTCGGGGCGTCCGTGGACCGCGGTCAGGTTCACCATGTGCCGGCTTGTTCGGTGGGCGAACGCGGTGGCCTGGGCGGGCACCCGTGCCATCGCCCCACCCAGCACCCGCAGCCGGGCCACCCGCAGCGGCGCGGTCGAGGCCGCCAGGTACGCAACGATCGTCCTGGCGACCTGCTCGTCGACGGTGTCGACGAACAGCGTGCGCGACGCCGCGGTCGGGTGGTAGCCCTGCTCCTCGGGCGGGTAGATCCGCGGGTAGGGCATGGGGCTTGATCAGGTCCGTGATCGGCTTAGCGAGCGCCCGCAACCGCGCCAGCGCCCGCTGGCCGTCCTCGGGGGTCGCCGGCGTAGGCAACGGTGGCCATGACGACCAGCCGGCCGTGGTGGTCGGCGGGCGGGAGCGGCCGGCGCGCCGGGCTCCAGCGCCCAGCGTCCAGGTCCGGCCCCCTGAGTTCGTCGTACGTTACGAAGCCGTCGCCGGCGGCCTGCGTCGCAGGCGTCACCGCATCCGCCCCCACAGCAGCTCGGGCGCGATAGGACGTCATGAGTCGGTCTCCTTTCGCTCGCGGTCTCAGGGGGAAGACGCCCAATGGCACAGATATGTGACGTCACATCCAGCGCCCGGGACGGGTCTACAGATCGATGGACGAGCGCGACTGGCTGGCAGAACGATTCCAAGAGCAACGGCCCCGGCTTCGAGCCGTCGCCTACCGGATGCTGAGCTCCACCAGCGAGGCCGACGACGCCGTCCAGGAGGCGTGGATCCGGCTCAGCCGCTCGAACGCCGGCGAGATCGACAACCTCGAAGCCTGGCTGGTCGCCGCGGTCGGACGGGTGGCCCTCAACCTGCTCCGCTCACGCAGGAGGCGACGCGAGGAGTCACTGGAGGCCCACCTGCCGGACCCCATCGTCGACCGCGCCGACGGCATCGACCCCGAGCACCAGGCGCTGCTCGCCGACTCGGTCGGCCTCGCGCTGCTGGTGGTGCTCGAGACGCTGACGCCGGCAGAGCGGCTCGCCTACGTCCTCCACGACATGTTCTCAGTTCCCTTCGACCAGATCGGCGCCATCCTGGACCGCTCGCCGGAGGCGGCGCGCCAACTCGCCAGCCGGGGACGCCGCCGCATCCGCGGTGCGGACACGACCCCCGACGCCGACCCGGCCACACAGCAACAAGTCGTTGACGCCTTCCTCGCCGCCGCGCGCGAGGGAGACTTCGACGCCCTGGTCGCCGTGCTCGATCCCGACATCGTGGAACGCGTGGACACCGGCAGCGGGGCCCTCCTCGAGGTTCGCGGCGCCGAGAGCGTCGCCCGCAGAGCGATGGCCGCCGCCCAGCCCGGCCTGGTCGCGCGGCCCGCGCTGGTCAACGGCGCGGCCGGCTGGGTCGCCCTGCTCGACGGAGACGTCTACGCGGTCGGCGCCCTCAAGGTGCAGAACCGGCGGATCTCGACCATGGACATCCTCCTCGACCCCGCCCGCCTCGCCCGCCTCGACCTCACCGCCTTCCACCCCCGACCATGACAGGACTCGATTATTGGGCGCCGGGGCAGGTCCCATGAACGGTTGCAGCTGGTAAGACCCCGACGGGTGGCTGCCATGCTCCGCGTGCTCACCGTCGAGCAGCACGACCGCACCGAGGAGATCCTGCGGTGCCTGCACCGCAGGATGGCCGCGCTCGCGCCTGGAGCGGCAAGGGTCGCGCCCGGCTGAGGTCAGCGGGTGAGGGCGAGCTTGGCGGCCAGCCCCACGAACACCGACCCGCTGGCGAGGTCGAGACCGCGCGCCGCGCGGCGCCGGCGCGCCAGCGCACACCGCAGGCGACCGGCGGCCAGCCCGACCGTGCCGTCCACCATGATCTCGAGGGCGACAAAGCAGGCGCCCAGCACCAGGAACTGGGCGGGCACCTGCCCCCGCGACGGGTCCACGAACTGCGGCAGCAGCGCGATCGTGAACAACGCCATCTTCGGGTTCAACACGTTGGTGATCAGGCCGCGCCAGAACGCCCGCCGGGTGCTCGGCGCCCCACCCCTGCCGTCCACGGCCTGCTGGCCGCCACGGGTCCGCAGGTACTGCACGCCCAGCCACAGCAGGTAGGCCGCGCCGACAAATCGCACCAGGTCATAGAGCAGGGGCGCGGACTGGAACAGCGCGGCCAGGCCGGCCGCGGCGGCCAACAGATGGATCGTCTCGCCACCCGCGACGCCGACGGCGGCGACGAATCCCGCCCTTGAGCCGCTGCGGACGCCGCTGGCCAGTACGAACAGCATGTCCGGGCCGGGCGTGAGCATCAGGACCGTGACCACGGCCAGGTAGGCGACCAGCACCTGGCCGCTGACGACTCCCATCCCGCACCTCCGCGAGCCCACTCGAGTTCCGCTGCCGCAGACAGCCTACCCAATCCGACACCATCGAAACAATAATGCTGGTGTTCTGGCGGGCGCTGCGGTGTAACTGGGATGATCACCGGGCGAACGGAGGGACGATCTGGACATGGAGCTGGCCGACGCACGCGCCCTGGTCAAGGACAAGACCGACAAGGACATCACCGTCCGCCACCTGATCTCGGTGGAGGGGGTGATGCGCGCCCTCGCCCGCCACTTCGGCGAGGACGAGGATCGCTGGGCGCTCGCGGGGCTCTTCCACGACCTCGACCAGGACCAGACCGGCGAGGACTCCTCGCGACACGCCCATCTGGCGGCCCAGTGGCTGCGTGAGGCCGGGGTGGAGGAGCCGGTGGTGAACGCGGTGCTGGCCCACGCGCACGAGCAGTACCGCACCGACCTGATGTCCAAGGCCGTGGTCCATGCCGACGCGATCGCCGGGCTGCTGGTGGCGGTGGCGCTGGTCCGCCCGGAGCGGTCGGCGGGCATGAAGGTGTCGTCGGTCAAGAAGAAGCTGAAGAACAAGGCGTTCGCCCCTGGGGTCAACCGGGAGGAGGTCTACGGCGCAGAGGAGACGCTGAGGCTGCCCATCGACGAGTTCATCGCCCTGGCGATCGCCGGCATCCAGCAGGTCGCGCCGGAGATCGGCCTGTAGGCCTCAGTTCGTCGGGGAGGACGCCATGGCCGGGGAGCACACGACCTCCGCGCCTCCGGAGTGCCCCGCGAGCAGGTCTTCCTGACCACCAAGTTCCGGCCGGGCCGGCGGGATCCCGAACGCGAGCTGGGGGCCAGCCTGCAGCGGCTCGGCGTGGACCAGGTCGATCTGTACCTCGTCCACTGGCCGCAGGGCGGCCAGCGCAGGTCCTGCTGCGCTGGGCGATCCAGCGAGACATCCCGGCGATTCCCAAATCTGTCCACCGCGAGCGGATCATCGAGAACGCCCAGGTGTTCGACTTCACGCTCCACGACGACGACCTGGGCACGCTGGACGCCCTCGACCGCACCGGTGGCACCGGCCGCGCCCGCGAACGCCCCTGGTGGTAGCCGGCTGGCGCAGGCCGTGCCTGCGCGCCAGATGCATTCCGACGGCCACCGGCTCCACTAGGCCGCAATCGTGGGACAGCCGGATCCGGGCGCCGTAGGGCGGACGAACTCGACCGCGCTGCCCGCCACCTCGATGTAGTCGCCGGCCCGGCGTCAACAAGATGCGCCTCGGGGTTCGGACCGGCTGGGCCGCAAGGGCATGGCCGGTACAGATCTCTCATGGAGGAAGTCGCCTGGGGTTCAGCGCACGAACCAGGTGGCGGCCGGCCGCTCGGCCAGGGTGGACACTTCCGCCACGAGCCGTGGCCGTAGCAGCCCGAAGTACGCGAGCGCGGCCAGAAAGCCCAGGCCGAGCGGCGCACCGACCAGCTGCACCCCTACCGCCGTGCGCCGGCCCACCGGGGCGCCGGCCCAGGCCGGCTCTGGGTGCAGGGTTGCGTCCAGCGCTCCCCACACCGGCACCGCCAACATGACCAGGGCGACCACCAGCAGGCCGAGCTGCAGGTTGTCGACGCCGAGGAGTTTCAGTCCAGAGGCGACCAGCACCAGGGCCAGGGCGGGCCGGATCACGACGTCGTTGGCCCGCGAGGACAGCCTGGCGCCCAGGTAGACGCCGGGGATGCTCCCGACCAGCAGCGACACGGTCAGGTCGAGCTGGAAGTCGCCGAACAGCAGGTGCCCCAGGGCGGCCGAGGCGACCAGCGGGATCGCCTGGACCAGGTCGGTGCCGACCAGCTCGGAGGAGCGCAGCATCGGGTACAGCAGCAGCAACATCACGATCATCAGGGAGCCGGAGCCAACCGAGGTCATGCCGACCACCAGCCCGCCGCCCACGCCGATCAGCACAGTCGGTAGCGGCCGGAGCCGCAATGGCCGGGTGGGCACCGGCGTCTCGACGGCCGCGCCGAGCGCCCGCCGGGCCGCTCGGACCTGCAGCAGCCCCTTGGCGGCGATCGAGGAGGCCGCCAGCAGCAGCGCGACCCCGAGGGCCTGCTTGATGCGGCCCTGGACCACGGCGCCGTCGCCGAGCCGCCTGAGCACCAGCACGCCAGCGAAGGCGGCCGGCACCGAGCCGACCATCAGCCAGCGAACCAGCCCGAAGTTGACGGTGCCGCGGCGCAGGTGGACGCCGCCGCCGACCGGCTTCATGAGCACCGCGGCGACCAGGTCGCTGGAGACGGCGGCCAGCGGCTGGACCTTGAACAACAGCACCAGCAGCGGCGTCATGAGCGCGCCGCCGCCCATTCCGGTCAGGCCCACGGTGAAGCCGACGAACAGTCCGGCGGCGGCCACGTAGAGGTCGATGTGCAAACCGGTGTGGCCTTCCGACTCGTAGCACGTGGCACCAACTCGATCGGGATACTAGGGAAAATGGGTCCTGCTTGCATCATCCGGTGGGCCAGGCGGCCGCTCCGAGCCCTGATGGTTCACGCATCCGGGTGCAGCGAGCGCCCGGCTGAGCGATTCACACGTCCAGCCCTGTCTTGCTCCTGATCGTGGCGAGGGTGTTGTGGACGGCGCGCCCACCGGCGCGGCCGGTGTTGGGGGCTGAGGCAACGATGGCCGAACCGGTTGGCCCGATGATCTTCAGATGCCCGCTGGCGGTGCGCTCCACCTGCCCTCCTGCCCGCTGCACGGCGGCGACGATCTCCTTGGCTTCCTTGGAGCGCCAGCGTTTCGGGGTAGGTTGTTTCTTCAGCGCCATGCCAGCTGACCTCAGTATCCGGGGACACTACTCACGGTCCCATCGTGGACAGCGCAACCCCCGCTCACAAGCCCCCACGCCACCGCACAGCGCCCGGGGAGCGACACCGTCGTGCAATGGGCACAGGCCACCGGGATCCTCGCCTGCGACCTGGTCACCGTCGACCCCACCTGGCTGCGACGGTTGGGGGTTCATCCCGTAGGCGGACCGGCGGCCACTCGAGCTTCGCCCAGCGGCGACCGGGTTCAATGCGCCATGCGCATCAGATGCGGCGCGAGACTGGCACCGTCCGCCCGACCCGCCTAGAGCTCGATCTCGAAGAAGGGCTGGTCGTCGTCGAGCACCTCGACGGTGATGCGGTCCCGGTGCCGTGATGCGGCGGCTCGTGCCTCGCGGATCGCCGCTCCCATGGCCTTTCGGCGCTGGGGGATGGCCCGTTGCTCGGAGCAGTTGAACCAGATCGTGAAGGGGCCCGCGGCCTCCAGGCGCGACTCGACGATGGTCTTGACGACCGAGGGGTTCGGGTTGTCGTAGGCGCCGTCGGCACAGAAGACGTAGTGGTCGGCCAGCACCTGGCTGGCGAACACCCTGCTCAGGTTGAACTCGGAGCCGTGGTGCTGCACCTTCACCACGTCGCAGCGGAACGGTCCGCCGTCCAGGCGACCGGCGGCGGTCAGGCCCTCGAGCAATTCCTCCTCGGCGGCATCCCCGGTGAGCAGGCACGTCCGGCCGTCCTCCTCGGCGAGCAGGGTGATGGAGGCCCGGTTGGGCGGCGTCACCCGCGCGGGGTTCGTCCGCTCGATGATCTCGGCCGCCGCGGCGATGGACGCGAGCACGTCAGGGGCCTCCTCGACGGGGCCGGGCCCACCGCCGGTCCGCTCCAGCCACTCCCGCCATTCGTCGCGCAGGCGCCTGAGGTGCTTCTCGGATGGTCCCAGGACGGTGAGGGTGGTGGTCCCGACCCGCTCGGTGTGCACCGGGCGCCGCAGCCGCACGAGCTTGGACCCGAAGCTGGCGTTGCGCGAGACGGGGGTCTGGTCGTCCACCAGCCGCATGAGCTTGACGCCGTCCGGGATGCTCTCGGCGAGGTCGGTGACGGATTCGATGGCCCGCCGGGCCGCATCGGACCCCCCGGCCGCGCCGGGGGCCGCGAGCGCCATGGCCTCCGACACCGTCGCCGCGAGCGCCTCGATCGGCCCGGCCAGATCGCCCAGCTGGGCACGCCAGGAGTTGTGCCACAGCCCGCCGATCGCCGGCGGGCGGGGCCGTCCCGGTTCCGGGAACGTCGGGTTCCCTCCCTCGTTCACCTGGAAGTCGTGCACCGCCCAGGCGGCCACGTCCTCGAGCAGCGAGATGACCCCCGAGATGTGGTCGGCGTCGATGTGGGTGACGACCACGAGGTCGATCGCCGTCATGTCGCGCAGCAGTGGCCTGGTCTGCTGCTCGAAGCTGCCCTTCCGCCCGCCGTCGATCAGGACGTGGTGTCCGTCCCCGGAGGTCAGCAGGAGGCAGTCACCATCGCTGGCGAAGAAGACCTTGAGCTTCACTGCGCCTCCCTCAGCATGTCCGCGAACTCCGCCGTCCGTGTCACGCAGGCCGCCGCGTCGATGACGCCGAACCCGGTGTCGTTGCGCCAGCCGAAGGCGTGTCCCGGCAACGGCGACGAGGTGGAGCGCATGATCCCCTGGATCTGCGGGGAGGTGAGGTCGGGGTGGATGCGCAGCATCAGGGCAGCCACACCGCAGACATGGGGGCTGGCCATGCTGGTGCCGGTCATCTCGATCCACCGGAGCTCGCGGTCGAAGCCTCGCGCGGCGACCACGTCGGTGCCGTCCGCGGCGATGTCGGGCTTGGACCGGCCGTCCCGGGTCGGGCCGCGGCTGGAGGTCACGTGGGCCGCGTTGCGCGGGAGGTCGGCGTTCCCGACCGACAGGATGCGCTCCGCGCAGGCTAGGGAGCTGATCATCCGGTCGCCGGTGTAGGAGTCCGGTGCGAAATGCGATGGGAAGCGCCACTGCTGTCCCGTCCCGGGCAGGCGCAACGGATCGTCGCGCTCGATCCACGCGTCGAACCTGCCGTCGCGGACGATCACCCCGGTGAGCCGGACCCGCCACTCGCCGGAGGCGATCGGCCCCAGCTGGCGGCTGCCGTCCTCGGCCAGCGGGCCGAAGAACGGCGAGAGGAGGACTGAGATCCGGTTGAGCCCGTTGGCGGGATGGTAGGCCTCGCTGTGGACGCTCAGGACGGTGCCGTTGTCCAGGACCTCGTTGCGGATCCTCTGGCCGAGCGAGATCGGGCCGATCCACGGCAGGCCGGGCGGCTTGACCTCGACGTCGAAGCGGTCCTGGGGGCCGAACCAGATCTCCAGCTCGTTCTCGGAGACGTCGGCGATCGCCGCCTCGCCCACGATCCAGCCGAGCTCGTGGCGCAGGTTCGTGGCCGGGAGCGTCCCCCCGGCGTGGATCCTGCCCTTGATGAAGCCCCGGTCGGTGGGTGAGCTGGGCTCGACCTGGCCGGCGTTCCCGGCGGCGACCGCGACGCAGCGGCCCCGTGAGGTCAGCGCGTTGTCGATCCACCGCGCCATCGCGCTCGACGTGTCGTGGGCGTGCCCGTTCGTGCCGAGGCTGATGTTGATCGACAGCGGGAGCGGCGTCCCGTTGCCGAGCCTGGCCGCCAGATCGAGCAGGTACTCGACCGCGTCCGCGATGCGGGTGGAGTCGTAGAAGCTGCTCGCCGCGTCGAGGTCCTCTGGTCGAAGCGCCACCAGCACGCCGGCGATCAGCGCCTTGCGGGCCACCCCTTTGTTCCCGGCGGCGATCGAGGCGACGTGCGTCCCGTGCGAGCCGACGAGCATCTTGGACTGGGGCTCCAGGCCGGTGGCGGCCATGTTGCGGGCGGGCGCCGCCTCGATGGCGGTGTTCATGTGCTCGGCCAGGATCTCGGAGCCGTAGCTGAGGGCGTTGACGTCGCCGGGGCGTCTCGAGACCGGAGCGGGTCGGGTCGTTCCGGCCTGGTCCCAGATGGCGGCCCATCGCGTCCTCCCGGTGGGGTCGAGGAAGTCGGGATGGGCGAAGTCGAACCCGCCCACGTCGATGATGCCGACCAGCACCCCGGCTCCGTCCCGATGACGACGACGCTCCGCCGTCACGCGCCGCCCGTCGCCGGGCGCCCTGGTGGCGTCGCCGCCGATGATGGGCTCCGGTCCCCGCAGGGGCTGGCCGAGCTCGATGTAGGAGATCCCGTCGATGCCGGCCAGCTCCCGCACATGACGGGCGGGGATCTCGACCGACGCCGTGTCCAGCTTCCAGCGGACGCGCCTGGCCCGGGTATTGACCGCCTCCACCGCGCGTGCCCGGGTCTCGGGGTCGAGGTCGCGGTCGAGCCTGACGAAGAGGCTGAAGTCGACCTCCCGCGGCACCACGTCCTCCGGTCTCTCGGCCGCCAAGTCGGCCACGGTCTTGCGAGGCAGGAACTCGACCGGGCGCGCCACGGGAGCGCCGAGCGCAGGCTCCTCCACCGCCTGGACGGACGCCGCCGCGGCCTCGCCGGCGGCGGGAGGTGGCGGCGCCTCGGCGTCGGGCGAGATGGCGACGGAGGGGCTCTGCTCCGCTCGACCCTGGTTGACCTCGTCAGAGCCCCCGAGGAAGACGTCCAGCTTCGGTGACATGCGTGGGTTGAGCGGTCGCATCTCCGGTGGCTTCACGAGGCACCCCTCCCTTGCCCCAACCTCGCGCGGGTCGTAGCGCGACGATATCGCGTTGATGCCTGCTTGCCTTGCAATTGGGCGCCTCGCACCCTGAACGGGTTGGCTGGGGGCAGCAGACAAAGGGGGGTCAGCATGGCCGAGAGCTCCAGGCGCAGCTCCGGGAGAGGGAGCGGCGGGTCAGCGAGGAAGCGGCCGAGTCCCAGGACAATCCCGAGCTGCTCAGCTCGGACGAGGTCCGGACGGGCTTCGTCTCGGGCCTGACCTTCGGGCCGAGGGCGGTGCAGTACGCGGTCGTCGACGGCCGGGCCATCTTCGAGGCGGTCATCCTCCCCGGGAGCCAGTTCCGCTGGCCGAATGGCACGGTCCCCTTCGACATCGACCCGGCCTGCCCAACCAAGCAGCGGGTCGCCGACGCGATCTCGCACTGGGAGTCCAACACGGTGATCCGGTTCGTCGAGCGGACGCCGGCCAACGCCGGGAGCCACCCCAACTTCGTCCACTTCCAGCCCGGTGGCCGCTGCTCGTCGGCCGTTGGGATGCGGGGGCGGGCAGCAGGAGACCACGCCGGCCACCGGTTGTGACGCGGGCCGGACGATCCACGAGATCGGCCATGCCGTCGGCCTCTGGCACGAGCAGAGCCGGGAGGACCGCGACCGCTTCGTCACCATCCACTGGGAGAACATCCAGCCGGGCAAGGAGCACAACTCCGCGACGACGCCCCGCTGATCAAGAAGCGGCTGGACCCGCCCGTGCTGCTGAAGAAGATCAGCAACGACGTCCCGATCCCGGTGCCGGCCGGGAGGCCTCCGGTCGTCCTCCCCGGTCGCGGCGGGCTGTCGCCATTCCTCCTCGCGACCGGGCACCACGCCGCTGTCGGCGACGTCCAGGGGCGGCCGGCGGCGACCGGTGGCGCCTGCAGGCCCGCGCCTTCATCGACCACAGGCGAGGCCGAGTACGGGTTGCTCGACCGGGTCGCGGTGGCTCCGGTCATCTTCCAGGAGTTCGTCCCCGCCGAGGTCGACCTCCGCGTCACCGTGATCGGCGAGCGGCTCATCGCGGCGGCCATCCACTCCCAGGAACTGCCCTACCCGCTCGATTTCCGGCTGTTCCTTGACCGTGACCCCGGGGTGCGGATGGAGCCGACGGAGCGGCCAGCCGAGGTGGAGCAGGGCCTGCTGCGGCTGCTCAAGTCGGCCGGGCTCCGCTACGGTGCCGTCGACCTGCGACGGACACCGGGCGGCCGGCATGTTTTCCTCGAGGTGAACCCTTCGGGACAATGGCGCTTCGTCGAGGACATGACGGGCCAGCCGATCACTTCGGCGATGGCGCGGCTGCTCACCGACCTCGACGCGGCCTAGTCACGCTCTTCAGGCAACGGTGGACACCAACGAACCGGGCACTGGACGCCTGCCGGGTGGCGGCGCGATGGCTGCGGCGGTGCCCGGGATGGTGGCGGACCGTCTCCGCACCCGCTATCGTCGGCAGGCAGAGGTTCACGTTTCGCTTCGCAACCCGCAGGTCGAGCTTGTCCCTTGCCGCCGCCACCAGATCGTGCCGGCGCTGATTGATACCTCCAAGACCGTGGAGGGAGGGACAAGTACATGACTGTTGGAACCGTGAAGTGGTTCAACGACGAGAAGGGCTACGGCTTCATCGCCCCCGAGTCCGGCGAGGACGTCTTCGTGCATTTCAGCGCGATCCAGTCGACCGGCTACCGCTCACTTGCTGAGGGGCAGGCCGTCGAGTTCGACATCACCCAGGGCCAGAAAGGCCCCCAGGCCGCCAACGTGCGGCTACTGGAGCGCCAGTAGCCGCACCAACGAGCCCGCCCGGTGAACCACCGGGCGGGCTCGGTGCTTTGGACGTCGCGGTTGGCCACACCTGAGCCGGGTCCACCGGACGATCGCGGCCACCAGCGGTCACGACTTCCAGGCGGCCCGTGACGAGTACGCCGAGCTGCGGGAACGCCTCCCCGAGCTCGAACGGAACTGGCACACGAGCGCGCCCGTGGCCGCACCACCTACGCCGAGGTCTTCGAGGCCGCCGCCCTGGACAGCGAGGCACCCGACCCATCCCCGGGCCCAGACC
>Ga0209814_10000040_pt1 | contig 34424 bp, 35 predicted proteins | sample SoiMetdeltSBSDD1_FD_187597 | JGI IMG/M metagenome (GOLD analysis project Ga0209814, IMG submission 187597) | Bulk soil microbial communities from a Populus tree surrounding site in Tennessee, USA - Soil MetaG P. deltoides SBSDD1 (SPAdes) (version 2) | ecosystem: Environmental > Terrestrial >... | reverse complement strand
CGAGAACTCCCGCGCCGCCGGCACCGCACCCATCGGCAACGAGGCGACCACGGTGGTGCCTCGGCCGGGAGCCGAGTGCACCATGAACGTTCCGTTCGCGAGCTCGACCCGTTCGCGCATCGACGCAAGACCGACCCTTCCGCTCTGCAGGTACTCGCGGGCCTTGCCGGCGTCGAAGCCCTCGCCGTCGTCGACGATCTCGACGCGGAGCTGGCCGCCGGTCGTCTCTACAGCGACCGTGACCGAGACCGGGTGCGCGTGCTTGGATGAGTTCGACAGCGCCTCTTGGACGACGCGATAGGCCAGGGTCTCGAGGTCCTGCGGTATCTCGCCGCTCGCCCGGCCCGAGAACTCGGTGTGGACGTGGTAGTCGCGGCCGAACCGGTCGACCGTCTCCCGCAGCGCCGGGATCAGGCCGCGCTCCTCCAACAGCGGCGGACGGAGCCCGGACATCAGCCGCCGGAGATTGTCCGCCTCCTCCGAGAGCTCCGAGCGCACCTTGGACAGGATGCCGAGCCCCTCGTCGATCTCGCCGGCCTTCAGCATCAGGAGCACCGCCTCGAGCGACAGCGATGCGGCCGAGACCCCTTGCACCGGCCCGTCGTGGAGGTCGCGCGCGATGCGGTTGCGCTCTCCCTCGATCGCCGCGTTGGTCCGGCGCATGATCCGCGTCCGGTCCTCGTCGCGGTCCTGCAGGAACTTGAACAGGGAGCGGATCGTCTGGTCGGCAACCCGGGCGGCCGTCACGTCGCGGACCAGGAGCAGCCGCCGGGGTGGCTCGCCAGGGATCTCCGAAGTCCTCGATTCGAGATAGATGGCGTGACCCTCCCGATGGATCGTCCCCTGCCCGGTCACCGGGAGCGAGGCGAAGTGCTCGTCGGCCTGGATCGAAGCGGCGAGCGCGCTCCACGGCTGCCCTTCGACGAGCGACTGGGGGAGCTCCACCATCTTTCGGAAGGCGCCATTCGCGCGGACGACGACGTCGTGGGGGTCGAGCTCGACGATCCCATCGACCGCGGACTCGAACACGGTGCGCAGGCGTTCCTCGGACTCGCGCAGGGTCTCGTTCGCGCGCTGGAGCCGTGACAGGGCCATGTCCGTCTCGCGGAGCGCGGCCTCCTTCTGATCGAGCGCGTCGTGGACCGCGCGCTGCGACTGCGTTCCCCGGACCTGGTTCACGAGGATGCGGAGCGCGACCGCGGCCGCCAGGAAGCCGATCAGGAGCGAGGCCTGGCGGTCGTCGATCACCGAGCTGCGCCTGTCGACCGCGACCAGGGCGAGGGCGGCGCTGGTCGCGGCGACCGAGACGGTCGTGAGGACGGCCCTGCCGTACCGCGCCGGATCCTTGCGCCGTTCGGTCACCCTTCGGGGGATGACGCTGACGAGCACCGCGACGAACAGGGCGGCGAACGCGATCGGCAGGTCGACCTCGGGCTGTCCGACCTCGAACGATGCGCCCAGCCACAGCTCCGCGAACCCGTAGACACCCAGACACATCCCGCAGACCCCGAGGAACATCCCGAGGTGCGCGACGTTGGGTCGCGCGAGCGCCAGGGCACCGTAGGCCGAGACGCCCGAGGCGATGATCAGCGCGAATTCCGCGGTCACGGCGCTCGCCGCGTCATCCGTCGCTTCCGGACGAAGGGACAGGAACAGCATCGTGCCGATCGCGGCGGTGAGCAGTGCGACGTCCGCCACGATCTCGCGCCGGTCCTCACGGGGCACGTGCTCGCGGAACTCGATCCCGACGGCGATCAGGAACAGCACGCCCGCCGCGAGGAACCCCACCTCGTACCAGCCGAGTCCCGGAGGATCGGATCCGGTCGCGTCGGTCACCAGGAGCGTGGCGCTCAGGGCCGCGATCGCCGCCATCCCCAGACCGAGCGACGGGGCGCTGCGCCACGCGCCGTGGTGCCGACTCCGGAGCAGGATCACGATCGACGAGAGGAGGCAGGAGCCCGTGACGACGGGGAACCGGATGTCTTCCGGGGAACCCAAACGGCTCGAGACCGCGTAGGCGAGCGCCACGCCGCCGCCCGCGACGAGGAGGACGAAGGGCGCGAACCATGGAGCCCTGCGCTGGGTCTGCGTGGACATCGTTCGAGCGACCATGATGAAGCAGCCGGGCCCGCGCCTCTATCACCCGACCGGGGCCAACCGGAGAACCGGCCCTAGGCCGTCCGGCGGGTATCGCCGTAGCCCGAGGTGACTAGTCCACGAGCCGTACCGTCGCGCCGGGCGCGGGGACGGCTACTCGATCAGGCGGCGTCGGAGCGCCTCGGCGACGGCCGCCGTTCGGTCCGAGGCGCCGAGCTTCTCGAAGATGTGTTCGAGGTGGGTCTTCACGGTGTCGGGCGAGATGTACAGGCGCTCGGCGATGTCGCGGTTGGTATGTCCGAACGCGAGCAGCTGCAGGACCTCGATCTCGCGCGCGGTCAGGGTCTCGGCCCGGCGGTCCCGCTCCTTGGCCTGCGAGAGCTCCTCGGCGAGCGCCACCACCAGCTGGGGGTCGATCACCATGTTGCCGCCCGCGACCAGGCGGACGGTCTGGATCAGGTGCTCGGCGTCGCGGGCCTTGAGGACGTAGCCGCGAGCACCGCTGCGGACGGCCTCGACCACGAACTGCCGGTCGTCGTAGGCGGTCAGCATGATCACCCCGGTCTTGGGGTGGGTCTCGCGAATCTTCCGCGCCGCCTCCAGGCCGTCCATCTCGGGCATCCGGATGTCGACCAGGGCGATGTCCGGCTCTTCCTTGCCGACCAGGTCGACCAGTTCCTGCCCGTTGGCCGCCTCGCCGACGACCTCGATCCCCTCCGCCATGTCCAGGTACCTGCGGAGTCCCTGCCGCACGAGCGAGTGGTCGTCGGCGATCGCTACCCGAATCGTCACGCTTCTCCCTCCGGAGGCTTTACGGCGTGGGCCCATCCTATATGGACGGCAGGACCCCTCAGAAGATGTAGTACCAGTTGACCGTCAAGACCGAGAGGATCCCGAGGGCGGCCGCGCCCACGACCAGGGCCGCCGGTCGCGGGATCCGGAGCCGCTCGAGGCCGAGCGCCAGCCCCCAGAAGGCCGGGAACAGGGGCAGGACGAACCGGGGCATCGACATCAGCGGACGATCCGGGAAGACGAAGGTCAGCGGGATCAGCAGGGCGCTCCACAGGTAGACGCCGTAGGCGGGCCGCAGGCGCACGAGCGCATACACCGACGCGGCGAGCATCGGGATCACGATCAACCAGTCGATCAGCCAGTAGCCACCGTTGAGCTGGTCGAGGTAACGGAACGCGTCGGCCGTCCCGTCCCACAGCGTCGCCCACGGCCACGAGAACGAGCGTTCCCAGTTCGCCTGGAACTTCACGGGGGCGAGCCACTCGCCGGCCCGGAGCCACCAGAAGCCGAGGTAAGCGATCAGCCCGCACGCGGTGGCGGCCGCCGCGAGGAACCCGGGCCACGCCGGCCCGCGCCGTTCGGCGCGCTGGTGCAGCGCCTCGATCACCAGCGCAGGCGCGATCATGATCCCGATGCTCCGGGTGAGCGCCGCCAGGGCCCCGGCGGCTCCCGCGACCGCCCATCTCCGACGGCGCGCACCCCAGAGCGCCGTAACGGACAGCAGGAGGAACAGCGACTCGCTGTAGGGCATGAGGAAGAAGTGCGTGGTCGGGAAGGCGCACATCAGCAGCACGGTGGTGCGCGCGGCGCGTTCGGACAGCTCGGTCGCGGTGAGCACATAGGTGACGACGAGGCCGCCCCAGAAGGCGGCGTTCGACACGATCGTCGCGGCGGCGAGCGGGTGGCCCCCGAGCGCGAACGAGAGCCCTCGGATCGCGAGCGGGTAGAGCGGGAAGAACGCGGCGCTCCCGTCCCGGAGCCGATATCCGCTCTCCGCGATGCGCAGGAACCACAGCGCGTCGAACCGCTCCCACGCCGTGAACGCGTTCTGCCATCCGGGGTCGAGCGCGGGCGCGGGCCACCCCGGTACGCCGACCCCGCTGAGCGGCGGGAACAGGGTGACGCCGACCACGCCGATCACGAACATCGCGACCCGGAGCCCGACGAACGCGAACAGACAGAAGCGGAAGGCTCGCAGGACGCGCTCGCGCCATGCATCGTGACCGCCCGAGAGGTCGATGAGGGGCGCCGTGTCGGTCGTCAAACGGGCACCTCGACGCGGGCATCCGTCCGGTCCGGCGGAGGTCGTTCGAGCCGGGGGACCGGCTCGCCGGCACGGACCCACGCGATCACGCAGAGGACCAGCACCACGGCCCTGACGAGGATCGCGACCTCGAAGGCTCCCAGCGGGCTGCCCGCGAAACCGTTGTGATGCCCGTCGAGCAGCCCGAACCACGAGAAGCGTGTCACGAAGACGGCCACGTCCGCGGCCTCGAACGCGAGGAAGAGGCGAAGGTTGGGCAGCGCCAGGGCGAACCACGGCAAGAGCCAGACGCTGTACTGAGGCGAGTACACCTTGTTGGTCAGCAGGAAGATCAGCAGGATCGGGAACCCGAGTGTCCATCGCGGGAAGCCGGGTTGGCGTCGACCCTTGACGGTCCACACGACCGCCACCCATCCGACGAACAACACGAGTGACCCCAGGTTGACCAGGCGCGTGTTCGTGCACCCCAGGCCTGTCGCCTGCTCGCACACGATGAACCACAGGCTGTCCCAGTCGGCCGGTCGGGACGAGTTGTAGGTGAAGAACTCCAGCCAGCCGCTCGTGCCGGCGAGCGCGAACGGAAGATTGACGGCAACCCAGGCGCCGACGGCGGCCCAGACGAGATAGATCCCTCGATCGGGTTCTCGGCCCCGGAGCCGACCGACGACGAACGGGATGACCAGAAGCGCCGGATAGAGCTTCGCCGCGGCGCCGAGTCCCAGCAGGACCCCGGAGGTGACGTCTCGCCGGCGGAGGTAGGCCACCGTTCCACCGGTGGCGAGCGCGACGGGAAGCAGGTCGAGGTTCAGTGTGGCGTAGATCGCAAGGGTGGGTGCGAGCGCGAAGTACAGGGCTCGGCGCCCGACCACCGTATACAGGAGGTAGGCGGTCCACAGGGCAGCGAGCCACAACAGGATCGCGTTCGCGTAGAAGAAGCGCGTGTTGTGGGGTCCCGCCACCGAGGCGGTGAGCCGCATCATCCAGGTCGTCAGGACCGGATACTCGTCGCAGGTGCCTCCCGTCTCCTCGCAGGGGTCGAGGTAGGGGAGGCGGTCGCCGTACAGCTGCTCGTTGCCGATCAGCGGGATGATGTCCGTGTGGCACAGCCACGTGAACGGCCGGCCGTCGCTCCAGTCGCCGTGCACGCACGGCGACTTGATCGCGTGACCGATCGCCAGGGTCCCGGTGAGGAGGAGCAACACGAGACCGATCCCGATCGTTCGTCTGGTAGCCGGCGCGGCCCGGCCATCTTCGCGGGGGGTCCGTGGGGACGGGTGCGGACCCGCCGCTTCGCTCGTGTCGTGGCTCGGCATCACGCCAGGACCTCGGCCGCCGCCGGGAGTTCCTCGTCCCGAGTGGCGAGCATCGGGCGCGCTTGCGTACCCCGAACCCACGCGATCACGCAGACAACGAGGATCAGCGCGCGGATCGCGACCGCGAGCTCGAACACGCCGACCGGCAACCCGGCGGCTCCCCCCTCGATGCCGAGGTAGCGGCCGAACCACGAGAAGCGCGTGACGAACACCGCCACGTCCGCGAGCTCGAACGCCGCGAACCATCTCAACCGGGGGAACGCGAGCGCGAACCACGGGAGGAGCCACAGGCTGAACTGCGGCGAGTAGACCTTGCTGGTCAGCAGGAACAGCACGAGGATCGGGAAACCGAGCGTCCACCGCGGGAACCCGGGTTCGCGCCGCGCCTTGAGGACCCACACGACCCCGACCCACGCGACGAACAGCCCGAAGGAGGCCACGTTGACCAGTCGCGTGTTCATGCAGGTCTCGCCCGTGGTGCGTTCGCACGCCAGGTACCAGAGGCTGTCCCAGTCGGCCAGGCGGGCCGCGTTGAAGCGGAAGAACTCCCACCAGCCCCTCGGCGCGAGCAGGAGGAAGGGCAGGTTCACCGCGACCCACGTCCCGATCGCGGCCCACGCGAGCCGGATCCCGCGATCGGGCTCGCCCCCGCGGAAGCGGGCGGCGACGAAGGGGACCACCAGGAACATCGGGAAGATCTTTGCCGCCGCCCCGAGTCCGAGGAGCACCCCCGACCAGCCGTCCCTACGTCGCAGGTACGCCAGCGTGCCGACCGTGGCGAGGGCGACCGCAAGCAGGTCCCAGTTCATCGTCGCGTAGAGCGCGAGCGTGGGGGCAAGCACGAAGTACAGGACCCGATCGCCCACGAGCAGGTACAGGCAGAACGCGGTGATGAACGCGGCGATCCAGAGCATGATCGCGCTCGTGTAGAAGTAGCCGGTGGTCGTCGGGCCCGAGATCCATGCGGCCACCCGCATCGTCCACATCGTGAGCACCGGGTACTCGTCGCATTCGGACGTGGTGACTTCGCAGGCATCCAGGAAGGGAAGCCGGTTCCCGCGCAGCTGCTCGGTGGCGAGCTGGTGCACGTTGTCCGAGTAGCACAGTCGTGTGTACTGGCGGTTGTCGCTCCACTCGCCGGCCGCGCACGGTGCCTTGAGGGCGTGACCGAGCAGGAGGGTGCCCGCGAGCAGCGCGAAGACGGTCCCAAGCCCGATCCGTCGGACGGCGTTCGGCATCCGGCTGATTATCACCGGCGCGTCGCCCGCGATGTGGCTCGCGTCCCGAGACCGGATAAGGCGGCGGGGCCGCCGAGGGGGTGGCGGCCCCGCCTTCACGTCCGGTCGGGTCCATGGTGTGGCTCCGCCGGTGGGGGACGCCTCGTGGGCGGCCACCCGTTCGTGCCGTCCCTGTATCTTCGGCACGCGACGGGGCCAGCCTGAGGGTCACCGGAGGGAAGTTGCGAGCGATCCGTCCGGGCGGTCCGCGCGTCGTGTTGGCCTGCGACCTCGCCCACCCTCGTCCGGCTCGGCGCCCAGGGGATTCGACCGTCGTTGGCTAGAGTGGTCGCCGTGACGACGGTGGTGCTGTTCCATTCCGCCCAAGGGCAGACGCCCGGGTTCCTCGCGTTCGCCGACGAGCTGCGCTCCGCGGGTCACACGATCCACGCGCCGGACCTGTTCGAGGGGGAGACGTTCGGAACCGTCGACGAGGGCGTCGCCCACGCGCGGGAGGTGGGTTTCGGGGAGATCGTCCGTCTCGGTGCGGAGGAGGCCGAGGAACTGCCCGCCGATGTCGTGTACGCGGGCTTCTCGCTGGGCGTGATGCCCGCGCAGTCGCTGACCCAGACGCGACCCGGCGCGCGCGGGGCGATCCTGTTCCACGGAGCCCTGCCCACCTCCGAGTTCGAGGGCCCATGGCCCGACGGCGTGCCTCTGCAGATCCACATGATGGATGGGGACCCGTGGGCGGGCGAGGATCGACCCGTGGCCGAGGCCATGGTCGAGGAGATCGAGGACGCGGAGCTCTTCATCTACCCGGGTTCCGGCCACCTGTTCGCCGACCCGGCTTCCGGCGACTACGACGAGCAGGCCGCGGGCCTGCTCAAGGAGCGCACGCTCGCCTTCCTGCAGCGCGTCGAGTAGCCCGAGACCCATCTCGCGCAGGGAACCTCAACTCCGAGCCCCCGGACCTGCGATCCCGCTTGGCGCCTGCTCACTCCACCTGCGCGAACGCCCGCACGGGGAACGCCGCGCCGCGAACGAGGGCGATCGGCGGCGCCGAGAACACGAACCCCTCACGGGGGAGCTGCTCAAGGCCTCGGAGGTTCTCCACGATCGGGATGCCGGCCTCGAGCAGGCCGGTGTGGGCCGGGCGGGAAAGATCGGCCGTGTCGTCGACGTTCCCGAAGTCGACCCCGACGAGCCGCACCTCCGCGCGCACGAGGCGCTCGACGACCGTCTCGGGAAGGAACGGCGCCCCCGACCAGTACTCCTCCGATCCCCATCTCGCATCCCACCCCGTGCGCACCAGGACCGCGCGTCCGCGCAGGGACGGTTCGTCGACGCCCTCGAGCGATACCGCTCGCCCTGGTCCGGCCGGGTCGACGACCAGGCCCGGCAAGCCGGCGACCGACTCGAGCGGCAGCCTCGCGAGATCCTCGCGTTCACGGAAGCGGTGGAACGGCGCGTCGAGGTAGGTCCCCGTGTTGCCGGCCAACTCGGCGCCACCGAGGAGGAACTCCGCCTTCCCTTCGTACCGTTCGCGCGAGGCGTCGTGATCGAGGATCGCGAAGATGCGCACGGGCGGAAGGCCCGGGTACGCGGCCATCCCGTCCTCGATCGGATGCGAGAGATCGATGAACGTCATCACACCCTCCGATCGACGTTCCCGCGCATCCTATACGGCGGCGCAGGTCACCCGGCGGACGCAGGCTCGTCGAGCCGATAGATGTGCTCCGTGATCTCCGCGTTGCGGGCGCGAGCGTAGGCCGTCTCCTCGCCCACCCGCGTGAACCCGTTGCGTAGCAGCACTCTCGCCGAACCGGCGTTGTCGGCTGCGACCCGCGCACGGAGGGGGCGCACCGTCACTTCGCGGAGCAGTTCGGCGAGCGCGGCCGTGGCGATGCCGCGGCCCCACCGGTCGCGCCGGATCCAATAGGTGACCTCGGTGTCCCCTTCCAGCACGAAGCTCGCAATGCTGCCCACGATCTCGTCATCGACCAGGATCACCTTGTTGATGATCTTGTCGTCGGCGAGGAGCCTGCGAAACCTCGCGACGTACCTGTCGCGATCGCCCCCGTCGGCACTCGTGAAGGCTGCCATGTGCCGTGCGATGTCGTCGTCCTGGATGTCGAAGAGGACGTTCAGGTCCGCTTCCGTCATGTCGCGCAGGATCATGCGGCTTCTTCGGCCCCCTGGCACCTCGTCGATCGCTACGTGTACGAGTGCTCTTCGTCGGGGAACGTCCCGGCCTCGACGTCGGCGGCGAACGCGGTGGCGGCCTTGGCGATCTCGCCGCGCAGGTCGACGTAGGCGCGGGCAAACTTCGGCACCCGCTCGGAGAGCCCGAGCAGGTCGGGGGAGACGAGCACCTGCGCGTCGGTCCCCGGTCCCGCGCCGATGCCGATCGTAGGGATCTGCAGCGTCTTGGTGAGCTCCGCGCCGAGCTCCGACGGCATGGCCTCCAGCACGATCGCGAACGCGCCCGCCTTCTCGAGCGCGAGTGCCTGATCGGTCACCCGTGCCGCCTCCTCGCCCCGGCCCTGCACGCGGTACCCGCCCATCGCGTGCACGGACTGCGGCGTCAGGCCGACGTGCGCCATCACGGGGATCCCGAGCTCCACGAGCGTGTGGACCAGCTCGACCTGCGCGCCCTCGATCTTGACGGCGCCGGCACCTCCCTCCTTCAGGAAGCGGCCGGCATTGCGGACGCCCTCCTCGACGCTGACCTGGTACGAGAGGAACGGCATGTCGCCGACCACCAGCGCGTTCGTGACCCCGCGCGCGACCGCGCGCGTGTGGTGCAGCATCTCGTCCATGGTCACCGGCAGCGTGTTCTCGTAGCCGAGGATGGTGTTGCCGACCGAGTCGCCGACGAGCAACACCGGGATCCCGGCCGCGTCGAAGACCTTGGCGGTGGGGTAGTCGTAGGCCGTGAGCATCGCGAAGCGCTTGCCCTCGGCCTTCCACGCTTGCAGGTCGCGGATCGTGATGGTCATCGCTCGCGCCTCCTTCGTGAGTGCACGGCAGCCGTTCCCGGCAGTCTACCCGGGCGCCGACGGGCCACTGGGGTGCGCGTCCCTGCGTGTCACTCGCGGGTGCTAGGGTCGCGCGACCAGCGAGCCGCTAGACTGGGCGCCAGCCACACATCCTGCTCCCCCGGTGGGGGCCGTCCAGACCAGAGGAGGTGGAGAACTGAGGCAGTACGAAGGCATGCTCATCCTGCCCGCGGAGGCCGATGAGTCGGTCGTGTCCGGGGCGCTGGACCGCATCAGCCGCGTCATCGGCGAGGCGGGTGGCGAGGTCGGCAAGGTCGATCGCTGGGGCCGCCGGCGTCTGGCATTCGAGATCGAACGGCAGGCCGAGGGGTACTACGTCGTGGTCGAGTTCACGGCGGATCCCGGGATCCTGACCGATCTCGAACGGACGCTGCGGCTGGCCGACGAGGTCCTGCGGTTCAAGATCGTCGTTCGCGGCGAGGCCGCGTAACGAACAGCGACTTCCCCCTCCCCGGGACGCCATCCGACGGGGAGCGGTCACGGAACGGAAGGTGATGGAGATGGCGAGCGAGAACCAGGTCACCATCGTGGGCAACCTCACGGACGATCCCGAGCTGCGCTACACGCCGAACGGGGCCGCCGTCGTGAAGTTCCGCGTGGCGGTCAACCGCCGCTACAAGGACGAGTCGGGCAACTGGAAGGACGGCGAGACGTCGTACTTCTCGGTCAACGCCTGGCGAAGCCTGGCCGAGAACAGCGCCGAGACCCTCACCCGGGGGACGCGCGTCGTCGTGACCGGCCGGCTGCAGATGCGCTCCTGGGAGACCCAGGAAGGCGACAAGCGCACGGTGGTCGAGATCGAGGCCGACGAGCTCGGCCCGAGCCTGCGATGGGCGACCGCGAAGGTCGAGCGCCAGGGTCGCTCGGGAGGTTCGAGCGACTGGACGCCCGCCACGGTGGGCGCTCCCTTGGCAGACGAGGAGACACCGCTGGATGCCACCTAAGACCAAGAAGCGACCCGCCAAGCGGGAGAAGGACGACAAGGGCTGGCAGAAGAAGCAGAAGCGCAAGATCTGCATCTTCTGCAAGGACCGCATCGAGTACGTCGACTACAAGGACACCGCGACCCTGCGGCGGTTCGTGTCCGAGCGCGGCAAGATCCGCTCGCGCCGGGTGACGGGCAATTGCTCGCAGCACCAGCGCGACGTCGCCACCGCGGTCAAGAACGCCCGCGAGATGGCCCTCCTGCCCTACTCGACCCGATGAAGATCATCCTGCAGAAGCCCGTCGACAAGCTCGGGGTCCCGGGGGACATCGTGGACGTGGCCGACGGCTACGCGCGCAACTACCTGATGCCCCGCGGACTCGCCGTCAAGGCGACCAAGGGCGGCGTGAAGCACGTCGACAGCCTCAAGCGCGCCCACAGCACCCGCGTCGACGCGGCCAAGGCGGAGGCCGAACAGATCGCCCAGCGCCTCGCGGCGTCACCCCTCCGGGTCGCGGCGCACGCCGGCGAGGAGGGCCGGCTGTTCGGCAGCGTCACGCCGAGCGATGTCGCCCAGGCGATCGAGGCGCAGACCGGCGTTCGGATCGACCGGCACGACGTGACGATGGACGAGCCGATCCGCTCGGTGGGGGTGCACGAGGTCAAGGTCCACCTGTTCGCGGAGGTCGATCCCGTGATCCAGGTCGAGGTCGCGGCCTCCGAGGAGTAGGAGCGCGGTTCACCCGACCTCGGCCGTGCGGCCGAGGTCGGGACACGGGCGTCGTCTGCCCCGTTCGGTGCGCCGGCCCCGCGCCTCCAGGTGCTCCGTCAGGGAGCACGCCAGGGTGTCGAGCTCCCGTCGACGGGCCGCCAGCTGTTCCTCGAGGCGCTCCCGGTGGAGCTCGAGGTAGCGCCGGACGATCTCGGGGTCCTCGGCGCCAAGGACGGCGCGGATCTCCGCCCTCGGCATCCGGTTGCGCCGCAGCGTGCCTGCGGCTCGGATCCGCTCGGCGGTTGCGCTCATCGGGTTTGCCTCCTTTGCGCGTGTTCACCCATCGGGACGAGACGACCCGGCCGCTTGTGACACCCGCAGAAGCTGGAAGGGGTGTCACAACGAAGCCGGCCGTTTCGTCTCCTGAGACGATGGACCACAGGGCAGCCCGGGAGGCACGCGTGAGCGACCCGTACGAGGAGTTCCGCCCGCTGATGTTCTCGATCGCCTACCGGATGCTCGCGAGCGCGAGCGAGGCGGAGGACATCGTGCAGGAGGCGTTCCTACGGTTCCACCGCGAATCGACCTCGGGCACCGTGATCGAGTCCCCGAAGGCCTATCTGTCCACCGTCACGACTCGGCTCGCGATCGACCAGCTGCGGTCCGCCCGCGTGCGCCGGGAGCGCTACGTCGGCACGTGGTTGCCCGAACCGCTGGTGACCGACACCGAATCCGACGCCGCCCGGCACGCGGAGGCCGCAGACTCGCTCTCGATGGCCTTCCTCCTGCTCCTCGAGAGCCTCTCGCCGGTCGAGCGGGCGGTGTTCCTGCTGCGCGAGGTGTTCGACTACGGCTATGCCGAGATCGCCGACGTGGTGGGCAAGAGCGAGGACAACTGCCGGCAGATCGCCGTTCGCGCCCGCCGCGCGGTCGAGTCGCACAAGCCGCGGTTCGAGGCCTCCCGCGAGCGACGGGAGGAGCTCGCGCGCCGATTCTTCGCGGCGGTCACCGAGGGCGACACGGATGGCCTCCTCTCGTTGCTGGCGGCGGACGTGGTCGCGTACGGGGACGGTGGCGGCAAGGCACCCGCCTTCGCGAAGCCCGTCTACGGCCGCGACCACGTCGCCCGTCTGCTGTTCAAGGCCGCGGAGCAGGGACTGAAGCGGGGCGTGATCGGGGCCCGATACCTCGAGATCAACGGGCAGCCCGGGGCGATCTTCATCGACCCCGGGGGTCGGCCGTTGGCGGTGGTCACGCTCGACATCGCGGACGATCAGGTCCAGACGGTCCGGGCCGTCAGCAACCCGGAGAAGCTTCGGCACCTGATCACGTGACCCTGATCGGCTCGGACGTCCCGATCTCGTCGCCCGAGGCCGGGAGGCCCCGGCTGGACCGGTCGGCCCTCGAGGGTCGATGCTGGCCGCATGGGCAACCCGAGCGGCCGGGATGGCGCGAGGGCGGTCGCTGAGCTCGTCTACCTGCTCGATGAGGCGTTCGCGGGCGCGGGGATCGAGGAGTCGAACGAGGCGCAGTCGCTGCTGGTGAACCTCGCGACGGTCCGCGCCGACCAGTGGCGGGAGGTTCCGAGGGGTGGGGTTCGAACGATCGAGTCGATCGCGCTCCACGTCGGCGCCTGCAAGGTCATGTACGACGAGTATGCCTTCGGCCCGGGCGAGCGCCGTTGGGACGATCCCGCCCTGACGCCGTGGCCCGAAGGCCACGCCCCGATGCGAGAGACCGTCGGCTGGTTGAAGGCGTCAGACGCGAGGTTCGTCGACCACGTCCGGCAACTGTCGGAGGGCGACCTGGCCGACCCACGCCCCGCGAACTGGGGAGAGCTCAAGCCGACCCGCTGGCTGATCTCGACGATCCTGCAGCATGACACCTACCACGCGGGCGAGATCAACCACATCCGAAGCCTGCTCGCCGGGCAGGACCGCTGGCGCTGGGGCTGACGACCTCGCGCGACCCGACGACCTCGAGCGACCCCCACCTCGGCCGCCCCTGGACGCGGGCCAGCCGGACGGAGGAGAATCACATCCGTGTGATCCCGATGTCGGCGGGGAGCGATACACACCTATCCACAGGGTTTTCCCCCGGTGGAAGCGCAGGTGGAAGGGACAGTGACAAGGAATCTTCAGGCACGACCAGCGGATCGGGTTTCCCCAGTGGTTTTCCGCTGGGAGCGGCGACTCCACGGGGCTAGCGTTGCCCGCCGGTCCCATCGGCGTTCGAGGGGGGAGCAGGGGCGGTGAGGGCTGCGGACGACGTCCGGCGGATCAGGCCGGAGCGGGTGCCCCCGCACAACCTCGAGGCGGAGGAGTCCGTGCTCGGCTCCATGATGCTCTCGCCCGATGCGATCGCCGACGTCATCGAGATCGTCCGGCCCGTCGACTTCTACCGGACACCGAACGCCAAGATCTTCGACACCCTTCGCGAGATCTACGGCCGGGGCGACCCCGTCGACGCGATCACCGCGGTGGAGGAGCTCAAGCGGCGGGGAACGCTCGAGGAGGTGGGTGGTCACCTCGCGATCTCCGATCTGGTCGATCGGGTCCCCACGCCTTCCTCCGCCGCGTCCTATGCCCGGATCGTCGCCGAGACCTCGCTGCTCCGCCGGCTGATCGGCGCGGCCGCCGACATCATGGACATGGCCTACTCGGCCCCCGAGGAGCCCGAGCACGTCGCCGACGTCGCCGAGCAGCGGATCTACGAGGTGGCGCGGCACGGCGAGAAGGAGCAGGTCGCCTCGCTCCACGAGCTCGTCGACGAGGCGATGACGGATCTCGAGCGGATCCAGAACCGTGAGTCCGCGTTCGCGGGGGTGCCGACCGGGTTCCGCGACGTCGACACACTCCTGTCGGGGATGCAGTCGGGAAACCTGATCGTGATCGCCGCCCGTCCGGGCGTGGGCAAGTCGTCGTTCGTCACCAACGTCGCCCGCAACGTCGCGGTCGATGCCGGCCTGCCGGTGGCGATGTTCTCCCTCGAGATGTCGCGATGGGAGATCGGCATGCGGCTGCTCTGCGGTGAGGCCAGGGTGCCGTGGGACAGCATCCGCAACAAGCGCGTGGGTGCGGAGGACTGGTCGCGGATCGCCCAGGCCGCCGACAGCCTGCACGAGGCTCCGCTGTTCATCGTCGACTCGGGCAACGTCACGCTCGTCGACATCCGCGCCAAGGCCCGCAGGTTGTCCGCGCGCAGGGCGGGTCTCGGCATGATCATCGTCGACTACCTCCAGCTCATGTCCCACACGCGCCGCGTCGACAACCGCCAGCAGGAGATCGCCGAGATCAGCCGTGGTCTGAAGATGCTCGCCAAGGAGCTCGAGATCCCGGTGATCGCCGTCTCGCAGCTGAACCGCGACCCCGAACGCCGTCAGGACAAGCGGCCTCAGCTCTCGGACCTGCGGGAGTCCGGCGCGATCGAGCAGGACGCCGACGTGGTCATGTTCATCCATCGCGAGGACGCGGACCCGGCGAAGAAGGGCCTGGCCGACCTGATCGTCGCCAAGCATCGCAACGGCCCGACCGACACGGTGCCGCTCACCTTCCTGCCGCACCTGACGCAATTCCGCAACCACGCCACCGCGGTGACGTGACCGTCGACCGCCGCCGCGTCCGGGCGCTCGCCCGCCGGCTCGAGCGGCACTTCGGAGAGCTCCGGCCGCCCCGAGCCTCGGATCCGCTGGACGAGCTGATCCTCACGGTGCAGTCCCAGCACACGAGCGATCTGAACGCCGAGCGCGCGTTTGGGCTGCTGCGAGGCCGCTATCCGACCTGGGACGACGTGGTGCGCGCGCCGACCGGCGAGCTCGCCGACACGATCAGGTCCGGGGGGCTCGCCAACACGAAGGCCGCCCGGATCCAGGCCATCCTGCGTGAGATCCACCTGCGGGAGGGCCGGTACGACCTGTCGAGCCTGCGTTCGCGCTCGGACGGGGAGATCGCCGAGTACCTCTCGTCGCTCCCCGGAGTGGGGCCGAAGACCGTCGCGGTCGTGATGGCCTTCGCGTTCGGACGCGAAACGATCCCCGTGGACACCCACGTGCACCGGGTGGCCACGCGTCTCGGCCTGGTCCCGAAGACCTCGGCCGAACGGGCGCAGCGGTTGCTCGAGGAGCTGGTGCCCGAGGAGCTCAAGACCCCGATGCACGTCGGCATGATCAGGCTGGGCCGCGAGATCTGCAAGGCAGGCCGACCGAGGTGCGAGGACTGTCCGCTCTTCGAGCTGTGCCCGACGGGCCCGGTGGTGCTCGGCGTGGCACGTCGGCCGAGCTCGACCTCGTAGTCGCCTCCGTGCCACGGATCGGAGCGGGCGAGGGGAATCGAACCCCCGTTTCAAGCTTGGGAAGCTTGCGTTCTACCATTGAACCACGCCCGCGCGTGCCGCTCGCGGCGAGCGAGCGGGTCCCCAGTGTAGCGAGCCGAGGGACCGCGTTGGAGGCCGCCTGCTAGCCTCCGATGCCCCATGACGCAGCCGGATCCGGACCTCTGGCCGCACGTCCTGTCGAAGATCGCCGCCGGAACCTCCCTGGATCGCGACGAGGCGGCGGCGGCGATGCGGGTGGTGATGTCGGGTGAGGCGACGCCCGCGCAGGTCGGCGGCCTCCTGATGGGGCTGCGCACCAAGGGCGAGACGGTCGAGGAGATCGAGGGGCTCGCGGACACGATGCTCGGGTTCGCGAACCCGGTCGCTCCGCCGGCACCTGTCGTCGACACCTGCGGGACCGGCGGGGATCGAAGCGGGACGTTCAACATCTCCACGGTCGCGGCGCTGGTCGTCGCGGGCGCCGGCGTCCCCGTCGCCAAGCACGGCAACCGGGCCGCGTCGTCCATCTGCGGTTCGGCCGACCTGCTGGAGGCGCTCGGCGTCCGGATCGACCTCGACGCGACCGGCGTCGAACGCTGCCTGGCCGAGGCCGGCATCGCGTTCATCTTCGCGCCGGTGTTCCACCCCGCGATGGGTCACGCGGGCCCGGTCCGCCGCGAGCTGCGCGTCCCGACCGTCTTCAACTTCCTCGGCCCGCTGACCAACCCCGCGCGACCGTTCGCGCAGGTCGTCGGCGTGTCGGACGAACGCATGCTGCCGCTCCTCGCGCGGGTGCTCGCCCGGCGCGGGACGAGGGCGAGGCTGTTCCGGGCACTCGACGGCCTGGACGAGCTCACCACGACCGGCCCGTCGCTCGTCTTCGACGTGGCGGACGGCGAGCTCCGCGAGTCGATGCTCGACCCGGCGAACCTGGGGCTCGCCCGCTCGGAGGTCGGGGACCTGCGCGGCGGCGACCCGGAGGCCTCGGCGGCGATCGCCCTCGCGCTCCTGCACGGCGAGACCGGTCCGCGCCGCGACGTCGTGCTGCTCAACGCGGCGGCCGCGCTGGAGGTCTCGGGCAGGGCGAGCTCGCTCGACGAGGGACTCGCGATGGCGGCCGCGTCGATCGATTCGGGTGCGGCGGTCGACGTGCTGGGGCGCTGGGTGTCGTCTTCAGCGAACGGGTAGCATCCGGCCCCGATGATCCTGTCGGACGTCGACATCCGCAAAGAGCTGGCGGCGGGCCGCATCGAGATCGACCCGTTCGACGACGCGTCCGTCCAGCCCTCCTCCGTGGACCTCCACGTCGACCGCCAGTTCCGCGTCTTCGCGAACTCGCGCTACCCGTACATCGACGTCCGTCGCGAGATGCCGGACCTGACCGAGATGGTCGAGGTCGCCGGCGACGAGGCCTTCATCCTGCACCCCGGCGAGTTCGTACTCGGGTCGACGATCGAGCGGGTGGCTCTGCCCGATGACCTGGTCGCACGTCTCGAGGGCAAGTCGAGCCTCGGGCGGCTCGGGCTGCTGATCCATTCGACCGCTGGCTACGTGGATCCGGGCTGGGACGGGTACCTGACGCTGGAGCTGTCGAACGTCGCGAACCTGCCGATCACGATCTACCCGGAGATGAAGATCGGCCAGATCTCGTTCTTTCGGCTGAGCACGCCCGCCGAGGTTCCGTACGGGGCGACGGGGACCAAGAGCAAGTACCAGGGCCAGCGAGGCCCGACCGCGAGCCGGTTCTTCGAGGAGTTCGGCGACCGCGAGGCCTAGCGGGCCCCGGCGTCGCCCTCGTGCTGGTCCGGGGCCGGCGGGAGCTCCGGTGCGGGCGGCGCGTCGGTCCTGTCGTCCTTCGGATCGGTGGACTTCTTCGATGACTTCGCCTTCAGCGCGCGGTACCAGGCGTCCTCGTAGGCGTCCTCGTCCGGGTCCGTTGGGGCCTTGTATCGATCGGTCGACATCGCTCCTCTCCTCTTGAACGCTCGCTAGTGACCGGACTCGATCGGGCGGCCGACAGTTTCGACAGGCTGCAGGCCCGGCCCGATGCCCATCGAAACCGCCGCCATCGCCGCCTGCGTGCGGTTGGTGACGCTCAGCTTGCGAAAGATCGCGGCGAGATGCGCCTTCACCGTCTTCTCCGACAGGAACAGCGCGCGCGAGATGTCTCGGTTGCTCCGGCCCTCGGCCAGCAGCGCCAGGATATCGGTCTCGCGCTGGGTGAGCGACCCGGCGGTGCGCACCGATGGGGTCCCGTCGTTCGCGACGCCACCGTCGATCGATTCGAACAGGTTCTGGATCACCTTCGGCGACAGGACGTTGCCGCCGCCGGACAGCGCGACGTTGATCGCCTGCTCGAGATCCTCGGGCGTGGCATCCTTCAACATGTACCCGGCCGCGCCCTCGGCGAGCGCGCGGCGCACGTAGTGCGCGTGGTCGAACGACGTCAGCATGATCACGGGCAGATCCGGCCAACGGGTCTTCACGTTGTGCAGCAGCTCGAGGCCGTCGGAGTCGGGCATGCGCACGTCCACGAGCGCGATGTCGATCGAGCCGCTCGCCAGCTTCTCGAGCGCCTCGGTCGCGCTCCCCGCCTCGACCACCTCTGCATCGGAGAAGCATTCGTGGATCACGTGCCCCATCCCGCGGCGCACCAGCGCATGGTCGTCGACCACGAGCACCTTCACGGGCTAGCTCCTTGTCCGTAACGGGGCAGCCTCGCGACGACCCGCGTTCCTTTGCCCGGCGCCGATCTGACGTCGAGCGTGCCGTGGACGTCGGCGACCCGCCGGCGCAGCATGTCCAGGCCCAGGTGACCGGCGACCGACTCGTGTTGCGAGCTCTCGAAACCCCGGCCGTGGTCCTCCACGCTGACCTCGACCGAGCGATCGGATGCGAGGACGTGCACGGCGACGTCGCGACCGCCCGCGTGCTTGGCGGCGTTCGCGATGCCTTCCCGGATCACCGATGACGCGGCCTCGAGCACGGACGGCGGCACCTCGTCCAGGTCGCCCTCGATCGACCACGTGGCCGGGAGCTGCCAGCGATCCAGGACGCTGCGCAGCAGCTCCTCGATCGGCTGTGCCGGTGCCGGCGCGACCTCCGTCAGGTTCGAAAGGACACGGCGGATCTCTTCGAGCGCTGTCCTCAGCTCGCGGACCGCCTGTCGAAGCGCCTCGGCGGCCTCCGAGGACCCGATCTCGGCGCGATGGGCCAGCGACTCGAGCTCGAGGACGGACGCCGTGACCACCTGCGTGAGCCCGTCGTGGATCTCGTAGGCGAGACGGGCCCGGTCGCTGTCGACCGGCCCGTCGACATCTCGGGGAACCTCCAGGACCTCATCGGGTCGTCCGACGCCCTCGGCGGACGTGGCTTCGCCCCGGAGCGTCATCGCTTCCACCGTCCTCCCGTCCTTTTGCATGGCCATCTCACGGTGCCCGCCGGTTCGGCTCGTGCCTGCATCGGCGCACCTCCGGTCGTTCCCCCCAAGCCAAGGGATGCCGAGTCTGCTCGGTCTAGTTCATTTCGGTCGTTCGGGGCGGCGGCTTGAACTCGCCGCCCAGGGGGCCGGCGTCCCAGGCACCGGCCCCCGGGCGTCGGACGCCCTGCTCGTGAGGGGGGAACCCCCTTTGGTCAGGCCTGCGGCTCGACCACCGAGCGCGCCAGCACCTGGGCGAGGTCGAGCACCTCGGCGCGCGCGCCACGGGCCCGCTCGCCGTCATCGAGCATGATCAGGCAGTAGGGGCAGGCGACCCCGACGGTGTCGGCGCCGGTTGACGCCGCCTCGTCGGCGCGCTCCTCGTTGATCCGCTTGCCGATGCGCTCCTCCATCCACATGCGGGCCCCTCCCGCCCCGCAGCACAAGGCTCGGTCCTCGTGACGCGGCATCTCGACCATGCGTAGGCCCGGCACCGACTCCAACGTGGCGCGAGGATCGCGATACACACCGTTGTGGCGTCCGAGGTAGCAGGGGTCGTGGTACGTGAGGGTTGCGGAGACCCGGCCCGTCGGCCGCAGGCGCCCCTCGGATACCAGGTGCGCGAACAGCTGCGAGTGGTGGATCACATCGAATCGGCCGCCGTAGTCGGGGTACTCGTTGCGCAGGGTGTTGAAGCAGTGCGGGCAGTTCGCGACCACCTTCGTGACGCCGGCGCCCGAAAGCGTCTCCACGTTCTGCTCGGCCAGGGTCTGGAAGAGGTACTCGTTGCCGATCCGGCGTGCGGGGTCGCCGGTGCAGAGCTCGCGCGGCCCGAGGATCGCGAACGAGACGCCGGCACGCTGCAGCAGCCGCACGACCGCCTTGGAGATCGACGTCGCTCGGTCGTCGAACGCCCCGGCGCACCCGACCCAATAGAGGTATTCGGGCGACTGTCGGCCCTCTTCGATCACGCGGACGTCCAGACCCCTGGCCCAGTCCGCCCGCTGTGCCTGGGGCATGCCCCACGGGTTGCCGGCCGTCTCGAGGTTGCGCAGCATGGCCCCGGCCTCGGGCGGGAACCGAGACTCGGCCATCACGAGGTTGCGGCGCAGGTCGACGATCGTGTCGATGTGCTCGATGTCGACCGGGCACTCCTGCATGCAGGCGCCGCAGGTCGTGCAGGCCCAGAGCACCTCCTCGTCGACGATCTCGGGCACGAGGGGGACAGGTTCGAGCTCGGCGTCGGCCGCCCTGGCCTCCAGGATCTGGGGGCCCCCCTCGAAGAGGTGATCCCGCAGGTTCATGACCAGGAGCTTGGGCGAGAGCGGCTTGCCCGTGTTCCACGCCGGGCACGCTCCCTGACAGCGCCCGCACTCGGTGCACGCGTACAGGTCCAGGGTCTGCTTCCACGTGAGATCCGTGATCGTGGCCGCACCGAGGTGTAGGTCGTCCGCCTCGGTGCTCTCGAGATCGATCCGGAGCGGGGTCAGGGCACCCCGCGGTCGCGTACTGGCGAAGTACACGTTGATCGCGCTCGTGGCGATGTGCAGGTGTTTCGAGTACCCCAGGTAGACGAGGAACCCGAGGATGATCGCGACGTGGACCCACTGGAGGGTCCACATCGAGGCCCGCTGCCACCCGTCGGACATCCAGGTGAACAACGAAGACGTGGCCGTGGACACGGGCGTCCACCACCAGTCCGGCGCGTACCCCGCGGCGATCCGTGCGCCCCGTGCGAGGAACAGCGTGACGATGATCAGGAAGATCAGGCCGAGGATCCGGTAGGCCTCCCATCGATGGCTCCCGACGAAGCGCTCGGGGCGCTCGAACACCCGGATGACGACCGCGATCGCGATCCCGACCAGCACGCCGGCCGCGAAGACGTCCTGGACCAGGCCCAGCCATCGCGCGCCCCCGATCAGCGGGAGCTCGAAGGTCGGATCGATCAGCTGCCCCATGACCTCGACGATCGTGGTCAGCAGGATCAGGAACCCCCAGAAGATCAGCGCGTGCATCAAGCCGGGGAGCGCGCGTTGGAAGAGCTTGCGTTGCCCGAGGACCTCGGTGCCCTCACGAGCGACCCGGCGGGCGACGTCGCCGCTGCGTTCGACGGGGCGTCCGAGGCGCACGAGCCGCGTGAGCAGGCGTGCGCGGCGGGCCGCGAGCCCGCCCGCGATGCCGAGCAGGAGCGCCAGGACCGCGGCTCGAACGACCATCGGCGCGAGCATACCCGGCCCCTCGCAACGCTTGGCCGGACGACGTCACGGTCCGGCGCCATGATCGAGGCCCTCTTGCTGGCCCCGAACACGGTAGGGACCCAGCTCTCGGGGAATACCCTCTCCCAGGCACGGGGTTGATATCCATGCGCTCAAGGTTCTGTATAGTGAGCGGCTGAGGAAGGTCGAGCGAAGGAGGCAACCCGAATGGCACGTGCGGTGGGGATCGACCTGGGAACGACGAACTCGGTGGTCTCGGTGCTCGAGGCCGGCGAGCCTGTCGTTATCCCGAACGCCGAAGGCTCCCGCACCACCCCCTCGGTGGTGGGGTTCGCCAAGAACGGCGAGATCCTGGTTGGCGAGGTCGCCAAGCGCCAGGCCATCACCAACCCGGATCGAACGGTCCGGTCCGTGAAGCGGCACATGGGCGCGAAGGACTGGGGCCCCGACGTCGATGGCAAGAAGTGGACGCCGCAGGAGATCTCCGCGCAGATCCTCGGCAAGCTGAAGCGGGACGCCGAGGCGTACCTGGGCGACTCGGTGAACCAGGCCGTGGTCACGGTGCCGGCCTACTTCGACGACTCGCAGCGCCAGGCCACCAAGGAGGCCGGGCAGATCGCGGGGCTCGAGGTGCTCCGCATCATCAACGAGCCGACGGCCGCGGCGCTCGCGTACGGGCTCGACAAGCAGCACGACCAGACGATCCTCGTGTTCGACCTGGGGGGCGGGACCTTCGACGTCTCGCTGCTCGAGATCGGCGAGGGCGTGTTCGAGGTCAAGTCCACCCACGGCGACACGCAACTGGGCGGCGACGACTGGGACCAGCGCGTGATCGATTGGATGGTCAAGGAGTTCAAGAACAACTACGGGATCGACCTCGGGGCCGACCGCATGGCGCTCCAGCGTCTCAAGGAGGCCGCCGAGAAGGCAAAGATCGAGCTCTCGCAGGTGAGCGAGGCCACGATCAACCTGCCGTTCGTCTCGGCCGGCGCCGACGGCCCGCTGCACCTCGAGATGAAGCTCACGCGCAGCGAGTTCGAGCGCATGACCGAGGATCTGGTCCAGCGCACCCGCGAGCCCTTCGAGCTCGCGGTGAAGGACTGGGGCAAGAGCGTCGAGGCGATCGACCACATCATCCTGGTTGGCGGGTCCACGCGGATGCCGATGATCCAGGAGCTGGTCAGGGAGCTCACCGGCGGCAAGGAGCCGCACAAGGGCGTGAATCCGGACGAGGTCGTCGCGGTCGGCGCGGCCATCCAGGCCGGCGTCCTCAAGGGCGACGTGAAGGACATCCTGCTCCTGGACGTGACGCCCCTGACACTTGGCGTCGAGACCAAGGGTGGCATCTTCACCCGCCTGATCGAGCGCAACACGACGATCCCCACCCGCAAGTCGGAGATCTTCACGACGGCCGACGACAACCAGACCAACGTCGAGATCCACGTCCTGCAGGGCGAGGCCGAGACCGTCTACTCGCCGGGCGTGCGCTCCCTCGGCAAGTTCATGCTCACCGGGCTCCCCCCCGCACCGCGCGGGATGCCGCAGATCGAGGTCGCCTTCGACATCGACGCCAACGGCATCGTCAACGTGTCCGCCAAGGACATGGCCACCGGCAAGGAGCAGGCGATGACGATCACCGGCGGCACCGCGCTGTCCAAGGAGGACATCGACCGGATGGTCCAGGACGCGGAGAAGTTCGCGGCCGAGGACCACACGCGTCGAGAGGCCGCCGAGGCGCGCAACCAGGCCGATCAGCTCACGTACCAGGTCGACCGTTCGGTCGAGGAATGGGGCGACAAGGTGCCCGAGCCCGACCGGGATGAGCTCAAGAAGCTCAACGAGGAGCTGAAGGAGTCCCTCAAGGGCGAGGACGTCGACAAGATCAAGGCCGGGACCGAGGCCGTGATGCAGACGTTCCAGCGGATCGGCCAGGCGATGTACCAGCAGACGCCGGAGGGACAGCAGACGGCTGCCGCCGCGGCCGGCGGCGCGCCGGGCGCCGAGCCCGAGGGCGAGAACGACGTGGTGGAAGGCGAGATCGTGGACGAAGGAGGAGAGCGATGAGGGATCGCATCATGCTGTGGGGAGACCAGCTGCCCGACATCCGGCTGTTCGACGATCGATTCGACCGTCTGATCGAGCGTGCGTTCGGCCGAGACCGACAGGCTCCGTGGATGCCCGCGATGGACGTGTACGAGACCGACGACCAGGTCGTGGTGACGGTGGAGCTGCCGGGCCTGTCCGCGGAGGACGTCGACGTGTCCGTCGAGGATTCGACGCTGACCGTCAGCGGCTCTCGCGAGTCCTCCTCGGAGGTCGAGGAGGAGAGGTACCACCGGATCGAACGCAGGCACGGCGCATTCGCCCGGACCGTCACGCTGCCGCCGCAGGTGGACACGTCCAAGGTGGACGCCCGCTTCGAGGACGGCGTTCTCACGATCGACGTGCCCAAGATCGAGAGGGCCAAGTCGAAGAAGATCCAGATCAAGGCCGGCCGAACGAAGGCCGATCGGACCAAGGCGGACGCGTGACCGAGCGCGACGAGCGCGACGAATCGCGACCGAAGGTCCGTGTCGTGGACAAGCGACGGTACCGCGACGGCGGCCCGGCGGAGGCCGAGGCCGCCGCGCCGGCCGGGGAGCCGGGCGGTGCGGGTTCGCCCGGGGGGACCGTGGGGATGGGTTCCCGTCCCCCGCGGCCCGTGGAGTCGGCCGGCGGACCGGACGAGCTGATGCAGGCCCGGGCCGAGGCCGCCGAGTATCGCGATCACCTCCAGCGGCTGCAGGCGGAGTTCGAGAACTACCGCAAGCGCATGACGCGATCCCAGGAGCGGCTCGTGGACGCCGAGGTCCAGCGGCTCGTCCAGGGGCTGCTGGAGGTGTTGGACGAGTTCGACCTCGCGTTGATCGCGGCCGGGCGCCAGCCGGACTTCGAGGCGTTCCGCAAGGGCGTCGAGCTCGTGTACGCGAAGCTCGCCGAGACGTTGCGGGCCGAGGGCCTGGAGCGGATCGACGCCGAGGGCAAGGCATTCGATCCCAACGAGCACGAGGCCCTGATGCAGACCGGCGACGGCGAGGGCGATCCGCACGTCGCGGAGATCTTCCGGCAGGGGTACAAGCTGCGCGGCACCGTGATCCGTCCGGCGAGCGTCCGCGTCGAGCGAACCTAGGTCGGCGGCCGTGAACGGCGACGTCCGACGGGAGTGGTTCGAGAAGGACTACTACAAGGTGCTGGGCGTGGCGAAGAACGCCACCGCGGCCGAGATCAAGAAGGCGTATCGCAAGCTGGCCCAGCAGTACCACCCCGACACCAACCCCGGGAACAAGGACGCGGAGGATCGGTTCAAGGAGATCTCGGCCGCACACGACGTCCTCGGCGACGACGAGAAGCGCAAGCAGTACGACCAGGTGCGCGACATGGCCTCGTCCGGGTTCGGCGCGGGCGGGTTCCCGGGCGGCGGCGGTGCGTCCGGCGCCGGATTCCCCGGTGGTTTCCCCGGCGGCGTGCGGTTCGAGGACCTGGGTGACCTCGGCGACCTGTTCGGCGGGCTGTTCGGTGGGGCGGGTCGCGGCGGCGGTGCGCGAGCGTCGCGCGGCACGGATCTCGAGACCACCGCGACGATCACGTTCGACGACGCGATGCGGGGAACGACCGTGCCGGTCAGGATCCAGGGTCCCGCCCCCTGTGAGACCTGTCACGGCAGCGGCGCGGCGCCGGGCACCAGCCCGACGACCTGCCCGCGGTGCGGTGGGTCGGGCGCCGTCGCCGTGAACCAGGGCCCGTTCCAGATGACTCAGACCTGCCCGGTCTGCCACGGCTCGGGCCGCATCGTCGAAACACCGTGCCCGACCTGCGGCGGCAGCGGCAGCCGACGCCGCACGCGAACCTTCCAGGTGAAGATCCCCGCCGGCGTCCAGGACGGCGCCCGGATCCGGCTCGCGGGCCGGGGAGAGCCCGGCCAGGCGGGTGGGCAGCCCGGCGACCTGTTCGTGCGGGTCCGGGTGCAGCCGCACTCCTTCTTCGGGCGGGCGGGTCACGATCTGACGCTCGAGCTGCCCGTCACCTACCCGGAGGCGGCCCTGGGCGCGGACGTCCGCGTCCCGACGTTGAACGGGCCGGTCACCATGAAGGTCCCCGCCGGCACGCCCAACGGCAAGACGTTCCGTCTCAAGGGGAAGGGCGCTCCCAAGCGCGGAGGGCACGGCGACCTGCTCGTCACCACCCGGGTCGAGGTGCCGCGGAAGCTCTCCCGATCGGAGAAGGACCTGCTCAAGCAGCTGCGGGAGAACGAGAAGGAGTCGCCGCGCCGGCGTCTCGGCGTGGAGGCATGAGGAGGCCATCGTCGTGAGCGAGACACCCGGTCGCGGGTCCGAACGGCGGTCCGATGGTGCGGAGGAGCGGGCCGTCTACATCATCAGCGTGGCGGCCGAGCTCTCGGGCGTGCATCCGCAGACGCTGCGGATGTATGAGCGCCGGGGCCTCCTCGCGCCCAAGCGCACGTCGGGCAACACGCGTCGCTATTCCGAGCGCGACATCGCGCGCGTCCAGATGATCCAGGAACTGACGCAGCGAGAAGGCATCAGCCTCGCGGGCGTGAAGCTGTTCATCGAGATGCGCGAGCAGCTCTCTCGGATGCAGCGACGCACCGAGGAGTTGGAGCGCGAGCTGCTCGACCGTGCCCGCGCCCGCCGTTCCGGCGCCGAGATCGTGCCGCTCCGCAGCATGCGGTCGTTCCGGTGGGGGGAGGAGGACGTCGCGCCGTGATCGAGCTGCGAGAGGGAGGGATCGTGCTGCGGGCGTTCGGTCCCGAGGAGATCGACGTTGCGATGGAGCGGATGCAGAGCATCCCTGCGGCCGATCTCGACGAGGAGGAGGCCCGGATTCGGCGCGAACGGCTCGAGCACTCGGGGGAACGCAACGACTCGGAGCTCATGCTCGCGGTGGAAGCCGATGGGCGGCTCGTCGGTGACGTCCAGGGGCGGTGCCTCCGCTTCGCGATGCCGCCGGGCGTCTGGGAACTCGGGATCGAGCTGTGGGACGGCGCCGATCGCGGCCGCGGCATCGGCAGACAGACGATCGCGCTGCTCTCCTCCTACCTGTTCGAACGGGAGCGCGCGATCAGGGTCCAGGCCACGACGGACGTGGACAACGTCGCGATGCGGCGGGTCCTCGACCACCTGGGCTTCGCGTTCGAAGGGGTGCTGCGGGGGTTCATGCCCGCGGGCTCGGGACCGCCGCGTGACTACGCGATGTACGGGCTGACCAGGGCCGATGTCGATGGGAGATCGTGAGGACGGATGGACGCCAACAAGCTGACGCTCAGATCCCAGGCCGCGCTCGACGGCGCCCGCCAGCAGGCGGTCGCTCGGAGCCATCAGGCGATCGAGCCCGAGCACCTGCTCCTCGCCCTCCTGTCCGATCCCGAGGGGATCGTGATCCCGGTGCTCCACGGGGTGGGCGTGGCACCGGCGCCGCTGCGCGACCGAGCGGTGGAGGCCCTCGACCGGCTCCCGAAGGTCTACGCGCCGGGCGCGGAGGTTCGGGTCGGTCCCGCCCTGGCGACGGCCCTCGATGACGCGTTCCGCGAGGCGGAGGCGCTCGGCGACGAGTACGTGTCGACCGAGCACCTGTTGCTCGGGCTCGCGGCGGGGGCCACCGAGGCGGCGAAGATCCTGCGGGACGCCGGCGTGGAGCGCGACGCGGTGCTCGAGGCGCTCACGCAGGTGCGCGGACGCCAGCGCGTCACCGACCAGAACCCCGAGGACAAGGTCCAGGTGCTCGAACGCTACGGGCGCGATCTCACCGATCTCGCGCGACGAGGCTCGCTCGACCCCGTGATCGGTCGCGACGACGAGATCCGCCGCGTGATCCAGGTGCTCTCGCGACGAACGAAGAACAACCCCGTCCTGATCGGGGAACCGGGCGTCGGCAAGACGGCGATCGTGGAGGGGCTCGCGCAGCGGATCGTCTCGGGCGACGTACCTGAGTCCCTCAGGGACAAGCGCGTCGTCGCGCTGGATCTGGGCGCGATGATCGCGGGCTCCAAGTACCGGGGCGAGTTCGAGGACCGACTGAAGGCGGTCCTGCGAGAGATCGCCGACTCCGAGGGGCGGATCGTCACGTTCATCGACGAGCTCCACACGATCGTGGGTGCGGGGGCGGCCGAGGGAGCGATGGACGCCGGGAACATGCTGAAGCCGATGCTCGCGCGTGGTGAGCTCCGAGCGATCGGCGCGACCACGCTCGACGAGTACCGCGAGCACATCGAGAAGGATCCGGCGCTCGAACGTCGGTTCCAGCCGGTCCTGGTCGGCGAACCGAGCGTCGAGGACGCGATCGCCATCCTGCGGGGGCTGAGGGAGCGCTACGAGGTCCACCACGGCGTGCGGATCCAGGATCCGGCGCTGGTCTCCGCCGCCGTCCTCTCGGACCGGTACGTCACCGGCCGATTCCTGCCGGACAAGGCGATCGATCTGATCGACGAGGCGGCGAGCCGGCTGCGGATGGAGATCGATTCGGTCCCGATCGAGATCGACGAGGTGGAGCGCCGCATCATGCAGCTGGAGATCGAGCGCGCCGCACTGCGCAAGGAGAGCGACCGGGCGTCCCGGGAACGACTCGAGCGGCTCGAGCAGGAGCTCGCCGACCTGCAGGAACGTTCGGCGGCGATGCGCGGCCACTGGCAGCAGGAGAAGGAGCGGATCGACCGGATCCGGGCCCTGAAGGGCGAGATCGAGTCCACGCGCGGCGAGTTCGAGCGGGCCGAGCGCGACGCCGATCTCGATCGGGCCGCCGAGCTCCGCTTCGGCCGGCTCGTCGAGCTCGACAAGGAGCTCGACCGAGAGAACCGGGCCCTGGAGGAGATCCAGCGCGATCGGAAGATGCTGAACGAGGAGGTCACCGAGGAAGACGTCGCGCAGGTGGTCTCGGTGTGGACCGGCATCCCCGTCGCCCGCCTGATGGAGGGCGAGATGGCCAAGCTCCTGCGCCTGGAGGAGGCGCTCCATCGCCGCGTCGTTGGCCAGGACGAGGCCGTCTCCGCGGTCGCGAACGCGATCCGGCGCTCGCGAGCCGGCCTCTCGGATCCGATGCGGCCGATCGGCTCGTTCCTGTTCCTGGGCCCGACCGGGGTGGGCAAGACCGAGCTCGCCCGCGCCCTGGCCGAGTACCTGTTCGACGACGAGCGCGCCATGGTCCGGATCGACATGAGCGAGTACCAGGAGCGCCACACCGTGTCGCGCTTGGTCGGCGCGCCGCCCGGCTACATCGGGTTCGAGGAAGGTGGCCAGCTCACGGAGGCCGTCCGCCGACGCCCGTATTCCGTCCTGCTCCTCGACGAGATCGAGAAGGCGCACACCGACGTGTTCAACGTCCTGTTGCAGCTGCTCGAGGACGGACGTCTGACCGACGGGCACGGCCGAACGGTCGACTTCCGCAACGCGGTGGTGATCATGACGTCCAACCTCGGCGGGGCGATCTTCCGGGAGACGCAGATCTCGGCCGACAAGCGCCGGGAGGCCGTCCTGGAGGACGTGCAGGGCTTCTTCCGTCCGGAGTTCGTGAACCGGATCGATGAGATCGTCGTGTTCGAGCCGCTCACGCCGGAACAGATCGGCGCGATCGTGGATATCCAGATCCGTCTACTCGCGGAGCGCCTCGCCGAGCGGTCGCTGGGGCTCGAGCTCAGCGAGGGGGCCCGCGAACTCATCGCGGCCCGTGGCTACGATCCCGCGTTTGGGGCGCGGCCGCTGAAGCGGCTCATCCAGCGCGAGGTCCAGGACCCGCTCGCCGTGAAGCTGCTCTCCGGCGAGATCGGGGAGGGAGACACCGTGCTCGTGGACGCCGATGGGGAGTCCCTGACCTTCGGGGTCGTCCCCACCAACGACCGCGTCCTGGCCGAGCCCGACTGATTCGGGCTCGACCGGGCCCCGGGTCGTCGCCGTTCGAACGAGGGGCTAGGCTTCCGGTCGACCTCTGCAGAAGGGAACGACCGTGGGTTGGACCATCGCGATCATCGGCGGGATCGTCCTTCTGATCCTGATCTTCGGCGTCGTCTCCTACAACCGATTCGTCTCCCAGCGTCAGCTGATCAAGGACGCGTGGGCGAACATCGACACCGAGCTGCGCCGCCGATACGACCTGATCCCCAACCTCGTCGAGACGGTCCGCGGCTACGCGTCGCACGAGCGCACGGTGTTCGAGAACGTGACGCGCGCCCGCGCGGCGGCCGCCTCCGCGACGGGTTCGCCGGCGGCCCAGGCCGCCGCCGAGGGGCCGCTCGTCGCCGCGCTGCGACAGCTGTTCGCCGTGGTCGAGAACTACCCCGACCTGAAGGCCAATCAGAACTTCCTCGCGCTCCAGCAGGAGCTCGCCAACACCGAGGATCGTCTGCAGACGTCGCGCCGCTTCTACAACGCCAACGTTCGCGACTACAACCAGCGGGTCAAGCAGTTCCCGTCCGTGATCATCGCCTCGGCGTTCAACTTCGAGGAGGAGGAGTTCTTCGAGGTCGAGGACAGCCTCCGGGAGGCGGGCGCGCCGCAGGTGGCGTTCGGCGGCGAGGGACCGGGCGTGACGTTCGGTGGGCCCGAGATCCCGCCGGTCGCGCCCCCGCCGGCGCCGGCCGCGGAACCCTCGGGCACGCCACCGCCGCCACCGGGGACGCCGGACGCCTAGCGGCTCGGGACTTCGGCAGGCTCGGGCAGAAGCTCCGGCGCCGGGCCGCACCCCTCGAGCATGGTCGCGCGGCGGACGTCGCCGGTCAGGAGCGTCCACACGATCGCCCAGACCAGCGCGACGCCGCCCATCGCGAGGGCCGTCGTCTCGGCGGTGAAGACGTCGGCCAGCCAGCCCGTCAGGATCGCGGACAGGCCGAACGTCAGCGTCACCAGCATGCCGTCGACGGCGAAGATGCGCCCACGGATGCGGTCGGGCACGACGCGCTGGAGTCCGTAGGACGACAGCGTCCACTGGGCGCCGCCGCCGACGTGCGCGACGAGGACCGCACCCATCGCGAACACGAGCGCGGGCGCCAGGCCGAGGAGCGCGTAGCCGACCCCGAACGTGGCCAGCGCGCCCCCGATCGCGCCGAACAGCCGCCGATCCTGTGGGCCGGCGAGTGACCTGCCGAGGAACGGCCCGATCAGCGCGCCCACTCCGCGAGCGGCCATGAGCAGCCCGAGACCGATCTCGCCCGCGTGGAACCTGCCGAGCGCGAGGATCGGCAGGAGCACGAGCACGCCCCCGGCGATCCCCCAGCCGAACTTCACCGCGAGCAGCGCGAGGACCCGGTGGTCCTTGCGCGCGTACCGGACGGTCTCGACCGTGTCCTGGCGCAGGCTCGGGCGTTCGTGGACCGCCCGGTCCTCCGCGAAGGTGGCGTGGATCCCGAGGATCAGCAACGCCGACAGCACGAACGAGGCGGAGTCCACCACGATCGCGACGTCGGACCCGAACACCCCCGCCACGACCCCGCCGAGGGCACCGCCGACCGCGAGCATCGTGCCCCACAGCGATCCCGACAGCGCGTTCGCGACCGACAGGTCGCGCTCGTCCACCAGGTTCGGCATCGCCGCCATCGAGGCCGGCTCGAACGCGGCCGCGAACACCGCGGTCGCGGCAAGGAGGACGTAGACCAGCCAGGCGAGGTCTTCCGTCCGTACCAGGAGGAAGCCGAGGACCAGGACCGCCCGGGCGAGGTCGCAGCCGATCATGAGCCGTCTCCGGTCGATCCGGTCCGCCAGCACCCCGGCGAACGGCGATGCGAGGAAGTACGTCAGGTCCTGGGCGGCGATCGTGAACGCCACCGCGATCGCCTGCCCCGTGAGGTCGAGCATCAGCCCGAACAGGGCGATCAGCAGGAACCAGTCCCCACCCAGCGAGATCACCGACGCGAGGTACAGCCGGCGGAAGTTCCGGTTGCGCCGGAGCAGCCCGACGGAGGCCCGAAAGCCGCCAAGCGTCTCGACCGGTTCGCGCGCTTCCACGTCGATTTGCAAGACTACTGGCGACGGAGACGACCGAAGGAGGCCGACGGATGGGGCTCGACGGGGTCACGTGGTTCCGACAGGCGGCGTTCCGGTGGCAGGGAGATGGTCCGGTTGTGTACGTCGATCCGTGGGGCGTTGAAGACGACGTGCCCGCGGACGTCATCCTGATCACGCACGCGCACTTCGACCATCTCCAACCGCACGAGATCGAACGCCTGCGTACGTCCTCGACCACGATCGTGGCCCCACGCGACGTGGCCGACGAGCTGACCGGCGACGTCACGGCGATCGAGCCCGGTGGGTCCGTCGAGGCGGGTGGGCTCAAGGTGCAGGCGGTGCCGGCCTACAACACCGCCGAGGAGCGCCTGGACATGCACCCGAAGTCGAACGGTTGGGTGGGGTACGTGTTCGAGTTCGGCGGGCGGAGCTTCTACCACGCCGGTGACACCGACGCGCTGCCGGAGCTCGAGAGCCTCGACCCGGACGTCGCGATGGTCCCGATCGGGGGGACCTACACGATGGACTGGGAGGAGGCGGCCGGGTTCGTCAAGGCCATGGAGCCACGGATGGCCGTCCCCATGCACTACGGCTTCGTCGTGTGCTCGCCGTCGCACGCGGGGCGGTTCCGCAAGGGCGCGCAGCCGGTGCCGGTCGAGATCTTGGAGCCGACGAATCCGTTCGAGCAAGCGTAGGCAGGGGAGGAGTGTCCAGATGGCGCTCGGATACGACAAGCCGCTGTACATCCTGGCGTTCGACCATCGAGGCTCGTTCCAGAAGAAGTTCTTCGGCGTCACCGGCGAGCCGAACGATGAGGAGACGGCGCGGATCTCCGACGCCAAGCGCGTGATCTACGAGGGCGCCCGACGGGCCCTGGACGAGGGCGTGGAGGCGGAGGCCGCCGGGGTGCTGGTCGACGAGCAGTTCGGGGCCGACATCGCACGCGACGCGAAGGCCGCGGGGTTCCGGCTGGCGATGCCGGTCGAGAAGAGCGGGCAGGAGGAGTTCGACTTCCAGTACGACGAGGACTTCGGCGCGCACATCGAGTCGTTCGACCCGAGCTTCTCCAAGGTGCTGGTCCGCTACAACACCGAGGGCGACCAGGCGATGAACGAGCGCCAGGCCGGCCGGCTGAAGAGGCTCGGCGACTGGTTGCACGAGCACGGGCGGCTGTTCCTGTTCGAGCTGCTCGTCCCGCCGACCCCCGGGCAGATCGCGGCCGCGGGCGGCGACGAGCAGCGCTGGGACTCGCAGGAGCGGCCCAAGCTGATGAAGGTGGCGATCGAGGAGCTCCAGGGCGCCGGCGTCGAGCCCGACATCTGGAAGATCGAGGGCATCGACCGGCGCGAGGACTGCGAGTTGATCTCGGCCACCACACGGCGCGGGGGCCGCGACGGCGTCGCGTGCGTCGTGCTCGGCCGTGGGGCCGACGACGCGGCCGTCGATCACTGGCTGCGGATGGGTTCGGGCGTGCCGGGCTACATCGGGTTCGCGATCGGCCGCTCGATCTGGTGGGATCCGCTGAAGGGATTCGTGGACGGCAACCTCGGTCGCGAGGAGGCCGCCAAACAGATCGCCGCGAACTACCGGCGATTCATCGACGTCTACAACGGGAGGTAGGAGTGGCGATGGCGGTCATCAAGACGATCGACCTGGTCGGCGTGTCGTCCGAGTCGTGGCGGGACGCGGCCCATCAGGCGCTGGCCGAGGCGGCCAAGACGATCCGAGGCATCGAGTCGATGGACATCCTCGGCACGTCGGCGATCGTGGCCGACGGTCAGATCTCCGAGTACCACACGCAGGTCCGGATCAGCTTCCGCATCGAGCGCTCGTAGCCGCTCGACGGCTCGGGGGCGCCGGACCTCCTGGATAGACTGACCCCATGCCCGCCTCCGTCGTTGTCGGGACCCAGTGGGGGGACGAGGGCAAGGGCAAGGCGACCGACTTCCTCGCCGACCGGATGGACCTCGTCGTCCGGTATCAGGGCGGGAACAACGCCGGGCACACGATCCTGGCCGAGGGGCATACGCTCAAGCTCCAGCTGATCCCCTCGGGGATCCTGTACCCGCACATCACCTCGGTGATCGCCGACGGCGTCGTGGTCGACCCCCGCGTCCTGCTGGACGAGCTGGACGGGCTCGAGGCCGTCGGCGTCGACCCGTCCAAGCTGGTCGTCTCGGGCAACTGCCACATGATCATGCCCTACCACCTCGAGCTCGAGCGGGTGACCGAACGGTTCCTCGGCGTGAACGCCCTCGGGACGACCAAGCGCGGGATCGGGCCCGCCTATGGCGACAAGGCCGCGCGGATCGGGCTACGCATCCAGGACCTGTTCGACGAGAAGATCTTCCGCGAGAAGCTCGACGTCGTCCTGCGCGAGAAGAACCAGATCCTGACCAGGATCTACGGGCGGCTCCCGCTGGTCGCCGGGACGATCGTCGACGACTACATGCGCTACGCGGAACGGCTCCGCCCGCGCGTGACCGACACGTCCAAGCTCCTGCACGACGCGCTCCGCGAGGGCAAGGAGGTGCTGCTCGAGGGCGCGCAGGGCACGATGCTCGACCTCGACAAGGGGACGTATCCGTTCGTCACGTCGTCGAACCCGGTCACGGGGTACGCGCTCGCGTCCGCGGGGATCGGGCCACGCGAGGTGGAACGCGTGATCGGGATCACGAAGGCATACGTGACCCGCGTCGGCGCGGGCCCGTTCCCCACGGAGGACCACGGGCCCGGCGGCGACCGGCTGGGCGAACGCGGGCAGGAGTTCGGAACGGTGACCGGTCGCAAACGCCGTTGCGGCTGGTTCGACGCCGTGATCTTGCGGTACGCCGCCCGCGTGAACGGGCTGACCGAGCTGTTCGTCACCAAGCTCGACGTGCTCTCGGGGTTCGAGACGGTGCGGGTCTGCACGGCGTATCGGGCGGAGGGCGAGACCTTCGAGGACGTCCCGCCGCATCAGTCGCTGTTCCACAAGGCGGAGCCGCTTTATGAGGAGCTCGAGGGCTGGGACGAGGAGATCGGCGCGGCCTCCTCGTTCGGCGATCTCCCCGCCGCCGCCCGCAAGTACCTGGAGCGGATCCAGGAGCTCGTCGGCGTGCCGGTTGGCGT
>Ga0209814_10000027_pt1 | contig 40963 bp, 47 predicted proteins | sample SoiMetdeltSBSDD1_FD_187597 | JGI IMG/M metagenome (GOLD analysis project Ga0209814, IMG submission 187597) | Bulk soil microbial communities from a Populus tree surrounding site in Tennessee, USA - Soil MetaG P. deltoides SBSDD1 (SPAdes) (version 2) | ecosystem: Environmental > Terrestrial >... | reverse complement strand
AGAATTCTGTTGTTTAGCCTAGTCGGTAGTGAGATAATCGGCGTAACAATTTGTATCATTGCGGCATGTTCCTGGCGCGGTCGGAGTAGTAATGGCGCTGGATGAGGGAATGACCTACTCGATGCCCTTGGAGGTGTATCTCCAGTCGGCCGTGGTGCGCGGAATCCTTGGTACGAATCAAGATCGTCTGAGCAACTATTTCATTCTTCGAGAAGGAGACGAGGTATTCTCTCTCAGAGAGGCAACGCTGGAAGGTCGGAACCGAAAACCCGTGGCGGTAAGCTCTGACGAGTACCTTATTTATATGCAAGAAGTATTCTTGATCGCGGACCTGAGTCCGCAATTCAGGTCCGAACGCTCGGGTCTTGAGCATCTCTACGTGAAGAAAGAGGCTAGCAAAGCGTTATTGGGTGTCGGTCCGTTCTGGCTCCGAGGAAATATCCATCTTATACCTGGGAGTGCCATGCATGATCTATTAATGGCAAAAACACGTTTCATTCCAGTAACCGATGCGACGTTGGTTGATCGCCTAGACGTGGGACCGCGCACGTATCTGGTTAATCGAACCAAGATTGGGTTCATCACAGCCGTCGGCGAAGGCCTGGAAGAGTTATAGTCATAAGGATAAATTTTGGAATCGCACTATCCGACTGAAATTAACCATATTAAAGCGGACGGCGTGATCCGGATCACTTGGGATGATGGTCACGTTGGAGAGTACGCGCAGGAGTATCTGCGTGGCTACTGTCCCTGTGCATTGTGCCAAGGACATGGGGCGCAAAGAAATTTTGTTTCCGTTCCCGAGGCCAGGTTACAGGAGATCCGCGCTGTCGGTAACTACGCAATCGAATTCCGCTGGCACGACGGTCACAGCACGGGAATTTACACTTACGACTACCTAAGAACTCTCTGCCCCTGCAGCAGTTGCAAAGAGCGGTACTCCGATTCAGCCTAATCCCGCTGTTGCGTTTTTGATTGGCCTACATTCAAGTAAATCCCTCGGACGGCTTAGCAACTCAGGCTTTAGAGCTATAGGGGAGTCGTTGGTATGAGTGGCGCGCCGCTAATGCGCAGAAGCCCGGGTCGATAAATGATTTGCGCGGCACTTGACTTAGCACAACCCGTTTTCTACTCTCGTTTTCTACTGGTTTAGGTTGAAGTGTTTTTGAATTTTTCAAGCGCGAGAGTGGCGGAACTGGCAGACGCACTAGACTTAGGATCTAGCGGGTAACCGTGGGGGTTCGAGTCCCCCCTCTCGCACCAAAACCATAAATAGTCTATGACATCACTAGTGAGGTTGAATATTAGTAGTCGAGTGACGGTCGCAGTGAGGTGGAATCCGCGTATCGAATTTGAATGCAAAAGGAAGCGGGAATCCCTTTTGTGATGGGTTATGAAGATAGATATCGACGAAATAAGTCCGGTGCAGCGCAAAATTCGCGTTGAATTGCCCGCGGAAGCGGTGGCGAGTGAGTTTTCCCGCGCATACGAAGACCTCCGGCGACGAGTACGCATAAAAGGATTTCGCGCCGGCAAGGCGCCCCGGGGTGTATTGCAAGGCATCTACGGTGACGAACTTAAAGGCCAAGTACAGTCGCAGTTGGTCGAGGAATCTCTGGGGGAGGTTATTAAAGAGCGGGGACTGCAGATCGTTTCCCGACCTGAGATTGAAGCCAATGATCTCGTCGAAGGTAGTCCTTTTTCTTTCTCAGCTGTTTTCGAGATCAAGCCGCCGATCGAAGTCAAAGACTATTTGGGCATCCAGGTCGAGAAAGTCAAACTGTTTGTTACCGATGACCAGGTCGATGAGGCGCTCCGTCGACTCCAGGAGAGCCATGCGCGGCTGGAGCCTGTTGAAAATCGCACTATCGTGCAGCCGGGAGACTTTATCACTTTGGATTTTGAAGGATCCATTGCTGGCAAGCCCTTTCAAGGGGGAAAAGGAGAGAACTACTTTTTGGAAGTTGGTGGGGGACAGGCATTGCCGCAATTCGAAGAAGCCGTTATAGGACTGACTCAGGGGATACCTACGAAGATTCAAGTAACCTATCCGGAGAATTATTCAAATAACGAGCTTGCTGGCAAGACGGTTGATTTTTCTGTGGTGGTGCGCGAGATCAAGCAGAAAGTACTTCCGGAGCTTGACGATGATTTCGCCAAAGATCATGGCGAATGCGGTTCTCTAGTGGAGCTGAGAGCGGCCCTCCGGAACCGCCTGGAAAACGAACTGAAGCACATTCAACAGGAGGAACTCAAAGAGCAGATTATAGGTCGTCTCATTGAAACTTGTTCTTTTACGCCGCCACCGACGATGGTGGAGCGACAAACCCGCTTCCTCATGGAGCGCTATCAGAATCGGGCTCCCGGACAAGGGGCTGCGGGCCCTTCTTTAGAAGAGACGAGAAAAACTCTCGAAGGGCGTGCCCAGCGTCAGGTTCAGGCAACCCTGTTGGCTGAAAAGATTTCTCAGCTTGAAAACATTGAGGTCTCCGATAAAGAGGTTCAGGAAAGGATTGACAACTTAACTCGGGCCGCCGGTGACAGGGCAAAAACGGTACGCGAGGCCTACTCTAGGCCGGATACGCGGGACGATTTGCGTGCCCAGATGGTTTTCGATCGCACACTCGGTTTTTTGCTCGAACGAGCGCTCATTAAGGAGGTCGATGCGCCCGCCACAAAGGTTGATGAACAAGGTAAAAAAGGCTAAAATGCTCTTTGTGGTTGAGGAGTTTCCTAAGAAATGAACTTTATTCCTATTGTCGTCGAGCAAACGGGTCGCGGGGAGCGCGCCTACGACATATATTCCCGGCTACTTAAGGATCGCATTGTCTTCCTCGGGTCAGTGGTCACCGATGATGTGGCTAACCTGATCACCGCGCAGTTACTTTTTCTGGAATCTGAAGATCCCGACCGAGATATTTTCTTTTATATCAACAGTCCAGGGGGTTCGGTAACAGCGGGTCTTGCTATCTATGACACCATGCAATATGTCCGACCCCAGATCTCAACTGTTTGCGTGGGGCAAGCAGCGAGCATGGGAGCGGTTCTTTTAGCTGCGGGTGCAAAGGGAAAGCGCTTCGCCCTTCCCCACTCGCGCATCATGATTCACCAACCGCTTGGAGGGTTTCAAGGCCAAGCCGCCGATATCGATATTCAGGCCCGTGAAATTCTCCGCATGCGGGAAGATTTGAACAGCATTTTAATGAAGCACACGGGGCAAAGTTTAAAGAAAATTGAAAAAGATACGGATCGCGATCTTTTTATGAATGGCAAGCAAGCCCAGGAATACGGGTTGGTGGATGAAGTTATCGCCACGCGACCGGAAAGCAGCCTCAAGAAGTGAGGGAACTTTAGCGAAGCGGGGGTTCTATGCCAAAGCACGGTGAGACTTCGGGGAATCTCGTCTGCTCTTTCTGCGGAAAGAGCCAGGACGAGGTGCGCAAGCTGATTGCCGGCCCGACGGTATATATTTGTGATGAGTGCATCGATCTTTGCAACGACATCATCGCTGAAGAGTGCGACCATGACGAGACTCTGACGGCGTCGTCCAATGTGCCGAAACCAGCCGAGATCAAACGGGTATTAGATCAATACGTGATTGGCCAAGAGAGGGCAAAAAAGATCCTTGCTGTAGCCGTCCATAACCACTATAAGCGCATCGATAGTCAGATGGTTACGGGGGATGTGGAGTTGCAAAAAAGCAATATTCTTCTCCTTGGACCGACCGGATCCGGAAAAACACTCCTAGCGCAGACTCTGGCTCGTTTTCTCCAAGTTCCCTTTACCATCGCCGATGCCACCAGCCTGACTGAGGCCGGTTATGTCGGAGAGGACGTTGAAAATATCATTCTTAGTCTTCTCCAAGCTGCGGACTACGATGTTGAAAAAGCTCAGCGTGGGATCGTTTATATAGACGAAATCGACAAGATCTCTCGGAAGGCAGACAACCCGTCGATTACCCGAGACGTTTCGGGTGAAGGTGTGCAGCAGGCACTGCTGAAGATTATTGAAGGAACGATGGCGAGCGTCCCACCGAAGGGTGGCCGAAAACACCCGCAACAGGAGTTCCTTCAAGTGGACACGACCAATATCCTTTTCATCTGCGGTGGCGCGTTTGTCGGGCTTGAGGACATCATTCGCAAACGGACTGGACGTAAACGTATGGGGTTTGGCGGGGAGCTCGAAGAAAGAGATGGGAGAAGAGCGACTGAACTTCTGCATGATGTCCAGCCCGAGGACTTATTGAAGTTCGGTCTGATTCCCGAGTTTATTGGGAGGTTGCCTGTCATCGCTACGTTAGATGAGCTAGACGAAACAGCCCTCGTGCGCATCCTTAGAGAACCGAAAAATGCGCTGACAAAGCAGTATTCCAAGCTTTTTGACATGGAAAGCGTTCACCTTAAATTTACCGAGGAGGCGCTTCAAGCGATTTCCCGTGAGGCCATGAAACGAAAATCAGGTGCCCGCGGACTTAGGGCGATCATGGAAAATATCATGCTCGACATCATGTACGATATGCCTTCCCAACCCAACATAAAAGAGGTAGTTATTTCCGAGGACGTTGTAAACAAGAACGAGCTTCCGATTGTCGTATACACCAAGGCTGCGGAGAGCGCTTAGAGAGGAACGGATATGTTATTTCGCAATGATAAAGACAAAAAAGACGAACTGGCGAGCGGCGTGACGCGGGTGCCCTTGTTACCTCTCAGGGATATTATCGTTTTTCCTCACATGGTCGTTCCCTTATTTGTTGGTCGGCAACGTTCCATCAAAGCGTTGGAAGAAGCCACGCAGAAACAAGGACCGATCTTTCTTTCATCGCAAAAGGACGCAAAAACCAATGAGCCAACCGAAGAGGACATCTACAAAATCGGTACGCTGGGTACTGTGGTGCAGATGTTAAAGCTTCCTGATGGCACAGTGAAAGTGCTCATCGAGGGTAAAAAGAGGGCCCAAGTTGCCCGGTTTGTGAATAGTCCGGATTTCTTTTTGGTGGAAGTGGAGGAGGCCCCGGAGATCGTTGAGCGAAACACAGAAGTCGAAGCGCTAACTCGTGAGGTCCACTCGACGTTTGAAAATTACGTCAAGCTGAAAAAGAAAATACCACCAGAAATGGTGATGTCCGTCTCTTCTATCGACGATCCCGGTCGGTTGGCAGACACCATCGTAGCGCATCTCGGTATCAAGCTCGAAGACCGACAAAATCTTCTCGAGACTTTCAACGCCGCGGAACGACTGGAAAAGGTTCTTGGCCACATGCGCGCTGAGATCGAGATCTTGGAGGTCGAGCGGCGAATTCGCTCACGGGTGAAAAAGCAGATGGAACGCTCGCAGAAGGAGTACTATCTGAACGAGCAGATGCGGGCGATTCAGAAGGAACTTGGTGAGAAGGACGAATTCAAAAACGAAATACAGGAGATCGAAGAGAAGATCAAACAGAAAAAACTGTCCGCTGAGGCACGAGAGAAAGTCGAAAAAGAACTTAAGAAACTCAAGATGATGTCACCGATGTCGGCGGAAGCCACGGTGGTCCGAAACTATATTGACTGGATTCTCAGTTTGCCATGGAACGAATTTACCGATGACAAACTCGACATTACTGAGGCCGAACGGGTTCTTGAAGAAGACCATTACGGGTTGGAAAAAGTCAAAGAGCGTATTCTTGAGTATCTCGCGGTCCAGAGTTTAGTGGGCAAGATAAAAGGCCCCATTTTGTGTTTGGTGGGTCCTCCAGGTGTTGGTAAGACATCGTTAGGACGTTCCATTGCGCGAGCCACGGGAAGAAAGTTTGTCCGTGTTTCCTTGGGCGGAGTTCGTGATGAAGCGGAAATTCGAGGACATCGCCGCACCTATATCGGGGCTTTGCCCGGCAAAATTGTTCAATCGATGAAGAAAGCGGGATCGAGCAATCCGGTTTTCTTGATGGATGAAATCGACAAGATGTCGACAGATTTTCGCGGGGATCCATCGTCTGCCCTGCTCGAGGTCCTGGATCCGGAGCAAAATACCACGTTCAATGATCACTATTTAGACTTGGACTACGACCTTTCCAAAGTGATGTTCATCACCACGGCGAATACGCTCGATAGGATTCCACGGCCGCTGCAAGACCGCATGGAAATCATTCGGATTGCCGGATATACAGAACTGGAAAAACTGAGCATCGCTAAACGCTACCTATTGGAAAAACAGAAGGAAGCGAACGGTCTGAATCCGGACAATGTTACGTTTACGGATAATGCTATTCTCGGAGTGATTCGCCATTACACGAAGGAAGCTGGGGTGCGAAACCTGGAGCGTGAAATCGCTGCGATTTGCCGCAAAGCCGCAGTGGAAGTGGTGAAGAAGGATCGGAACGCCCATATTCAAGTCGGTACAAAAAGCTTGCATAAGTACTTGGGCCCCACCAAATATCGATACGGTAAAGCGGAGGCTGAACAGAAAATCGGGGTGACGACCGGATTGGCTTGGACCGAGCTCGGCGGTGAACTTTTGGCTACCGAAGTGACTGTGATGCCAGGCAAAGGACAACTGACTATTACCGGCAAGCTCGGTGATGTCATGCAGGAGTCAGCTCGAGCAGCCATGAGTTACGTGCGCTCGCGAGGGACCGAATTGGGATTGGAAAAGGACTTCTATCAGAAGATCGACGTTCATATTCATGTTCCAGAAGGGGCGATTCCTAAAGACGGACCCTCGGCTGGTATTACGATGGCAACCTCGTTGGTTTCGGCGTTGACCAAGATCGCGGTTTACAACGACCTAGCGATGACCGGTGAGATAACACTCAGAGGAGCGATTCTCCCTATCGGGGGATTGAAGGAGAAAGTTTTGGCGGCGCATCGAGCGGGCATAAAGAAAGTTCTGATCCCTGCGGAAAACGAGAAGGATATCGAAGAAATCCCTGCCAGCGTTCTAAAAACTGTAGATCTGGAATTGGTTTCTCATATGGATCAAGTGCTGAAGAAGGCCTTGGTTACGGACGATCCTGAGAATCTTTTCAAAAGCCCACTCGAACAGGTTGAGTCCAAGGAGGAACCCCCTCCCTTCACAGGAAAAGTTGACGACGTTCCTGGTCCTGAGATTCTGCCACAGTAAATCATCATAACAAGATACCGGGTGGTTTGACACCCGGTATTCCTGCTGTTATAAAACCCCATTGCGTTATGTTTTTTTTTGAATTGGCAGGAGGGTGAGGGGGGGACAATGACAAAGGCGGATTTAATCGATTCACTTGCAAAGCGATTTGAATTGCCGCGGCAGAGAGCGGAAGAGATTGTCGGCGGACTGTTTGACGACATCTGTGCCGCTTTAAAGAACAGCGAGAAGGTGAATATTTCCGGTTTTGGTACTTTTTCAGTGTCCCACCGAAAGGGAAGGACGGGGAGGAATCCGAAAACCGGCGAAGCCATCGAAATAGCTCCTTCTCGAGCAGCCAAATTCAAAGCGGGTAAAACTTTAAAAGAGTCCCTCAGCTAGATATCATTCAACTTAACGTTACAACTGGGACAGCCCTAGGTAAGAAAACAGGTTGGGCTAAAAGGGCGAGCTGTAGGCTGGTATGTTTTCCTTTAAGAGGGGCGGTTAGCTCAGCGGGAGAGCATCGGCCTTACAAGCCGGGGGTCACAGGTTCAAATCCTGTACCGCCCACCAAGAGCAGTTCGCTGTGCAGTATCGGGGTCGTAGTTCAGTTGGTTAGAACGCCGGCCTGTCACGCCGGAGGTCGCGAGTTCGAGTCTCGTCGGCCCCGCCATTTTCTGCATCGAAGAACAGCCAGAGCTAGGTTTGCGGAGTCAGTGAACATGAAGATAGAAGAAGCGCTTGCTCAACGGCAGTGGTACGTGGTGGACGCTCAGGGGAAAGTATTGGGTCGCATGGCTAGTGAAATCGCGAAGATATTGCGTGGCAAAAATAAGCCGATTTTTACCCCTAATGCCGATGCCGGCGATTTTGTGATCGTCATCAATGCACGAGGCGTGAAGCTTACGGGGAAAAAACTTCAAAGGAAGGTCTATTATCACCACACGGAATATCCCGGAGGCATCCGCGAAAGAACTGCAGAAAAGATGCTCGAAGAAAAACCGGAGGATCTTGTTCTTCTGGCCGTCAAGGGGATGTTGCCAAAGAACCGGCTCAGTAGACGGTTGGTCACTAAACTCAAAATTTATGCGGGTCCTGAACATCCCCACGAAGCACAGAAGCCACAACCTTTGGCGATTGAAGCATAATAGGAGTGCGAGTTCGATGGCTGAGAAGATGATTACTGCAACTGGAAGACGGAAAACTTCTGTCGCCCGCGTTTTTATACGCAGTGGCAAAGGTGCAATGTCGATCAATGATCGACCCTTAGAGGAATATTTTGGTCGCGAAACAGATCGAATGATTGTGCTCCAGCCCTTTGGAGTGACACAGGCCGGAGGCATTTTTGACGTCGAAGTCAATGTTACGGGTGGTGGAACTTCAGGTCAGGCGGGAGCCATCCGTCACGGCATTACACGTGCGCTCATACAGGTAAATTCAGAATTTCGCGCGCCCCTCAAAAAGGCCGGTTTTGTCACTCGTGACCCCCGCGCTGTGGAACGTAAGAAATACGGTCGTCATAAGGCACGGAAGCGACCGCAGTACTCCAAGCGATAGAATCTTTGTCTGAACCGCCGGAGCAGCCCAAAAAATCCATTTCGCGGACGCGGCGCAGGTTGAGCTGTACCGACGTGTCTTGACTGGGTCACACCGCGTTTTCGAAGAAGATTAACTCCCCCGTACAATTCCCATAGACAAACGTCACTGCCGGAACCTAGGCTTCCGCTGTGAAGAAAAATAGCCCGATCAATGCGAAGATGCTGTTGGGAATCCATGCGGCAGCCCAAGGGGGAAGTGCACCATTATGGCCAAGAGAAATGCAAAAGGCCGAGAGGACCCAGTAACCAAAGCCGATGAGCATTGCCACACCGAAGCTCATCGCCATGCTACCGCTCATTTGTCTCCTAAGCGCGAAAGGTATGGCGATCAAAATCATCAGCGGGGAAATCAACGGGAAAGCCAATTTGACCTGTAGATCCACCTCGTAAGGAGCGGCATCTATCCCTTTGCTCTTCATGTCGAAAATCTGCTTTTGTAAGTCAAAAAAGGTAAATTCGTCGGCATCCCGGGCGAGCAGTTTGAGATCTTCCGGGGTTTCTGAAATCGGGGGTGCGGCGGCGGCCTTTTGATTAGTTACCTTCCCGTCTGGCAAAAAATGCCATTCGGTTATTTCGTTGGCTTCCCAACCTCGACCGGTCCAGCGAGCGCTCGGAATCTCCATCAGCCCGCGCAGGCTCAAATCGCGATTCAGCAGGAAGATAGTGATGCCCTGTAGAGTGCTTGTTGAAGTGTCGAAGTTATCGATGTTGATAAAACTACCTTCTCCTCTTATCCAGATGTCCGCCGTACCGAACAGACTTTGCTGCTGTTTATTTTTGACTTCCGTCTTGAAGATTGTCTGTGCTTGATGGGCAAACGCGGGAACAAGCGCCTCGTTCCAAAAAAAAGTGAACACGCAGATGAACAAGGAGAGAATCAAAAGAGGAAGCGCGATACGTTGGACACTTATCCCATTAGACCGCATGGCGGTAATCTCCTGCGTTCGCGTCAACATTCCAAGACAAAACAACGCAGAAAACAAAGTTGCGAAACCGATTACCCGAGAAATGGAAGCAGGAGCCTTATAGACGAAGTAGCGTATGATGGTTCCCATTGAGGCCCCACTGTTGACAAAAGTACTGATGCGGTCAAAGAAATCGACGACAAGATAAAGCGAGGTAATACAAATGAGGCTAATAACAAAAATTCGCAGGAATCCCTGCGCTAAGTAGCGGTCAAGGATGCCACCCATAGGAAGAAATCTAACCTTTCCCCGTGCTGCCATCCTTAAGTCCTTAGTCTTTGGTGTTTCCGCTTAAGTCGGATGAAGTATTGAGTGGTCAAAGCGAACGCGGTCTCTAGTCTGGTCTGGAAGCGCAACGGCGATTCGCGGCACGCCTTTCTAAAGAAGTGGACGGCAACTCCTCCCACGACCATATTGGGAAGCCAAAGTGCCGGGATAGGGTGAAGCACACCTTTGTCGCCGAGTGCTTTTCCAAGCGAAAGAAACGCATAATAGGTGAGTAACCAAATAAAGCATAGCATGAATCCCCATGAACGGTTAGCTCGAGAGCTTCGAGGCAATAGTGTCAAAGAGATACCCAAGAGGCAGAACACGAACGGAACGAAGCCGAAAGATATCCGTTGATGAAGTTCCATACGCTCAGGTATGGTTTGGGTTCCTTGGGCTCCTTTCTCTCGAATGATCCTGAGCAAATGGCGAAGGGACATCTCTTTCGGCCCAGCCTCTTTCCTTTTGACTGGACTGATGAGCTCATCGAGGTCAAGCTTGAAATCATAGATATTGAAACGAGTTTGGCTGAAACCGGGCCTATTTCTTTCTCTTTCGTAAATGGAGCCATCAAAGAGCTTGAGTCCTAAAGTGTTAGTTTCCTCGTCGGTGGTAATGAGTGCGACTTTCCCTAGGATAATATCTTCTCTAACGCGGTCTCGCTTGTCGACGATAAGCACACCTTGGGCGGTGCTACCCGGGGGGATAATCTCCTCTAGGTAGATAAGGATATTGGGAAAGTCATCATTGAAGACTTTCTCCTTTAGAGCGGTTCCGACGCGGCTTTTAGCAATATTGTAGAGTTCTTTCTTAATAGCCATATTAGCCGCGGGTCGTGCAAACATGGTCAGTAGCAACGTGATGATGGCGATGATCACCGCGACGGTACTGAGGGGCCAAAGAATTTGCGTGGGACTGATGCCGGAAGCTTTCATGGCAAGCAGCTCTTGATCGCTGGACAGTCTGCCCAAACCAAGAAGAATCGCCAACAGAAACGCCATAGGGACTGTTAGCTCTAAAAAAGTCGGCAAAATTAGAGAAAAAAGTTTAGCAGTTTGGATTAGGGGTACGCCGCGGGTTATGACTAATTCAATCAACTTTAAGATGCGGGCAATTAAAAGAATGAATGTAAAGACCAGAAGCCCGAAGAAAAACGGCGGAAGAACCTCGGAAATTAAATAGCGAGTCAAAGTCTTATGTCTCACGATTCTGGCATGTTATCTGCTGGTTTTGCCTTTGTAAAATCCCTCCAGACTATTTTGGAGAGCTACGATGGATGAAGAGCCGAAATTTCTCTTCGGTATCAATCCCGTGTTGGAGAAACTAAAGGCTTCGCCTCGTGACATCTCTGAAATCCTCATTGCCAAAGGCTCCTCTGCCCCGGCCTTACGAGGCGTTGACACACAAGCGAGGAGTCTCGGGATACGGGTAAAATATTTACCGCCAGATCTTTTGGATCGTTTAGCGGATGGGCAAAGGCATCAGGGAGTAGTAGCCAAGGTGGTGGCTTTTTTTTACTTATCTTTCGATGAATTGCGTAAGGCGATTTCCGCAAGCTCCGAATTGGTTTGGATTTTGATCCTGGACGGCTTGACAGACCCGAGAAATTTTGGGGCTTTATTGCGGACTGCGGAGTCTGTAGGGATTCGTCACGTCCTGATCCCTAAGGACCGCTCCGTGGCGGTGACACCGACCGTGGTTAAGGCTTCTGCGGGCGCGGCTCATTACCTCAATATCTACCGTACGACTAATCTCCGGCGGGCTATCGCGCAACTTAAGGAGCTTGGATTCTGGATCGTAGGTTTAGACGGTAAGGCTCCGGAGGCGATTTACGACAGAGCATATCCGAAGCGGCTCGGAATCGTCTTGGGAAGTGAGGGAGGCGGCATCCGTCCTCTGATTCTCCGAGAGTGCGATTATCTTGCATCTATACCGATGGAAGGCAAAATCGCCTCGCTTAACGTTGCGGTCGCGGGCGCGGTCTTTCTTTATGAGTTGTTGCGCCAAGCACGTTCGCATTGACAACTAGGGAACGAAGGGATAATAGGTGTCAGAGGTGGGTAGTCTTCACCGTTTTGGTTCTTGCCTGTTGACATCGGAAGCTTAAAGTGGTTTAAATATTCGTTTACAAACAGGGAATTGATATTCTCTGTGCCGTCGTTCGCCATATAGGCTCAGGATCCGTACTAGCATAGATCGTACATAACCCCGACACCAATTGAGTTAGGATATCGCTTTGTGATGGCGCGTGGGAAGATTTCTCGGGCCAGGCTGGCGTAGCTCAACGGTAGAGCAGCTGATTTGTAATCAGCAGGTTGTAGGTTCAAGTCCTATCGCCAGCTCCAGGCAGAAGAGTTGTTTGGTGGAGACGCATAGAGAACGGCGATCGCTGGTTGGAAGGGCAAGGGATAGTGCGGTGTTTAACGAGAAGAGGAGAGGTTCCCGAGTGGCCAAAGGGAGCAGACTGTAAATCTGCCGGCTATGCCTTCGAAGGTTCGAATCCTTCCCTCTCCACCATTTTTGTTTGCGGGAATAGCTCAGTTGGTAGAGCGCGAGCCTTCCAAGCTCGGGGTCGCGGGTTCGAGTCCCGTTTCCCGCTCCAATTTGCTTTATGACCGTGATAGCGGAAAACGGATGGCCGGATAACGTTCCATTTGGCGAATTGAGCCATATGCGACAGCCATCGACTGGTATGCCCAGGTAGCTCAGTCGGTAGAGCACGTCCTTGGTAAGGACGAGGTCGGCGGTTCAATCCCGCTCCTGGGCTTTTGTCCAGATTAGAGTTTGCTTTAGGCACAAGACTTAGGAATTCAAATAAATCTGTACAGCCTTTGGCTGACCCATAGTAGGAGGAAGAGATGAGCAAACAGAAGTTTGAGCGCAAAAAGCCACACCTGAATATCGGTACGATCGGTCACGTCGACCATGGTAAGACAACACTAACCGCTGCGATTACCAAGGTCTTGGAGAAGCAGGGGAAGGCCAAGTTCATGGCTTATGACCAGATCGACAAGGCACCGGAAGAAAGAGAGCGTGGCGTTACGATCAATATCGCCCACGTGGAATATGAGACGGATAAGCGCCACTATGCTCACGTTGATTGTCCGGGTCACGCAGACTACATCAAGAACATGATCACCGGGGCGGCCCAAATGGATGGCGCGATTTTGGTCGTTTCGGCCGCTGACGGCCCCATGCCGCAAACCCGTGAGCACATTTTGCTCGCACGGCAGGTCGGGGTCCCCGCCATTGTGGTCTACTTGAACAAAGCAGATATGGTCGACGATAAGGAGCTTCTGGATCTTGTCGAGTTAGAGGTTAGGGAGCTGCTTTCCAAGTATAAATTTCCGGGAGATGATACTCCGATCGTCGTTGGGAGCGCGCTCAAGGCGTTGGAGGGTGATACTTCAGAGCTCGGCGAAGGTTCAATCGCGAAGCTAATGGAGGCTGTGGATTCGTTCATTCAGGAACCCGTCCGGGCCATCGACAAGCCCTTCATTATGCCGGTGGAAGATGTGTTCACCATCAGTGGTCGCGGAACGGTGGTCACTGGCCGTGTGGAGCGTGGGATCATCAAGGTCGGCGAAGAGATTGAGATCGTGGGTTTTAGGGCTACTCAAAAAACGGTGGCTACGGGGGTTGAGATGTTCCGCAAGCTCTTGGACGAGGGCCAAGCGGGCGACAATATTGGCGTGCTGCTGCGCGGCACCAAGCGGGAAGAGGTTGAGAGGGGTCAGGTGCTAGCCAAACCTGGCAGCATTACGCCGCATACGAGATTTAGCGCTGAGGCCTACGTGCTAACTAAAGAAGAAGGTGGACGGCACACACCCTTCTTTAATGGTTATCGGCCACAGTTCTACTTCCGGACGACCGATGTTACTGGGGTCGTGAAGCTTCCCCAAGGCACCGAAATGGTTATGCCTGGTGACAACATCAATGTAGAGATTGAGCTGATCACGCCAGTCGCCATGGACGAAGGGTTGAAATTCGCGATCCGCGAAGGCGGTAAGACTGTCGGCGCAGGGATCGTGACCAAGATCATCCAGTAGCTCCGAGGAGGCTGCGATCATGCGAGAACTCATCGGGTTTGCCTGCGACCAATGTAAGCGAAAGAACTACACGACGACGAAAAACAGAAAGAAGACCACGGAAAAATTATCCCTTAAGAAATTCTGTTCTTCTTGCCGGACCCATACCCTGCATCGCGAGGTAAAAGTCTAAAGAGAGATACAGGGGTCAGTAGCTCCAATTGGCTAGAGCGCCGGACTCCAAATCCGGTTGTTGCAGGTTCGAGTCCTGCCTGACCCGCCATCTCACGCGTTGGGCATTTCATGGGAGATTGGATCGAGAAAGTCCAGGATAGCGTTCGCCGCCTAACTGAGTTCTTCCAAGAGTCCTGGCAGGAACTAAAGAAAGTCCATTGGCCATCACGTAAAGAGACTTACGCCGCGACGTTGGTTGTCATAATTGTCGTCGTATTGATTTCCGTGTATTTGGCAGTGGTGGATTTGGGCCTTACCAAAGCGATTCAGGCGATTGTCGACTAGACTCTTAGGTTTCCTGTATGGCGAAACAATGGTACATCGTTCACACCTTTTCGGGATATGAGCAGAAGGCTAAGGCCGCTTTGGAGGAAAGAATCAAAGCGCTCGGCAAGCAAGATTACTTTGGTGAGATATTAGTACCGGTAGAGAAGGTCGTCGAGCTCGTTAAAGGGAAGAAGAAGACTTCTTCGAGGAAGTTCTTCCCAGGCTATATATTGGTTCAGATGGAGCTCAATGACGATACTTGGCATGTCGTTAAAGAAACGCCTAAGGTTACCGGTTTCGTGGGTGGGAGCACTAATCCGCCACCGGTGAGTGATGAGGAGGTTCGGACCATTACCCAACAGATGGAGGAAGGGGCGATCAAACCAAAACCCCGGGTTCTCTTTTCGGTTGGGGAAAATGTCAAAGTGGTGGATGGTCCGTTTGCGGATTTCAATGGCGTGGTGGAAGAAGTCAAGCCAGACAAAGGCAAGCTCAGAGTACTGATTAGCATTTTCGGAAGGGCCACGCCCGTGGAGTTGGAATTTGTTCAGGTGGAGCGAAACTAAACAGAAGGGTCAAGTAGCATGGCGAAGAAGGTTATCGGCGAGATCAAACTTCAGATACCGGCGGGCCAAGCGAATCCAAGCCCGCCCGTAGGCCCGGCTTTGGGTCAGCGCGGTGTCAATATCATGGAGTTTTGTAAATCCTTTAACGCTGCAACCCAATCCCAGCAGGGAATGATTATCCCTGTGATCATCACCGTGTACGCGGATCGCTCCTTCACGTTCGTGACCAAGACCCCTCCGGCGTCAGTGCTGTTAAAGAAGGCAGCTGGGGTTGAGAAAGGCTCATCCGATCCTGGGAAGATGAAGGTTGGCAAGGTTACACGAGCTCAGGTTAGGGAGATCGCGGAACTTAAGCTAAAGGACCTGACCGCAAAAGATCTGGCAGCCGCGGAGAAGTCCGTGGAGGGCACAGCCCACAGCCTCGGTCTGGAAATCGAGGGTTGAGACAACAGTCTGAAGGAAAAATATGAGCGGCAATGGAAAATCTTATCGAACTGCGTTGGCTAAACTAGATCGTAGCCAGCGGTATCTTTTGGAAGACGGCCTTCGACTGGTGAAGGAAACCGCCCGCGCCAAGTTTGATGAAACCGTTGAGATGGCTGTGCGATTGGGTGTGGATCCACGGCAAGCAGACCAGAACGTCCGGGGTACCGTGAGTCTCCCGCACGGTATGGGGAAAACGGTTCGAGTTCTTGCCTTCGCCAAAGGTGAGAAGGAAAAAGAGGCGCAGGAGGCTGGCGCAGACTTTGTCGGTAGTGAGGATCTTATCAAGAAAATAAGTGAGGGTTGGTTCGACTTCGACAAGACAGTAGCGACTCCTGACATGATGGCGGCCGTGGGACGAATCGGTAAGGTCCTGGGCCCAAGAGGCCTCATGCCAAACCCCAGGACGGGGACGGTTACCGCGGATATCGGTAAGGCAGTAAAAGAGATCAAAGCCGGAAAACTAGAATTTCGCGTCGACAAAGCAGGAATTGTGCATGTGCCGGTTGGAAAGGCTTCTTTCAATCCGGAAAAACTGATCGACAACGCAAAGGCCGTCTTAACGTCCATTCTAAGGGCCAAGCCCGCTTCCGCTAAGGGAAACTACGTTCGCGGCGTGACGGTCTCCACGACTATGGGACCCGGAATAAAAATCGATCTTTCTCAAGTGCGTGCCATGGCTGCGTAAGATCGTACTCTTTAGGGCGGTAGTGTCAATTTTCTGAATCGATATCAGGAGAAGAGAGCATGGCGGAGCTGGAAATCGTACGCGCGAGTCACGGCGAGAAGGCCGAAGCGGTGGCGTTTGTTCATGAAAAATTCAAAACGGCGAAGATGGCCATCGTCACGGAATATCGCGGCCTCAGCGTGGCTCAGATGACCCGCCTGAGACGGGCGATTCGTGACGCTTCGGGGGAATATCAGGTCATCAAGAATACCCTCGTGCGCCGGGCGCTTAAGGACACTGCTTATGGCTCTTTAGATCGCCTGCTTGACGGGCCGAACGGTTGGGTCTTTGCCTATGATGATCCAGTCATGCTCTCCAAAGCTTTGGTCAAATTTGCCGACGACAACGACAAATTGGCCATCAAGGGTGGTGTCTTCGAGGGGCAGTTCATGGAGCCCGCCAAGGTGAAGGTTTTGGCCCAGATGCCGAGTAAGCCAGAACTTCAAGCGAAATTACTGGCGCTCATTCAGGCTCCGGCGACTCAGCTAGTTCGACTTGTGCAAGAACCAGGGGCGCGGGTTGTCAGATTATTGGAAACGCTGCGTAAGGGAAAATCAGAGTGACGCCATTTGGAGATTTTGTTTTGCAATTAACTTAAAGGGGGAAATTCTTATGCCAGAGGTATCCAAAGAACAAGTTAAAGACTTTATCAAGAATATGACGCTGCTGGACGCGGCGGCTCTTGTTAAAGAACTTGAAGAAGAGTTGGGCGTGAGCGCGGCGGCGCCCGTAGCCGTTGCTGCAGCCGCCGGTCCCGCGGCTGCGGCGGCGGAAGAAAAGACTGAGTTTAACGTTATTCTCGCCGAAGCGGGTGAAAAGAAGATCCAGGTCATCAAGGTCGTTCGAGAGCTTACCGGTTTAGGTTTGAAGGAAGCTAAGGATTTAGTGGACGGGGCGCCTAAGGCTGTCAAAGAGGGTGTAGCCAAGGCCGAAGCGGAAAGCGTCAAGAAGAAACTCGAGGAGCAAGGAGCCAAAGTCGAGATTAAGTAGTTTTCCGCTTTCAGGATTTTTCTGGTCGATGACGGATCTACTTCCGCAAGTTGAATAGAGGAGCAAGCATGGCATTTCAAGTGGCCAATAATTTACGTTTTCGCCGCAGCTTCGGTAGAATCAAAAAGATTATTGATTTACCTTACCTAATTGAAATTCAGAAGAACTCCTACGATCAGTTCCTGCAGCGGGAAGTTGCTCCAGCGCAGCGTCAAAATTTCGGCCTGCAGGAGGTCTTTAAGTCAGTTTTTCCGATTAAAGACTTCAATGAGACGGCGTCATTGGAGTTCGTGAGTTACGCGCTCGGAGAGCCTAAATACGACGTTGAGGAATGCCATCAACGAGGGATGACATTTGCTGCGCCGTTAAAAGTGACAGTGCAGCTGGTCTTGTGGGACGTCGATGCGCAGACCGGTGCCCGCAGCATCAAAAATGTGAAAGAACAGGAAGTCTACTTTGGCGAGATTCCGCTAATGACCAAGAACGGTACTTTCATGGTCAACGGAACCGAACGGGTTATCGTCAGCCAGCTCCACCGTTCCCCGGGAGTTTTCTTCGAACACGACAAAGGAAAGACTCACGCCAGCGGGAAGTTGCTCTATTCCGCCCGCGTGATTCCCTACCGTGGCTCTTGGGTCGATCTAGAATTTGACCCGCGGGACATTCTTTACGTACGCATCGACAGGCGTCGCAAGTTTCATGCGACGGTTTTATTGCGCGCACTGGGAATGACAACCGAGGACCTGCTGAACTACTACTATCGGAGCGACACTATCGTTTTTGATGGGCGCAAGCCCGCGCTATTGTTTAATCCCCAGCACCTCCTCGGGGCCAAGGTCGGCTCTGATGTACGAGATCCGAAAACCAACGATCTGATCGTCAAGGAGGGCAAGAAATTTACCCGCCCGGTTCTCCGTCAGATGGAAAGTGCCCGGATCAAACATGTGCCGATCGGTTGGGAAGAAATCGTTGGCCGTGTTGCCGCACACGATATTGTTGATCCTCCGGCGAAGGAAGCTCTCGTGGAGTGCAACCATGAGATCACACAAGAGAAGTTGGAGCTTATTCGCGAACGAGGAATTCATCAGATCGAGGTTCTGTTCATTGACGAATCCAACGTCGGGCCCTATCTGCGCAATACTCTACTGCAAGATAAGATCCGTTCACCCCAGGATGCGATCATCGAGATCTACCGACGGCTCCGGCCGGGTGATCCCCCTACGGTCGAATCCGCGACTAACTTCTTTAATAACCTTTTCTTTAATCCGGATCGCTACGATCTATCCAAAGTAGGCCGGCTCAAATTGAACCACCGGCTTCGACTGAATGTCCCTTTGGAGCAAGGGACCCTGCGGAAAGAAGATATTCTCGAAGTGGTCCGTTATCTGATGGAGCTTAAAAATGGAAACGGCTCGGTCGATGATATCGACCATCTTGGTAATCGCCGTGTGCGGGCCGTCGGCGAGCTGGTCGAAAACCATTTCCGCGTGGGGTTAGTAAGGATGGAACGGGCTATTAAAGAGAAGATGAGTCTTCAGGACATCGAGACCTTAATGCCCCAAGAGCTCATCAACTACAAGCCGGTTTCGGCGGCGCTCAAAGAATTTTTCGGATCGAGCCAGCTGTCGCAATTCATGGATCAAACCAATCCTTTATCAGAAATCACCCATAAGCGGCGGCTTTCGGCCCTTGGGCCGGGTGGATTGACGCGGGAACGGGCGGGCTTCGAAGTGCGCGACGTTCATCCGACGCACTATGGTCGCGTTTGTCCGATTGAGACGCCGGAAGGGCCGAACATCGGTTTAATCGCATCTCTGACAACCTATGCGAGGGTTAACGAGTTTGGGTTCATCGAGACTCCCTATCGCGAGGTGGAGAACGGTCGAGTCACCGATCGGATTCGTTATTTATCAGCTCTCGAGGAAGAAGATCACGTTATCGCTCAGGCTAACGCCCCCATCGACGGTCGGGGTGTATTCACGGCTGATCTGGTATCGGCTCGGAAAGGTGGCGAATTCGTCATGGCACGTCCGGAAGAAGTCAATTTCATGGACGTCTCACCGAATCAGTTGGTCAGTGTGGCCGCTTCGTTGATTCCCTTCCTGGAAAATGACGATGCCAATCGAGCGCTCATGGGATCAAACATGCAACGGCAGGCTGTTCCCTTGCTGCGGACCGAAGCTCCTTTTGTCGGTACCGGGATGGAAAAGACCGTTGCACGGGATTCCGGGGTTACCATCGTGGCCCGGCGTGACGGGATCGTGGAAAACGTTGATTCCACCCGGATTGTTGTTAAGGCGGACAAACCGTCGGGCGCACGGGACACGGGCGTCGACATCTACAATCTAATCAAGTATCAACGATCCAACCAAAACACCTGTGTGAATCAGCGACCGATTATCGTTGTTGGCGATCAGGTGAAGGCGGGTGACGTAATCGCCGACGGCCCCTCGACTGAAATGGGCGAGTTGGCGTTGGGACGCAATGTGGTTGTGGCCCTAATGCCTTGGGGAGGATACAACTTTGAGGATTCGATCCTGATCAGCGAACGGGTCGTGAAGGAAGATATCTATACGTCGATCCATATCGAAGAGTTCGAGTGTGTTTCCCGCGACACTAAGCTGGGTCCAGAAGAAATCACGCGAGACATTCCCAACGTCGGCGATGAGGCTCTCACGGATCTTGATGAGAGCGGCATTATCCGAATCGGTGCAGAAGTAAAACCGGGCGATATCCTGGTCGGAAAGATTACTCCGAAAGGCGAAACTCAATTATCGCCCGAAGAAAAGCTGTTGCGTGCCATCTTCGGCGAGAAGGCCGGCGAGGTAAGAGATACCTCATTGAGAGTCCCCCCGGGCGTAGAGGGGACCATTATCAATGTCAGGATCTTCTCGCGCAAAGGACTGGGTAAGGATGAGAGAAGTAAGGCGATCGAGGACGAAGAAATCACCCGGCTTAGAAAGGATCAGCATGATGAAGTCAGAATCCTGCAAGAAGGAGCCTTAAAACGGCTCAAGAAACTACTTGCCGGACGACGCTTAGCGGTTCGGCTGAGTGACGACGGCCGCAAGATTCTTCTCAATAAGGGCAAAGAGCTCACGGAGGAAGATCTCGATCAGCTGCCCATGTCCTATTGGGGCGATATCCGAGTCGATAATGAATCGGTTGAGGGGGAACTCAATCGTATCGTCGAAAGCACTACCGAGCAAGTCAGTCTGATCAAGGATCTTTTTGAAGACAAGATCGATAAGTTAAGAGGTGGGGATGAACTTCCTCCCGGGGTCATCAAGATGGTCAAGGTTTTCGTCGCCATCAAGCGGAAGCTCCAGGTGGGTGACAAAATGGCCGGACGACACGGAAATAAAGGGGTTATCTCGCGCATTTTACCGGAAGAAGATATGCCCTATCTCGAAGACGGAACCCCGGTCGACGTCGTGCTCAACCCATTAGGGGTTCCTTCTCGAATGAACGTCGGACAGATTCTTGAGGCCCATTTGGGTTGGGCGGCGAGAAGCCTCGGACAGCAGATTGACGAGTTGCTGCGTAGCCATCGCGACGAGATCGACGGGCTCAGGCGACGGCTCAAGGAGTATTTGAATACTAAGGAGGCGAGCGAACTGCTCGAGGGAGCCAAGGAGGCCGATGTTTTCAAACTTGCCGAGAAGTACCGCGGCGGCGTACACCTGGCGTCTCCGGTTTTCGATGGGGCCGCCGAAGAAGAGACCTTCAACCTGCTCAGAAAAGCAGGATTGCCGGTGACCGGTCAAGTAACCCTTTGTGACGGTCGCACCGGTGAACCGTTCGACGGTAAAGTGACTGTCGGTGTCATGTACATCATGAAACTTCATCATCTCGTGGACGACAAAATTCATGCTCGGTCCACCGGACCTTATTCCCTCGTCACCCAGCAACCGTTAGGTGGAAAAGCCCAGTTTGGCGGTCAGCGGCTCGGTGAAATGGAGGTATGGGCACTGGAGGCCTATGGCGCTGCATACACGCTTCAGGAAATGCTGACGGTCAAGTCGGACGACGTAGTTGGTAGGACACGAATGTATGAGGCAATTGTCAAGGGAGACAATCTGCTTGAGCCCGGACTCCCTGAATCGTTTAACGTTATGGTCAAGGAGCTCCAGAGCTTAGGCTTGGACGTGGATTTGGTTGAAGAAAAGTAGGTTAACCCCAGTGAAGCTCAATCGCTAAATCCGGAGGTGGCCGTTTATGGAAGATCTATTCAATTTATTCGAAAAGCCGAAAAATCCCCTCAGTTTCAATGCAATCAAAGTCTCTATTGCCTCGCCCGAGAAGATCCGCTCGTGGTCTCACGGCGAGGTTAAGAAACCCGAAACCATTAACTATAGGACTTTTAAGCCAGAACGAGATGGTCTTTTCTGCGCCAAGATTTTTGGCCCAACCAAAGATTACGAGTGCAACTGCGGCAAATATAAGAGGATGCGGCATCGCGGCGTCGTCTGTGAAAAGTGCGGCGTCGAAGTCATTCAGTCCAAAGTCCGCCGGGAACGGATGGGCCACATCGAGTTGGCGACGCCGGTGGTGCATATTTGGTTTCTCAAGAGTCTCCCCAGCCGCATCGGCGCCCTGCTCGACATGTCGCTCAAGGAAATCGAGAAAGTTCTTTACTTTGAATCATACATTGTCATCGATCCGGGCGAGACACCGTTAAATTATAAAGATCTCTTAACCGAGAGCCAGTATCGCAAAAAAGTCGAGGAGTATGGGGGAAGATTTATTGCCGAGATGGGTGCGGAGGCCATTCGAAAGCTGCTCAAGTCAGTCGACGTGGCGAAACTTTCAGAGGATTTGCGGCAGGAGATGCGCGATGCCAATTCCGAAGTGCGACGCAAAAAAATGGCAAAGCGATTGAAGGTCATCAATGCCTTTAAGACCTCAGGTAACCGACCCGAGTGGATGGTTTTAGAGGTGATTCCGGTCATACCGCCGGATCTCCGCCCCCTCGTGCCACTTGATGGCGGACGGTTTGCGACTTCAGACCTCAACGATCTTTATCGCCGAGTCATCAACCGGAACAACCGTTTAAAACGGCTCATGGAACTCAGCGCGCCGGATATGATTATTCGTAACGAGAAGCGCATGCTTCAAGAAGCCGTTGATGCTTTGTTCGACAATGGCCGACGTGGCCGCGCGATTACGGGGCAAAACCGTCGCCCACTCAAATCTTTGAGCGACATGCTCAAAGGAAAAACCGGTCGCTTCCGTCAAAACCTGCTGGGGAAAAGAGTCGACTATTCGGGCCGTTCGGTCATCGTTGTCGGTCCTGAACTCCGGTTGCATCAGTGCGGATTACCGAAAAAAATGGCGCTCGAGCTGTTCAAGCCCTTTATTTATAACAAACTCGAAGAACGTGGACTTGTTACCACGATCAAAAGCGCCAAGAAAATGGTGGAAAAGGAGCGCCCTGAAGTTTGGGATATTCTCGATGAAGTGATTCGGGAGCATCCGGTGCTCTTAAACCGGGCGCCCACCTTGCACCGCCTCGGTATTCAGGCTTTTGAGCCGATCCTAATTGAGGGCAAAGCGATTCAGCTCCATCCGCTGGTGTGCGCGGCTTACAACGCGGACTTTGACGGCGACCAAATGGCGGTTCACGTTCCATTATCCGTCGAGGCGCAAGTCGAAGCGCGGGCGCTGATGATGTCCACGAACAATATCCTTTCACCGGCCAACGGCAAGCCGATTATTGTGCCGACGCAGGATATCGTATTGGGGTTATACTACATGACCCGCGATCGACTCCACGCAAAGGGCAGCGGACGCATATTTAGTAACCCAACAGAGGTCAGGATTGCCTACGACCAAGGGGAGGTGGACCTGCAGGCACCGGTGACGGTGCGCATCAACGAAGAACGTGTCGAAACTACGGTGGGCCGAGTGCTTGTCTATGAAGTGGTTCCGCCGGTGATTCCCTTCAAAGAAGTCAACCGAGTGATGAAGAAAAAGGAACTGGCCAACCTGATTGACGTCAGTTTTCGATTGGCTGGGAACAAGGCCACAGTCATCTTGGCGGATCGCCTTAAGGACATTGGCTATCGTCATGCCACAAAAGCGGGAATTTCCATCGCCATTAAGGATATGGTGATTCCGCCGAGTAAAGAGCAGTTGTTGAAGAAGGCGCATGATGATGTGCGCGAGATTGAGGAGCAATACAAGAACGGTCTCATCACCGACGGCGAGCGTTACAACAAAGTCGTCGATATTTGGGCCGAGGTTACCGATCGAATCGCCGACGAAATGTTACGCGATTTGGGTTCGGAAAAAATGACCGATGAGTCAGGTCGGGAGATTTCAGTTCCGAGTTTTAACCCTATTTTCATGATGGCCGACTCGGGGGCTCGTGGGAGTGCGCAACAAATTCGTCAGCTTGCCGGTATGCGTGGACTGATGGCGAAGCCCTCCGGTGAAATCATCGAGACTCCGATCACGGCGAACTTTCGCGAAGGGCTCACGGTGTTGCAGTACTTCATCTCAACGCACGGCGCGCGTAAAGGCCTCGCCGACACGGCTCTCAAGACCGCCAACTCAGGTTACCTTACCCGTAGGCTCGTGGATGTGGCCCAAGATGCCGTCATTGGCGAGAACGATTGCGGTACCATGGATGGTATCGAAATTACCCCGCTCATGGAGGGCGGAGAGATCATCGAACCACTCGGAGATCGCGTTTTGGGCCGAGTCGCGCTCGAAGATGTCAAAGATCCGTTTACAGGAGACGTCGTCGTCCAGGCCAATCAAGAGATCGATGAGGAACTGGTTCAACGCATCGAAGAGGCCGGAATAGAGCGAATCAAGATCCGGTCCGTGCTGACCTGTCAGTCCAAGCGCGGTGTTTGTATCCTGTGTTATGGTCGCGACCTGGGTCGGGGCCATATGGTCAACCTCGGCGAAGCGATCGGGGTCATTGCCGCGCAATCTATCGGTGAGCCGGGAACACAGCTCACCATGCGGACTTTTCACATTGGTGGAACGGCGAGCCGCAGAGCGGAGCAAACCACGTTGGAATCGCGAAACGATGGCTCCGTGAAGCTTATGAATGTGAATACCGTAACCAATAAAGAAGGCGATCTCGTGGTGATGAACCGGAATGGTGAAATCGCCATCGTGGATTATCCGGAAGGCGAGAAAGGGCGAGAGCGAGAGAGGGAGCGTTACCCAGTCGTCTACGGCGCCAAACTTAAGAAAAAGGACGGCGCCAAGATCAAAGCCGGAGAACTGTTGGCCGAGTGGGATCCTTACACCATTCCGATTCTCACAGAAGTGGCTGGTGTCGTCAAGTTCGGCGACGTTATTGAAGCTGTGACGATGGAAGAAAAAGTCGATGAGCGCACCGGGCTGTCGACGAAAGTGATCATTGACTCCAAGGACGTTGACAAACGGCCGAGAATCTCCATTAAAAATATAGAGGGGCAGACGGCTCGTCTGTCAGCGACGTCCGAGGCGCGCTATCTCCTGCCCGTGGGCGCCCATATTAACGTTCAGGACAGTCAAACAGTCGATGCGGGTGACGTCCTGGCCAAGATTCCGCGAGAAACCACTAAGACCAAAGATATCACAGGAGGACTTCCTCGCGTGGCGGAGCTCTTTGAGGCGCGCAAGCCGAAGGAATTTGCCGTTATCAGTGAAATCGACGGAGTTGTTTCATTCGGTAAAGATACCAAAGGCAAACGGAAGGTCATCGTCACGCCGGAAATCGGTGAGCCCAGAGAATATCTCATTCCCAAAGGTAAACACATCAGTGTCCACGAAGGGGACCGTATCCAGGCCGGAGAAGCCCTGATGGACGGGTCTTCCAACCCGCACGACATCCTGAATATTCTAGGTGAGAAGGCGCTCGCCAAATATCTAGTCGATGAAGTGCAAGAGATCTACCGTTTGCAGGGTGTGCGCATCAACGACAAGCATATTGAAGTCATTGTGCGTCAGATGCTGCGGCGCGTCCGAATCAAAGAGGTCGGCGATACCGAGTTTTTGGTTGGAGACCATGTCGAAAAGTGGCGATTCGATGATGAAAACCAAAAGGCAATCCAGCAAAACGGTAAGCCGGCCGTAGCAGAACCTCTTCTTCTAGGAATAACCAAAGCCTCACTTTCGACCGAAAGTTTTATCTCCGCCGCATCTTTCCAGGAAACCACGAAGGTTCTCACCGAAGCGGCGATTCATGGGAAGATCGATCTTCTCTGCGGGCTCAAAGAGAACGTAATCATGGGACGGCTAATCCCAGCCGGTACGGGCCTGGCAAGATACTCCAAGGCGGAGATCGAAATCGAAGAGCCAGAGGGCGGCGAAGGGGAGATTCCCCAGGCCGCAGAGGCATGAACCCCCTTTGACAATGGTAGTTTTATTTGTTAGTTAGAAAGTTTTTCCAGGAAAAGAGAAGGATTCCAATAATTTGAGTTAGCGATTGATACCCCGCTATGCCTACGATTAGTCAATTGGTCCGCGAGAGCAGAGAGAAGCAGCGACGCAAAAACACGGCGCCTGCCCTGCAAGGTTGTCCGCAGAAACGAGGCGTATGCACGCGTGTCTACACATCCACGCCCAAGAAGCCGAACTCTGCGTTGCGAAAGGTTGCCCGGGTGCGGCTCACCAACGGAATTGAAGTGACTTCTTATATTCCCGGCGTCGGACATAATTTGCAAGAGCATTCTGTCGTGCTTATCCGAGGCGGTCGTGTCAAGGATCTCCCGGGGGTTCGCTATCACATCATTCGCGGAACTTTGGATTCCATTGGGGTTCAAGAAAGGCGACAAGGGCGTTCCAAATACGGAGCGAAGAAACCGAAGTAGAGTAAAATGCCGCGCAAAGGGGAAGTTAGAAAAAGAGAAGGTTTGCCTGACCCAAAATATGGGGACAAAGTGGTAGCTAAATTTGTCAACACGATTATGAGTCGGGGTAAGAAAAGTGTGGCGGAATCTATTTTCTATCGCTCGCTCGACATCGTCACGGCAAAGACTAAAGAAGACTCCTTGGGGGTTTTCAAAAAAGCGATTGAAAATACCCGCCCCACGGTGGAAGTTCGTTCGCGCCGCGTGGGCGGTGCGACTTATCAAGTGCCCGTCGAAGTGAGACCCCAAAGGCGGCTTTCGCTAAGCATGCGTTGGCTGATCCAATCGGCGCGTGAGCGTGGGGAGAAATCGATGGAAGAAAAATTGGCGGCAGAATTTATCGATGCGGCCAATAATCGGGGCACGGCAATTAAGAAAAAGGAAGATACCCATCGGATGGCCGAGGCGAATCGCGCCTTCGCTCATTATCGGTGGTAAACAGGATCAAGAATTTGGCAGAAAAAGGAGGCGGTAGAACCGCCTCCTTTTTTTCCGGTGACAAAGCGAAATGGCGAGAACGGTTCCACTAGAGAAAACGCGCAATATCGGCATCATGGCGCACATCGATGCCGGCAAGACAACCACCACCGAAAGGATCCTGTACTACACCGGGATCAACTACAAAATCGGTGAGGTTCATGAGGGCACTGCCACCATGGACTGGATGGTTCAAGAACAGGAACGCGGGATTACGATTACATCGGCGGCAACGACCTGTTTGTGGCGCGATCATCGCGTCAATATTATCGACACTCCTGGCCACGTTGATTTTACCATCGAGGTGGAGCGTTCCCTGAGGGTACTTGACGGGGCGGTGGCGGTTTTTTGTTCCGTCGGTGGCGTCGAGCCTCAAACTGAAACTGTTTGGCGTCAGGCCGATAAATACGGGGTTCCGAGGATCGCCTTCGTCAACAAGATGGATCGTCTCGGGGCCGACTTTTTCCGTGTGGTCAAGATGATCGAGGATCGTCTGGGAGCGCGGCCGGTGGCTTTACAATTGCCTATCGGGTCTGAAGAGAAATTCGCTGGAATCATCGACTTAGTCCAGATGAAGGCGGTGATTTGGGAAGACGACAGCTTAGGGGCCAAATTCCGGGTCGAAGCGATTCCGGAGAGTATGATAGCGGAGGCTCGGCAGTACCACGACAAGCTCTTGGAAGCCATGGCCGACTGTGATGAAGGCATCATGGAGAAATACCTCGAAGGAAAGGAGATCAGCGAGAGCGAACTCCGTCGAGCCATTCGCAACGCCGCCCTCGCCATCAAGGTCGTCCCGGTTCTGTGCGGCTCTGCTTTTAGAAACAAAGGTGTGCAGCCGCTGCTCGATGCCGTAGTGGACTACCTTCCGTCACCTTTGGATATACCCCCAGTTAAAGGTATCAATCCAAACTCTCAGGCCGTGGAAGAGCGTCCGGCAAGAGATGATGCGCCATTTTCAGCCCTGGCTTTCAAGATCATGACAGATCCATTCGTCGGCACCTTGAGTTTCTTTCGAGTCTATTCGGGTTCGTTGACTTCGGGGGCGGCCATCTATAATTCAACTAAGAGCAAACGCGAGAGAATCGGTCGACTCCTCAAAATGCACGCCAACAAACGAGAGGAGATCAAGGAGGTTTATGCGGGCGACATCGCGGCGGCGGTCGGACTAAGAACAGCGACGACCGGCGATACGCTTTGCGATGAAAACCATCCGATCGTTTTGGAGTCCATTGATTTTCCAGACCCGGTTATCTCTATTGCGATCGAGCCCAAGAGCAAGGCGGATCAAGAGAGACTGGGTCTTTCGCTTCAGAAGCTTGCGACTGAAGATCCGTCTTTCAGAGTTCGAACAGACGAAGAAACTGGCCAGACGATCATCTCCGGCATGGGCGAGCTTCATTTGGAAATTATCGTTGATCGATTGTTGCGGGAATTCAATGTTGGGGCGAATGTCGGAAAACCTCAGGTAGCCTACAAAGAAACAATCCGTAAGGCCGTCGAGCAACAAGGAAGGTTTATTCGTCAAACGGGTGGTCGGGGACAGTACGGCGACGTCTGGATTAAACTCGAACCGTTAGCACCGGGAAGCGGGTTCGAGTTTGTCGATGCTATTAGAGGTGGGTCGATTCCCCGAGAGTACATTCCAGCAGTAGAAAAGGGTGCGCGTGAAGCGACGGAGAACGGAGCTCTCGCTGGTTATCCCATGGTTGACGTCAGGGTTACCCTCTTTGACGGCAGCTATCACGATGTCGATTCCTCGGAAATCGCTTTTAAAATTGCTGGTTCCATGGCGCTTAAAGCGGCGGCACGCAAGGCCAATCCCGTCCTTCTAGAGCCCATCATGGCTGTGGAAGTGGTGGTCCCGGAGGATTTTATGGGCGATGTCATCGGTGACATTAGCTCGCGGCGCGGCAAAGTGTTGGGAATGGACACGCGGCCGGCCGCTCAGGCCATCGACGCACGCGTTCCTCTGGCGGAGATGTTTGGTTACGCTACCGATCTCCGATCCATGACCCAAGGGAGGGCGACCTACACCATGCAGTTTTCTCACTACGAACCGGTACCAGCAGCCGTAGCCGAAGGCATTATCGCCAAATATGATGGCAGTGCGAAGAAAGAGTTATGAACGAGAAGATCAGGATCCGACTCAAAGCCTATGACCACCGCGTGCTGGACCAGTCGGTGGGAGAAATAGTCGAGACCGTCAAGCGCACGGGGGGAAGAGTCGCTGGCCCTATTCCGCTGCCGACTCGAATCGAGCGGTTCACCGTGAATCGTTCGCCTCATGTCGATAAAAAATCACGGGATCAGTTCGAAATCCGGACGCACAAAAGACTGCTGGATATTCTAGAGCCGACTCAACAGACCATCGACGCCTTAGGCAAGCTGGATATCGCCGCCGGCGTGGATGTGGAAATAAAACTCCAGTAACTGAGGGGATCGATCGAGTTCTTAGAAAGCTTTTATGACGGGCTTTATCGGAAAAAAAGTTGGCATGACGCAATTCTACAACGCGGAAGGAAATGTCATTCCGGTCACAGTTATCCAGACCGGCCCGTGCGTTGTCGTGCAGAAGAAGGAGAGTGCCACAGACGGGTACAATGCGATCCAAGTGGGCTTCGGCAGCAAGAAGAATCAGCGAGTCAACAAGCCGGAGCAGGGCCATATGGCCAAGGCGGGTAAAGGTGCCTTCGAAGTTTTGAAGGAATTTCGTTTGGACGATGTGTCGCAATTTCAAGTCGGGCAGGAGATCAAAGCGGCAGACCTGTTCAAGGCAGGCGATCGTATCGATGTATCCGGAACGTCGAAGGGACACGGATTCACAGGTGTAATCAAAAGGTGGTCGTTTGCCGGATTCCCGGGGTCTCATGGTACCCACGAATACTTTCGCCACGGGGGCTCCATCGGTAACCGTTCCTATCCCGGTCGAGTCCGGAAAGGAAAAAAGATGGCCGGTCATTGGGGCAACGAACAGATCTCAGTGCAAAACCTCGAGGTCGTAGACATTCGGCCTGAAAACAATCTGATGCTGGTAAGAGGGGCGGTTCCTGGGGCCAAGCAGGGAATCGTCGTTGTGCGGCGGGCGGTGAAGGGGTAAATCCATGGAAGTTCACGTTATCCAACCGGAACTTAAAGAAGAAATATTCGGCATAAAGACCCGGCCCCACCTTCTGCACCAAATTGTCGTAATGCAACTCAATAATCGGCGCGCAGGTACTGCGGCCACCAAGTCCAAGGGATTTGTCCGCGGGGGTGGAAAGAAACCGTGGCGGCAAAAAGGTACGGGGAGAGCGCGCGCCGGCAGCATACGATCCCCGCTCTGGGTTGGAGGCGGCACGATTTTTGGGCCACAACCTCGGGACTATTCGTTTCGTATGCCGCGCAAAGCACGCAAGGAAGCTCTGCTTTCGGCACTCAGTCTGAAGAACCGTGACGGCAAGATTATCGTCGTCGATAAACTCGAGCTTGAAGAAGCCAAAACCAAACATATGGTGAAAGCTTTGGCAGAGCTCAAGGTCACCAGCGCCTTGATTGTGATTTCCCGCCCGGATGCAACAATCGAGCGCTCATCCCGCAATATTCCGGCGGTCAAGGTGTTGCGGGTGGAAGGCTTGAATGTCTACGATCTGGTTCGCTACGAACACCTTATCTTGACGGAGGGGGCTCTGAAGCTGTTAGAAGAGAGGTTGGCCGCATGAGAGGACCGCAAGAAATCATTCGTGCGCCGTTAATCTCGGAAAAGGGTTCGTTGTTAGCCGAGAGTACCCAACAAGTGTTGTTCAAGGTCCAGCCTGACGCTAACAAGATAGAGGTCAAAAAAGCGGTGGAAACCCTTTTCAAAGTGAAAGTGGTTAAGGTGCGCATGGCACGCTATCTGGGCAAGGTGCGACGGGTCGGTAAGAATATGGGACGTAGGCCGGAATGGAAAAAGGCCTATGTGACGCTCAGGGAAGGCGACAAGATCGACTTTTTTGGTGGGGCTTAAAGAGATAACCAATGGCGATTAAAAACTATCAGCCTACGTCTCCGGGCATGCGTTTCAGAACCGGCCTCACGTTCGATGAGGTCACGAAAAAAGTGCCCGACAAAAGCTTGCGTGAGTCTCTTAAACACAGCGGCGGGCGCAACAACACCGGTCGAATCACGGCGGATCATCGGGGTGGCGGGCACAAGCGTCTCTATCGTTTAATCGATTTCAAGCGCGACAAGAAAAAGATTCCGGCTAAAGTCGAGGCCATCGAGTATGATCCTAATCGTTCCGCGCGGATCGCGTTACTTCGTTACACAGATGGCGAGCGGCGTTACATTCTAGCGCCGGACCGATTGCAGGTTGGCGACTCTGTCATTGCCGGTGATGACGATGTGGATATACAGCCAGGCAATTCGCTGCCGCTAAAATTCATACCTGTGGGAACTGTCGTACACAACGTAGAATTGAAGATCGGTAAAGGCGGACAGCTGGTTCGCAGTGCGGGCTCCGGCGCTCAGCTAATGGCCAAGGAAGGTTCCTATGCGTTATTGAAGATGCCTTCCGGCGAGCTCCGTTATGTCTTATCCGAATGTCGAGCCACGGTGGGTCAAGTGGGGAACGCTGATCAGGAGAATATTTCTTGGGGGAAAGCGGGAAGAATGCGTTGGCTCGGCTGGAGGCCAGGGAGTCGCGGTATCGCCAAGAACCCGGTCGATCATCCGCACGGTGGCGGCGAAGGGCGGTCAAAGGGGAATCATCCTATGACTCCTTGGGGCAAGCCTACCAAGGGATACAAAACGAGAAAGAATCATGCGTCCGACAAATATATCGTGAAGGGCAGAAAGGCTAAGTAACGATGGCACGTTCGGTCAAGAAAGGACCGTTCGTCGACCCGCATCTGGCGAAGAAGATTGCGGCGATGAACGAATCTCGCCAGAAACGGGTAATTCAGACTTGGTCTCGGCGTTCGACAGTTACGCCGGAAATGGTCGGTTATACGATTGGCGTCCACAACGGGCGAAAATTTATTCCTGTATTTGTTACAGAAAACATGGTGGGCCATAAGCTCGGAGAATTTTCTCCGACCCGGACCTTCTTCGTCCACTCCGGAGACCGCAAAGGAGAAGCCAAGGAGACGGTGGGGGCGGTTGCGCCCGCGCCCGGAGCCCCAGCTGCCGGCGCTACGACCGCCGTACAGAGACCCGCTGCGGCTCCCGCGGCTCCCAAGAGTTAAATGACTCACCACGACACGGGAGCTGACGAAATTTAGTTAACGAAGGTCATCGAAGCGATGGAAGCTCAAGCGATCACAAAATACGTCCGGCTTTCCCCGCGCAAAGTGCGACTGGTCGTAGACCAGATTCGGGGCAAAGGGGTTGAGGAGGCACTTAATATTCTCAAGTTTGTGCCGAAGCGTTCCGCGGGAATTATAGCGAAGACCCTGCGCACGGCGGTGGCTAATGCGGAGAACACCCAGAGTGTCGACGTGGATCGTCTTTATGTGAAGCAGGCTAAGGTGGATGAAGGCGGGATGTGGAAACGATTCACACCCCGAGCCCAGGGTCGCGCCACACGCATCCGCAAACGGTTGAGTCATATCACCATCGTGTTGGACGAGGTCAGTGAGAGGAGTTGAGAGCTGATGGGTCAAAAAACACATCCCAGAGTTTTTCGCCTCGGCGTAATCGAGACTTGGGACTCCAAATGGTTTGCCCGTCATGACTACCCAAAGCTGCTCCATGAAGACTTTAAGGTCAAAAAATTTTTGAAGAGCCGTCTTTACCATGCGGGTATCTCGAGGATTGAGATTGAAAGGGCGGCGAACAAAGCGAAAATCAATATTTACACGGCACGCCCGGGAATCGTCATAGGCAAGAAGGGCGCTGAAATCGAAAAGCTGAAGGAAGAGATTACCAAATTAACCAACCGCGACACCTACATCAATATCCATGAAGTGAGGCGACCCGACCTCGACGCTCAGCTCGTCGCTGAAAACGTTGCCCTCCAGTTGGAACGGCGGGTTGCGTTCCGGCGCGCTATGAAAGAAAGCGTCTCTCGGGCCATGCGAATGGGCGCCCAGGGCGTGAGAATTCAGTGTGCTGGCCGATTAGGAGGATCGGAAATCGCTCGCACCGAGTGGTACCGCGAAGGGCGCGTGCCGCTGCACACATTGCGGGCCGATATCAACTATGGATTTGCCGAAGCGCGCACGACCTACGGTATTATTGGCGTAAAAGCCTGGATCTTCAGAGGCGAGGTCTTGACCGAAGAGGAAGAACAACAGAAAGCGATGTTAGGGGGTTGAGAGTTGGTCGCTAATGATCGTAACACTTCAAAGCTCATAACATGCTAGAACCGAAAAAAGTAAAATACCGGAAATTGCAAAAGGGGCGCCGGCGCGGCACTGCGTGGCGCGGCTCTTCTCTGGCCTTCGGTGAGTTTGGGCTCAAGGCCATTGAGCGGGGTTGGATGAGCGCACGCGAAATCGAAGCGGCTCGTGTGGCTCTCACCCGTTATCTCAAGCGCGGTGGTAAGGTCTGGATTCGGATTTTTCCGGACAAGCCGTTAACCAAAAAGCCGGCGGAAACCCGTATGGGGAAGGGAAAGGGTGCTCCAGAGATGTGGGTTGCAGTGATTCAACCGGGGCGCATATTGTTCGAAATGGAGGGTGTCGACGGACCGCTTGCCCGAGAAGCTTTCCGTCTAGCTGCGCACAAGCTATCCATTCCGACGATCTTTGTGGAGAGAAGAGGGCTCGCACATGGAGGCTAAAGAACTGCGCGACATGAGTACGGACGATCTAACCCAGAAGCGTACAGAGCTTCGGGAGGAGATCGGACACCTGAAACTGAAACGGGCTACAAGCAGATTGGAAAACCCGATGAAGTTACAGCAAACGAAACGGGACTTAGCCAGGGTGGAGACCATTCTTCGAGAGAAGGCGTTTCAGAGTGGGAAAGGCGCGGCATGAATGAGAGAGGACTCAGAAAAGAGCGTATGGGGTTAGTGATTAGCGACCGGATGCATAAAACCGTCATTGTTTCTGTGGAGCGCACGGTCATGCACCCAAAGTATAAGAAGTACCTAAGGCGCAGAACTAAGGTGAAGGCTCATGATGAACGCAACCAAAGCCATGTTGGAGACCGAGTGTTGATTGTCGAATGCCGGCCGCTGAGTCGGGATAAGCGGTGGCGCGTGAGTCGGGTCCTGGCACGCGCCAAAACGACGGAGGCCGACGAGTCGAAGGCAGCTGCTGTCTGAGCCGTGGTTGAGGTTAATTCATGATTCAGATGAGAACGGTGTTGGATGTGGCGGATAACTCGGGGGCGCGAAAGGTGCAGTGCATCAAAGTCCTGGGGGGCAGCAAGCGGAAGTATGCGTCAATCGGCGACATTATCGTGGTTTCCGTCAAGGAGGCGATCCCCAACGCCAAGGTAAAAAAAGGCGAGGTGATGAAGGCCGTGGTGGTTCGCACGGCAAAGGAGATAGGAAGACCGGATGGAACCTATATCCGATTCGACAACAATTCGGCCGTGCTGATCGACAATCAAAAGGAGCCGATTGGTACCCGCATATTTGGACCGGTAGCGCGCGAGCTTCGAGCTAAGAAATTCATGAAGATTATATCGCTCGCACCCGAAGTACTTTAGTCGGAATCGAGGAGAAGGCGCGCGTGCAGATTCGCAAGAATGACAGCGTAATGGTGATCTCGGGAAGGGAGAGGGGAAAGACCGGCAAGGTCCTTCGAGTTCTCTCTAATAAGGACGCGGTCGTTATCGAAAGAGTTAATATGGTAAAGCGGCACAGTCGGCCGCGGGGCCCTCAGCAACCTGGGGGTATTGTCGAAAAGGAAGCTGCCATTCGCGTTTCCAACATCATGATGATGTGTGACAAGTGCAACGCGCCAGTGCGCGTCGGGCGAAAGGTTCTAGCGGATGGAAAAAAAATCCGCATCTGCCGACGGTGCGGCGAAGCCTTAGACTAGGTATGGATCGATGGCGCGACTGAAACAGAAATATCAAGACGAAGTGGTGCCGGCGATGATGAAGGAATTCGGCTACAAGAACTCCATGCAGGTGCCCCGGCTGGAAAAAATTACCGTAAATGTCGGAGTCGGAGAGGCCACGCAAAATATCAAGGTTCTCGATACCGCCGTAGCCGAAGTCACGGCCATCACCGGACAGAAGCCGGTGGTGACGCGCGCTAAAAAGTCCATCGCCAACTTCAAGCTGCGGGAAGGGGTTCCGATTGGTTGTATGGTCACGTTGCGGCAGGAGCGCATGTACGAGTTTCTCGACCGGCTGATTCACGTCGCATTGCCTCGAGTTCGCGATTTCAAGGGGGTCTCGGATCGGTCCTTCGATGGTCGCGGCAATTATTCTCTCGGCTTGCGCGAGCAGATTATTTTTCCTGAGATCCAGGCGGACAAGGTCGAGAAAACACGAGGGATGACCGTCTCGTTCATCACCAATGCGAAGACGGACCAAGAAGGTAGGACTCTGCTCAAGTTGCTGGGTATGCCTTTTGTCAGTTGATCCACGAGGGGGATTGCCATTGGCCAAGACATGTCTTCGAATTAAGGCAGAACGACCGAATAAGTTCAAGGTACGGGAATATAATCGTTGTCCCCTTTGTGGTCGGGCGCGGGCGTTTTATCGGCGCTTCCGTATGTGCCGGCTGTGTCTGCGTGATCATGCGCGCAAGGGTCATATTCCGGGGCTGATCAAGGCCAGTTGGTAGAGGGCGGAGAGTACGATGGGAATGACGGATCCGATTGCAGATATGCTGACTCGTATACGCAACGCTTCCCGGGCGCGGCATCAAAAGGTAGCCATCCCGTGGTCGCGTGTGAAAGAAAACATCATCAAGGTTTTGATTGAGGAAGGCTACTTAAGAGAATCGAAAAAGGTAAAGGCTTCCCAGGGCGCGGGGGAGGAGCTTGTGATCCAGCTCAAGTTCGATAGGGAAAATCGTCCCGTGATCGCGGGCATCAAGCGCATCAGCCGGCCGAGCCGCAGGGTCTACGTTGGCGCGCAAGCCGTGACGCCGATCCGAAAAGGGTTGGGAATCAACGTTCTCTCGACGCCCAGAGGGATATTGGTGGATCGGGAAGCTCGGAGAGTAAATGTCGGAGGAGAACTCATCTGTTCGGTATGGTAGTTTAGGCGAGGTGTAGAGTGTCGCGTATTGGAAAGCTGCCCATAACGATCCCAAGTGGAGTCAAGGTGGCCGTCGAATCCAAGGAAGTTCGTTTGGAAGGGCCGAAAGGAAAGCTCAAAACGACTATTCCGCCGGGGGTCAATGTAAAAGTTGAAGGCAATATCGTCCGAGTCGAGCGGGAGGGCGAGCAGCGTCAACTTCGGGCTTTGCATGGGCTGACGCGAAAGCTGATCGCCAATATGGCCCAGGGTGTCAGCCAGGGCTTTAGCCGCGTACTTGAAATCAACGGCGTCGGTTATCGCGCCGAGGTCAAGGGCCAAGAGATCCACATCACATTGGGCTTTTCTCATCCGGTGGTGTTTCCTCTGCCCCTAGGCGTGGCTGCTTCTGTGGAGCGACAGGTGATCATAACCCTCAGCAGTGCGGATCGTCAGTTGCTCGGAGAGACCGCCGCGAAACTACGTAGCCTCAGACCACCCGAGCCGTATAAAGGCAAGGGCGTCAAATATCGTGAAGAAGTCATTCGGCGGAAAGCCGGAAAAGCGGTTGGTTCGGCGGCGGGCGCATAGCGCTTTAGGTCAAGAACAGATGGCAAATAAACAGAGTGACATTGCCCGCACGAGGCGAAAACAGCGGGTTCGCAAAAAGGTCTTGGGAACGGACCAGCGCCCGCGCATTTCTGTCTTCAAGAGCAACAAGCACATCTACGCGCAAATCATTTCCGATGATCGCGGGATAACATTGGCGTCGGTCTCGACGCTCTCTAAAGACTTGGCGGCCAAGGTCGAGAATATCAAAGGCGTAGAGGCCGCAAAACAGGTCGGATTGGCGCTGGCCAAGATCTGCAAAGAAAAGAATATTTCGCATGTTATCTTCGATCGCAACGGGTTTCTCTTTCATGGGCGAGTCAAGGCCATTGCCGATGGCGCTCGTGAAGGCGGATTAGAGTTTTAACAATATTCATGAAGCGAGGTTTCTTTGGAACGGATTGATCCCCAGGGTTTGGAGCTGAAAGAGAAAGTGGTTCACATTAGCCGGGTGGCCAAGGTCGTGAAGGGCGGCCGGCGATTCAGCTTCAGCGCACTGGTGGTGGTGGGTGATAACCACGCCGTTGTCGGTCACGGAATGGGGAAAGCGAACGAAGTACCGGAGGCGATACGAAAGGGGCTGGAACAGGCCAAGAAGAATTTGATTCGCGTCCCCGTTATGGAAGGAACCATTCCCTTCGAGGTGAGTGGCAGGTTTGGTGCCGGGTACGTCATTCTCAAACCTGCGTCCGATGGAACTGGGGTTATCGCCGGTGGGGGCGTGCGAGCAGTGGTGGAAGCTGCGGGGATACAAAACGTTTTGACCAAGTGTCTCGGCTCCAACAATCCGCACAACATGGTTAAGGCGACGTTTGAGGCACTCAAAGATCTGCGCCCTCCCGAGGAAATTGCCGTCCGACGAGGAAAGGTATTGGCGGAGATTCGCTGAGTATGAAACTAAGTGATCTAAGACCGCCGCAGGGATCTAGCAATAAACGGAAGCGCGTAGGACGGGGAGATGGCTCTGGCCATGGGAAGACCTCATGCCGAGGCCACAAGGGACAGGGCGCTCGATCGGGAGGAGGAACGCGCCCGGGGTTCGAAGGTGGCCAGATGCCGCTCCAACGGCGTCTTCCCAAGCGCGGCTTCCATAATGCCTTCAGAGTTGAAATGGCGATCGTTAATCTAGAACAACTGGAAGCGTTTCCATCGGGGAGCGAAGTAACGCCCGCGCTGCTCGCTGAAAAAGGGCTTCTGCGGGGTAAGAACCAAAGGGTCAAAATACTCGGCGACGGGGCCCTGACGAAGCCACTGACGATCAAGGCCCATGGGTTTTCTGCCAAGGCTAAAGAAAAAATCGAAGCCTGCGGCGGCAAATTGGAGTTGTTGGAAACTCATGCTTAACGGTTTCCAGAACGCATCGAAAATTCCCGAGCTCAGGCGTCGGGTCCTCTTTACCCTGGCGATGTTGGCGGTGTATCGGCTCGGCGTTCATGTACCAACGCCGGGAATCGATCGCCAGGCATTGGCCGCTTATTTTGAGCAAGTCAAAGGAACGATTTTCGGACTTTTTAATCTCTTTTCCGGGGGTGCCCTTGAGCAATTTTCGGTTTTTTCCCTGGGCATCATGCCCTACATCAGCGCGTCGATCATTCTCCAGTTGTTGACGGTGGTTTTTCCTTACATTGAAAGACTTTCGAAGGAAGGCGAAGCCGGGCGCCGCAAAATCACACAGTATACACGCTATGGAACTGTGGTCTTATCGATCATTCAGGGACTCATGATTAGCTTTGGACTGGAGGGAACGCGGGGTCCTGGAGGCGCCGCCATTGTTTTAGATCCAGGATGGAGCTTTCGGTTGATGACAGTTATCACACTGACATCCGGCACGGCTTTCATTATGTGGCTGGGTGAGCAAATTACCGAACGTGGAATCGGCAATGGTATCTCCCTGATCATTTTTGCCGGCATCGTGGCCCGGCTCCCATCGGCGCTCACGACAACCTTTCAGTTCATTCGCGAAGGTGAATTGGGAGTCTTGATCGCGTTGTTTCTGCTCGCTTTCACCGTCGTCATTGTGGGAGTCATTATTTTCATGGAACGAGGACAGAGACGCATTCCTGTCCAGTACGCCAAACGGGTGGTTGGACGAAAGATGTACGGTGGGCAAAGCTCCCACTTGCCATTAAAGATCAATACAGCGGGAGTGATTCCGCCGATTTTTGCCTCGTCCATTCTGATCTTTCCCGCCACGGTTGCTCAGTTTGCGCCCTACCCCTGGGTACAATCTATTTCCGGCATGCTGAGCCCAGGACAATGGCTTCATGACTTGGTGTATGTGGTATTGATTATTTTCTTTGCGTATTTTTACACTGCGGTTGTCTTCAATCCTGTGGATGTAGCGGAAAATATGAAAAAATTTGGCGGCTATATTCCCGGAATCAGACCCGGCCAGAAGACGGCGGAATTCATCGACCGAGTCCTCTCCCGCATTACCTTGGGGGGGGCGCTTTACATTTCCGTTGTTGCGCTTTTGCCAACCATTTTGATCCAGCAGTTTAACGTGCCGTTCTACTTCGGCGGAACAGCGCTGTTGATCGTGGTCGGGGTTGCACTGGACACCGTGGCGCAGATGGAGACGCATTTGATTACCCGCAATTATGAGGGCTTCATGAAACGAGGTCGCTTGCGGGGAAGAAGGGGCTAAAGGTTGGCGAGTTTACGCGTCGTTTTGCTAGGGCCTCCGGGAGCTGGCAAAGGGACTCAGGCGAAACTGCTGCGCGAGAAGTTCGAAGCCTGTCAGGTATCGACGGGAGACATTCTCAGGAAAGCGGTGGCGGACCAAAGTCCGCTAGGAAAAGAAGCTTCCGCATACATTAAGCGCGGGGATTTGGTGCCGGATAGCGTAATCGTCAAGCTGGTCGCCGAACGGCTTAAGGAAAAGGATTGCGCGCCGGGCTTTATTCTCGATGGCTTCCCGAGGACGATTCCGCAGGCTCAAAGCCTCGAGGGGATCCTTAAGAAAATGGGATTGGGACTGCAGTCTGTTTTGTTGGTCGAGGTGCCCCATAGAATCATTGTAGAACGGCTTGCAGGTCGCCGAACCTGTAAGAATTGTGGCGCGCTATACCATCTGAACTTCAATCCCTCGACAAGGGAGAATATTTGCGATCGCTGTGGCGGTGAGCTGCTGCAACGAGACGATGATCGCGAAGAAACCATCAGTGCGCGTTTGAAGGTATATGACAACCAGACCGCGCCTTTGGTCGATTATTACCGGCAGCGAGGGATATTGAGGGAAATCGACGGGGTTGGAAAGGTAGAGGACATTCAAAACCGTGTGCTCAAGGCTCTGGGGGACCCGGCAACGTGATTTCGCTCAAATCGCCTCGCGAAATCGACATCATGAGGCGGGCGAACCTAATTGTTGCTGAGGTCTTGCAAGAGCTGAAACAGACAGTGGCTCCCGGAGTAACGACTCTTGATTTAGACGCGGTGGCTGAGGAGCTGACGTTAAGAAGGAAGGCCATTCCGGCGTTCAAGGGTTACAGCGTAGCCGGTAGAGTTTTTCCGCGCTGTCTTTGCGTGTCGATCAACGAGGAGATTGTTCATGGAATCCCGTCCAATCGAGCGCTGCGTGAGGGAGACATCGTCGGGCTCGACTACGGGGTGATTTACGATGGTTTCTATGGTGATTCGGCGGTGACGGTTGGCGTGGGAAAGGTGAGCGAGGAAGCCAAGCGTCTGATGGAGGTTACGGAGCAGGCGCTTTATCGGGGCATTGAACAGCTCCAAGACGGAAAGCGGCTGGGAGATCTCGGCTTTGCGGTTCAGCAAACTGCAGAAAGCGCGGGCTACTCGGTTGTCCGTGCCTTCGTCGGTCATGGCATCGGCAAAAAGTTGCATGAGGAACCTCCGGTGCCGAATTACGGTGAGCCTGACCGCGGAGTTCGACTGAAGGAAGGGATGGTTTTGGCCATTGAACCCATGGTCAATGCCGGCAGTTACGAAGTTGAAATTAAAGAGGACGGCTGGACGGCGGTAACCAAAGACGGTAGCCTGGCGGCTCATTTTGAGCATTCGGTGGCCGTCACAAAAAACGGCCCGTTTATCTTAAGCAAGTTGTAGCTAGGTATTCATTCAATCGAACAGCGCAAAATTTTCACATGCCTAAAGAAGATGCCATCGAAGTAACCGGGAAGGTGTTGGAGACCTTACCCAACGCGATGTTTCGAGTGGAGTTGGACAACGGGCATAAAGTACTCGCTCACATATCGGGCAAGATGAGGATGCACTACATCAAGATCCTCCCGGGGGATAAGGTCAAGATCGAATTGTCCCCCTACGATTTGGGACGGGGACGGATCATCTTTCGGGAGCGCTAAGAACGGAGTCGTTGTTGTGAAAGTCAGAGCGTCGGTAAAAAAAATTTGTAACAAATGCAAAATCATCAGACGCAGGGGAGTCGTGCGCGTGTTGTGTGTCAACACCAAGCATAAGCAAAGACAGGGGTAGATAGCTCAAAAACCTGAGAAATTAGAGAGGAGCTAAGAGATATGGCACGCATTGCAGGTGTCGATTTGCCGAGAAGCAAAAGGATGGAAGTCGCGCTTACCTACATTTATGGAATCGGCAGGAGCGCCTCGCGAAAAATCCTTGAGCAAGCCGGAATCTCCTTCGACCTGAAGAGCGACGATCTGTCGGACGAGGACGTGGTAAAGATCCGGCAGATTCTCGACGGGGGACACAAACTCGAGGGTGATCTG
>Ga0209814_10000026_pt1 | contig 41122 bp, 38 predicted proteins | sample SoiMetdeltSBSDD1_FD_187597 | JGI IMG/M metagenome (GOLD analysis project Ga0209814, IMG submission 187597) | Bulk soil microbial communities from a Populus tree surrounding site in Tennessee, USA - Soil MetaG P. deltoides SBSDD1 (SPAdes) (version 2) | ecosystem: Environmental > Terrestrial >... | reverse complement strand
CTCCACGCCCACCGCGTCCTCGCCCCCTGGGCCGGCGGCCCACCCCGCCTGGTCGCCGCCCGCGGCGGCGAGCGCGCCGGCCACCCCGGCGTCGACGAATGGCTGGACGCCGACCTGGAGTTCCCCAACGGCGCCACCGGCACCGCCCGCTGCAACATGGCCGGCGACCGCGACCGCTGGCCCTTCCGCATCGTCGGCACCCTCGGCGAGGCGACCGCGGCCAACTTCGTCCAGCCCCACATCGACGACCGCGTGTTCGTGTCCACCCCCGACGGGCGGCGGGTCGAAGAGCTGGGCCACCGTTCCTCCTACACCTACCAGCTCGAGGCCCTTCGGGCGCACATGCGCGACGGCGCCCCCCTCCCCATCGACGCCGACGACGCGGTGGCCAACATGCAGCTCGTCGATGACTGCTACCGCGCCGCCGGCTTTTCACCCCGACCAAGAGCCGCCCCCGTATAGCTGACCCGCTGACAGATCCGCTGCCTAGCGGAGTGCCCGACCAGTTGCGCCAGGTGAGCACCTCACTTGAAAGTAGGAAAGACGCATGACAACTACAGCACCGACGATGCCAGCGGCAGTGTTCGCCGACATCGGCAAACTGGAACTTGTTGAGCGACCCGTACCACGCCTTCGTCGGTCGGGTGATGTTATTCTGGACGTTCAATCGTCCGGGATTTGCGGCACCGATTTGCACATCCTCAGCACGCCACCAGGGTTCGAGGCGACACCTGGGACGGTGCTCGGGCATGAGTTCGTCGGCGTCGTCCGCGAAGCCGGAGCAGACGTGATGAGCCTGGCTCCCGGAGACCGTGTCGTCGTGGCTCCGAATGTCTCATGTGGGCAGTGCTCATGGTGCCGCCGTGGGCTTCGCAATCACTGCGAGAACTTCACCACCCACGGCGTCTTCATCGACGGTGGCCTAGCGCCGCATGTCGTCGTACCTGCCAGCCAATGCTTCCCGATCGGCCACCATGTGCCCAACCACATCGCTGCGCTCGCCGAACCTCTGTCCACAGTAATCAACGGTGCGAAGCTGGCCCAAGTCTTTCCAGGTGAAACTGCCGCAGTCCTCGGCGGGGGGCCGATCGGCCAACTCTACACAGCGTTGCTCAAACTCGCTGGCTGCCAAGTGATCACGGTCGAGCCGACCGAGGAACGCCGGCAGCTCGCCACCACCATGGGTGCCGACCGTGTTGTCGACCCCAGCCAAGAGGACCTGGCCGTATCCGTCCGGGACGCCACTGCAGGGCTCGGGGCAGATGTCGTCATCGATGCGGTCGGTTCCCAGCTGCCGAATGCGCTCGATGTGGTTCGAAAGGCCGGTCGCATCGTCCTTTTCGGGATGAACGAACGGGCGCGCAGCGAGATCGCCCAGGTGCGCATCACGCGCGATGAGCTGCAACTACTCGGCGGGTTCATCGGTCAGGACACGCTGGTATTTCCCCCGGCGATCCGCCTGCTGGAGCAGGGAAGGCTCAACTTGGAGCCCTTGGTCACTTACCAGATCCGGCTCAAAGAGCTCCCGGCCGCGGTCGAGGAGCTCCGAGCGGGGCGGGCCACCAAGGTCGAGGTCGTCGGCTTCGACTGACCAGCGCAGCAACTATCGCTACCCGATTGGAGCCCGCAATGTTCGATTTGGCCGTCTGCGCGGAAATGGTCTTCCTGGACCTGCCATTTGAAGAACGAGTCCGGCGGATCGCCGAGTCCGGATTCCAGGTCGAAATCTGGAACTGGACCCGCCACGACATCGACGCGCTGGTCGGCACGGGCGCCGAGTTCTCGTCGATGGTGGGGCACACAGCTGGCAACCTTCTCGATGAAGACGGCGCCAAAGCCCTGCTTCGCGGTGCAGAGGAGTCCCTCGCGGTCGCCGAGCGCCTTGGCTGCCGCCGTCTGCTGGTGTTCGGCACCGAGCTCGGCCCGGACGGGGTGCCACTGCGCCCTGTCCACCAAGTCACCGGCGCGATGTGGCTCAACGCGTACAAGACGCTATCCCGCCTTGCCGAGCTGGGCGAGCGCGCGGGCGTCACGTTCTGCCTGGAAAACCTCAACACTGCACTCGACCACCCCGGCGCCCCGTTCGCCCGAGCCAACGACACGCTCGCGCTGGTCGACGCGGTGGCCCGGCCAGGGTTGCGGATGATGCTCGACCTCTACCACGCACAGATTGGTGAAGGGAACCTGATCCAGCTGCTCAAGCGCGCAGACTCGCTCATCGGTGAGGTCCAGGTCGCCGACGTGCCAGGCCGATGCGAGCCAGGCACAGGTGAGATCAACTTCGCCGCGATCGCCGCGGCCCTTGAGGACATGGGCTACCGCGGCACGGTTGGACTGGAGGCATACGCCTCCGGCGACGACAACGTCGCGCTTGAGCGGTTCTCTGCAGTATTCGGCGCCGGGACATCGGCGCAGCAACAGCCATCGAACAACTGAAGGAAAACACGGGACTCCCGGGTTCGGGTCACGGTGCCCAGGGTCAGCAGCGCTACCAGGCCGGCCAGCAGCCCGGGCTGGTAGCCGACGCGCTCCAGGTCGGTGAGGTCGGGTTGCTTGAGCGGAAGACGACGGTGCTCGGGAAGTCCACGGCCTTTGATGCGATGGACCAAGGATCGCCGTAACGGTCACCTCGCCCTCACCGCAGCCCGAGGACCGTCCGCAGGGCCTCGTCGATGCCCCATGCCTCCTCGGGCGTGACGACCCTGACCAGCTCGCCGATGCGGGCCGTGTCGACGCACCGACCTGCTCGACGAGCACGCGCGTCGGTTGACCGGCAACGTCGATCTCGGGTCGGAACGATGCCGGACGGGCGCTCCTGGACCTGGGAGCGATCAGCACCCCCTGCCGGTCCGGGACGGATGGCTTCAGGCGGGAACAGACCTCGCCTGCGGGGCGGCGCCGCCGGTGGGCTCCTTGGTCACCAGTCGGTCAGCCAAGCAGGCTACGACCTGGTCAGGTCGACCGGCATGCCAAGCTCGGCCGAGCGGTGGAGGGCCTCGAGCACGGTCGCCTGGGCGATCGCGTCGGAGCGGCCGAACGGCGGCGCCCCGCCGGCGGCGAGGGCCGCCGAGACCGTGTCGAGCTCGATCCGGTAGACGTCGTGGTCGGGGTCGGTAGGAGCCAGGGCGCCTTCGGGGTCGCCGGGGATGCGCTCGACCTGACCGTCGCGGGAGAGCTCCAGGTTGGTGGCGGGGCACAGCCAGGGGTCAGGGACGGTCAGGCGGCCCTCGGTGCCGACCAGCTCCAGCTCGTCGCGGCGGGTCAGGTCGAGGGCGACGTCGAACTGGGCCAGGACGTCGGCGGGCAGCCGGAGGGTGGCGGCCAGGCGGAGATCGACCCCGCCCTCGCCGTCGCGGGCCTGGGTTGCCCAGACCCGTTCCGGCTCACCGGCGAACAGGCGGATGGCGCTGGCGCAGTAGCAGCCGAGGTCGCCGAGGGCGCCGCCGCCCAGCTCCGGCGAGCGGCGGATGTCGTCCGGGGGGACGCTGACGCTGAGGGCGGCCCGGACGTGGGCCAGGCGGCCGATGGCGCCGCCGGCGACCAGCTTGCGGGCCAGGATGGTCTGGGGGTGGTGGCGGTACATCAGGCCCTCGACGCAGCGGCGGCCGGCCGTCTCGGCGGCGTCGAAGCAGCGGGCGGCGTCGGCGGCGCTGGTGGCGAGCGGCTTCTCGCACAGGACGTGCTTGCCCGCCTCCAGGGCCTTGACCGTCCACTCGGTGTGCATGGCCACCGGGAGCGGGACGTAGACGGCGTCGACCTGGCTGGAGGCCAGCAGCTCCTCGTAGGAGCCGAAGCCGGCCTCCAGTCCCAGCTCGCCGGCGAACGCCCGCGCCCGGTCGGCGTCGCGGCTGGCCACGGCCACGAACTCGGCGTGGTCGGCGGCGCGGGCCGCCTCGATCACCAGCCGGCCGATGCCGGCCGTCGACAGCACGCCCCAGCGGAGCTTGGCCATGCCGCCCTCCTCAGCCCAGGCGGGAGGCGGCCGTCTTGAGGGTCTCGGCGGCCGAGCGGAGCCCCTCCAGCTGGTCCAGCTCCTGGTCCTCGTGCTCGATGTTGACGGCCATGTCGGGGTCGATCTCGCCCAGGGCCCGCAGGAACTCGGTCCAGAAGTCGACGTCGTGGCCGCGGCCCACGGCCACGAAGTCCCAGGAGGAACCCTCCGGCCAGCGGCTCAGGGTGTAGTCCCCCCCCAGCGACAGGGCATCGGGGGCGTCGGGGGCGACCCTGGCGAAGCGGTCGTCGAGCACGCCGTTGAGCTTGGCGGCCTCGTTGATGCGGGTGTCCTTGGCGGCCGCGTTGTAGACCAGGCCGCCGAGGTGCCTGGTGGCCACGACCGGGTCGATGCCCTGCCAGAACAGGTGGCTGGGGTCCATCTCGGCCCCGACGTGGGTGGCGTCGATCTCGGTGGCCAGGCGCTCCATGGTGCCCGGGTTGTAGACCAGGTTGTGGGGGTGCATCTCGATGCAGACCTTGACGTCGGCGTCGGCGGCCCGGGCCTGGATGTCCTTCCAGAAGGGGATGCCGACCTCGTTCCACTGGTAGTCACGGGCGTCGAGGTAGACGCTGTGCCAGGGCTCGACCGTCCACGACGGGTAGCGGGCGCCGGGGTCGGAGCCGGGCAGTCCGGACATGGTGACGACCCGCTTGACCCCCAGCAGCGCGGCCAGCTCGATCGAGTCGCGCACGTCCTTGGCGTGCAGGGGCCCGACCGCGGGGTTGGGGTCGAGCGGGTTGCCGTTGCAGTTGAGGGCGGTCAGGGTCACGCCGGCCGAGCTGTACAGCCCCAGGTACTCCTCGCGGGCGTCCTGGCTGACCCGGATGTCGTCGACCGGCAGGTGGACGGGGGGCAGGAACCCGCCCGAATTGATCTCGGCCGAGTCCAGGCCGAGCTCGCGCAGGGTCTGGAGGGCCTCGGCGACGGGCTTGTCGTGCAGGCAGGCGGTGTAGGCACCGAGCTTCATGTGGGTCCGTCCTCTCCGTCAGTCGATGGCGACGTCGGCGCCGCCGGCCTTGGCCGAGGCGACCACCGCGTCCAGCAGGCGCAGGTTGTGCAGCCCCTCCTCGAACGAGGCGAGGCGGGGAAGCCCTTCCAGCCCCGCGACCTGCTCGAGGAAGGCCCGGGCCTGGAAGGTGAACAGGTCGTTCTGGCCGTAGCCGACCCCGGGGAAGTCCATGGGCATGCCCCCGGTGAGGTACGGGTGGGCGGGCCCCACCAGCACCTGCCGGTAGCCCTGGGTCGGGCCGGCCGGGGTGCCGTCGACGAAGCCGAACTCGCCCGCCCGGGCCAGGTCGAAGGTGGCCGCCCCCGAGGCGGTGAACAGCTCGAAGCCGAGCGAGTTGGCCAGGCCGTAGGCGGCCCGGGAGGCCGACAGGGTGCCGGTCGCGCCGGAGGCGAAGGTGGCCGTGAAGGTGACCAGGTCCTCGTTCTCCACCGGCTCGGTGACGTCGCTGACCTCGGCGGCGGCGTGCCCGACGGCCGTGCCCAGGGGGAGGGCCCGCTCGGTGACGAAGGTGGACAGGACGGTCCCGCGGACCGACCGGATGGGGCCGCAGACGAACTCGGCCAGGTCGATCAGGTGGCTGCCGATGTCGGACAGGGCGCCCGACCCCGGGCCGCCCTTGTAGCGCCAGCTCATCGGGGCCCGCGGGTCGACCCCGTAGTCGCACCAGTAGTGGCCGTTGAAGTGCAGGGGCCGGCCCATGGCCCCGGCCGCGACCTGCTCCCGGATGGCGCCGACGGCCGGGGAGCGGCGGAACACGAACCCGATGCCGGCCTCGCGGCCCGACGCCTTGGCCGCGGCCACCATGGCCTGGGCGTCCTCGACCGTTGGGGCCATCGGCTTCTCGCAGAGCACGTGCTTGCCGGCGTCCAGCAGGCCCTCGACGATCTGGCGGTGGAGCGGGTTGGCCACGACCACGCTGACCACGTCGACGTCGTCGGCGGCGGCCACGGCCTCCCAGCCGCTCTCGGCCCGCTCGTACCCGAAGCGGCGGGCGGTGTCGGCGGCGAAGGCGGGATTGACGTCGGCGATGGCGGCCAGCCGCACCTCGGGCAGGCCCGCGCCGTAGAGGGTCGACGCCGACCGGTAGCCGGCGGCGTGGGCCCGGCCGGCCATGCCGGCCCCGATGACGGCCACGCCGATGGACGAGTCTGTCATGGCGCACTCCCTCCCTCTGGGAAGTTGAAGCGCTTGATTTGAAGCGCTTCAAATCGTACTATGCGAGGCATCCATGGACGTGTCAAGGGAAAGTTTGGAGGCGGGGGAGGCGGCGCCCCGCCGCCCGCGGCTGGAGGACGTGGCCGAGCGGGTCGGGATGTCGCCGGCCTCGGTGTCGATGGTGCTCTCGGGCGCCCCCGGCCCCAGCGCGGCCACCCGCGAGCGGGTGCTGGAGGCGGCCGCCGAGCTGGGCTACCGCCCCGACCGCACGGCCAGCCTGCTCGCCCGCCGGCGGACCCACCTGGTCGGGGTGCTGATGGTGGCCGGCAGCGCCTTCCACGCCGAGCTGGTCGAGGACCTCTACGAGGCGGCCGAGCGCCACGGCTACGACGTGGTCCTGAGCGCGGTGACCCGCAGCCGGGACGAGCGCCGGGCCACCGAGACGCTGGTCGACTTCCGCTGCGAGGCCCTGGTCCTGCTCGGGCCGGTCGCCCCGGCGGCCCAGCTGGCCGCCCTCGGCCGGCAGCTCCCGGTGGTGGTGATCGGGCGCCGGGTCGCCGGCGGCGGCGTCGACGTGGTCCGGTCGGCCGACGACGTGGGGGTCGGCCAGGCCGTCGACCACCTGGTCGGGCTGGGGCACCGCTCGATCGTCCACGTCGACGGGGGCAAGGGGACGATCGCCGCCGACCGCCGCCGCGGCTACCGGGCGGCCATGCGCCGCCACCACCTGGCCGACCAGATCCGGGTCCTTCCCGGCGACCCCACCGAGGCGGCCGGGGCCCACGCCGCCCGGGCGCTCCTGGCCGATCGGAGCCGGCTCCCCGGCGCGGTGGCGGCCTACAACGACCACTGCGCCCTGGGGCTGCTGGACACCTTCAGCCGGGCCGGGGTGGAGGTCCCCGCCGACGTCTCGGTGGTGGGCTACGACGACACCAGCCTGTCCCGGCTGGCCCACGTGAACCTGACCACGGTCAGCCAGGACGCCCGCCGCCAGGCCGAGCACGCCGTGGTCGCGGCCGTCGAGCGCCTCGACAACGGCCGCCGCGGTGGGCGCCGGGAGATCGTCCTGGCCCCGCACCTGGTCGTCCGCGGCACCACCGGGCCCCCGCCGGCGGTACCCTTGCCGGCAGACGAGCCATGAGCGAGCAGGACAGGTACACCCCGGAGGAGTGGCGGACGCTCCAGTTCGCCCCGTTCTGGATGTTCAGCGCCGTGATCGGCGCCTACAACCGCTTCGACCCGCGCGACCACCAGGTCTTCTTCCGCTGCCTGGAGGCGGCCGCCCTGGCCGACGGCCGGCTCCGGCGCGAGGTGCTGGCGTCGGTCCTGGCCGACCGCGAGCGGCTGGCCGAGCGGTTCCGCACCGAGCAGCGCTCCATCGGGGTCGGTCTGTTCCAGGTCGACGCCGTGCTCGCCAGGGCCGGCCCCGACGAGGCCGCCCGGTTCAAGGACATGCTGGTCCTGGACATCGGCGAGGGCGTGGCCAGGGCCAGGGGCCGCTACGGGACCGAGATGAGCGACGACGACGCCAAGGCCGTCGCCCTGGCCGCCCAGCTGCTGGCCGCCGACTACTCGCCGGCCGTCGACTGACCGAAGTCCCCCCCGGGGTCGCGCCAGACCGAGTGGACGTGGTTGGCCCCGTCCTGGACGTTGTCGTACTCGATCAGCAGCCGCGGGCCCTGGATGCGGTAGTAGTGGGGCTGGCCGGGCTCGGCGCCGCCCGCCCAGCCGAAATGGACCGCGTCCAGCGACTCGCCCGCCGCCCGCTCGCCCTCCCGCTCGGCCAGCGGGGCCGGGAGCCGCCCCAGGTACTGGTCGAGCAGCCCGGCCAGCAGGCCGCGCTGCTGGGGCAGCATGCCGGCCGCGGCCAGCCCCTCGGGCGGCCCGACCCGCACCGCCGGCCGGTTGGTCTGGAGGATGTCGCCGGGCGCCTCCGGCGACACCATGGCCTGCTTCAGCTGGTCCGGGGCCAGGGCGTCGAGCAGCTCCCGGGCCAGGTCCTCCTCGGCGGCAAGGGGCCGCAGCACCCCCGGGCCGACCAGCCGGGCCATGGCCGGGTTGGCCCCGAGGAACAGCGGGCTGGCCGAGACCTGGCCGCCGACCCCGATGGTGTAGTTCAGGGCCACGTGGTGGCCGCCGACCCGCCACCCCCAGGGCCCGGCCCCAGGCTCGCCGAAGACGCTCACGAAGTAGAGCTGGGGGTCGCGCCCGCGGTGGGGGACGGCGCGGCCGTCGTAGCCCCGCCGCCATCCCTCCCGGGCGTCGAGCACGTTCTCCAGCCCCATGATGGTGGCGGCGGTGGCATAGCCGCCGTCGCTCAGCCCGCTGGCCACCAGCCGGTGGGCCAGGCGCTGGGAGACCGGGCCCATCTCGGCCAGGGGCAGGCCGCCCCGCTCGGTCGGGGTGTAGTACCAGCGGGTCCGCTCCTGGTCGGCCGGGAACGGGTAGCTGGCCTTGGCCCGCTGGGCCGGGTCGAGTGACGCCAGCCATCGGGCCGCCGCCTCGGCCATGCCGGCCAGCACCGGGGCCAGGCGGCCGGCGCCGGCCGGCGCCGCCTCAGGCATACAGGGCCGGCCGCTCGACCAGGTCCACCGCCACCCGTCCCCCCGTGGTCTGGGACTCGACGGCGGCTTCGGCCACCGCCTGGGTGGCGTACCCGTCCCAGGCGCTGGGCCCGACGACCTGGCCGTCGCGCACGCCGGAGACCCACTCCTGGAGCTCGTTCTGGTAGGCGTCGCCGAACCGCTCCCGGTAGTCGGCCGGGATCGGGCCGTGGTGCCCACCCTCGGCGCGGACCTGCACCCCGGCCTGCTCGCCCAGGGCGACCGTGCCCGACTCGCCGACCAGCTCGTAGCGGATGTCGTAGCCGTACTGGCAGGTGACGAAGCTCTCCACGTCGACCAGCACGCCCTCGGAGGTCTCCAGCAGCACCATCTGGGGGTCCTGGAGGCCCTCGGGAGCCAGCGAGCTGGGACGGGCCTTGAACACGGTGGTGGCCACGACCTCCTGGCCGAGCAGCCAGCGGGTCACGTCGATGTCGTGGACCACCGAGTCGGTGATCATCATGTCGGTGGTGAACCCGGGCGGCACGTCGGCGTTGCGGTGGCGGCAGTGCAGCAGCAGCGGCCGGCCGACCCGGCCCTCCTCCACGGCCGCCTTCAGGGACCGGAAGCCGTCGTCGTAGCGGCGCATGAACCCGACCTGGACCAGCCGCCGGGGCTTGGCCGCCTCGGCCTCCAGCACCCGCAGGCAGGCGTCGATCGTCGGGGCCAGCGGCTTCTCGCACAGCACCGGCTTGTCCGCGGCCAGGCAGGCCAGGGTGAACTCCTCGTGGGTGGGGCCGGGCGAGGCGATCAGCACGGCCTGCACCTGGTCGTCGGCGATCAGCTCGTGACCGTCGGAGTAGGCGCGGGCCCCGACCTGCTCGGCCACCTGCTTGGCCCCCTCGACGAACACGTCGGAGACGGCCGCCACCTCGGCGTCGAGGACGCTGGAGGCCAGCCGCTCCACGTGGAACCGGCCCATCATGCCAGTGCCGACGACCCCGATCCTCAAGGTCATTGCGCATCACTCCCGACGCCCAGCTGTCGCAGGTAGTTGCAGGTCCGGGTGGCGATCGGCAGCGGGTCGTCCGGGTCGCAGGGGTACAGGTCCTGCTCGACGATCGCGAACAGCTCGCCGTCCAGATGGGTGTCCACGGCCGTCAGCAGCGCCTCCATGTCGGGCTCGCCCTTGGGGGGCTCGCACATGGCCCCGCGCCGGACCGCCTCGGCGAACGAAAGGCCCTCCGCCTTGACCTGCTCGATCACGGCCGGGTCGGCCTGCTTGAGGTGCAGGTAGCCGATGCGGTCCGGGTACCTGCGGATCAGCTCGACGTTGTCGCCCCCGTAGTAGGCGACGTGGCCGGTGTCCAGGCACAGGTTGACGTCGGCCGGGTCGGTCTCGTCCAGGAACCGCTCGATCTGGGGCTGGGTGCCGACGTAGCTGTCGGCGTGGGGATGGAACACGGCGGCCAGGCCGTGCTCGTCCCGGAGGACCCGGCCCAGCTCGGCGGTCCGTTCGACCAGGGTCCGCCAGCCGTCGCGGTCGAGCTCGGGCGGGTTCGGGCCCGCGTCGGCCGGGAGCAGCACCATGTGACCGGCTCCCATGGCCGTGACCAGCTCGGCCACCTGGTGGGCGTCGCGCAGGTCGGACTCCCACCTGCCGGGGTCGTGCAGGGCGCCGAACACGGCCTGGCCGGACACCCGCAGCCCGCGCCGGTCGACCTCCTCGCGCAGCCGCGCCGGGTCGGTCGGCAGGTACCCGTAGGGGCCCAGCTCCAGCCACCGGTAGCCGGCCTCGGCCAGCTCGTCCAGGAACCGGTGCCAGGGCGTCTGGCTCGGGTCGTCGGGGAACCAGACGCCCCAGGAGTCGGGGCAGCTGCCCAGCCGGAGCCGCGACCGGGTGCTGGTCATCGGCGCACCTCCCTACCGGCTCTTGTGCTTGGCCACGTACTGGCGGACCTGCTCGAGGTTGTACCGGCACGACTCCTCGGCCCGCTCCTCCCAGGCGAACACGCACACGGTGGCGATGCCGTCGAAGCCCACGTCGGTCAGGGTGGCGAAGAACAGGTCCCAGTCGACCTCGCCCTGGCCGATGTCCAGGTGCTGGTGGATGCGGGCCGGCGTGCCCGGCGGGTTGAGGATGTACCGGAGACCGGACGATCCCCGGTGGTCGAAGGAGTCGGCGATGTGCAGCTGGGTCAGCAGCGGCCCGGCGTCACGCATGATGGCGTCCAGGTCGCCGCCCTGGTGGAAGGTGTGGGGGGCGCAGTAGAGGAAGCTGACCAGGTCGTTGTCGATCCCGCGGATGAGGCTCAGCGCCTCGTGGCCGTTCTCGACGAAGTCGTCGGGGTGCGGCTCCAGCCGCAGCTGCATGCCCTCGCGCTCGAAGATCGGCAGCAGCTCCTGCAGCGACCGCCAGAACTGGGCCTCGGAGGCCGAGGCCGCCTCGGGCCGGCCGTTGAACTCCGAGTTCATGATCTGGCAGTCCAGGTCGACCGCGATCTGGATGGCCCTGTTCCAGTAGCGGACGGCCGCCAGGCGCTCGTCCTCGTCCGGCCCCGACCAGCGGTACAGCGGCAGCACCGAGGAGACCGAGACGCCGGCCGAGGCCAGCGCCTTCTTGAAGGCGGCGATGGTGGCCCGGTCGGCCCGCGGGTGGACGAAGAACGGGATGAAGTCCTCCCGCGGCGACAGCTCGATGTGCTCGTAGCCGAGCTCGGCCACCAAGCTGGGCAGCTCGGCCAGCGGGACCGTCCGCAGCATGTACGGGTCGAGGGCGATCTTCATGGCTCGGGCGCGTCGCGCTTGACCTCGGGGTTGTCGGACGGCGGCGTCCGTCCCGCGCCCAGCTCGGCGACGTGCAGCTCGGCCACCTCCTGCTCGAACACCTGGGCGACCTGCCGCAGCTCGGAGTCCTCGCCGCCGGCTTGCTCGAGCTCGTGGGTGAGCTCCTCCAGCTCCGAGCCGCCGGCCATGAGCCCGGTCAGCTCGCCCATGGTGATCTCGTTCTTCTTCCAGTAGCCGAGGCTGCGGCCCCGCTTGAGGATGAGGAAGTTGTCGCCGACCGGGTAGGCGTGGTGGGGGTTGTGGGTGATGAAGATGACGCCGAGGCCGCGCTCCTTGGCCTGGATGATGTAGCGCAGGACCACCCCGGACTGCTTGACGCCCAGGGCCGCCGTCGGCTCGTCAAGGATCAGCACCTTGGCCCCGAAGTGGACCGCCCGGGCGATGGCCACGCACTGGCGCTCGCCGCCCGACAGGGTGCCGATCGGCTGGTCGACGTCGCGCAGGTCGATGCCCATGTCGAGCAGCTCTTTCTTGGCCATCGTGCGCATGCCGGCGATGTCCATGGCCGGGCCCTTGCGGACCTCGTTGCCGAGGAAGAAGTTGCGCCACACCGGCATCAGCGGCACCACCGCCAGGTCCTGGTACACGGTGGCGATGCCGCGGTCGAGCGCCTCGCGGGGCGAGCCGAACTTCACCGGCTCGCCCTCGACCTCGTAGCTGCCGTGGGTGTGCTGGTGCAGCCCGGCGATGATCTTGATGAGGGTGGACTTGCCGGCGCCGTTGTCGCCGAGCACGCAGGTCACCTCGGACCCGCCGACCTCCAGGGTGACGCCTTGGAGGGCGATGATGTTGCCGTAGTTCTTGCCGGCGTCGGTGAGCTTGACCAGCGGCGCCGCGGTCTTGGTGTCGGCTGTGTCGGCTGTGGTGGTCATCTGGACGCCTCCGCGCGAAGACGGATGAAGTTGTTCAGGAGGATGGCCCCGAGCAGCAGCGCGCCGAGGAAGAAGTAGAACCAGTCGGGGTTCCAGCCGGCGTAGACGATGCCCTGGTTGGCCATGCCGAAGATGAACGCCCCGATGGCGGCCCCGATCACCGAGCCGTAGCCGCCGGTGAGCAGGCAGCCGCCGACCACCGCGGCGACGATGTAGATGAACTCGTTGCCCAGGCCGAGACCGGACTGCACGGTGTTGAAGGCGAACAGGATGTGCATGCCGGTGAACCAGGCCATGAATCCCACCGTCATGAACAGGCCGATCTTCACCTTGTTCACCGGTACGCCTACGGCCCGGGAACTGGGTGCGGAACCACCGACGGCGAAGATCCAGTTGCCGATGTGGGTGCGGACCAGGACCCAGGTGGCGATGATGACGAACAGGAGCCACCAGAGCAGCGTGATCCGGATGTTGACGCCGCCGATGCTGAACTCCGAGGCGAAGATCTTCTTGGCCGCCTCGAACCCCGCGATGTTCGACACGTCGTTGGTGCCGACGTTGCCGGTGACGATCTTGGTGATGGCCAGGTTGAGCCCCCGCAGCATGAAGAACGTGCCCAGGGTGACCAGGAAGCTGGGGATGCCCGTCTTCACCACCAGATACCCGTTGATGAAGCCGATCGCCAGGGCGACGACCAGGGCGACCAGGACGCCCACGAACATGTTGGCGCTGAACTGGTAACTGATCATCGATGCGACCAGCGCCGAGCTGGTCACGGCGACGCCGGCCGACAGGTCGAACTCCCCGCCGATCATGAGCAGCGCCACCGCGACCGCCGGGATGCCGTAGGTGGAGCTGACATAGAGCACGCTGGCCAGCGAGTTGACGTCACGGAAGGGGGGCGCGACGATGAAGAAGATGAGATAGATGACGATCGCGCCGGCCAGCGCCCCGATCTCGGGGCGAGTCATCAGCCGGGCAAGCGGTGACTTTCTCGCGACCCGCTCGTCCCGGGCGGGGGCCGGCGGGGTGCCGACGTCCACTGTCTGACTCATACGAACCTCCGAGTCTCGGGTGCTCGTGGGGGGCCGCCACGGCGGGCGACCCCCCATCCTTGTGGCTACCGGGTGCCGCCCTCCGCGAACTTGCCGACGACGTCGATGTTGGACTTGTCGACGATGAACGGCCCGGTCAGCGTCGGCTGCCCGCCGCCGAGGATGTTCCCGTTGTTCTTGTACAGCCACAGCGAATCGACCGACAGGTAGCCCTGCAGGTACGGCTGCTGGTCGATCGCGAACTGAAGCTCACCGGAGGTGATCTTGGGGGGGATCTGGGGGTTGAAGTCGAAGGTCCCGACTTTGGCCTTGCTGCCGGAGTCCTTGACGGCGTTCATGGCCGCCAGTGCGTCGGGCGCGCCGAGCGTGACCACGAAGTCGATGTTCGGGTCCTGCTTCAGCTTGGCGGCGATCGTCGACTGCTCCGACGGCCTGTCCGCACCGTTCACATAGATCTTCTGCCACTTGCCGGTGAAGGTCTTCTTCACCCCGTCGCAGCGGGCCTCGAGCTGGACCTGCCCCTGGAACTGGATGACGCAGAGGAGGTTCTTGTAGCCCCCCTCGGAGGCGCGCTTGCCCGCCGCCTCGCCGGCCAGACTCTCGTCGGAGCCGAAGTAGGACATCGCCCCCGACTCTGCGTAGTTGCCGATGCCGGCGTTGAAGGCGACGACCGGGATGCCGGCGTCGACGGCCTTCTTCACCGTCGGCGCGATCGCCGGCGGGTCGGGGAGGGTGACCGCGATGGCGTCGACCTTGGAGTCGATCGCGTTCTGGATCAGGGTGGCCTGCTTCCCGGAGTCGGGGTCCGAGGAGTACTGGAACTTGACGTTGTCCTTGGCCGCGGCGGCCTCGGCGCCCTTGCGGATGATGTCCCAGAAGGTGTCGCCGGGGGCGCCGTGGGTGACCATCTGGACCGTCATCTCCGGCGTGTTCGCCTTCCCGGCGTTCGCGCCGGCAGCGGGCGCCTCCTCCTGCTTGCCGCCGGTGCTACTACAGGCGGCCGCCGCGAACAGCAGCGCCAGCAGCACCACGCGCAGGGGGTGTCTACGAAGTTGGATCATCGAGATCCGCCTTTCTGCTCGATCCTGCCTACAGGGGTGATGGCGCCGGTGGCGCCCGCGAGTCGCTCCTCCTGTCGTGCATTCCCACCTCCAGTCAGCGTGACGTCGGGAACCCGAGCTCCACGGCGGAGTCGCGGGGGACGGGCCAGCGGGTGGTGACGACCTTGCCGCGGGTGTAGAAGGCGACGCCCTCGGGCCCGTGGACGTGCAGGTCGCCGAACAGGGAGTCCTTCCAGCCGCCGAAGGAGTAGAAGGCCATCGGCACCGGGATGGGGATGTTGACCCCGATCATGCCGACCTGGACCTCGTTCTGGAACTTGCGGGCGGCGGCCCCGTTGGCGGTGAAGATGGCCGTGCCGTTGCCGTAGGGGTTGTCGTTGATCATCCCGATCGCCTCGTCGATGTCGGCGACCCGGAGCACGATCAGGACCGGCCCGAAGATTTCCTGCTTGTAGATCTCCATGTGGGGGCGGACCTCGTCGAACAGGGTCGGCCCGACGTAGAAGCCCTCGTCGTGGCCGTCGACGCGCACGTCGCGCCCGTCCAGGACCAGCTTGGCGCCCTCGTTGACGCCGGTCTCGATCAGGCCGGACACCTTGTCGCGGGCGGCCCCGGTGACCAGCGGGCCCATGTCGGAGGAGGGGTCGAGGCCGGGGCCGGTGCGCAGCCGCCCGGCCCGCTCCAGGACCTTGTCGATCAGGGCGTCGCCGGCCTTGCCGCCGACGGCCACGGCGGTGGAGATGGCCATGCAGCGCTGGCCGGTGGAGCCGTAGGCGGCCGACACCAGCGCGTCGGCGGCCGAGTCCATGTCGGCGTCGGGCATGACGATGGCGTGGTTCTTGGCCCCGCCCAGGGCCTGGACGCGCTTGCCGGAGGAGGTGCCGCGCTCGTAGATGTAGCGGGCGATCGGGGTCGAGCCGACGAACGACACCGACGCGATGTCCGGGTGGTCGAGGATGGCGTCGACCGCGACCTTGTCGCCGTGGACCACGTTGAAGATGCCGTCGGGCAGGCCGGCCTCGGCGTACAGCTCGGCCACCCGCAGCGAGGCCGACGGATCCCGCTCCGACGGCTTCAGCACGAAGGCGTTGCCGCAGGCGATCGCGATGGGGTGCATCCACATCGGGACCATGATGGGGAAGTTGAACGGCGTGATCCCGGCCGCGACCCCGATCGGCTGGCGGATCGAGTAGCAGTCCACCTCGGTGGAGACGTTCTCGGAGAAGTCGCCCTTGAGCAGTTGGGGGATGCCGGTGGCGACCTCCACGACCTCCATGCCGCGCTGGATCTCGCCGGCGGCGTCGGGCACGACCTTGCCGTGCTCGGAGGCGATGATGCGGGCCAGCTCGTCCCGGTTTCGCTGGAGCAGGTCCAGGAACCGGAACATCACCCGGGCCCGCTTGACGACCGAGGTGTCGCGCCAGGCCGGGAAGGCGGCCTGGGCGGCCCGGACGGCGGCGTCGACGTCCTCGCCCGTCGCGTACGCCACCTGGGCGGTCTGCTGCCCGGTGGCCGGGTCGTAGACGGCCCCGGTGCGCTCGGCCGAGGTGGCGACGGGCTGGCCGTTGATCCAGTGGTTGATGGTCCGCATGGGCAGTCCTCCCGCCAGGTTGGGCGCTACAGGTAGTGCCGCTGATCTCGCTTGCTCTGCTCGTAGTCGGCCCGTGCCCGACGCACGTCCTCGGAGGTGGAGACCTCGGCCACGGCAACGTCCCACCAGGCGCCGCCGATCGTCACATTTTCGAGCGGGTCGGTCTCGACGTGGACCACCACCGGCCCGTCGGCCTCGCGGGCCTCCTTGAGGGCGCCGGCCAGCTCCCCGACCGTGCGCGGGGCGAGGACCCTGGCCCCCAGGCTGGCCGCGTTGGCGGCCAGGTCGACCGGCAGCAGGTCGCCGTCGCCGCCGTCGGCCCCGTAGCGGAACCTGGTCCCGAAGCGGCCGTTGCCCGACGCCTCCGACAACGACCCGATGGAGGCGTAGCCGTGGTTCTGGACGATGACCACGATGATCTTGACCCCCTCGGCCACGGCCGTGACCAGCTCGCCCGGGTTCATCAGGTAGCCGGCGTCGCCGACCATGGCGAACACCTCTCGGTCCGGGTCGGCCAGGCGGATGCCGATGGCGCCGGGGATCTCGTAGCCCATGCAGGAGTTGCCGTACTCCAGCTGGAACTGCTTGGGATCGCGGGTCCGCCACAGCTTGTGGAGGTCGGCGGGCATGCTGCCGGCGGCGCAGACGACCACGTCGCGGGGCTCGGCGGCGTCGTTGACGGCGCCGATGACCTCGCCCTGGCTGGGCAGGGGGCCGTGCCCGGCCCGGTAGACCCGCTCCACCTTGGCGTCCCAGTCGCGGTTGTGCCGGGCCGCCGCCTGGCGCCAGTCCTCGTCGGCCCGCCAGCCGGCCAGGGCCTCGGCCAGCGCCTCCAGGGCCGCCCGGGCGTCGGCCACCACCGGGGTGGCGGCGTGCTTGAAGGCGTCCACCGGGGCGACGTTGACGTTGACGAACCGGACCTCGGGGTCGGCGAAGATGCTCTGGGAGGCGGTGGCGAAGTCGGCCCAGCGGGTGCCGACGCCCACCACCACGTCGGCCTGGCGGGCCATGGCGTTGGCCCCGTCGGTCCCGGTCACGCCGATGGCCCCCAGGGCCGACGGGTGGTCGTAGGGCATCGAGCCCTTGCCGGCGTAGGTCTCGGCCACCGGGACCCCGGTCGCCTCGACCAGGGCCCGGAGGGCGTCGGTGGCCTCGGAGTAGATGACCCCGCCGCCGGCCACCAGCAGCGGCCGGCGGGCCCCGCGCAGCACCCCGACCGCCCGGGCCAGCATCGCCGGCTCGGGCGCGGGCCGGGCCACGTGCCAGACGCGCCGGGAGAACAGCTCCTCGGGGTAGTCGAAGGCCTCGGTCTGGACGTCCTGGGGCAGGGCCAGGGTGACCGCCCCGGTCTCGGCCGGGTCGGTCAGCACCCGCATGGCCTCCAGCAGCGAGCCGGGGAGCTGGTCGGGCCGGTTGATCCGGTCCCAGTAGCGCGACACCGGCCGGAAGGCGTCGTTGGCGCTCACGTCGGGGCCGCCTGCCGACTCCTGCTGCTGGAGCACCGGCGGGGCGACCCTGGAGGCGAAGATGTCGCCCGGCAGCAGCAGCACCGGCAGGCGGTTGACCGTGGCCGTGGCCGCGCCGGTGACCATGTTGGTCGCGCCCGGGCCGATCGAGGAGGTGCAGGCGAAGGTGGCCAGGCGGTTACGCTGCCTGGCGTAGCCGGAGGCGATGTGGACCATGCTCTGCTCGTTGCGGGCCATGTGGTAGGGGAGCCGGTCGGCGTACTGGCGCAGGGCCTGGCCCACGCCGGCGACGTTGCCGTGGCCGAAGATCCCGAAGCAGCCGGCGAACAGGCGCTGGGTGTTGCCGTCGCGCTCGCTGTGCTGGCTGGCCAGGAACTCGACCAGGGCCTGGGCCATGGTCAGCCGTCGGGTGCCGCTCATGCGCTGTCTCCATGTCCGGTCATGGGCAGGCGGGGGTCGATCTCCTGGCCGTCCCAGGTCCCGCGGACCCAGGCGTGGGCCGGGTCGTCGCAGAAGCGCCAGGCCCGCTCCGGCGCGGGTCCGGCCATGACGTTGAGGTAGTACAGGTCGTAGCCGGGGGCGGCCATCGACGGCCCGTGGTAGCCGTAGGGGACGAGGACCACGTCGCCGCCGCGCACCTCGGCGCACACGTCGATCTGGCGGTCCGGCCCCGAGCTGTAGACCCGCTGGTAGCCGAGGCCGTCCTCGCCGGCGGTCTCGAAGTAGTAGATCTCCTCCAGCTCGACCTCGTCGGGGCGCTGCTCGTCGTGCTTGTGCGGCGGGTAGGAGGACCAGTTGCCGCCCGGGGTGAGGACCTCGACCACGATCATCTTGTCGGCCGGGAACGACGCCGGGGTGCAGACGTTGTTGACCTGGCGGCTGCACCGGCCGGCGCCGCGCAGCTCGATCGGGACCTCCTCGGCCGGCCCGTAGGCCGGCTCCAGGCGGGAGGTGGCCAGGGCCGAGGGCAGGATGAACCTGGCCCCGTCCCGGCTGGAGACGCGGACCTCGGCGTCCCTGGGCACGTAGGCGAAGTCGGTGACGCCGGTGAACACGCCGTCGCGGCCGGCCAGCTCGAACCGGCGCGACTCGCACTCCACCACCCCGCCGCCCTCCATCGGCATGACCAGCAGCTCGTCGCCGCCGCTGGCGAAGCTGTGGGAGGCGCCGGGACCCAGCTCCAGCACGCGCAGGCCGCAGTAGGCCCAGCCGGCCTGCTCGGGGGTGATGACCAGCGACCAGGCCCCGTCGGCGGTCGTCCCTCGCTCCAGGTAGAGCTTTTCCTGGTTCATTGGGGCAGCCCTCCGGGGTTCCCCAAACCCCTCCCGGTCAAGCGCTTCCCTCCTGGAGCAGGCCGACCGCGGTGTCGACCGCCGCGGCGACGTCGTCGTCGGGCGGGTACAGCAGCGACCGGCCGATGACCAGGCCCTGGACGGTGGGGAGCTTGAGGGCCTTGCGCCAGCTCTCGAAGGCCGCGTCCTGGGCGGCGGCGACCTCGCCGCCCAGCAGCAGCGCGGGCAGGGTGGTTGCGGCCATGACCCGCTCCATCTCCTCGACCACCGGGACCTTGAGCCAGGTGTAGGCCGAGGTGTTGCCGATCCCGGCGGCCACGGTCATGGCCCGGATGGTCGCATCGGCGCCCAGGTCGATCCGGACCCGCCCGTCGACCCGGTGGGAGATGAACGGCTCGACCATGGCCAGCAGCCGGCGCGCGGCCAGGTCGCTCACCGCCCGCCCGCAGGCCTCGACCGTGGCCACCGTGCTCGGGTCGTCGGGGTCGATGCGCAGCAGCATCTTGCCGCCCTCGAACCCGGCCGCGGCCAGGCTGGCCGCGTCGTAGGCGGTGAAGCGGTCGTCGATCTCGAACACCGTCCCGGCCAGGCCGCCGCGGTTCATCGACCCCACGACCACCTTGTGCTCCAGCGCCCCCAGCAGCAGGAGGTCCTCGAGGATGTCGGGGGTGCCGAGGACGCCGTTGACCCCGGGGCGGGACAGGGCCAGGCAGAGGCGGTCGAGCAGCTCGGTCCGGTCGGCCATGGCCAGGGCCCGTTCGCCGGCCCGCAGGGCCCCGCGGGCCGGGTGGTCGGCCGCGATCATCATCAGCCGGCCGTGCTCGTTGAACACCGAGGCCGGGCGGGCCCGGCGGGCCGCCGCCTCGGCGATCGTCTCCGGCCGGCGGGTCCTGGCCTCCAGCAGGGTCCGGTACCGCTCATCCAGCATTGAGGGCCTCCTCGAGCAGCGCCTCGACCTCGGCGGCGTCGGGCATGGCGTCGGCACAGGCCAGCCGGGAGGCGACCAGCGCCCCGGCGGCGTTGCAGAACCGCATCAGCCGCTCCAGGTCCCACCCGGCCAGCAGCCCGTGGCACAGGGCCCCGCCGAAGGCGTCCCCGGCGCCCAGGCCGTTGACCACCTCGACCGGCACCGGCGGCACCTCGACCTCGGTGCGGTCGTCACGGGCCAGCACGCCCTTGGGCCCCTGCTTGACCACCACGACCTCGACCCCGCGGTCGCGCAGGGCCTGGGCGGCCGCCCGTGGCTCGCGCTCGCCCACGGCGGTGTCGCACTCGTCGAGGTTGCCCACGGCCACGGTGACGTGCTCCAGGGCCCGCTGCACCCAGGGCCGGGCCTCCTCCCTGGAGGGCCAGAACATCGGCCGGTAGTCCAGGTCGAGGATGGTGATGCCCGCCCTGGCCCCGGCCGAGGCCTCTCTCCCCGAGGTCGAGGCCGTGCGGCCTGCGTCGGTCCGATTCCGGTGGGCGTCGGCCCTGGCCTCCAGCGCCCGGAGGGTGGCGCTGCGGCTGGGCTCCTGGGAAAGGCCGGTCACCGTCACCCAGAAGACCCGGGCCGACCGGATCGAGGCAAGATCAAGCTCCTCGGGGCGGATCTCGAGGTCGGGAGCCTTGGGAAAGCGGTAGAAGTAGAGCGGGAAGTCGTCCGGCGGGAAGATCTCGCAGAAGGTGACCGGGGTCGGCAGGCCGGGCACGGCGGTCACGAAGCGGTCGTCGACCCCGAAGCCACGCAGGGCGTCGTGCAGGTACTCGCCGAACGGGTCCTCGCCGGTGCGGGTGATGACCGCGCTGCGCCGGCCGTAGCGGGCCGCGGCCACGGCCACGTTGCTCGGGCTGCCGCCCAGGTACTTGCCGAAGGTGGTGACCTCGCGCAGCGACACCCCGACCTGGAGGGGGTAGACGTCGACCCCGATCCGCCCCATGGTCAGGACGTCGAAGATCGCGTTGCGGTCGCCGAGCATCAGGACGCCACCGGCATGGCGTACCTCCCACCATGCTGCTGAGGGACCGGGATCGCCGAGGGGGTGGACAGCCGTTGTTACAATACCGTAACTACTACTCATTAGGTACCGCTGTCAACCCTTTGTCCTGACTTCATTACAATGTTCGGTCTGGGGGGGACGCACGATTCGGGGGCTAGGCGCATGACGTTCTCGCCGGCGTCGATCACCGTCGATCGATACAGCCCCGTGCCCATGTACTACCAGGTCGCCCAGCAGCTCGAGCACGCCATCGAGACCGGGGAGCTCCCCCCCGGGGCCCGCCTGGACGGCGAGCTGGCCCTGGCCAACCAGCTCAGGGTCTCCCGGCCCACCCTGCGGCGGGCCATCGAGTACCTGGTCGACCGCGGCTACCTGGTCCGGCGGCGCGCCGTCGGCACCCAGGTGGTCCACCCCAAGGTCCGCCGGCCGGTCGAGCTGACCAGCCTGTACGACGACCTGACGGCCAGCCGCAAGAACCCCCGGACCAAGGTGCTGTCGCTGGAGAACGTGCCGGCCACCGACCGGGTGGCCCACGCCCTCGGGCTGGAGGAGGGGGCCGAGGTCACGGCCGTCGAGCGGCTGCGCTACGCCGACGGCCAGCCGCTGGCCGTGATGCGCAACTGGCTGCCCAAGGGGCCGGTCACCCTCGACGCCGATGGGCTGGAGCGGACCGGCCTCTACCAGTTGATGCGGGCGGCCGGGATCGGCCTCCACCTGGCCTCCCAGACCATCGGGGCCAGAGGGGCCAGCGCCGCCGAGGCCCGGCTGCTCGAGGCGCACAAGGGCGAGCCGCTGCTGACCATGGAGCGGACCACCTACAACGAAAATGGTCAGCCGGTCGAGCTTGGCGACCACCTCTACCGGGCATCCTTGTACTCGTTCGAGATCGTCCTCGTCACCCGGTAGTCCCCGGGCAGAAGGGAGGGCCCCCTATGGCCAGCATGGACGGTCAGGTCGCGCTCGTCACCGGCGGCGCCCGAGGGATCGGGCTGGCGATCAGCAGCCGGCTCGCCAGCCGCGGGGTCAAGGTGGCCGTGGGCTACTCCCACGGGGCCGACACCGCCAAGCAGTTCGCCGCCGACCACGAAGGCGCCACCATCCACCAGGGCAACATCGGCGTGGCCGCCGACTGCGAACGGGTCATCGAGGAGGTGTTCGACCAACAGGGCCGCCTGGACATCCTGGTCAACAACGCCGGCATCACCATCGACCGCACCGTCCGCAAGATGTCGGTGGAGGACTGGGACCGGGTCATCCATGTGAACCTGTCGGGCGCCTTCTACCTGAGCCGGGCCGTGCTCCAGCACATGCTGGACAACGGCTATGGGCGGATCATCAACATCAGCTCGGTGATCGGCGAGAAGGGCAACGTCGGCCAGGCCAACTACGCGGCGGCCAAGTCGGGCCTGTTCGGGCTGACCAACAGCCTGGCCCTGGAGACGGCCCGCAAGGGGATCACCGTCAACTCGGTGGCGCCGGGGTTCATCGCCACCGAGATGGTGCAAGGCATGCCCGAGGAGGCCCTGCAGCGGGTGATCGGCCAGATCCCGGTCGGCCGCCTGGGGGAGCCGGACGAGATCGCCCGGGTGGTGGAGTTCCTGGCCGACCCCGAATCGGGCTACATCACCGGGGAGGTCTACGGGATCAACGGCGGACTGTACATGTGAGGGTGCAAGGCAAGGAGGTTCAGCGTGGCTGAAGCGCGTGAAGTCGTCGTCCTTTCCGGGGTCCGCACGGCCGTCGGGAAGTACGGGGGCAGCTTGAAGGACATGCCGCCCGCCGACCTGGGGGCGGCGGTGGTCCGGGAGGCGGTCAGCCGGTCCGGGCTCGAGCCGGCCGAGGTCGGGCACACGGTGTTCGGCAACGTGATCCACACCGAGACCCGCGACATGTACCTGTCCAGGGTGGCGTCGGTGAACGGCGGCCTGCCGGTGGAGACGCCGGCCTTCACTCTCAACCGGCTGTGCGGGTCGGGGCTCCAGGCCATCGTCTCGGCCGCCCAGCTGGTCATGCTCGGTGACACCGACGCGGCCCTGGCCGGCGGGGCCGAGTCGATGAGCCGCGGCCTCTACGGGCTGCCGGCGTTGCGCTGGGGGGCGCGCATGGGCGAGACCAGCGCCACCGACATGATGGTGGGGGCGCTGACCGACCCCTTCGACGACTGCCACATGGGGGTCACGGCCGAGAACGTGGCCGGCAAGTGGGGCATCTCCCGCGAGGACCAGGACGCCCTGGCCGTGCAGAGCCACCAGCGGGCGGCCAAGGCGACCGCCGAGGGCTACTTCAAGGAGCAGATCCTCCCCATCGAGCTCAAGTCCCGCAAGGGCACCGTCACCTTCGACAGCGACGAGCACATCCGGGCCGACGCCACCCTGGAAGGGATGGCCAAGCTCAAGCCGGTGTTCGACAAGAACGGCTCGGTGACCGCCGGCAACGCGGCCGGGATCAACGACGCCGCCGCCGCGGTGGTCCTGTGCGACGCCGAGGTGGCCGAGCGCAAGGGCCTGGAGCCGCTGGGGCGGCTGGTCGCCTACGCCCACGCCGGGGTCGAGCCCAAGTACATGGGCATCGGGCCGGTGCCGGCGGTGCGGCTGGTGCTCGAGAAGGCCAACCTGAAGGTCGACGACATCGACGTGTTCGAGGTCAACGAGGCCTTCGCGGCCCAGGCCCTGGCCGTGGTCCGCGACCTGAGCCTGCCCGAGGACCGCACCAACCCCAACGGCTCCGGGGTGTCGCTGGGACACCCGATCGGAGCCACCGGCTGCATCCTCACCGTCAAGGCCCTGTACGAGCTGAAGCGGACCGGGGGCCGGCGGGCGCTGGTCACCATGTGCATCGGTGGCGGCCAGGGCATCGCGGCGATCTTCGAGCGTGCCGCATGAGCCCCCAGGTCGGCGGAGCCTAGCCGTCTGACGGGCGTCCGTCCCACCCGGGCGCCCGTCGCCCAACGCCGGATCGGGAGGACCCGGCTGTCCACAGCCCCGGCCCGGGGCTACTTCTCGTGGATGTAGGAGCCGGGGGCGTCGGCGATGGGGGGGTGCTTGTCGCCGCCCATGGGTGGGGGCTTGTGCCGCTGGCCGCCGTGGGCCTTGGCCCAGTCGAGCCAGTCTTCCCACCAGGAGCCCTGGTGCTCGGTCGCCCCGGCCAGCCACACGTCGGGGTCCGGGGGGTTGTCGTCGTTGGTCCAGTGCCTGGCCTTGGGGCTGGGCGGGTTGACGATGCCCGCGATATGCCCCGAGGAGCTGAGCACGAACCGGCAGTTGCCCTTGACCAGCCGGGTGGTGTTGTACGACGACTTCCAGGGGGTGATGTGGTCGGTCACGGCCCCGACCAGGTACAGGTCCTGGACCACCGCGTCCAGGTGCAGGCGCACCCCGGCCAGCTCCATGTCGCCCCGGGCCAGCTGGTTGTCCAGGTAGCAGGTGCGCAGGTAGAACGAGTGCATGGCCGCGGGCATGCGGGTCGAGTCGGCGTTCCAGGCCAGGATGTCGAAGGCCGGCGGGTGCTCGCCCATGAGCCAGTTGCTGGTCACGTAGTTCCAGATCAGGTCGTTGGCCCGCAGCAGGTCGAAGGTGGTGGCCATCTCGCGGCCCTCGAGGTAGCCCTGGCGGGCCATCTTGGCCTCCAGGCGCTCGACCGTCTCGGCGTCGGTGAAGGCCCCCAGCACCCCGGGTGATGAGAAGTCGACCAGGGTGTTGAGCAGGGTCGCCGACCGGACCCGCTGGTCGCCGATGGCGTCCAGGTAGGCGATCAGCATGGTGGTCAGGGTGCCGCCCAGGCACAGCCCGACCACGTTGGCCTGGGGCACCCCGGTGATGTCGCGGACCACGTCCAGGGCGGTCACCGGGCCCTGGAGCAGGTAGTCGTCCAGCTTGATCCCGCGCATGGTCTGGTCGGGGTTGCGGTAGCTGATGGCGAACACGGTGTGGCCATGGTCGACCGCCCACTGGATGAAGCTGCGCCCGGGGGCCAGGTCCATCACGTAGTACTTGTTGATCCAGGGCGGGCTGCACAGGATCGGCGTCTCGTAGGTGGTGCGGGTCGTCGGCTCGTACTGGAGCAGTTCCATCAGGGAGTTGCGGAACACCACCTTGCCCTTGGTGGCGGCCAGGTTCTCGCCCAGGGTGAACGGGGTGGCGTCGACCTGGCGCGGCTTGCCGCCGTTGCTGACCAGGTCGTCCAGGAGGTTGTTGAGCCCCTTGGCGGCGCTGCGCCCGCCGGTGTCGAAGGCCCGCTTGAGCGCGGCCGGGTTGGTGGCCAGGAAGTTCGAGGGCGCCGTGGCGTCGATCAGCAGCTGGGTGGCCAGCTCGGCCTTGCCCTGCCAGCGCGGTCCCAGCTCGGCCGCGGCCACCAGCTCCCTGGCCAGCCGGGCCGTCAGCAGGTAGCCCTGCTGGAGCCCGAAGAACAGGGGGTTGTCGTCCCAGGCGGTGTCGGCGAAGCGGCGGTCCCCGGCCGGCGGCGGGATCGGAGGGCTGGTCTGGGCCCCCAGGAACCTGGCCGCGCCGACCGCGCCGGTGGCGGCCAGGCCGGCGGCGTACCGCAGCCCGGCCAGCGCCCCGCCGAAGGGATGGCGGGCCAGTCCGGCCCCCACCTCGGCCATCGCCCGGGCCAGTGAGACCGGGTCGAGGCTGGCCACGAGCCCGGCCTCGGGGCCAAGGGCCTCGGCCGCGCGCTCGGCGACCCGTTCGGTATCCTGTCGATCCATCCCATGGTCACTATGACGAGCAGCCGCGTACTGCGTCAACTGGCCCGGAAAGCACGACGAGGCCCTGGATGGGCCTCGTCATACCGGGGGATTCCCGTTTGGGGGGCTGGGTCAGCTCTTGACGCTCTTGGCGGCCTTGGTGCCCTCCGCCTCGATCCGCTCGTAGAGGGGGGTGGTCACCTCGATCGCCTTGTGCAGGAACTCGCGCTGGGCCTTGAGCAGCTCGGCGGCGAAGTCGTAGGCGGTGTCGACCAGCTCGGCCGGGGAGGGGTAGCGCTCGGCGCCAGGCCAGGCAGCGGTGCGGGGCACGAACTGCTCGGCCGCCTCGGTCCAGCTGCGCAGGCCGTCGACGACGGCCTCCTGGCCCTTGCGGATGGTGTCGAGGACCTGGCCCTGCAGGTCGTCGGTGGCGGTCTTGGTGGTGGCCAAGGTGCTTCCTTTCCGTAGGTTCTCTCCGTGCTGCGCAAACTATACTTAGCACGCCGATGGTTTGTCAAGTGCTAGCATGATCCGGAGATGAACGACCTGTGGAAGTCGCAGATGGAGGCCCTCGGCTCCTTCATCCGGACCCAGCGCAAGATGGCCGACCTGTCGCTGCGGGAGCTGGCCGAGATGACCGAGGTCTCCAACCCGTACCTCAGCCAGCTGGAGCGGGGCCTGCACCAGCCGTCGGTCCGGGTCCTGAAGGCGATCGCCAACGCCCTCAACGTGTCCGCCGAGACCCTCCTGGTCCAGGCCGGCCTGCTGGAGGACGGGGGCGAGGAGGGCGGGGCGGCCGGGTCCTCGGTCGAGTCGGCCATCCGCACCGACCCGGTGCTGTCCGACGACCAGAAAGAGGCCCTGATCAACGTCTACCGGACCATGGCCCGCGACCGCCGGTCGGGCTGAGCGCCAGGCGGTCACAGGACGTGCGCGGCCGAGCGGCGCAGCAGCAGGGTCGCGGCCAGGCAGGCGAGCACGACCGCGAGCACGCTGGTCGGGATGACCGCCGGCGTGCTGGCGTCCACCAGCTGGCCGATCGCCACCGGCACGATCACCCCGCCCAGGTTGGCGGCGGCGAACACCATGGCCGTCGTCCCCCGCGCCCCCGGCGCGGCCAGGGCCAGCCAGGCCAGGGCGGTGGGGAACACCGGCCCCAGGGCCAGGCCGGTCAGGGTGTAGGCGGCGGGGGCGAGCCCGGGCAGGTGGGCCAGGCCCAGCCCGGCCGCGGCCGCCAGCAGGGCGCCGGCGACCAGCACCGGCGGGGCGACCCGCAGGGCCAGCGGGATGGCCAGCAGCCGGCCGGTGGTGATGGCCGCCCAGTAGCCTGCCGTCCAGGTGGCCGCCGCCGCCGCGCCGGTGCCGCCGGCCAGCAGGCTGGTCGTCTCCCAGCCGCCGACGCCGCTCTCGGTCCCCACGTACAGCGCGCACAGGGCCACGAACCCGCCCACCAGCCCCGACGGCGACCGGTCGCGGCCGTGCCCCGGTGGCGCGGGCGCCGCCCCCGGCAGGTCCCGGGTGAGGGAGAGGGCCACCACGGCCAGCAGGGCCCCGGCGCAGAACGGCAGCCGGTACCCGCCGGTGGCGGCGATGGCCAGCGGCCCGACGACGGCGCCGGCGCCGAAGGTCGCGCCGAGCAGGTTGAGCATGGCCGGGGCGCGCTCGCCGAAGGCGTCGGCGAGCAGCACGTTGATCTCGACCACCACCACCCCGAAGCCGACCCCGAGCACGAACGCCGCCGCCAGGACGACCGGCCAGGCCGGGGCGAAGGCGATCCCGGCCGCGCCGGCGACCAGCAGGGCGGTCGCGGCCCGCAGCCAGGTCCTGGGGGCCAGGCGCCGCTCCAGCCCCCACCAGGCGATCCCGGTCATGGCCCCGGCGAAGTGGGCGCTCAGGACCAGTGCCGACCCGCCGCCGCCCACCCCGTAGGCCTGCCGGAGCTGCGGGATGGCCGGGCCGTACAGCGACAGCAGCAGCCCCGCGGCCGCCCCCAGCACCAGCACCCCGACGGTGCTGGTGCGGCTCACCCGTTCACCGGTCCTCGTCGCCGGTGATGCGGGCGGTGGCCTCCTGCTGGCGGCGGGCGGCCTCGGTGAGGAACTGGAGGATCACCTCGAGCTGCTCGTCGCCGTAGCCGGCGTACAGCTCCTGGAGCGAGCGGGCCCAGTCGGCGAACAGCGGGGCCACGCGGGCGTACAGGCGCTCCACGTCGACCTCGACCAGGATGCTGCGCCGGTCGCTGGGGTTCTGGATGCGCCTGGCGAAGCCCTTGTGCTCCAGCCGGTTGATCAGCCCGGTCACCGACGCCGGGGCCAGGCCCGACTGCCTGGCCAGCTCGCCGGCGGTGAGCGGCCCGGAGCGTTCCAGCAGGTCGAGCGCCTTCTCCTCGCTGGCGCTGAGCCCCTGCCTGGCGGCCACGGCGGTGTGGAACATCACCGTGGCCACGCTGGAGGCCCGGCCGGCCATCTCGAGCTGCTCGAGCAGCTCGGCCCGCCGGTTGGTCCGCGTCCGGGCGCCGTCCGGTTCCGAGGGGGTTGTCATGCTCGCCAGTGTAGCTTATATTTAGTTCGTCCAAACGAAATATCTGTCGGAGGAGCAGCCAGATGGTCAAGGCACTGATCGCCGGGGGCGGCATCGCCGGCCCGGTCACCGCGATGGCGCTCCAGCGCGCCGGCATCGAGGCGGTGGTCTACGAGGCCCACGTCCCCGGGGCCGGCGACGCCGGCTCCTACCTCACCGTGGCCACCAACGGCCTGGACGCCCTGCGGGCCATCGACGCCGACAGGCCGGTGCTGGCCGCCGGCTTCCCGACCCCGGCCAACGTGCTGCTGAGCGGCACCGGCCGGCGGCTGGGGGTCGTCAGCAACGGCGGCAGGCTGGCCGACGGGACCGTGAGCCATACCATCAGCCGGCCCCGGCTGTACCGGGCCCTGCACGACGAGGCGGCCGCCCGCGGCATCCACACTGAGTACGGCAGGCGGCTGGTCGGGGCCGAGGTCACCGTCGGCGGCGGCGTGGCGGCCGCCTTCGACGACGGCACCCGGGCCACCGGTGACCTGCTCGTCGGCGCCGACGGCGTCCACTCGGCGACCCGCCGGCTGCTCGACCCGGCCGCGCCCGCCCCCCGCTACGTCGGCCTGGTCAACTTCGGCGGCTACACCCCCGACAGCGCCGGCTCCACCGAGCCCGGGGCCTGGCACATGATCTTCGGCCGGCGGGCCTTCTTCGGCTACGTCGTCGACCCCGACGGCGGGACGGTCTGGTTCGCCAACGTCCCCCGCCCCGCGGTCACCGCGGCCGAGCGGGTGGCCACCAGCGCCGAGCGGTGGCAGCGCCAGCTGGTGGAGCTGTTCGCCGCGGACCACGGCCCGGCCAGCGACCTGATCGCCGCCGGCAGCCTGGAGCTGGCCGGCGACAGCACCCACGACCTGCCGTCGGTGCCGACCTGGCACCGGGGCCCGATGGTGATCGTCGGCGACGCCGCCCACGCCCCGTCGCCCACCTCGGGCCAGGGCGCCTCCATGGCCGCCGAGGACGCCGTGGTGCTCGCCCAGTGCCTGCGCGACCTGCCCGAGATCCCCCAGGCCCTGGCCGCCTACGAGCGGCTGCGGCGCTCGCGGGTGGAACGCATCGTCGCCCAGGGGGCGCGGACCGGCAGCGCCAAGACCCCCGGCCCGGTCGGCCGGGTCCTGCGCGACCTGGCCCTGCCGCTGGTGTTCCGGTTCCTCGTCACCGACCGGTCGACGGCCTGGATCTACGACCACCACATCGAGTGGGCGGCCCCGGTCGACTACCGGGTGGCCACGAACAGCTCGTAGGTGCCCGGCTCCAGCTCCGAGTGGTCCACCGGGACCGCCCTGGCCCGGAAGCCGGCCTCCTCCAGCAGTCCCAGCCAGGTGGCCCGGGGGAACAGGCCCTGGAGGTGGCGGTCGTGGGCCACCCGTACCGAGCCGTCGGCCTCGCGCAGCAGGTAGGCGTAGTCGACGGTGCAGGTGGAGTCGAGCGGGTCGGGATCCCAGGTCCACTCCAGGAACCGGGCGCCGCGGCCCAGGTCGCCGTCGTGGCCGCCCCAGTCGGTGCCGGTGCGGAAGTTCTCTCGCAGGTGGTCGGGGGCGAACAGGGCCGTCCCGCCCGGCCGGCAGTGGACGAACGCCGTCGCCAGCACCTGGGCGAGGTCCTCGGTGGTGGTCATGTAGCCGATCGCGTCGTGGACGAACACGGCGTCGAAGCTCCGGCCGAGCCGGACCGTGCGCATGTCCCCCTGGACGTGCTCGCACTCCGGGTTGAGCTCCCGGCTGACCTCGAGCATGCCCTCCGACAGGTCGACCAGGGTGAGCTGGAAGTGGGCCTTGAGGTGGGAGGCGTTGTTGCCGCCGCCCGAGCCCAGCTCCAGCACGGTCACCGGCGGCCGGTCACCGGCCTCGACCAGCAGCCGCCGGTAGATCTCCGCCTCCTCGGCATAGCTGGCCGGCGCCGACAGCAGCGGCCACCAGCCGGCCAGCTCGCCGTACATCAGTGGCTCCATGGCCGGGAAGTCTAGCGACCCGGCCCCGGGCGGTGGCGCAGGAACAGGAACCCGTCCTGCTCGCAGACCGAGCGGCGTGGTGCCGGGGATCTCGAGGCCGTCCAGGGTGCGCTTGGCCGTCCCGCCAACCAGGCGGGGGGAGAGGCTGGGGCAGAGCTCGTCCAGCAGGCCGGCGGCGGCCAGCTGGGCGTTGAGGGTCGGGCCTCCCTCGGCCAGGACGGCCCGGTGGCCGCGCCCGCCCAGGGCGTCCAGGACCACGGCCAGGTCGACGCCGCGGTCGCCGGCCACCACCACGTCGCCACCTCGGCCGCTCGGGCCAGGGCGTCGGGCGGCGCGCCGGCCACGGTGACCACGATCGGCCGGGTCGACCGGGTCCAGGAACAGCCGTCGCATCGCCGCTCAGCCCTCCTGCCTCAAGGCGTGCTCGACCCGGTCCAGGACGCGGCGCCGGAAGGCGTCGACGCGGGCCGGGTCGAGGGTGCGGGACCGGTCGCCGTGGCGGATGGCCAGGGCGTCCTCGACCGCCGCCCGGTCGTCGACCCGGGCCAGGGCCCAGGCGCCGGCGTCGTCCTTTGAGGACCAGACGCCCTCCTCGGCGAAGCGCCAGCCCCGGCTGGCGTTGAGCACGCTCTGCTGGAGGGCCGGCTCGTGAGCTCCGTGCCAGGCCAGCGAGTCGCGCAGCGCCTCCAGCAGCCGCCGGCGGGGGATGGGGCCGATCAGGTCGCGGGCCGGAGGGCCGGCCAGCGGGCGGCCGTGGTCGCGCAGGATGGCCAGGTCGAGCACGAACCAGTGGGCCGGCTCGGCCGCCGGGCCCAGCGACAGGTGGTACGGCATCCGCGGGCCGACGTCGAGGTTGAGCTCGAAGCCGGGCCGCTCGGCCGGGGCGGCGACCGCCGCCCGGGTGTAGAGCACGAACTCCAGCCCCCGCACCGGCCAGCCCATGGCCAGCCCCCCCAGGCCGTCGACGATGGCCCGCCGCAGCTCGTCGCCGGGGGTGGCGGCGCAGACCGCGACCAGGTCGACGTCGCTCTGCCCGGCCGCGACCCCGCCCAGCGCCCCCGACCCGCCCAGGTAGACGGCCACCAGGTCGTCGCCGAGCAGCCGGCCCAGCAGCGCCGCGGCGTCTCGCCCGCACGCCTCGACCTGCGCTTGCGGGCCCATCGGCGTCCGCCCTCCTCCCACGGTCCGGCTCCTCGGCTGGAGCGGTCGCGGCCATCGTCCCCCGGGACGGGCAGGCACGGCCACCGGGTACAATGCCGGCGGGCGGCCCGTTCGCGCCCAACCTCCGACTGCCCCGCCCCAGCCGGGCGTCCAGGAGGCAAAGGGAGGGGGTCCTCTCGGGCGGTGGGGTTGCCGGGCGTCGTCCGCGTCCGCCGTCGGGACCGCTGGGGGGTCGGTCCGATGGTGGTCGCAGGAGGCGATCATGACCAGGCAAGCCGACCTCAAGCGCCGGGTGCGGGCCCGCATGGCCAGGACCGGCGAGTCCTATGCCGCCGCCCGGGCCCAGCTGCTCGCCGCCCGGGACCGGCCGGACCGCGACCGGCTGGCCGGGGCGCTGCACGTGACCAACGGCGACGTCACCGTGGACCTGCTGCGCCGCGCCGGCCTGGCCCGCGACGCGCTGGCCTGGGCCGACGTGCTGCACGAAGGGCCGGTGCCGGCCGGGCTGGGCGCGGCCGGGCTGCGCCGGGTCCGGGCCGAGTTCATCGCCGGCGCCGACGGCCTCGACCCCGCGGCGGTCCGGCGCCGGTTCGAGGAGCGCGACCGCGCCCTGGCCGCCAACCGGGGCGGCCGGTATGTGCTCTGGTTCGAGGCCGACCTGTACGACCAGCTCCAGATCGCCCAGATCCTGGGGGCGCTCGGCGACCTGGGCGTGGCCCCGGGCCGGGTCACCCTGGTCTGCATCGGCGAGTACCCCGGCATCGCCCACTTCGGCGGCCTCGGCGAGCTGGAGCCGGGGCAGTTCCCCGGCCTGCTGGACGCCGCCACCCCCCTGACCGCCGAGGCCCTCGACCTGGGCGCCGCCGCCTGGGCCGCCCTGCGGGCCGCCGACCCGGCCGGCCTGGGCCCGATCGCGGCCAGCCGCTCCCGGGAGCTGCGGTTCCTGGGCGAGGCCTTCGACCGGCTGAGCCGCGAGTACCCCTCGACCCGCGACGGCCTCTCGCTGACCGAGCGGCGCCTCCTGGCCGCGACCCCCGACGGCCCGGAGGGGTCCGGGGAACCCCACGACGGCCCAGCCGGCAGCGGGTCGGGTCCCTGGTCGGCCGCAGCGGCCGGGGAACCCCGAGGGGGTGCCCCGGTCGGTTGGGCCTCGGCCGGGGCGGTGTTCGCCCGGCTGGGGGAGCGGGAGACGCGGCCGTTCCTGGGCGACCTGTTCTTCTTCCGGATCGTGGCCCGGCTGGCTACCGGGCGGGTCCCGCTGCTCCGGCTCGACCCGCCCGGCGGCCAGGTGACCGCCGGCACCGGCCTGCGCCCGACCGCGGCCGGCCGGCGGGTCCTCCGGGGCGAGGCCGACCACGTGGCCCTCAACGGCATCGACCGCTGGGTCGGCGGGGTCCACCTGCACGGCGGCACCGCCCGCTGGCGCTGGGACGAGGGTACCGAGTCGATCGCGGCGGTCGCATGACCCGGAGAATTTCACCCAACTCGGGTGATGCGTGACCGGGCGGCGCCCGTCAGGCTGCCCTGCGTGACTGCTGCCATCTCCTCCAGCTGGCCGGCCAGCCGGGACGCGTTCTGGTCCTGGCAGGTCCGAGGCGCCTGCCGGACGGTCGGGCCCGCCCTGTTCTACTCGCCCGAGGGCGAGCGGGGCTCGCGCAAGCGCCGCCGTGAGAGCTCGGCCAAGGCGATCTGCGCCACCTGCGAGGTGGCCGAGATCTGCGCCGCCTACGCGCTCGCCTGGCGGGAGCCCTACGGCACCTGGGGCGGGTTGTCGGAGACCGACCGCGACGCCCGCTACCCGGACCTCGACCCGGTCCAGGCCAACGCCGACTACCGCAGCGCCCTGGCCGCCTGGCAGCGCCGGGCCGACCTGGCCGGCGAGCCCATCGTTCCCCGGCCGGTCAGCCTGAGCGGGTGATGTCGAGCCTGGCCGTGTGGTGCCGGAACTCGAGCGGCACCAGCAGCAGCCTGGTGGCCGCGACCAGCTGGGGCAGGTAGCCGGCGCGCAGTCGCCGCAGGTCGCTCCAGGCCTGCTCGTGGGGGTGCAGCGGCAGCCCGAGGGCGGCCAGGCGCTGGTAGCCGGCGTGGAACCGCTGCTGGCCGCCGAACGAGTCGGCCAGCTCGGCGTCGTCGAGCCCGACCGTGGGCAGCCCCCGGAGGTTCTTCACCAGCATGGTGCCCCGCCGCAGCAGCCGCGCCGCGGGGCCGTTCCGGGACCCGTCGATCGTGGCCACGCAGATGGCGGCGGCGTCCATCACCACCGCGAGCCCGGTCAGCCAGTGCTGGCCGGGCTGCCGGGAGCGGAACAGGGCCAGCATGGGGTAGGCGCTGTGGCTGTCGTACACCTCGTCGCACCACCGCTCCCAGTCGGCGAACGTCGCCGCCACCGCCTCGGCCCCCCCGCCGGCGTGGCTGGCCTCCAGGAACGTGACCGGCGTGATGGCCTCCTCCGAGAGGTCGTCCAGGGCGAGCAGCTGGACCTCGCGCCGGCTGTAGGCGCCGTACAGGGTGGGCAGGTAGCCGATGACCAGGGCCATGGTGACCAGCCCCATGAACGCCTCGACGAGGACGAGCAGGCGGGCCAGGTCCCCGCTGGGCAGGATGTCGCCGAACCCGACGGTGAGGAACCCGACGCCGGCGAAGTAGACCGCGTCGATGTAGTCGTCGACGCCGTTGACCCTTGACCGGAGTCCCCACCAGACCGCGCCCCAGCCCACGACCAGCAGCAGCACCCAGAACGCCAGCAGGCCGAGCAGGGACAGCGGGCCGTAGCTGCCCAGGAACCCCTCGCGGAGCTCCGGGGCGGCCCGGCGGCCGACGGCCAGCCAGGTGCGCCAGGTCTGCCGGTAGAACACCGGGGTCGGCCAGAACCTGCCCGGGCGGCGCCGGGTCGTGACCAGGGTGCTGACCGCGTCGGAGGCGCTCATGAGCACCAGTGCCAGCCCGGCGACCACGGCCAGGAGCTCGACGACGCCCTCGGCATTCAATTCGACCGCCAGATTCGGTGGTCAGAACAATTTCGTCAACGTCCCACACGTCGGCCGGGAGCTGCGGTAGCGTTCCGCGCCGTCCGACGAGCCTTCCGTCTCCTTCCCCACGGGGGCCGCCTTGCTGACGCCTGCCTTCCGCCGCCCCGAGCGGCGGCGCCCCACCGTCATCGCCGTCGTGCTCGTCGCCGCCCTGCTCGCGCCCGGGCTGGTCGTCCCGGCCCAGGCCGGCCAGCAGGACCGGGCCGAGCTCTCCCAGGTCCAACGCAAGCTGGACCGGATCCGCCGGGTCCTGAAGAACGCCACGGCGGACGCCGCCGAGATCGCGGCCGCCCTGGAGCAGGCCGACCGCGACGTCGCCGCGGCCCAGGCCGCCCTGGCCGAGGCCGAGCGCCGCTACCGGGCCGCCCAGGCCGCCCGCGAGCAGGCGGTGCTCGAGGCCACCCGGGCCAAGCTGGAGGTGGACGCCCAGCAGGCCGTGATCGACCGGCGGGCGTACGCCACCTACGTCAACAGCGGCGCCTCGACCATGCTCACCCTGGTCGTGGACGCCGACAGCGTCGCCGACCTGCTCGACCGCTCCAAGCTGCTCGACAACGTCGCCAAGGCGGCCAACGGCGAGCTCCAGGCGCTGGTCGACGCCAAGGCGGTCGCCGACGCGGCCCGCCGGCGGGCCGTCGCCGCCGAGCGGCAGGCCGCCGAGGAGAAGGCGCAGATGCGCGACCGGGCCGCCGAGCTGGCCGCGATCCGGGCCGCCCGGGCCGCCGCCCAGGAGGCGATGGAGCGCAGGATCGGCTCGCTCGAGTCCCGCCAGGGATGGCTGGCGGCCCGCTCGGCTCGGCTCATCCACCGCATCAAGGCCGAGGAGGCGGCCCGCCGGCGCGCCGCCGAGGCGGCCCGCCGGGCCCGGCTGGCCCGGCTGGCCCGGCTGGCCCGCCAGCGGGCCGCGGCCTCACACCCGACGGTCTTCTCCAGCGACGACGACGGCGGGTACGGCGGCGGGCCCGACACGGCCAGCTACAACTACCTCACCGCCAACACCAAGCGCCTGTACGGGCTGGTGGAGCGCATCTTCGACGTCCACTCGATCGGCGGCTGGCGGGCCTACGGGTCGGTCCCGGGCAGCGACCACCCGAAGGGCCGGGCCATCGACGTGATGACCTGGTCCAACCGCTCCCTCGGGTGGCGGATCGCCAACTGGGCCGTCGCCAACGCCGGAGCCCTCGGCGTCAAGTACGTGATCTTCAACGGCCGCATCTGGACCAGGAGCCGCGGCTGGCACGCCTACCGCCACCCCTCCGACCCCTGCAACTGCAACCCGACCCTGCGCCACGACGACCACGTGCACATCTCGACGCTCTACTGACCGCTTCCCGCCTCGGGTCGTGGTCGCGCTGGCGGCTTGGTGGTCAGGTTGCCGGGGGGATGTTGCGGTTGACGCGGAAGAGGTTGTCGGGGTCGTAGGTGGCCTTGACCCGTTGGAGGCGCCGGTAGTTGGTGCCGTAGGCGGCGGCGGTCCGGGTGCTGTCATCCTCGGCCAGCTGGAAGTTGACGTAGTTCCCGCCGGTCGAGTAGGGCCGGATCCGCTCCCACCCGGCCCGGGCCCAGGCCACATGCGGGTCGGCGGGGGCGCCGGGTGGCCAGGTGGCGTTGAACCCGCCGATGTAGTGGGCGTCGCGGTTGCCGACCGCCCCGTCGTCGTCCTTGTGGTCGTTGAGGGCGCCGGCGAGGTGGAAGATGACCGACTGGGACAGCGGCGAGGTCATCCGCAGCGCACTGCTCCGGAAGGCGTCCAGGAACCCGCTCGACAGGCTGGGGAGGAACTCGGCCTTCCAGTAGCGGTGGAGCCACTTGGGCTCCATGGCATTCAGCATCGACTGCATGGCCACATAGGGCTTGGGGGTGACCAGGTCGACGATCGGGTTCCCGAGCGCGCGAACTGGGGCCAGGTCGGCGTCGGCGTTGGTGCCGCTGTGGCACACCTGGATCCCGGCGATGGGCTTGCCGTGCCAGACCTGGGGCAGGAACGGGGCCGGCGGGGCGAGCCGCACGATGGCGGCGGCGGTCAGCTCCCGCGGCGCCTGTTCGGTGAGGTCGCGGTAGGCGGCCAGCACCTCGGCGGCCCGCTCCGCGCTCCAGATGATGAGCCCGCCGGTGATGGTCGGGCCGACCTGGTGCAGGCGGAAGCTGAACCGGGTGACGACCCCGAAGTTGCCGCCGCCGCCGCGCAGGGCCCAGAACAGCTCGGGATGCTGGTCGCGGTTGGCAGTCCGGATCGCACCGTCGGCGGTGACGATCTCGACCTCGGCGAGGTTGTCGACCGTAAAGCCGAAGCGGCGGGCCAGATAGCCCCAGCCGCCGCCCAGGGTCAGGCCGGCCACGCCGGTCTCGGACACGAACCCGAGCACGGTGGCCAGCCCGTGGGCCTGGGTGGCCTGGTCGACCTCCCCGAGCAGGCAGCCGGGCCCGACGTGGGCGAGCTTGCCCTGGGGGTCGACGGCGACCTGGCGCATGCCGGACAGGTCCAGGGTCAGGCCGCCCGGCGCCATGGAGGTTCCGGCGATGTTGTGGCCGCCGCCCTTGACGCTGAGCAGCAGCCCATGCTCGCGGGCGAACCCGACGGCGGCGGCGACGTCGTGGGCCGAGGCCGGCCGGAGGACCAGGGCAGGGAGCCTGGCCGCCATGCCGTTCCAGATCGCAACGGCCTCGTTCCACCCCTGGTCGCTGGGGCGCAGCAGCCGACCCTTGACCCGCGAGTCCAGGTCATCGAGCTGCCTGGTGGCGAGGCTGACGGGTCCGCCGTCGAGTCCGGCGATGTCGATGGTGTCGGTGGTGGTCATGTCCTGACCTCCTCGAGGCCGGTCCGTTGTCCCGGACCCGGCTCGCCGGTATACTCCAAACGCCAGTAACCGTATGCTTGCGTTTGGAGTATGTCAAGCGCCATGACCGACGCCCGGCAAGGCCTGACGACGACCTCGTACGCCGTCCTGGCCCAGCTGGCCGTGCACCCGTGGTCCACCTATGAGCTGGCCCGGCAGCGGGTCCGCTACTTCCGCTACGTCTGGCCGCGGGCCGAAAGCGCCATCTACCGCGAGGTCAAACGGCTCGCCGCCATGGGGCTGGTCGCGGCCAGGCGCGAGTACGTCGGGAAGCGGCCGCGAACCGTGTACTCGATCACCGAGGCAGGACGACAGACCCTGCGCGAGTGGCTCGCTACCCCGGTGTCGCCGTTCGCGATGGACTTCGAGGCGATGCTCCGGCTGTTCATCGCACCCTTGGGCACCAAGGAGCAGCTGGTGGCCACCTTGGAGCAGGTCCGCGACGACGCCCAGGAGATGCTGCGCTTCGGCGGCGCCGTGAAACAGGAGTTCCTGGACGGCCGGGCCGCGCTGCAAGACCAGGTCTACATCCGCGCCCACGCCGTCGACTTCTTTATCAGCCTCCTCAACACGGTCGACGGCTGGGCCGAGCGGACCCTAGACGAGATCCAGGGATGGAAGGATCTCTCGCCCGACGGGAAGAACGACCGAGGCCTCCAGATCATGGCTCAGCTTCCGGCGCCGACCCCCGGCGAGCACACCGACCGCACACCACTGCCGCCCCGAACCCAGCGGCGACGGCGGCGGCCCTCTGGATCAAGCACCCCTTGAGTCTGAGGCCAACCACGTCCCGCCTCGCGGTCCCTCCGCACCTGAATCCACCGCCAGCAGCTCAGCCACGACAACGCCCGCTCGATCCTCCAGCGGTGGCCCCCAAGCCGCACCGACGATTTCACCCCGCGCCGGGCGATCCGCGGTCTGATCCCACGACGCCGCAGATAGGCGCGGTTCGCGCCGCTCGCACCCACGCCTTGGCGCGTCTGCCCGCGTTCGCCATGGTCCACCACGGTGACAGGAACCGCACGGGCCCGGGCAGCCGCCCGGGCCCGTGGTCTCCTGTGGGACGCTACGCCGGTGACGACCACCCGAGCCCGGTCACGTCCCCGTTCGGGCGGGCGCGTGCCCTCGGCCCTGGCTGAGCTGGCCCTTCCCGCCCTCACCGTCGTGTCCGGCCTCCAGCTGCTCCGGCTGTTGGTGTCGACGGTGGTGAGCGTGTACCGCGACCGGCTGGGAGCGCCCCTGGCCAGCCTGGCCCTGTTCGCCCTGATGGTGGTCGGGCTGGGGTTCCTGGCCCCGCCGGCCGCCCGGCTGCTCGGCCGGCGGGGCCTCCTGGTGGGCAGCGCGGCCGGGGTCGCCGCCGTCCGGCTGGTCCTGCAGCTGGTCCCGGACGCGGTCGCCCGCTGGCTGCTGGCCGCGGTGGGGGTGGCGCTGTTCCTGTGGTTCGTCCCGGCCTGGCTGGCCAGGGACGGCCGGGGGTTCGGGGTGGCCCTGCTGGTCGGGCTGGCCCTGGACACGGCCCTGGCCGGCCTGGGCGGCAGCTGGGACTACGCCTGGTCGATCGGCGGCCCGACGGTCGCCCTGGCCGTCCTGCTCGCCGGGGCCGCCCTGTGGGCCCTGGCCGCCCTGCCGACCGGCGAATCTGCCGGTCGGAATGGAAGAGCTGCCGCCGAAGGCGGCTCCAAGCCGTTGCCGGAACGGCCGGGCCGCAGGCTCTGGGCCGTGCTGCCGCTGGCCGGGATCGGCCCGGCCCTGTTCCTGCACGCCCTGGTCTGGCAGAACCTGGGCTGGCAGGCGGTGTTTGGCGGGCGCTCCCAGGCCCAGGCGTTCCTGCTGGTCATGGCGGCCAACCTGGCCGCCCTGGCCGCCGGGACGGCCACCGGCCTGGCCGCCGAGGTCCGCTGGCCGGCGGTCGGGACCGCGCTCGCCGGGCTGGCCGTGGCCGTGGCCCTCGGCCAGGAGCGCACGGTCGCGGCCTGCGTCCTCGGGCAGGCCGCCGCCGCCGTGCTGCTGGTGGCCATCGTCCGCCGGGCCACCGAGCCGGGGGAGGGGCGCGGCCGGCCGGGCGCGGCGGGCCTGGGCGCCGTCGCGGCCGCCTGGACGTCCGGCATGGGGCTGCTGGTGCTGCTGGTGCTCGTCTACTACGCCGCCTACGACGTGGTCCTTCCGGGCGGCAACGGGTACCTGCCGGCCCTGGCCGCGACCCTGCTGGGGCTGGCCGCGGTCCTGGCCATGCGGGACAAACGGGAACAGCGTGGAGTCGGCCTTCGGCCGACGACCGAGCGGCTCCGAGCGGCAGAACCGCCGGTCGGGGTCGGGATCGGGGTGGCGCTGCTGCTGGCCCCGGCCCTGTTCTGGGTCACGGCGCCGGGCCCGGTGGTGGCCGGGCCGGCGCCCTCGGTCCGGGTGATGTCCTACAACCTCCACTTCGGCTTCGACGTGGAGGGCTGGAGCGACCTGGAGGCGACGGCCCGGGCCATCGAGGCCAGCGGGGCCGAGGTGGTGGGGCTCCAGGAGGTCTCCCGCGGCTGGTACGTCAACGGCTCCACCGACATGCTGGCCTGGCTCCAGCGGCGCCTGCGCATGCCCTATGCCCGGTTCGCGGGCGCCTCCGACCCGATCTGGGGCAACGCCGTGCTCAGCCGCTACCCGATCGTGGCCTCCCAGGTGGTCCGGTTGCCCCGCGAGGGCGTCCCCCTGCGCCGCAACGCCCTCGGGGTCGAGCTCGACCTGGGGGCGGGGCGGCGGCTGCGGGTGGTCGTCACCCACCTCCACCACCTGGAGGGGCCCGACGGCGCCCGGGTCCGCCTGGCCCAGGTGCCGTGGCTGCTCGGCGCCGTCGCCGGCCGGCCGGCCACCGTGCTCATGGGCGACCTCAACGCCGAGCCGGGCTCGGCCGAGGTCGCCCTGGTGCGGCGGGCCGGCCTGACCGACGCGTTCACGGCCGGCGGCGGGCCGGCCGACGAGCTGACCTGGCCGTCGGGCCGGCCGGACCGCCGCATCGACTACATCTGGCTCTCGGGCGACCTGGCCGCCACCGGGTTCGTCGCCACCACCAGCACGGCCAGCGACCACCGCGGCATCGCGGTCACGGTCCGCCCGGCCTAGGCCTCCTCGGGCTCGGGCTCGTCGGCGTCGGCCTCGTCGCCCTCGGCGAGGATGGCGTAGAGGCGACGCCGGGAGTCGTTCAGGATCTCCAGCGCCTTGGCCTGCTGGGCCTCGGTGCCGGCGTGGGCGACGCTCCATGACGCCTGGACGATCTGGCCGATGGCGTCGCGCAGGCTCCAGGCCGCCGGGGCCACGCCCGCGGTGACCTGCTCCCAGGGCGTCTGGCCCTGGCGCTCGGCCTCGGCCCGGCCGGCGTCGGTGAGGGTGAAGCGGCGCCGGCCCTCGGCCTCCTCGCCGACGATCAGGCCCTCGTCCTCGAGCAGCTGGAGGGTCGGGTAGACCGACCCGGGGCTGGGCCGCCAGACGCCACCGGTGCGCGCCTCCAGCTCCTGGATCATCTCGTAGCCGTGCATCGGCCGCTCGGCCAGCAGGGCCAGGATCGCCGCCCGGACGTCCCCGCGACCGCGCCGTCCCCGGCCACGGCCGCCGAACCCCCAGGGCCCCGGCGGCATGGGTGGCCTCGGGGGGCCGAACGGCCCGAAGGCGCCGTGATGCCCCGGCCAGTCCTCGTGGGGCCCGTGCATGAACATGCGTCGTCGCATTGCTGCATCACCTCCTCTGGTCGATCGCAGCGATCTAACGATATATCTTTGACAGTCGATGATGCAACAGCGATAGCTTGTTCAGGCCAGACGGCGGATGGCGTCGATGCGGGCCTGGCTGGAGGGATGGGAACGGAGCAGGGCGGCCATCCCGCGGGGGCGGCGGGGGGCGGTCTGCTCGGCCTGGAGGAACAGGGCCAGCACCTGGACCAGGGCGGGGCCGTAGCCGAGCTCGGCCGCGTGCCGGTCGGCCGCGTACTCGCCGGCCCGTGACAGGGCCGCGGCCAGCACCTTGGCCACGCGGACGAGCAGGGC
>Ga0209814_10000016_pt1 | contig 46921 bp, 47 predicted proteins | sample SoiMetdeltSBSDD1_FD_187597 | JGI IMG/M metagenome (GOLD analysis project Ga0209814, IMG submission 187597) | Bulk soil microbial communities from a Populus tree surrounding site in Tennessee, USA - Soil MetaG P. deltoides SBSDD1 (SPAdes) (version 2) | ecosystem: Environmental > Terrestrial >... | reverse complement strand
TCATCAAACCGCTTGCGCCTTGTGCAGCTCCGCAATTTCATTGTCGGCAAAACCGAATTCCTTGAGCACTTCGTCGGTGTGTTGGCCCTGCTCCGGTGGCGTCGCCACGATCTTGCTCGGGGTGCGGGACAAACTCACCGGCTGCCCGACAAAAATCTGTTCGCTGCCGTCCGGCCGCCTCGCGCTCTGGGCAATGCCGATGTGTTTGACCTGTTCGTCAACAAACATCTGCTCGATCGAGTAGATCGGACCGCATGGCACGCCGATCGTGTTGAATATCTCGATCCATTCGACACTGCTCTTGTTGACCGTGCGCTTGTCGATTTCCGCATTCAGCGCATCACGGTTCTTGGAACGCAACGCGCCGGTGGCATAGTCGGGGTGCTTGATCAGCTCGGGGGCTTCGATTGCATTGCAGAGCCGCTCCCACATCACTTGCCCGGTCGAGGCGATGTTGATGTGTCCGTCGCTGGTCTTGAATACGCCGGTCGGAATGCTCGTCGGATGATTGTTGCCGGCTTGCTTCGGCACTTCGCGCGCTTGCAGCCAGCGCGCGGCTTGAAAATCGAGCATGAAAATCTGCGCCTGCAAGAGCGACGTGTTTACCCACTGGCCTTCGCCGGACGTTTCCCGCTCCAGCAGCGCAACCATGATACCCAAGGCGCAGAACAGGCCGGCGGAAAGATCGGCGATCGGAATCCCGACGCGAACGGGGCCCTGCCCCGGCAAACCGGTGATCGACATCAAGCCACCCATGCCTTGCGCGATCTGGTCGAAGCCAGGCCGGTCGCGGTAGGGGCCGTCCTGGCCGAAGCCGGAAATGCTGGCGAGGATAATGCGCTTGTTGATCTTACGCAGCGACTCGTAGTCGATGCCGAGTCTATCCTTTACATCGGGACGAAAGTTCTCCACCACCACATCGGCCTTCTCGACCATGCGCTTGAATGCCGCGAGACCTTTTGGCGATTTCAGATCGAGGGTGATGCTGCGCTTGTTGCGGTGCAGGTTCTGAAAGTCAGGTCCGTTGCGCGGACCGCCGGGCCCCTCGCCCTTTTCCAGATGCGGCGGCGTTTCGATTTTGATGACATTTGCGCCCCAATCCGCGAGCTGACGCACACAGGTTGGCCCCGAGCGGACGCGGGTGAGGTCGAGAACGGTAACGCGAGAAAGAGCCTGGGAGGCTCGGGGAAACGGCATTCAACGGCTCCACAACGGCGATTGCGGTTGGATACCCGAATTTTGGGACATTCCCCGATCTCTCGAGGCTTGTCTATTCCGTCGTTCCGGAGCGCGAGCGAAGAAGCGGATCCGAATTAGAACACAAGCATCGGGTTTCTGGTCCCTGCGGGCCGTCGAAAATGACATCAAAAACCGTTTAAGGGCCGCCGGTATGCATTTTGTTCATCATTATTCATCATTTGGCGGAACTAGAAGGCAGCCACGCCTTGAAAAGGACATGGCGAACTGTCATATGACCGGTGCGGATGAAAGACCCGGTCTCGGGTTTGCGGGCTGCGTGCACGAAGCTCATTAAAACGAATTTCGCCCCGCCCATCCGATTTCTGAACCTGTCGACAACCCTGGCAACGCGGGATGTCTTTAAACCCGCGATTCCGCCGCTCGCATCAGCGACGCGGCCGTCTCGCCGTATAAGAAAGAGACTCTTTGACTTCATTTAACGAGTTCGGCCTCGCAGAGCCGATCAACCGCGCCCTCGCGGAAGAAAAATACGTAACTCCCACCCCGATTCAGACCCAGACCATCCCGATTGCCGCACAAGGCCGCGATGTCATTGGCATTGCGCAAACCGGCACCGGCAAGACCGCCGCCTTTGCATTGCCGATCCTGAATCACCTCTACAACAAGCGTCAGCGTCCTGCGCAGAAATCCTGCCGCGCGCTGGTGCTTTCGCCGACGCGTGAATTGTCCAGCCAGATCGCCGACAGCTTCCGCGCCTATGGCCGACACATAAGACCACTCGAAATTGCACTTGCAATCGGCGGCGTACCGATCAACCGGCAAGTGCGTGCACTCGCCCGCGGCGCCGAGGTGCTCGTGGCAACGCCCGGCCGCCTGCTCGATCTGGTCCATCAACGCGCGCTCCGCCTTGACCAGATCGAAGTGCTGGTCCTCGACGAAGCCGACCGCATGCTCGACATGGGTTTCATCCACGACATCAAGAAGATTGTCGCTATGTTGCCGAAAGCACGGCAGACATTGTTCTTCTCGGCCACCATGCCGCAGGAAATCACCCGGCTTGCCGATGCGATGCTGCGCGATCCCGCCCGCGTGGCGGTCACGCCGCAAGCCTCAACCGTCGACCGTGTCGAGCAGCGCGTCATCCTCACCGAAAAGGCATCGAAGCCGGCGCTGCTGGTCGAGGTACTCAAGACCGAAAAGACCGATCGCGTGCTGGTCTTTACCCGCACCAAACACGGCGCCGACAAGGTTGTACGCGGCCTGCAAAAAGCCGGCCACTCCGCCGAGGCGATCCACGGCAACAAGTCGCAGAATCAGCGCGAGCGGGTGCTCGCAGCGTTCCGCAACGGTAAATTGCGCACGCTCATTGCCACCGACATTGCCGCCCGCGGCATCGACGTCGATGGCGTCAGCCACGTGGTCAACTACGATCTGCCGAACATCCCCGAGAGCTATGTCCATCGCATCGGTCGCACTGCGCGTGCTGGTGCAGAGGGCGTCGCCATTTCCTTCTGCGACCACGAGGAAAGGGCCTATCTGCGCGACATCGAGCGACTGATCCGCATGACGATACCGGCGACCGACCGTCGCACCGGCAAGCCGTCGAAGCCGGCCCCGCACCACTCAGCCAACCGCAAGAATGGCCGGCAGCATCATCGCGGCTATCACCAACCTCGCCAGCAGAATGGCAGCCATAGCCATCACGAGCCCCGCCAGCAGCACGGCAGCCATGGCCATCATAATGCCCGGCCGCAACCCCACCATGCGGGGCAAGGGAAGGGCGAGCCAAACGGGCTGGGAAATGTTACATTCCTGCACCGCTCGGGCGAGCCGCGCCGTAACCACCGCGGGCGCGCATGATCCCGAAGTGGCCGGATTTCGGATAAGATAAGGCGCTAATTGGAGACGGCTGGATGGCGAAAGAGGAATTGCTGGAGTTCGATGGTACGGTGACCGAGGTCCTGCCGGACGGCAACTTCCGGGTAAAACTCGATAACGAGCACGAGGTCCTGGCCTACACCGCGGGGAAGATGCGCAAGTTCCGTATCCGCACCGGCGTCGGCGATCGTGTCATCGTCGAGATGTCGCCCTACGATTTGCAGCGCGGACGGATCAGTTTCCGTCACAAAGGCGACGCGCCCTCACCGGCTCCGCAGCAGCGGCGCCCGAATTTCCGCGGCAGGCGCTAGCTGATATCCGCGGGGGCGGCAGATCCGGGGCGTAATTTTCACTGGAGCCGCCGTGCGAACAAAAGCTTCTCTCTTCTCCCACATCCTGCCGGCGATCATGCTTGTCAGCGCGCTTGGCGTTGCCAGCGCGCAAGACGCAGCCAGAGATCAGGGATCGCAGGCCGGTATTGCCGAGCGCCGCGCCGCCGAAAAAGGCGTGCTGCGGCTGCTGCCGGCGGACTCCGTCACCGAACACTCCATCAATACGGCGCGCGGCCCGCTTGCTTACACGGCGACCGCGGGCACTCTCGCATTCTATGATCAATCGGGCGAGCAGAGCGCGTCGGTTTTTTATACCGCTTATGTCGCCAAAAACGGCCAGTCCACCCGACCCCTGACATTTGTATTCAACGGCGGCCCTGGCGCGGCGTCGGCATTCCTGCATCTCGGCCTTGTTGGGCCGCGAGTGCTTGACTTCGGGCCGGATGGCCACGACGCCACGCGGGCTGTGCTGCGGGACAATCCGGACACCTGGCTCTCATTCACGGATCTCGTTTTGATCGATCCGGTCGGAACGGGCTGGAGCCGCACGGTCAAGCCGGACGATGGCAAAAATTTCTGGAGCATTCGCAGCGATGCCAGTTCAATGGCAAAGGCCATCGCACTTTACGTCGCCAAGAACAACCGCGCCGCCTCGCCGAAATTTCTCTTGGGCGAGAGTTATGGCGGCTTCCGCGCCGTCAAGACGGCGCGCGCATTGCAAAGCGATCAGGGCATTCTGATTTCCGGCATTCTCATGGTGTCGCCGTTCCTGGAAGGTTGGCTCACCTTTGGCGACGACCAGTCTGCATTGAGAGCCGCACTGCAGTTGCCCTCCTTGGCGGCCGCCGAACTCGAGCGCAAGCAGGCCTTTACTCCCGAGGCGCTCGCGGCGGCGGAACATTTTGCAATGTCCGATTATCTGGTGACGTTGGCTGGCACGCCGCCCAGGGGTGAAGCCGGCAAGGCTTTTTATGAGCGCGTCGCCAAGGTTACCGGCTTGCCCGTTGAAACGGTAACGCAAGCGCGCGGTTTCGCGGCCAATGCCTACGTTAAAAATTTGCGCTCCGGCGAAAACAAAATCGTCAGCCGATACGATGCGACGTTTGCTGCTGATGACCCCTATCCCGAGCAGCGCGCGTCGCGTTCACCCGACCCCATTCTCGACGTCGTCACGCGGGCGTATGGCGGCGCCATGGCGTCTTATGCGCGCAATGAACTCGGTTTCAAGACAGAAATGACCTATGCCCTGCTCGCGAGCGACGTGCACTGGGACTGGCAGGGCGGTCGGCTGCAGGCGAGCGCTGAAGACGATTTGCGAACTTTGCTGGCTTACGATTCTTCTTTTCGTTTGCTCGTTGCGCACGGCTATGCGGACATGATTACGCCATACGCCATGACGCGTTACATCCTGGACCACATGCCTTCCTTCGATCCGCCGGGGCGCGCCCAGCTCAAGCTCTACCGCGGTGGGCACATGCTTTATCTTGATCCACTGTCCCGAAAGGCTTTCAGCGACGATGCGGCGGCGTTCTACCGCACGGCGGAATAGGCGCCTTTAAAGGTTGAGCCAGTGGGATTCCGCGCCGGGGCTATGGTAAGGTCCGGTTACACCGGCCGGCGTCATGACGGCGCCGGACCATCGGATGTGCATGGTTCTTACGGGGGTTTTGATGCGTTTGAAGGCGATAATTACAACGGCAGCTGCCATCGGCATGCTCTCCGGGACCGCAGTCGCCCAGGAAGGCACGCTCAAGAAGATCAAGGATACCGGCGCGATAACGGTCGGCCACCGCGAGTCCTCGGTTCCCTTTTCCTATTACGACGACAAGCAGCAGGTGGTCGGCTATGCCATGGATCTCTGCAACAGGATCGTCGATGCGGTAAAGGCAAACCTCAAGCTCACCAATCTCGAGGTCAAGCTGCAGCCGGTGACGTCCGCAACCCGAATTCCTCTGCTGGCAAATGGCACCACCGATCTCGAGTGCGGCTCAACCACCAACAATCTCGAGCGCCAGAAACAGATTTCCTTCACCATCACCCACTTCGTGACGGCCAATCGTTTCGTGTCGAAGAAGTCTGCCAATCTCAAAAAGCTTCAGGACCTGAAGGGAAAGACCGTGGTCTCGACCTCGGGTACCACCAACATCAAGCAGATCACCGAGCTCAACACGGAGAAAAATCTCGGCCTCAACATTCTTCCGGCCAAAGACCACGCCGAGGCCTTCCTGATGGTTGAGACCGGCCGCGCCGCCGCCTTCGTGATGGACGATATCCTGCTCTACAGCCTTGTCGCGGGCTCAAAGTCGCCAAAAGACTACGAAATTTCCACTGATGCCCTGTCAGTCGAGCCTTACGGCATCATGCTGCGCAAGGACGATCCGGCCTTCAAGAAAGTGGTCGATGACGCCATGATCGCCACCTACAAGAGCGGCGATATCAACAAGATCTACGACAAGTGGTTCCTTAAGGCGATCCCGCCCAAAGGGGTCGATCTCAATGTGCCGATGAGCGACGCATTCAAGAAGGTAATCGCCAAGCCGACCGATAGCGGCGATCCCAAAGACTACCAATAACCTCCAAATAGACGCTAGACTGTGCGGCGCGGCCTCAAGGCCGCGCCGCTATTGCGTGGGGCCAGGGCGCGGATGAACTACAACTGGAATTGGGGAATCTTTTTTCAGCTTTCCCCGGATGGCACATACACCTACTTGCAGCTTTTGCTGTTCGGCGCCGGCTGGACGTTGGCAACGGCGCTTCTCGCCTGGGCGATCGCGCTTTCGGTCGGCGCTGTCATCGGGGTGATCCGCACGTCGCCGGTCCCGTGGCTGGTCCGGCTCGGCAATGCTTACGTCGAGTTGTTCCGTAACATCCCCCTGCTGGTGCAGATGTTCCTGTGGTACTTCGTGTTGCCGGAACTCCTACCGGAAGCGATTGGCGACTGGCTCAAGCAGTCGGCCAACGCGTCGTTCTACAATGCGGTGATCTGTCTTGGCCTCTACACGTCGGCGCGCGTCGCCGAACAGGTCAAAGCCGGAATACTAAGCCTGCGCAGCGGGCAGCGCATGGCTGGCCTCGCGATGGGCCTGACACTGCCGCAGACCTATCGCTACGTGCTGTTGCCGATGGCATTTCGCATCATCCTGCCGCCGCTGAGCTCCGAATTTCTCAACATCATCAAGAATTCCTCGGTGGCGCTGACCATCGGGCTCATCGAGCTCACCGCGGCCGCACGGTCGATGGCCGAATTTTCCTTTCAGGTCTTCGAAGCCTTCACTGGCGCCACCGCGATCTACATCATTATCAACATCATTGTCGTGTACGGCATGCGCTGGCTCGAGCGGCGCGTTGCAGTGCCCGGCTTCATCAGCATGGGCCAGCCGGCAGCGGCACACTGAGGGCGGAACGATGTTCTCCAATATCGACTGGAACGTTATCATCCGCTCGCTACCGTACCTGTTTTTTGACGGCATGCGCTTCACCATCATGTTGACCTTGATGGCGACCGCAGGGGGCATCGTCATCGGCACGTTGCTGGCGATGGCGCGGCTCTCGAACATTCCGGGCATCTCCCACGTCGCGGGCGCTTACGTGAACCTGATCCGCTCGATGCCGCTCGTTCTGGTGATCTTCTGGTTCTACTTTCTCGTGCCCTATATCGGGCAATGGATCACCGGCGCGTCGCGGCCGATCCAGGTCGGCGCATTCCTCTCGGCGCTCGTGACCTTCACATTGTTCGAAGCCGCGTACTTCTGCGAGATCATGCGCGCCGGTATCCAGTCGATTCCGCGTGGCCAGGTCCAGGCGGCACAGGCGCTCGGCATGTCTTACTGGACCTCAATGGGGGAAATCATCCTGCCGCAGGCCTTTCGCAACATGCTGCCGGTATTGCTGACGCAGACCATCATCCTCTTTCAGGACACATCGCTGGTCTACGTGATCTCGGTCACCGATTTCCTCGGCGCGGCTTCCAAGATTGCCCAGCGCGATGGGCGTCTGGTCGAGATGTATCTGTTCGCCGCAATTGTCTATTTTGTCATCTCGCTCGCCGCGTCCTGGGTTGTGCGCCGACTGCAACAGCGCATTGCCATCATCCGCTAAGCCGGAAAAGTGTCCATGATCACGATCAGCAAGGTCAGCAAGTGGTACGGCAAGATCCAGGTGCTGAAGAATTGTTCGGCCGACGTCGCCAAAGGCGAGGTCGTGGTGGTGTGCGGCCCATCCGGATCCGGAAAATCGACCTTGATCAAATGCGTCAACGCGCTCGAACCGTTCCAGGAAGGCACCATCACGGTCGAGGGGATTTCGGTCGGCGACCCGAAGACCAATCTGCCGAAGCTGCGGGCCCGCATCGGCATGGTTTTCCAGCACTTCGAGCTGTTCCCTCATCTTTCCGTCAGACGCAATCTTACGCTGGCGCAGGTCAAGGTGCTCGGCCGCGACCCGAAAATTGCCGCCGAGAAAGCCATGAAGCTTCTCGATCGCGTGGGCTTGAGCGCGCACGCCGATAAGTATCCCGGTCAGCTCTCAGGCGGCCAGCAGCAACGCGTCGCTATCGCGCGGGCGCTGGCGATGGACCCGATCGCTATGCTGTTCGACGAGCCGACCTCGGCGCTCGACCCGGAAATGATCAACGAAGTGCTCGACGTCATGGTGAACCTTGCCAAGGAAGGCATGACCATGATCGTGGTGACGCACGAAATGGGGTTTGCGCGCAAGGTCGCAAACCGCGTCGTGTTCATGGACAAGGGCGAGATCGTCGAGGATGCGCCAACGGCGGAATTTTTCGGCAAGCCGCGCAGCGAGCGCGCGCAACTGTTCTTGTCGAAAATTCTGCAACATTGATTCCACGCACCATCGTGGCGGAGAAACCTTCCGGAGACCGTTGCGCCGAAGGTAACCGCTTCCCCCGCTAAAGGCCGCGTAGACTTATCCGGTCGTCATTCTCCGTGCCCAGGCGGAACAATTCTGATTTGCCCCAACGGCGTTCGCGGCGCTATCGTTATCTGACCCTTGGGTTAGGCTGGAGGTAGCCGGCTCGACATCGGCAGCACCAGAAAACAGACAAGTAAATCCGGAGGGACCCCATGAAGATTGGTGAGTTTCTCAAACGCGCACGTCAACAGCTTGTGACATGCCTGCCCGACAGCAGCTTGGCGGCGCTCGCAAGACTTATGTACTCGCATAGCATTGGCGCGATGCCGGTCTGCGAGGAAGGCAATCGCATGATCGGCATTGTCTCTGAACGGGACCTTGTGCGGGTTTTCGCGAGAACCGACTGGAGCGAGTTGCAGTATCTGCGAGCGCGCGACATCATGACGACCCGGGTTATAAGTTGCGGACCCGGAGACACGATGCGGACCGCACAGGACCTGATGCGGACAAACCACTTCCGGCATCTGCCTGTTGTCCAGGATGGGCGGGTGCAAGGCATGCTTTCGTTACGCGATACGCTGGCGTTGCGCCTGCAGGAGTCGGAGGACGAAATGAAATTTCTGCGAGACGCCGTCGTCGCCGCACGTCAACACGAGAGGCGGTAGCGCGTCTTTCCTTCAGCCAGCAAACCTGGATGGCCGGGACGAGCCCGGCCATGACGAGTCGCAATGCCTCTCAGCGGTCATGCCCGGTTATGCCGGGCATCCAGTCTTTCCACCAGAATGTCAAAAAACACGACGTGGGTGGTTGGGTGAAAGTGGTGCACAAAAAAACAAATGATTTCTTGGCTGACGACGGTCTCCGCGCCTAGAATTGCCGGGCGAGCGACGGCTTCGCCAAAACGCAGGCGTGTTGCAAGCCGCCCCGTAGCATAGGGGGAACATATGGCTCACACAAAAATGATGGCGCCAGGAACAGCGCACGGCAAGCCGTTTTACCAAAGCCTCTATGTGCAGGTGCTGACAGCCATCGTGATCGGCATCGCGCTCGGCCATTTTTATCCGCAACTTGGCGCGCAGATGAAGCCGTTCGGGGACGCCTTCATCAAGCTCATCAAGATGATCATTGCTCCAATCATCTTCTGCACCGTCGTGCACGGCATCGCCAGCATGCAGGACATGAAAAAGGTTGGTCGCGTCGGTCTCAAGGCGCTCATCTACTTTGAAGTGCTGACGACGATCGCCCTGGTTGTCGGCCTCATCGTCGTAAACATCGTGCAACCGGGTGCCGGTATGAACGTCGATGTCAAATCGATCGACACCAGGGCAATCCAGGGGTTCGTGGTGAAGTCGAAGGAACAGGGCACAGTTCAGTTCCTGATGGACATCATCCCCAACACAGTGATCGGAGCATTCGCACAAGGTGAAATCCTACAGGTGCTGTTCTTCGCCGTTCTGTTCGCCTTCGCGCTGCAGGCACTCGGCGAGCGCGGCAAGGTGCTGCTCGGGGTGATCGACCAGGCCTCATACGCACTGTTTGGTGTCGTGGGCATTATCATGAAAGTAGCCCCAATCGGCGCGTTCGGCGCGATGGCGTTCACAATCGGAACATATGGACTCGGGACGCTGTTTTCACTCGCCAAGCTGATGGTCGCCGTCTACACGACCTGCATCATCTTTATCATTTTTGTACTTGGCTTTTTCGCCTGGCTTGCCGGCTTCAGCATCTTCAAGTTCATTCGCTATATCAAAGAAGAATTGCTGATCGTGCTTGGCACATCGTCCTCCGAGTCTGTGCTCCCCCGCATGATGGCAAAACTGGAAAATCTCGGTTGCGAAAAATCCGTGGTTGGTCTCGTGATTCCGACCGGGTATTCGTTCAATCTGGACGGAACATGCATTTATCTGACAATGGCTGCCATTTTTCTGGCGCAAGCGACCGGTACAGAACTTACTCTGTTTCAGCAGCTTGGCATCCTGGGCATTCTTCTACTGACATCGAAGGGCGCTGCCGGTGTAACCGGCTCCGGCTTCATCGTTCTTGCCGCGACACTTGCAACGGTCGGCACAATTCCGGTCGCATCCATTGCATTGATTTTGGGTGTCGACCGCTTTATGTCGGAAGCTCGTGCGCTTACCAATTTGATCGGTAACGGCGTTGCAACTGTCGTGATCTCGAAATGGGAAGGAGCGCTCGACGTCCGCAGAATGCATGCGCATCTGGACAAGGAGACCGATGCCGAAGCGGATACTCCGGAAGAGGTACTGGTCGAGGACGAGATCGCAGCTGCGGGGAAGCCAAAGCCCGTAAGGATGTGATCAGGGGTTCAATATGAAAAACGCAGCGTTCCGGATCGCAGCAGTCCTCACGGTGGTTCTCGGCTTGTCGAATGCCAGCCGCTCAGGCGAGCCGGATTGGCCTGAAACGCTTACGATCGGCACGGCATCGCCCGGCGGCACATACTACACCTACGGCGAAGGACTCGCGCGCCTGCTGTCCCGCAAGCTCGGTCTGCCCGTTTTTGCTCGACCGACCGAGGGAGCAGCGGAAAACATCAAGCTGCTGGAAAGTGGCGACATCCAGCTGGCGTTTGTCACGCTCGGGATCGCACAACAGGGATGGAACGGCACCGCGGATTGGACGGGCAGACAGCAGTTCCGCACCGCGCGGGCCTTGTTTCCAATGTACGACACGCCGTTCCAGTTCGTCGTAACATCGGAATCTCGGCTCCATTCGATCGCGGACTTATCGGGTAAACAGGTGGGGATTGGCCCGACGGGCGGCACCGGCGGAATCTATACGCCGCTGATGTTAAAGGCGCTCAATATTGCCGCACCATTCGTCACGGGGTCGTGGGCCGATCTGGCGGGTCAGCTCAGCGCGCGCAAGCTCGATGCGCTCGTTGTGGTCGCCGGCATTCCCGTGCCCGAGGTCGCCGAGCTCGAGAAGAAAGGCAATATTCGCTATCTGGCATTGAGCCAAAGTCAGAAGGTGACCGTGCGGGTGGCGCTCCCCGAGATGACATCGTCTTTCATCCCCGCCGGCAGCTATCCATCGCTACGGCGCGACTATCAGACTCTGGGCATCTATAACTTCGCAGTCGCGCGCCCCGATCTGCCTGACAGTCTCGCCTACGCGATTGTCGACGCGGTCTTCAACAATCACGACGAGATGATGCAGATCCATCCTGCTGCCGCGGAGACCGTTCCGGCGAATTTCACCCGCAACACTATCCTGCCGTTCCACGTCGGGGCCGCCCGCTGGTACAACAACAATGCTGTCGCCGGCAGCCTGCGCGGAGACTGAGGCGAAGCCTGTATCCAGGCCAGGTTCTCTCCCGAAACCGCTACTTCTTGACTCGCTTGTACGAGGGATAGAGCGGCTCCCACATCTTGGCACGAACCGCTGCGGCAATCGCTTCATCTGACATCGGGCGAGTAAGGCCTTCCTTTTGCGCCTGTTTGCCGACGACAACCGCAACGTGGAAAGTGATTTCGCGAATGTCCCGCAACGGGGGGAGCAAATTGGCGCGCGGATCGGCTTTGGCTGGACTATGTGCCGCGACAGCGTGAGCGGCGGCGAGGAACATTCCATCCGATATCCGGCGCGAGCCCGCTGCGATCGCGCCCAGTCCTATGCCGGGATACACATAGGCATTGTTCGTCTGATCGACACGGAACGCCTTGCCATCGCGCTCCAGCGGGGGAAATGGACTGCCGGTGCCGATGACGGCGCGTCCTTCCGACCACTCGTCAATCTGCATTGGCGTGGCTTCACTGCGTTCGGTGGGGTTCGAAAGGGGGAAAATAATCGGGCGGGCCGCGCGGCTTGCCATGTCGCGCACTATCTTTTCGGTGAAGGCATTCGGTTGTCCCGACGTGCCGATCAAGGCCGTCGGGTTCGCGTTGCTTATGACATCGTTGAGGCCGATGCGGCCCGGCGTTTCGAGCTTCCAGCTGGCGAGACTATCGCGCCGCTGGGCAAACGGCATTTGAAAGGACTGCATCCCGGACATGCCTTCGACCAGCAACCCGTCCCGGTCGACGAGATAGAACCGGCTGCGTGCTTCCGGCTCGCTCAAGCCGGCATCGATCATAGCTCGCGCGACAAGCGCACTGATGCCGCTCCCCGCAGAGCCTGCCCCGAACACGGCAACGCGTTGCTGAGTCAGCGGAATGCCGGTGACGTTTATGGCACTGAGCAAGGTCCCGACCGCGATAGCGGCTGTTCCCTGAATGTCGTCGTTGAAGGTGCATAATTGATCACGGTATTTTGCGAGCAGTCGATTGGCGTTGCCGATCGCAAAATCCTCCCAGTGCAGAAGCACATGCGGCCATCGCTCTCGCACCGCAGCGACAAAATTTTCGACAAAATCGTCGTATTCAGCGCCGCGCACCCGGCGGTGCTGCCAGCCGATATAGAGCGGGTCGGCAAGAAGTTTCTCGTTGTCGGTGCCGACATCCAGGATGATCGGCAGCGTGGTCGTAGGATGCAGGCCGGCGCAAGCGCTGTATAGCGACAGTTTTCCGATTGGAATGCCCATTCCGCCGGCACCCTGGTCGCCGAGTCCGAGTATCCGCTCGCCATCGCTGACAACGATAGCCTCGACGTAATCGTAACGGGGATGAGCGATGATCCGGCGGATATCCTGCTTATGCGGCACGCTCAAAAAGAGCCCGCGGGGCTTGCGGAAAATGTGGCTGAACAGCTGGCAGCCCAACCCGACCGTCGGCGTGTAGACGATCGGCATCATCTCTTCGATGTTCCGGGTCAACATTGCGTAGAACAGGACTTCGTTAGAGTCCTGCAATCCGCGCAGGAACGTGTACCTTTGCATGTCCGTATGAAGTCCTCGAAAGGCTTCAAGCCGGCGCTGCACCTGATAATCAAGTTGTGACACATGCGGCGGCAGCAGCCCGTGCAAGTCGAACTCCTCCCGTTCGCCTTCGGTAAAGGCCGTACCTTTGTTGAGTAACGGCTCGTTGAGCAGCTCGTAGCCGCTCAATGAAGTCTCGACCTGGCTCATGTTTTCACTGGTCATCGGATTGTGGCCGCAAATTTGAACAAGCGATTTGGCGTCTCCCAGAAAAGTTTGCGCCGATCCGGGGCATTTGGGAACAGCTCACCGGCCAGTTGCACGAGCGGTCCATAATCCTGCCGTTCCTGGGCTCGCAGGTAAGGCCAGTCCGACGCCCACACGCAGTGATCGAGGGTGAACGCATCGACCAGCGCTCGAACGTACGGCCAGCAATCCTCGAACGGATAAGGCAACCGGGCGAATTTCAGGTAGCCGGAGAGCTTCAGGCTTACTCGTTCGGTGCCGGCCAATCGAAGAATGGCTGCAAAGGACGGGTGGCCGAGACCTGTCGGGGGTGTTGGCCGCCCGACATGATCGATCAGGACCTTTACCGGAATTGATGCGATCCACGGCTCGTACATCAGGAACTGGTCATTTTCGACTTGCAGATCCAGAAACATATCGAGATCGGCGAGCCGCTTCATCAGGCCGGCGGTGTCCTTGTAGTACTCGTTGCCGTGAAATGTCGGATTGATCGCGACGCCTATAATGCCCTGCGCCTGCAATTTCTTCAGGGCAGCGACGCCGACATCCAAGTCGACGATGGCGATGCCCTTGAATCGCCCCTCGCCTTTCGCGATCGCATCGAGGAGGCAGGAATTGTCGCCTTCGTATCCAGAATTTGGTTGCACCAGGAGTGCATGCTTCACGCCGTAACAGCTCATGACCCGACGGAATTGCGCCGCCGTGCCGATTTCCTGTCCGGCGGGCTTGTAGGCAATGTCCTCACCATATGGAAAATGGGCCGGATCAATCACGTGTGCATGGCAGTCAATCTTCGGCTCGTCGAAAATATGCATCGGACCGATCAAGATGGATTTGGCAGTTCCACAAGCTCAATCAGGACATTTCCCGTTGATTCCGGGTCGATGAAAGCGATGCGCGAATTCGCATGCCCGATCCGCGGCCGCTCGTCGAGCAGCTTGACGCCTTTTCCTCTCAGCTCATCGAGGGCTTCTTCAATTCCTTCAACCTCGAGGCAGATGTGAAACAGACCCTCGCCGCGCTCGGCAATCCAACGCGGTTTCGGTGTCGTGGCGATCGGATTCCAGCAATTCGATATAGGTCGATCCAATCGGGTACATGGCAAGCCGAGTGGAGTATTGCGGAAGATACTCCTCGTATTCGAGTTTGAACCCGAGCTTTTCTTCGAATATTTTTCGGCTTTGTGCCATGCTTTTAACGGCAATCGCAACGTGTTCGATGCGTTTGACCTTCATGGAGATGCTCCGGTTACTTCAGTATGAGGTGTCAGATTGCGATGAGAGCGGATGGCATGAGCCGCTATTATGAACACGCAATCTGAAAGCACCAGAGGTCAGGCCTTCATCACTCAATCAAATGCAAAGTTAATGACATGCCGCCCACGCGCTTTCGGAACTGGACCGAGCTTGACGCCGAGACGCAGGCGCAGGTCTCCGCGAACGCAGAAAGCATCGCTCGTCGGCTCGAACCAAGGCTGAAAGCATTTGTTCAATTTGAACGTGCGCCGACAGCACAACGGTCTGCGGTTCTCGCCGGCATGCCGTATGCCGCAAAGGACCTGTTTGTCTCGGCAACGCGAATGCCGCATGGCGGCCTCGCTCAGCCGCTGCCGATGACGAACATCCCGAGAGCAACTGTGCTCGATCTTCTCGATCGCGCCGACGCAAGGCGCATCGGCTATACGGCGATGACAGAGCTCGCCTATGAGCCGTCCGGCTACAACTCTCGGGATGGCCATGTCGGCAATCCATGGAATCCGGAATTCATCACCGGCGGCTCTTCATCGGGTTCGGCGGCTGCCGTCGCAAGCGGTTCGGTCGTCGTCGCTCTCGGGTCCGACACCGGCGGCTCACTGCGTATCCCGGCGCATTGTTGCGGTATCACCGCGTGGAAACCGACGTACGGTGCCGTCTCAACTCTTGGAGCAATGCCGCTGGCGCCGAGCCTCGACACGATCGGACTTCTGGCGCGCAGCGCATCTGACCTGCGCGTCGCCGCGCGAATATTGGATCAATCGAGTGGCGAAAGCGAACCAATAGGCAAGATCGCCGTTGTCGCCGATGCGCTTGCGCTCGCCAATGGATCGGTCGCCGCGGCATGTCGCATTGCCGTCGAGGCGATCGCCGGCTGCGGGGTCAAAATCGGTCAGCGGGACGCGCTAACAGCCATTGAGGCGCTCGACCTCCATGTTTTCACGATTATGCAGGCAGAGGCAGCGCGAGCACACCGGGCGCTTATGGCAACCGGCACGCTTGATCCGGTTCTTGCAAAGCGACTGGCCAAGGGCGTCATCATCGACGACACAACTCTAAAGGCCAGCGTGTCGGCACGCAGGCAGCTTGCGCTGGATTTTGTTGCCGACGTCTTTCAGAATGACGGGGCGCTTGCCCTGCCCGTTTTTGCAATCCGCACCCCCACGACCACCGAGTGTGATCCGCGCTCGCCGCTTTTCAACGCCAGAACGCTATACGAGTTGAGCCATTTGACGCGCTTTGCCAACCTGCTCGGTCTTCCCGTGATCGCCTTTCCGGCGGGCTTCGATGAGCGGAGAATGCCGGTCGCCTTGCAGGTCGTCGGCAGACCTGGCTCCGATCATGCATTGATTGCGCTGGCTGCCGCGGTGCAGGATCGGACCGAGTGGCACTCGCGTGTTCCAACCGCAGTTTCCGATCTGGTGACGATCTCGAACGACGGATCGCCGTTATGAGCGCTTCACGCCCTTCGGCCGCATTGGCAAATCTGCGTGTCCTCGATCTTACTCGCGCGCGCGCCGGGCCAACGTGTTGCCGGATCCTGGGCGACTTCGGCGCAGACGTGATCAAGATCGAAGCGCCTCCCGGCGTCGACCCCAACGAAGGCATGAGCGGAGCCCGTGATGGTTCCGACATGCTGAATCTTCACCGCAACAAGCGTTCGCTGACGCTCAATCTGAAGGAAAAGGCCGGGCATGAGATATTCATGCGGTTGGTCACCGACGCCGACGTGGTCGTTGAGAATTTTCGGCCGGACGTCAAAGACCGCTTGGGAATCGCCTACGAAGCGCTCAATGCAGTCAATCCGCGCACCATCCTCGCCTCGATTTCCGGATTTGGCCAAAGCGGCCCCTATCGCACGCGCGCAGGATTCGACCAGATTGCCCAGGGCATGGGCGGACTCATGTGGGTGACGGGGATGTCCGGCGGAGGACCGGTGCGTGCCGGGATCGCTGTGGCGGACATGTCGGCAGGAATCTACGCCGCGACAGGCATTCTGATCGCATTTGCCGAGCGCGAGCGCTCAGGCTGCGGTCAATGGGTACAGACCTCATTGCTTGAGGCACAGATCGCTCTCATGGATTTCCAGGCGGCGCGCTATCTCATCGACGGCACCGTGCCGGGACAGGCGGGCAACGCTCATCCCTACTCGACGCCGATGGGCGTATTCGAAACCTCCGACGGATTTATCAATATCGGCGTCGGCGGCGACGGCCAGTGGCGCGCGCTTTGTATGGCGCTGGAGCGACCGGATCTCGGAAAGGCGCCCGAATACGCAAAGCTTGATCTTCGCTTTCGCAATCGGCCCAAGCTGACCGCGGTCCTGTCCGAGATCTTCAAGACAAAAAGTTCGTCACACTGGCTCGATAAACTCGAACAGCTAGGTGTTCCAGCTGGTCCGATCTACAAGCTGGACGAAGTTTTCGCCGACCCGCAGGTGGAGCATCTTGGCATTGCGGCACCGCTGCACCATCCGACGCGCGGCGATATCCGTGTTGTCGGCCAGCCGATCGGCCTGTCACGCACGCCGGCAAGTGTCGAAACGACACTACCGGAGCTGGGTGCAGACACCGACGAGATCCTGCGCCATGCCGGATACAGCAACGCAGAGATCGCGGACTTCCATGCCAGGAAAATTGTTTGACAGGTTCGCATGGCCGATGACGTGACGCTGGTAACGGGCGCAAGCGGCTTTCTTGGCCATGCGATCATGAAGTTGCTTGCCCAGGACGGACGTCGTGCAATCGGATTGGACCCCGTGCCCTCGGCGACCGCAAACATCATTGACGATCTCTCGGATCGTCCACGCCTTAAGGCGCTGCTCGCTGACAAAGGGGTTACGCACATTATTCATGCCGGCGGTGTGTCCGGCCCAATGGTCATGCCGGACGATCCCATCGGGGTCATCACGATCAACGTAGCCGGGAGTGTCAATCTGTTGTGCGCGGCAACGGAAGCCGCCGTAAAAACTTTCATCTATTGTTCGTCGGTATCGGCGCTGGGAAATTTCTACGAAAACGAGCCGGTCGGCGAGGACTACCCTCTGCGCCCCGGTTCAACCTACGGCGCATCAAAAGCCGCGATGGACATGGTGCTGCGCGGGCTCTGGGGGAGAATCCCGATGGACCTGTGCTCGTTGCGGTTCACCGCGATCTACGGTCCAGGACGACGGACTGTTTTCACGGTCGAAAAGATCATCAATGCGGCATTCGCCGGCAAAATCGCGCGCATCGAGCCAATGACGGATTGGCCGTACATTTATATTGACGATGCAGCACAGGCTGCCGTTTCAGCCTGCTTTGCCAAAGGTCGCAGGCAGCTCGTCTACTTCATTTCGCATCCGGAAAAAGTAACGCCCGAGGACATTGCACACGCTGCTGCGGCGGCTGGCAAACCGGTGCGACTCGAGATTGACGATAGCAAGCCGGTTGGATCGCGAGGTCCGGTGGATACTCAGGCCGCGGAACGCGATTTCGGATTTCGCGCCAAGGTAGGTCATCGCGAAGGCATTCGCCGAATGATCGAAGCGGCGCGTTAGCGGAGCTGGTTGCCGCGCGATGGCGTCGCGTTCATAGTTGCAGCGTTATGCGGGGTGCGAAAGCATGGACTTGAAACTTGCGGGCAAGACCGCCTTGATCACAGGTGGTTCGAAGGGGATCGGCCGCGCCGCTGCTGAGATTTTAGCAGGCGAAGGCTGCAACGTTATCATCGTTTCGCGGAGCGCGGATGCTCTTGCTGCGGCGAAGTCGGCCATCGTGCAGAAGACAAATGTGCGGGTGGACACCGTCGCCGCTGATCTGTCCGAGAGCGCGAACGTCGATCGACTTGCGCGCGACTACCCGGGCATAGACATTCTGGTGAACAATGCTGGCGCCATTCCCGGAGGTACGCTGCTCGGTGTCGACGAGGCGACCTGGCGCAAAGCCTGGGACCTCAAGGTCTTCGGCTACATCAATATGTGCCGCGCCTTTTATGCCCTCATGCAAAAGCGTAAGCGCGGCGTTATCGTCAATGTTGTCGGCAACGCAGCCGACACGCACGATCCTGAATACATCTGCGGAGTTGCGGGCAATGCTGCCCTCGCAGCATTTTCCCAATCGCTCGGCAGCGTCAGCGCAAGGGACGGGATTCGCGTCGTGGCGATCAGCCCAGGCCCGGTGGCCACCGAGCGGCTGGTTGGCCTGATGAAAAAGAAGGCCCTCGACCGCACCGGCAGCGCGGACAATTGGAAGGATTTGTTCAAGCCTTTGCCATTCGGCCGTGGCGCGACCGCCGAGGAAATCGCCGCCGCGATAGCGTTCGCCGCCTCCGAACATTCGGGCTACACAAGCGGGTCGGTTATCACCATTGACGCTGGCCTTTCAGCACGGGCCCAAGCCTTCTGAATGAGGACTGCATGCCACATCTGACGACCGATGATGGGACCAAGCTCTACTATGAGGAAACCGGCAAAGGCATCCCAATTGTTTTTGTCCATGAATTTGCCGGCGACTACCGCTCCTACGAGCAGCAGGTTCGCCATTTCTCGAAGTATTATCGCTGCGTGACATTCAACGCCCGCGGATACCCCCCGTCGGATGTCCCGAAGGATGGCGAGCGCTACTCGCAGGAGCGGGCGCGAGACGACATCCGGTCCGTGTTGGATGCTCTCAAGATCGACAAAGCGCATGTCGTCGGACTCTCGATGGGCGGATTTGCCGCGCTTCATTTCGGATTTGCCTATCCCGACCGTTGCCGCTCGATTGTGGTTGCAGGTTGCGGCTATGGCGCGGCGCCAGGCGAGCGGGCCAAGTTTGCCGAGGAGGCTGAGGCATCGGCAAAACGTTTCGAGGAACTGACGATGAAAAAAGCGGCCGAAGCCTACGCGCTTGGTCCGACGCGCGTGCAGCACCAGAATAAGGATCCGCGCGGCTGGCGGGAATTCGCCGACCAGCTTGCCGAGCACTCGACGGAAGGCTCCGCGCTCACCATGCGCGGCGTGCAGAAGCGCCGGCCGTCGCTGTTTGATCTCGTCGACAAGATGAAGACCCTGACGGTGCCAACTCTGATCATGACCGGCGACGAAGACTGGCCATGTCTCGAGCCGGGCATTTTGATGAAGAAAAACATTCCGACCGCGGGGCTCGTTGTGATGGCGAATTGCGGTCACAACATCAATCTGGAAGAGCCGGCGCTGTTCAATGCGCACCTGTCCGACCTCTTCCAGGCGGCGGACGCCGGTGCGTGGCCCAGGCGCGACCCGCGTGCAATGGCTGGCACTATTCTCGGTCGCTGAATGGGTCAGGTCGCGTTGTATCCGCCGTCGACCAACAAGTCCGCCCCGGTCATGAAACTCGACGCATCGCTCGCGAGAAACACTGCGGCACGGGCGATCTCCTCCGGCTGACCGAGCCTTTGCAGCAAGTGCTTCGGGCCTGCGGTGCGGCGCGCCGTTTCCATGTCGCCGAAGCGCTTGACCAACCGCTCGGTCTCGACCGCGCCGGGCGACAGGGTATTGACTCGAATTTTTTGCGCCGCGTGATCGGTCGCCATCGCCTTGGCAAGCTGGATGAGCGCTCCCTTGGTCGCACAGTAAGCGACACGCCGTGGGGCCGCGACACTGCCGAGCTGAGATGCGATATGGATGATGCTGCCGCCACCGGCCGCAACCATCGCCGGCAGAATAGCGCGGCTCATCAGAAACGCGCCACCGACGTTTACGGCAAATACGCGATTCCAGTCCGACAAGGTAAAATCAAGCACCGTTCCATTGGGATCGTAGCCGGCCGCACCATTGACCAGAACGTGAATGGCGGGAAATTTCTGCAGGATGGCCTTCGCCGCGGCTGCGACGTCGGCTTCATCGGCTACATCGCAACGGACAGCCAGTGTCTTGACGCCGTCATTTGCGGCCGCCGCCGCGGTAGCCTCGGCGGCTTTCACATCGATGTCGACGCAGGCGACATTGGCTTCGGCCTGCGCGAAGGCAAGCGCGATTGCGCGACCGATGCCGTTTCCCGCACCGGTGACCACCGCAGATTTTCCTGTCAGTGAACAGTCGCCAGATGCCATTAGCTGTTCCTACGACAAGGCAGGCGCGATGCGACCAAGATAAGCCTCCTGAACGCGTGGATTCTGCTTGAGATCGGCGCAGGTCCCGCTAGCGATCACCGAGCCGGTTTGCAGAACGTAGCCTCGGCTTGCCGTCTCCAGCGCATAACGGGCATTTTGCTCGACCAAGAGCACGCTGGTTCCGGCTGCGTTGATCGCCCGGATGGTGCGGAAAATGTCCTGCACGACGATTGGCGCAAGACCAAGCGAGGGCTCGTCGAGGCAGAGCAACTGCGGTTCTGACATCATCGCCCGTCCAAGCACGAGCATTTGCTGTTCGCCCCCGCTCAATGTTCCGGCGTTCTGCCCGCTTCGCTCCGATAGCCGGGGGAACATATCGAATATTTCGCCGATCATTCTGCGGATTTTTGCGTTGTCCTTCCGGCTCTTGAAGCCGCCAAGTTCGAGATTTTCGCGCACCGTAAGGAATGGAAAGACGTGCCGTCCTTCCGGGACAAGCGCGATGCCAAGGTTCGTGCGCTCGTGCGAGGCCATCGACGTAATATCGCGCCCGCAAAAGATGATCGATCCGCGCCGGGGCGAAAGCACACCCGCTATCGCGCGCAATGTGGTGGACTTTCCCGCACCATTCGCTCCGATCAGCGCGACGATTTCGCCGGCCTCGATGCTCAGCGAAACGTCACGGCAGACCGATACCTGCCCATAGGCCAGTTCAAGCTTCTCGGCGGAGAGAAGAATGCTCACGACAGCTCTCCGCCCAGATAGGCCGCGATGACCGCAGGATTTTTCTGCACTTCGGACGGCGTGCCCTGAAACAAATGACGTCCGTAATCCATGACCATGATGCGGTCAGCGACGTTCATCACCAGATCCATGTTGTGCTCGACAATTACGACGGTGATGCCACGGCCCCTCAACGTCCGGATGCGATCGAGCAGGACGTCTACTTCGGCTGCATTGAGTCCCGCCGCCGGCTCGTCGACCAGCAGAAGCCGTGGCTTGGTGGCAAGCGACCGCGCAAGTTCAAGCATGCGCTGCTCGCCATAAGACAGCTCTCCGGCGAACACGTTCAGCCGGGCGCTCATTCCGAAAAAATCAAGCAGCCGCATCGCTTCCTCGCGGCAGTGCTGCCGGTCACGCGCAAAGTCCTTGCCATGAATGACGTATTGCCAGGCCGGAATTTTGTGATGAACGTGAAATCCGGCGATCACGTTGTCGAGCACACTGAGCTGCTTGAAAAGGCGTATCTTCTGGAATGTCCGTGCAAGCCCCAGTCGCACGCGCCGATGCGCGCGCATACTCGAGAGATCCTGGCCATCAAGCGCGACTGACCCCGAATCGGGTTGGTAGATGCCGCTGATCAGATTCAGCAGCGTCGACTTGCCCGCACCGTTCGGGCCGATGATCGCGAAAATGGAGCCGGTCGGAACGTCGAGTGAGATGTCAAAAACCGCGTGAACGCCGCCGAAGCTTTTGTGCAGATTTTGCGCCCGCAACAGCGGTGCTGTGCCGGTCGCGACAGGGCGTTCGGCTGCCGCAGCTTCGGTCATGGTCGGCGCCCGCCCGGCCGAAGTTTCTCATGTATCATGCGTGCAGCCTGAACGAGCCCGCCGGGCATGAACAACACGACGAACGTCAGTGCGGCCCCATAGACGACGAGCCGCAGGTCGCCGATGCCGCGGAGAATTTCGGGCAGCAGCGTCAACAGGATCGCGCCGAACACCGGGCCGATCAAAGTGCCCATTCCGCCGACAATGACCATGGCCAGAATGGTGAACGCCTCGCTCACGTAGAACGCGTCTGGCACCAGCGTGCCGACGAAACTCGCATAGAAACAGCCTGCAGCTCCGGCGACGGCTGCGCCCAGGCCGAACGCGAACACTTTCCACACCGCGCCATTAATCCCGAGAGAGGCCGCGGAGACTTCGTCCTCGCGGATGGCCGTGAGCGTTTCCCCAACCGGAGAGCGGACCAATTGATCGAGCAGCAGGTAGACGAGCAGGGTGAACCCGGACACCAGGTAAAAGAAGGCGGTCAGGTTGCGAAAATCGGCGATGACCGTTCCACCGACAACAATCCCCGGTGGTGGCGAAATTCCGTAAATGCCGAGCGGTCCCTGCGTCAGACTGATCCAGTTGAGCAGAATTTGATAGATGATCACGGCGAAGCCGAGCGAGGCAATCGCAAGGTAGTGCCCGCGCAGCCGCACTGCGAAAAGGGACAGGAACATCCCGGCCAGACCCGCGAACGCAACGCCTGCAACGAACGCGGCCCAGAAAGGAATGCCAAGCTTGACGATCAGCAGGGTCGAAACGTAGGCGCCGAGACCATAAAAGGCGGAATGACCGAGATTGAGCTGCCCGGTATAGCCCAGGATGAAATCAAGGCCGAGCGCGAGCAGGACGTTGATGGCGCAGATCGTCAGGTTCGTGCGCCAATAGGTATCATTGAATATCAGCGGCAGCGCGATGATGCAGAGCGCGGCAAGCAAATATCCCACCCACCGCGATCGCAGCATCTTGTCATTGCCTACCCGCTGCGAAATCGCGGAATCAGACATTCTCTTCGCGCCTTTCCGCGATCAGCCCAGTCGGCTTGATTACTAGCATCACCAACAGGAGCGCGAACACGACAATGTCGATCAGGCCCGGATCGAGAAATTGCGTGGTGTAGCTTTCAATGAGCCCGACGATCAGACCCGCGAGAATGGTTCCTTCGACGTTGCCGAAGCCACCGATGATGACGATTGCAAACGCTTTCACGATCACCGAGGTCCCGGCAAAAGGCGTGAGCACGAGCACGGGCGCCAGCATCGCGCCCGCCATCCCGGCAAGCGCGGAGGCGATCACGAACGTAAGCATGATCAGATAGTTGGGATTGATTCCCATAAGTCCGGCCGTCTCCCGGTCCTGCGAAACCGCGCGCAGCGCCTTGCCGAGAAACGTGAATTTCATGAAAGCGTAGAGCAGCGCGATGGTCACCGAGGAAACCGCGATAATGATGATGTTCTGCCAGGACACAAAGATGCCCGCAAAGCGGATGACCTGGCTGCTGTATTCGGTTTCGAAAGCGTAGGGAATCGGCCCGAACCAGGTCAGCATCAGGTTTTGCATCATGACCGAAACGCCGATCGTGGCGATGAGCGGCAACAGCTCGTTTCCCTTGAGACGTAACGGGGTGAAAATCGACGCGTTGATCAGCCAGCCGAGCGCGGCGCCCACGAGAAATGCAACCCCGATACTGAGGAAATAGCCGGCGCCAAGTAAGTGCATGAAAAAATAGGCGGCGAAGGCACCGAGCGTGACAAAATCGGCGTGCGCAAAGTTGATCTGTACGAGCACGCCGTAGATCAGCGTCAGGCCTAACGCCACCAGGACGTAGAGACTTCCGAAAACGACGCCGTTGATCGCCTGTTGTAGGACGATCGTGGTTGTCATCTTCAGGTCAGTTCCACTTCAGGCTTGTCCATGACATGTCGGGCTTCGTCTCCATGTAATGGACGGTATCCATCTTCGTGTTTTGATTGGTCTTGTCGAACTCCACGCTCCCCGTCACCCCCGAATAATTCTTCGTCGCGGCAAGTCCATCTCGTATTGACTGAGGATCCTTCCCGCCGCGTTTGACAACATCTGCGATCAGCATGATCTGATCGTAAGCGTGAGCATTCAGGTGCGTCGGGTCGGCGTTGTACTTGGTCTTGAATGTCGTGATGAAGTCTTTCACGACATCGCGGGCATCGGTCGGATCAAACTGAACGATGCGGATGTAGCCCAAGGCAGCCTTACCCGCCTTCTGCTCAAATCCGAATGGCAGCCAAATGGTGCCGATCTGAATTGCATCGCCGCCGCCGCCTTTGGTGATCCCGGCCTGCGCCAATGCCTGGGTTATCTTCAGGCCCTGGCCTTCTAGCGTGTAGGTGGGAATGACGTCGATTTTGCCCAGACCGGCAATTCGCGTCGCAATCGCCGTGAAGTCGTTGACGTCGCGGCCGAAGCCGATCTCGGCCAAAACCTTTCCACCAAGCCTGGTAAAGTTCTCCTTGAACACCTGGGCGTTGCCGATACCGGCATTGGTATTTTCGAAAAGCAGGACAGCATTGCGCGCATTCATGCGTTTATATGCATTTTCCGCGAGGTTGACGCCCTGCATGACCTCGTTCGGCATTATGCGGAAGGTCCAGGGGTTGCCCGGCTCGGTGACCTTGATGGATGACGAGCCGGCATTAAGCAGAGGCACCTTCGACTGTTCAACGATCGGCATCACGGCAAGCGTGGCATCCGAACACTCTTCGCCAATGATGACGTCAGGTTTGAATTGCTCGATCAGGCGCTTGGCGGCCTGCGTCGCCGGCAACGGTGCGCAGCTTGAATCCTCGTACTGAACGACGAACTTGTATCCGTTCACGCCGGTCTTGTTGAGCTGCTCGAGCGCAAGTTCGACGCCTTGTTTGTCCTGGGCACCGAAATACGAGCCCGGTCCCGACATCGGAAAAAGTGCACCAATTTTGATGGTTTTCTCTTGCGCGTAGGTCGCCTGGCTTGCCGCCAAAAAGCCCACCGCGGCGACGCGTGCAATGAGACCACGAAATGTCACGGTCATTTCCTTATCCTCCCGGGAACGATCGTCACTAACGGAAAGCCTAGCAACGATCGTGCGGCCGGGTAAAGCGACGTGAGGTAGTACAATGTCGTCGCAGGCTGCAGGCCTAGGTGCAGACGAAAAACGTCGCTCCGTTATGGCAACGCCAGTTGGTGTAGCCGCCCGGCACGATCTCCGCACTGAAGACCAGTACCTTGGCCTGCGGATCGCGCGGCAGCGAGGCGTAGACGGAATCGAGCAGAACGTTGCGCCTGTGCTGCTCGCCGGGCCTGAGAAAACCGTCGAGCTGAAGCTTCAGGTCCTTGTATTGGTCGAACTGTAGTTGCACGTCTCAAAGCTCCTCTGCGCATCGGCTAGCTGCCGAACGTGACCCCTTCCGAGCCGCGCGTTGCCCATCCAGTCATGCGCTGCTCGATGGCGACGCAGATCACGTACATTCCGACGCCCATCAGGCCTGTGACAATCAGTCCCGCGAAGGCCAAGGGAACCTCGAAACGCGACGACGCGACCAGCATCAGGTGGCCGATGCCTGCATTGGCGGCGACCGTCTCGGCGACGATTGAGCCGACGAAGGCGACCGTCATCGCGATCTTCAGCGACGCGAAGAAGTAGGGCATCGCTCTCGGCAGGCCGACTTTCATGATCACCTGGCGCTTTGTCGCGCCGAGCGCGCGCAGCACGTCGCGCAGTTCCGGTTCGACTGTGGCGATGCCTGTCGCGACATTGACCAGAATTGGAAAGAAGGAAAGCAGGAAGGCCGTAATCACGGCCGGGATTGTGCCAATCCCGAACCAGATCACCAGCACGGGGATGACTGCGACCTTCGGGACGGAGTTGAACGCGATCAGCGCCGGATAAAATCCGTCATAGATCACGCGCGACGACCCGAGCGCGATGCCCCCGAGGCCGCCAATCACGATGGCGAAGGCGAACCCAATCAGCGTGGTCATCAAGGTCTGCCACGAGTTCTCGAGAATGGGTACGCGCCATTGCCATAGCGCCTCGAAGATCGCCGATGGCGCCGGCAGGACGAACTGCTGGATCTGGAAGAGGCGGACGAAGATCTCCCAGAACACGAACATGCCCGCGATCACCACCCAGGGAAGCGCCTGCCGCACCAGTTTGCGCTCGAAGAAGCTTGTCCGATGCACGATGACCGGGAGTTCGGTGCTCTCGACGATGGTCGCGCGGGCGCCTTCGATATCAGGCTGCGTTTGCGCGTGCTGCACTGATGTGCTCCCGCAATTCATGCACCAGCTTGACGGATTCCGGATCGTAAGTGCTGCTGAGATCCCGCGGCCGCGGCGCGTTCACCTTGCGATCGAGGATGATCCGACCCGGCCGTGCGCTCATCACCAGCACGCGGTCGGCCAGGAACGCCGCTTCGCGCAGGTCGTGGGTGACCAGGATCACCGTCGGCCGCCGGGACATCCACAATTCCTGCACCGCCAGCCACAGCTCCTCGCGCGTGAACATGTCGAGCGCGCCGAACGGCTCGTCCAGCATCAGCAGCGACGGCTCGTGAATGAGGGCTCGGCAGAGCTGCGTGCGCTGCTGCATTCCGCCCGAGAGCTGCCAGGGGTTCTTCTCCTCGTAGCCCTGCAGGCCGACCAGCGCGAGCAGATCGCGCGCCTTTGCTTCGTAAGCGGCCCGCTCCCTGCGCAGCCGGCTGGCATGCGGCTCCACGATCTCGAGCGGCAGCATGACGTTCTGCAGGATCGTGCGCCACGGCAACAGCGATGAATTCTGAAAGGCCATGCCCACGCAGTTCAGCGGGCCTGCGACTGCCTTGCTGGCGACGCTGACGCGCCCGACGGTGGCCGGCCACAGTCCTGTGACAACTTTCATCAGCGTGGATTTGCCGCAGCCGGACGGCCCTACGACGGCGACGAATTCGCCCTGCTCGACTTCGAAGCTTGTTCGATGCAGAGCAAGTGCCGTCTCCTCGTCGTTGTAACGAAGCGAGACGTCCTGAAGTTGAACGAACCCTGGCACGAACTTTTCCCACTACGCAAAAGAGAAGACCGGAACCGGTCCGGGCCATGCAAGTTGCGGGCCGCAGCCGCCGTGCATTCTACTTCTTCAGTATGCTCTTCTGGAGCATCGCATGCACGCCTTTGATGTTGTTCACTGTCTGCGTCACATGCAGATCGCCGGCGAAGCTGCACATGGCATAGGCTTCATCCTTGTGGATGCCGGTCATGCTGACGATCCAGTCGATCATTTCCTTCAGCGCCTGGCGGGCTGCATCGTCGAGGTCGGCATCGAGCCCGAACGAGATAAAGTGGGTCGGTGTTTCCGCACGCGGCATCTTCCATCCGAGTTTCTTTCGAACGTTGAATTCGAACGTGCCTGTCAGTGCGGTCTCGATCGCGGTTCCGTCGACCTCGCCGTCGCCCTGTGCCGCATGGCCGTCGCCAGTCGAGAACAGGGCGCCCTCGTTCCATACCGGAAGATAGATTGTGCTGCCCGCGGTGAGTTCCTTGCAGTCGAGATTGCCGCCGAATTCGCGCGGCTCCTTGCTGTTCTGCCGGCCGAACACCGCCGCCGGCGCAACCGCAAGCTGGCCGAAGAACGGGGCGATCGGGATTTTGTAGCCCGACGCCGTGGTGGCGACGTTCGCTTTCAGATCGAGCGGAACATGGGTCAGCTTTGTGTACGGAAAATCTTCAGGAATGGTCCCCATGTAGCCGCGGAAGACGTTCCAGCCCCAGTTCTGCCGGAGCTTGATGTCCAGGATCTTGACCTCGAGCACGTCGCCGATCGCAGCACCGCGGACATAGATCGGCCCGGTGAAGATGTGATTACCGGACCCCTTCTTCACCTTCTGATGAATTTCGACGATGTCCGGAAGAATATCGAAGCCGCTATCCTTCGCCGGCATCCACTCGGGATTGCAGGTGGCGCACTCGATCGTCACCCGCTCGCCTGAATCGATGGAGAGCGCCGGCTTGATCGTGGCATCGAGATAGCCCCAATGCACCGTCTCAGGCGTGGCTCGCAAGAGCTTGGTGGTCGCGTTCGCTGTGGTGCTCACGTTCATGGCAAGCCTCAACTGCCGGGAATGGTCCCAGGCTTCATGCCGTAGCAGTAGTTCGAAATGTCGCCGGCACGCGTGAACCAGATTTGATCCGCCTGCTTGTGCTGGACGCAATGCTTGAGAGCCTGTCGCAGCGGCCGCAGCCGGAACGGCTGCCCGAGAATGAAGCCGTGCAGCGACAGCGAGAAGACGAGCGGCTGCTTTTCCGACGCCTCGAGCAACTCCTCGAACTGATCGACGATCATGTCGGCGAATTGGCGTCCGGTATGGTCTCGCAGGGCGAGCGTGCCCGCGTCGTTGAGCTCCATCGGATAGGGCACAGAGAGCAAGGGGCCCGAGCGCGTGCGCATCCAGATTGGCTGGTCGTCCACTGGCCAGTCAAGCAGATGCGTGAAGCCGCATTCCTTGAGAAGATCGGGCGTGACGCTCGTCTCGGCGGCGCCCGCCCCCATCCACCCGGTCGGTCGGACGCCGACATGTTTCGTGATGACATCGACGCATTCCTGGATGACGCGGCGCTCGTCGTCCTCCCATAGGCCACGCAGCGTCTCGGCATTGGTACGGCCGTGGCCGAGCACGTCGTCGCCGCGCTGTTTGATCTTATCGATGATGTCCGGATACTCGTAGCAGACTGCCGAATTCAGCAGGATCGACGCGGGCAGCTTGAGCTCGTCGAGGATCTCGAAAAAGCGCCAGTTGCCGACGCGATTGCCATAGTCGCGCCACGCGTAGTTGCGCGAGGTCTGCGGGCCGGCGCGATTGTGCGGATCGATTCCCTGGCCGGCTTGAAACGCGAAGTGCTCGATGTTGAGCGCGACGTAGAATGCAAGCCTTTTGTCACCCGGCCACGAATAGTGCTTGCGCTTCGTGATCGGCAGGAAATCGTATCGCTTGTGGTGAGGCAGCTTGAGCATGCGTTACTTCCCCCGACGCGCGTCTATTTTTTTTGCGGACGGCACGCTAGACTGGTTCAAGTCACTTGATCAATGAGAAATTCAGAAGGTCGGCGGCGTGTTCACGAGCAGAATGCGCGCCTCTGCCTTTCCCCGGTTCGTGAAACGGGTGCGAGCCGCGGCAACGTGCCCGTCGCAACAAGGAGATCGTGATATGTCCCGTGTTTGCTTGCATGTTCAACGCGCCGTCGTTCTGGCCGCAGTAATTATCCTAGCGTTCGTCGCGCCCCATGCGCGTGCCCAAGCGCCCGAGAAAAAAGACATCAAAGTGATGATGGACTGGATCATCCAGGGCACGCACGCTCCGTTCTTCGTTGCGCAGTCGAAGGGCTACTACAAGGACGCCGGGCTTAACGTGCAGATCGATGCCGGCAAAGGCGCGACCAACGTCGCGGTGAGCGTCGCCGGCGGTGTCTACGACTTCGGCTGGGTCGACATGCCGTCGATGATCAAGTTCAACGCGCAAAACCCGAGTTCGCCGCTCATCGCGGTCTACATCAGCTTCGACGACTCTCCCCTCGCCTTCATCACGCTGAAATCGAAGAACATACGCAAGCCCGCCGACCTGAATGGCGCGCGTATCGCCGGCGGTCCCGGCACCGCGGTGCACGACACCGCCTCGATCCTGTTCAAGGCGGCCAAAGCCGAAAACGTGAAGGTCAACTGGCTGCCTGTTCAGCCGCAATTGTTCGGCCCGATGGTCCTGCGCGGCGAGGCGGACGGGACGGGCGGCTTCATCAACTCGAACATTCCGGCGCTGATGGATGTCGGAATCAAGTTTGAGGATATCTACGCCGTCAAATATGCAGACTTCGGCGCCAACATGTATGGCCTCACCCTCGCGACGACTAAGGCCTTCATCGAGAAGAACCCGCAGACGGTCCGGGCGATGGTGAAGGCGCTCAACCGCGGCACTATCGACACCATCAAGGATCCGGCGGCCGCGCTCAAAATCATGAAGGGCGTCGACGCGATGATGAAAGAAGACATCGAGAAAGTACGCCTCGACCTCGCACTCAGCGTTACCGACACGAAGTGGGTGAAGGAGCACGGATTGAGCGTCGCCCAGCCGGAACGGATCAAGTTCACGATTGACTCAGTGGCGGCCGCGTACGACATCGCCAACCCACCGAAACCGGAAGACGTCTACAGCGACAAGTTCCTGCCGCCGGTCGCCGAGCGCATGATAAAGTAGGCTTGGCTCGGAACGCGTTTCGCGTCCTGAACCGTCAGGCCCGGCACAAGCTTTGTGCCGGGCATGATCAACAGGCCGAGCAGTGACGCCGCCAGGCTTCGATGATGCTGGCAAAGCTCGCAGGCTGCACGTCGCAATTCGCGGCATCCTGCGGAATAGCCACCCAGGGCTGCGCGCTACGCGTCCAGATATGACCAACCGGAAACAGCCAGCTCGTGTCGTCGAGACTACCCGCCTTCACGATGGTGACCTTGGTGTTGGCCCGCGGCTCGTGGAAAAGCCGGCTGCCGCAATTCGCGCATATGACGCAATCGATCACCCGGCCGCTCTCGTGGTGCCGTTCCCATACGGCCGGCTTGCCCTCGTCGACGACGATCGCGCCTCTTTCGGCGAGCAAAGAAAGGCTGAATGCGCTGCCAGACTGCCGCTGGCATTCGGTGCAATGGCACGCGTAGACGGCAAGCGGCGCGGACGTAATCTTATAGGACACGCTTTTGCACTGGCAGCGGCCCGTCAAGGGTAGTTTGAAATTTGCCTTCATAGCCATTCAATGTATGCGTTGGCCTCAATAATCGTACGACTCCAAGCGCTTGGCGTCCAAAGACTTTAGGCGAAATCGTGGGATACCGGGTCCAGCCGTAACGAATTGTCCACTTGGGCCAACATGACTGCCAGCCAACGCCGCGCCCATCGTCAAGCTAACGGAACCATCGTTTTGCTGGATTGTTCTGTGGATGGATGGCGCGCCGCCAGGCGGCGGTTGTCACATGAACGAAGACGTCATAATCCCGTGGCTGCTGCAGCGCTCGACAATATGGACGGCGCTGCTGGCGGGGTTGGCGCCCGCCGTGGTTGCCAACTTCAAGCGGCGCTCAATGATGCCTTGGTACCTCTATGGCTTCGCCTGCACTCTCGTTGCTTGGCCCCTGATCACCCTACCGACAATCCATGCGTTCCTTCTGCGGCCGCGGACCTTATCGCCCGAGGCCCGACGAAAGCAGCGGCGGGCAGATGCGCTGGCCCTGCTCGCGGAAAGCAGCGTGCGATCGTTTCCAACCTGGATCGCAGAGCTCAGGCGCAAATCGCCTGAGGGAGTCGATCGCCGCCGCTATGTTTACAAGGAGATTGGACCGGGCGAGTCGATCGAACTCGTTCGCGAACTTGCCGATCAGCGCCACAAGCACGCCGTGGCATTTCGGCATCGCGGCGTCCACCTCGGCTATGTGCCCAAGCGACATGATTGGGTGGCCCCCGCTATCGATGACGGGCGTCGGCTGGTTGCGATCGTAGACAAAATCAAAGTTGGCGGCATCTTTCGTCGGCACGCAAAGTTCGTGCGCATCCGGATTGCGGTCCTTGACGCCCGCTGACGAAAACTGGCCACAGCGAGAAATGTCGGCGTTGGGTTATCGCACAACTCTCTTTTTTCACTAGCGCAGAAAAGCCGCGTCAAGAGCCGCATTGCATCGCGAGGAAACCGGTCAATCGGACCTTGGGGAATCAATAAAGACAGGGCGCCGATAACGACGTCATTCGAAGCGGTGCAGGAATGATGGCAACGTCGTTGGTGATTGGGCCGCAACCAATATTCTTCGCACCGCACCGCAAAGCGGTCATCGGCGTCGAGCACGGCCTGCGGCGGTCTGCCTAGCGAAACGCGACGACTACCGTCTCGGAATACGTGCAGCTCCAGCACTCGAAGGTCCGCTGGTCGTCATCAGCCTGCTCGGTCGGCTCAATTAGTGTGAGAAGCATGGGTACGCCGCACTTTGGGCATCGTCGCTGGCCGACGGGCGGTGGTATCGTCGGGTCAAATCTACGTGCGCGTGGCATACGCGGTACTCTGTTGCCCTCCCCATCACCCATAGGGAACTTAGCGTGTCGGCGCGAACAGTCCAATCACTATCTTGTATCTTTTGCCGCCGGCGTCCGCTCCTATCGCCGAAAGCAGACATGATGCGCAATTTTGGAATGTCGCCTTCGCGAAACAAAGGCGATGAGATCGCACTTCCGAGCAGTGGTTAGGCAGCAACACGCGGCTTGCGCCGGGCGCGTGCTACTCCTGCCTTTGGCGCAGATGCTGGTCGGCCATTGCGCACGACGGATTCGATGTCGCCACGGCGCAGGCCGATGTCCGCCAAGGCGCGATCATCAAATTGCCGAAGGATTCGAACGGCGTTCCGCACGTACTGCTCAAGAGCCGCACGGCGTGCGAACTCTCCAACGTTTTGCATGGAACGGCGGAGCGAAACCGCAATAAAAACTGCGGCACGGCGCAGGTAGACAGCCATCAATGCGGAGCGTTCTTGGCGGGCCCAGCGCTTGAGCTGATGGGACGACGGCCGTTCGATCGGATTGAGTTGCTCAAACATGGGCTTGAAGTCCTTTGCACGTAGGCGGCGAGCGCCGGCGAGGCGCGTCCTGTTAGTCGTCTAGCCGCACACGAGATTAGATGCTTGGCCCCAAGCTGTGCTTGATGCTTATTTTCTCTAACGATTATCTGGAGAATGCTTCAGTATGGTTAGGCCCCTTCAGGGGCCCACTTTGCTGGCCAGATGTCGGATTGGGACCTCGCAAGGCCGGTTTGAAAGACGAGCGGCAGCTACGGCTCTCGCGCTGACGTTGATTTCGTCACGGCGCTACGTCCAAGCCGAGTGGGTTGCCCAATGAAGGCAGCATTGTCCGCTCCAAACGGCGAACATACCGACTGTTCAAGACGCTTTCCATTGATCTTGATCGGGTTTGCGAGTGCACGCAGGCCGGGTTTGGCCGGGTGCGGCACGTTGCTGATCATTTGCGTATCCGCAAGGAATGGATTGTCGAGAGCCTGCGCGACATCCAGAACAGGCGCGACCGGCAATACGCCGTTGAGCTGATCGAGCCAGTAGCGGGTCGGCTGCTTTCGAAATTCGCGATCCAAAATCTCCGTCAGCTCGTCACGATTGATGTGGCGCAAGGACAGCGTGTTGAACCGCTTATCCGACTTCAGGTCCGGCCGGCCAACGGCATCTGTAAGCTCGAGCCAGAATTTGTCCGTCATGCACATTATGAAGACCCACCCGTCCGCCGTCGGAAATGTCTGCACCGGCGCGAGGGCATAATGCGCGCTGCGATGCTGCCGGCTCAGATGCAGCCCGTCATTGAGATACCAGGTTGCTGCATATCCCAGCTGATGAAGCGCAACGTCGAGCAGGCACGTGTCCACGTCGCACCCTTTTCCTGTCGACCGGGCCTGGATGATTGCCGCCAGAAGACCAAGCGCTGCGGTAAGTCCGGTCGTCTGATCGACCATGGAAGGCGCGCCGATCCGCGCCGGCGGCCCCTCGGGCTCGCCCGTGAGATGCATCAGGCCCGACTCCGCCTGCATCAAATAGTCGTAGCCTGGCCAAGAGGCGCGAGAGTTGTCGCGTCCATAAGCAGAGAGGTGGACGCAGACGATAGAGGGCTTGTGCTTTTCGAGGCTTGCGTAGTCGAGGCCCATTTTCGCTGGCAGGTCGCCACGAAGGTTGTTCATGAGGGCGTCGGCAGTCATTGCCAATTCCAAAAGCGCCGCTCTGCCGTCCTTCGTCCTTAGGTCGAGAGCGACACTCTTCTTGTTCAGATTGAAGACTTGAAAATACTCGCTGTCATTGTCACCAAGAAAATACGGGCCGGTCTTGCGGGCAGGATCGCCGCCGATCGCTGCGTTCTCGACTTTGATGACTTCTGCGCCGAGATCGGCCAGCAGCATCGTTCCATAAGGTCCCGCGCCGAACTGTTCGACGGAGACAATCCTCACTCCGCTGAGGGGCTTCATACTGGATTCCGTTTGATGAACTGCCTGGAGATAATGATCCGCTGCATTTCGTTTGTACCCTCGCCGATGCAGGTTAGGGGCGCATCGCGATAGAGACGTTCGATGTCGTATTCTTTCGAATAGCCGTAAGCGCCGTGAATGCGCATACCCTCGATCGAATTTTCAAGGGCTGCTTCGCTGGCGAAGTACTTCGCCATCCCAGCTTCCATATCGCATCGCTCACCCCGGTCGAACGCCATCGCCGCATCGGGCACGAGAAGGCGGGCTGCGCGAGCTCTCGTCGCCATTTCACCAAGCTTGAGCTGGATCGCCTGATGTTCGCAAATCGGCTTGCCGAAGGTCTTGCGCGTCTGCGCGTAGTCTGAGGCTAGCTTCAGAGCGCCTTCAGCAATGCCGACTCCCCGCGCCGCGACATTGATGCGACCGAGCTCAAGGCCGCTCGTAGCCTGATAGAATCCCTGTCCTTCGACGCCGCCGATCAGGTTATCCGCGGGAATGCGATAGTTATCGAAAACAAGCTCGGCCGTGTCGATCGATTTGTATCCGAGCTTCTCCAGCTTGCGACCGACCGTGAAACCCTTTTGCTTAGGCGCGATGAACAGGCTCATGCCTTTGTGGCGCGGCTGCGCCTCAGGATCGGTTTTGACGAGCAGGGCAAAGCATGAGCCCTCCGCGCCGTTCGTTATCCACGTCTTCGTGCCGTTAATGACGTAGTCGGTACCCTCGCGACGCGCGGTCATGCGCATGCCCTGGAGGTCCGTGCCCGCGTCGGGTTCAGTCAGAGCAAGCCCCCCGCGCACCTCCCCGGATGCGATCTTGGGCAGCCACTTGGCTTTCTGGTCCGGCGTGCCGAACTTCTCGATTGCGAGCGCCAGCATCAGATGCGAGTTGATGATGCCGGTGACCGACATCCATATCGACGAGATGATCATGATCATCTTGGAATAGGTCGCCGCCGACAGGCCGAGCCCACCATATTCCTCACTGATCGTCGCGCCGAAGAGTCCAAGCTCTTTCATCTGCTCCACGACAACAGTTGGGTAACGATCCTCATGATCGTACTCCCGGACGATCGGCTTTAGCTCGCGTATCGTCCAACGTTCGATGGTGTCGAGCAGCTCGGCATCTTCGCTGACGTTTGACATCGGGGGTGCAGAGATGATTGTCACGGGTCGCCCTTCGGTTACGAAGATTGAAATAGTCGCCTCGAGGCCAGATAGGCCCCCTCGCGCAACGTCCGCAGTTTTGCCCAGACCACATCTTCTGCGACACGGCCCCAGCCGGCTGATGTATCGAAACCGCAGTCGGTACCTGCCAAAACCCGGGCAGGATCACCCACCACTGCTGCGACGCGTTCGATTCTGTCGGCGACGACTTCCGGGTGTTCGACGATATTGGTAAGTGGATCGATTACGCCGGCGATGAGCAGCTGATCGTCGTTCAGCGGCATTTTTGCAAAGCAACGAAACTCGTGCGCGTGCCGAGGTCCAGCGAACGGCAGCACCAATCCACCGACCTTCGCCTGCTGCACGATCGGCAATATCTCTTCAAGAGGCACGTCACAATCGTGCGGCGACTCTGAATTCCCCCAACAGATGTGGAGCCGAACACGATCAGGGCGTACGTTTCGCAGAGCGCGATTGATTTCGGTCACAACCGCTTCGACAAAACCGAGAAATTCGGCGACGGGCTTATCCTTGTAGGACATGTGGCGTTCGAGCGCGAGGTCCGGCGCATCGATCTGCAGCATGAATCCCATCCGCACGATGGTTTCGTATTCGACCCGAAGTGCTTCGCCGAGCGCTTGCAGATAGTCACGCAGCGTATGGTAATGTTGATTCTTGATCGCCGCTGCAACAATGCCGGGCGACGGAGCATTCATGAACGACTCGGCGAAGATATTCGGAGTTAGAGCAAGCACCTCTTTGAAGTCGCGGCATTCCGCTTCGATTGCTGCGGGATCTTTATAGCGGACATCGCCAACTGCCATCGGCAAGCCCTCGTTCGGCGAAACGCGCGATTGGCTCGAGGTTTGCTGCAGCCAACGTTTCTTGAACACCGGATAGCGCTCGACATCGGCCCGCGATGGCCGCTGCCAGGTCCCGCCAAGGCCGGTTAAGCGTTCTCTCAGATAAAGAAAGAATGATTCCCGCTGTTGCTCGCCGTTATTGCCTACGTCGATGCCCGCCTCCGCTTGCTTGGGTACGATGGCGCGAATCGCATCGCGGCCAGCAGCTGCGATTTCATCAGGATCAACGATTTCGCCGAGTGCGCGCCGAACGAACAGGCGAGTCAAATTTTCAGGTCGCGGGAGACTTCCGGTATGTGTGGTCAGAATTCGGTCGATACTGCGACGCATCGCGGCTCTTTCAGTTAAATCTGTCGACGGTGGCGCGCCAAGTGCGCCGCCGTCGTCAGCCAACAGGGAGATCGGTCTACTTGAGCCGGCCGGTCTTGACGTAAAACTGACGCTCGACTTCGGCGTAAGCGTTAAGGTCCGCGGTCAGATCTTTAGAATTTTGGAGCTTGGGATCGAAGAAGACTCCCTGCTTGCGATACTCGGCAATCAATTCGGGATCCTTCATCGCGGTTTGCACCGTCGCCGCGAGATAGACCTTGCGATCGGCCGGCGTGCCCTTCGGCACCACCGCATAACGAACGAGTTGCCAGAGATATTCGTTGCTACCGAACGCCTCGTTGAAAGTCGGCATGTCCTTGAGGAAGTCCAAGCGTCCCGCCGCCGCGACCGCAAGCGGAGCTACTTTGCCGCCTTCGAGATGGCCACGGAATTCGGAGTAAAACCCCTGTGCGATATCGACATTGCCGCCGATCAAGGCCGTAATGCCGGCGCCCCCGCCCTGAAAGGGAACACGCAGGAATTTCGCGCCGGAATTCGCCTCGATCTGATCGAGGATGTAGTCCCACATGCTGCCTGGCACGGTTGCGACACGGATCGTGTTGGGCTTGTCCTTGGCCGCGTTTACAACATCTTTGATCGACATGCCCTTGTATGGTCCTTCGGTAGAACCGACCCAGATGAGTGCATCGCTGTTTACGTACGCGATCGGCTCCAGATCAGTGAACGACCACCGACCTTGCGCGCGCAACATGGCGTCGCCCCACAGAAGGCTCGCGATGACACCCACGGTGTAGCCGTCCGGTTTTGCCTGGGTCGCCAGATATGAATGGCCCACCATGCCCGCACCGCCGGTGCGATTGTTGACGATGATTCGATCGCCGCTCAAATTCTCGACGTATTTCGCGAGCAAGCGCGCACTGACATCCATGCCGCCGCCGGCCGGATACACGACGGTGAACTCGATCGGTTGAGTGGGGAAATCCTTCGGCTTCAGTTTTGCAAGGTCTGCCTTCGGATCGCTTTGCGCCCCGGCAGGCGCGGAAAGCAAAGCAACGACCAAGGCGCAAGCAATCCCGGCCCATTTCATGGTAGCCCTCCCTCGGTTTTTGTTCGACGACGAAACATCAGAAACGTCAGCGCAACGCTGGCAGCGAGCAACAGTGCTGTCACCGGGCGCTTGATGAGGATCATAGCGCCGTCGGGCGACATGACCAGTGACTGCCGAAGCGACTGTTCGAGAAGGGGCGCGAGCACAAATGCTATGACAAAAGGTGCAAGGTCGTATTCGAGCTTGCGCAGCACATAGCCGGCCACCCCAAATCCAAGCATGACCCAAAGATCGAAAACGTTCTTGTTCGCTGAATAGGTACCGACCACGCACAACAGCAGAACGACCGGAAACATCACACGATATGGAATACGCAGAAACTGCACCCAGAGACCCACCAGCGGCAGATTGAGGAGCAGGAGAAACACGTTTCCAACATACATACTGGCGACGATTCCCCAGAACAGATCGGGTCGCTGTGCAATGAAGAGCGGGCCCGGCTGTATGCCCTGAATGATCAGTGCGCCGAGCAACAGTGCCGTCACCGGATTGCTTGGAATGCCCAATGACAGGACCGGAATGAGGCTCCCGGCCACCGCGGAATTATTCGCGGACTCGGGACCCGCCACGCCTTCAATCGCGCCCTTTCCAAAACGGTCGGGCTGCGTGGCGATGCGCTTCTCGAGCGCGTAAGACATGAAGGCCGCAGTCACCGGACCGCCACCGGGCACCATTCCAAGCATGAACCCGAGCCCGCTGCCTCGCAGTATCGCCCGCCAGGAGGCGCGCCAATCGGCAAGAGACGGCCATAGGCCGCGAATGCGGTCGGCCAGCAACGTCGTCTTCGCCATTGTCTCCACATTGCTGAGAATCTCAGCGACGCCAAACAATCCAATGACAACAGCCAAAAGCTCGATCCCGCCACTGAGGTCCACTGAGCCGAATGTATAACGCTCGCGGCCATTGACGACGTCCAGCCCTACCGCCGCGGTTAGAAATCCGAGCGCCATCATCAGCACGCCTTTGATGGTCGAGCCGGAGATCATGAATAACGTACAGACCAACCCAAGCACCATCAGCGCGAAATTCTCAGGGGGGCCAAATCGGATCGCGGCTGCGGCGATGGCCGGCGCAAAGAACGTCATGATGACGACGCCAAGCGTGCCGGCGATAAACGAACCAATCGCCGCGATGCCGAGCGCCGGACCGGCCCTGCCCTGCCGCGCCATCTGGTGCCCATCGATGCAGGTGACCACGGACGCGGCTTCTCCCGGAATATTCAACAGAATGGATGTCGTCGAGCCGCCGTACATCGCTCCGTAGAAGATCGAGGCCAGCATGACCATGCCGCCGATGGGCGACAGCGTGAACGTCACTGGAAGCAGCAGCGCAAGTGCTGCAAGGGGGCCGACTCCCGGCAGTACGCCGACGAGCGTGCCGATCAAGCTGCCAAGAAAGCAAAGATAGAGGTTGGCGGGCGTCAGAATGACGCCAAAACCGGTGAGTAAGCCATTGAGCGCCTCCATGATCTACCAGCCCCATGGTCCGCGCGGCAGCGCCATGCCGAGCAAGTGGCCGAACAGCCAAAACACTGACGCGGTGGACAAGAAAGCGAGTGTGACAGCGCTCAGCCAGCTGCTCCGGTCCACGGTACGGAGCAGAATGATCATGGTGATGAAGCTGGCTACGGAAAAGCCGAGATACGGCATGCCAGCCGCCATCACGATCAATCCGAGGATCACGCCAAGAACGCGCCACAGACCGCTACTCCGTGGAAAATTCGGAGCGCGAACCTGCGTGGATGGCCGGAGCAAGAGAATGATGCCGGCGCCCGACACAATAGTACTCGCGATGAACGGAAAGAGTCCGCTTTCGGGGCCGGCCGGACCAACCACGCCAAGCGACCATGCATAGGCGGCAGAAGCCGCGCCCAACACAATCCAGAAGACATTCAGGGCTCGCTCAAACATTCATTGCTCGCGTCTACTGTTGTCGCGAATGGTATGCCGTTCATAGGGCAATTGCCGCAGCCTCGCCTTCATGGATTGCGCAAAACAGATTGCGCGGTGCCATGCAGTCTCCAATCCGGCGCGTCTCAATTCCTGTCTGCTCGAGCACCACAGCCAAGGCATCATCGGCCACTCGCGGTGTGGACCAGACGAACAGCACGACATCATCAATCTCTCGCAGTCGGCCGGTAAAGACATTGCGCCAGGTCAGGACGCTGCTGCTGAGCTTGACGGGTTCGGCGCCCAGAACGATCTCAACGTTCGCTTCATGGAGCCGTCGGTGGACGCCAATCGCGCTGCAATAATTGACGTTCCTTGCGATCTGTGTGCGCGGCGTCAACAGAAATAGCCGGGGGTATCGCTGTGCCAGTGCATCCGCAACGCCGTAGGTTGCGGCGCTGTGATCCATGTCGAACAGAACAGCAGTTCCCTTCAGACGTTCCGTGGTGGATTGCGCATTCCAATCGCGCGCGGAGAGACCCTCGCCAGTGAAATTTTCCGGCCGCCGCTGGTGCGAGCCGGTTGCGACAATAACTCTCTCGGGTTTGATCGCGAGTATGGCGTTCACGTCTGCCATCTGACCGGCCTCGATCCTGACGCCGGATTTGCGGGCCTGCTTTTCCAGCCATGCGATCAAACCGTAGTATTCGTTGCGGCCGGGAAGACTGATCTCCCAATTAAGCTTCCCCCCAAGCTTGGCAGAACGGCTGAACAGGGTCACATCGTGGCCAGCCTGAGCCGCCACTACGGCCGCTTGCAGTCCTGCAGGGCCGGCACCGACGACGGCGACGCGCCGTCTTTTTGGCGCCATCGCCGTACGCCAGCCCGACTCGCCCTTTTGCCCGAGTTGCGGATTGTTCACTTCAGCAAGCGGTTTGCCGGCGTGTATCTCGCCCCAACAAAAATTATCGTAGGCTGAGGGGCGAATCTCGTTGTGCCGGCCAGCACGTGCTTTCTCTGGCCAATCTGCGTCGGCAATCAATGCGCGTGTCAGGCCAATGAGATCACCGGCGCCGCCGGCAATTGCCGCCTCAGCCTCGACCGGCGTCGCAATACGGCCGATTGCCATCACCGGCGTGCCGGACGCCGCTGGCCGCAGCTTTTTGTGGATGTTCAGAAAATGTCCGTGCCGAAAATACATGTCGGGCACATGGGTTTCCAGGCTCAAGGTGAAGTTGCCCTGACTAAAGGCGAAATAGTCGAGCACCCGATCGCGCGCGAGGACGGCCGTAATTCGCGCCGCCTCTTCCGCGTCGATGCCGCCCTCCACGCCTTCATCACCGGGCATCTTGAGTCCAATGACGAAGTTCTTGCCGCAAGTTTGCCGGATGACCTGTGCAACTTCCCTTACAAAGCGGACACGGTTGTCGAGCGAGCCGCCATATTGATCGTTTCGTCGATTTGACCATGGCGAAAGGATTTGCGTGATGAGATAACCGTGGGCGCCATGCAGCTCGACGCCGCCAAATCCGCAGCGTTTGAGACGTTCGGCAACTTCAACATACCGGTCAGCGACCTGCTGCAATTCATCGGTGCTCATTACATGCGGGACCGTCCAGCTGTACGCGTCGGGCTGATCGGAGATTCCCTTGGGGGACGAGATCGGACTCCAAAGCTGTTGCCGCCCGGGATGCCACAGCTGACCAACAAGGCAGGAGCCCTGGCTTTCGACTTCTGCGGCAGCTGCCTTGAAGGCGTCCTCGTTCCCGCGGTCGAAAGCAGTGATGATCGCACCTTGCGCCAGCGCCGCCGGGTCTACCGCCAGGATTTCGGTGATGACCATGCCCGCGCCGCCCTTGGCGCGCTCAGCCAAGAAATTGATCCAGCGCGGGGTAATGCGATTGCCCGCGCCGTAATTGGTCAGAGTGGCCGCAAGTGCAATCCGATTTTTCAGGGTGCGGCCACCGACCTGCAGCGGACTGAACAACCGAGCGAACTGGCCGCCATCACCCATGTTTTCCTCGCCGCAACGCCAAATTGCCGATGGTCTTGAATTCGACTATGGACGGCTGTTCACTTCAAGGGACTGCCGCCATTTTTCAAGACACAACAGATCGCGCGCACCGGGGCCGTGAATTCGGGAGAAAGCCAATGACGATGTTACGTCTATTTGGAATGACCGTTGCTGGAGGTCTGATGGCCGGCATCGCATCGGCCAACGCGCAAGACACGAGTGCGACTTACGTCGTCAGCTATATCGAAGTTGCTCCATCCTCCGCGCGCAACGCGGCGTCCGTGCTGCGCGCGCTACGCGACGCGAGCCGCAAGGAAGCGGGAAACACCGACTTTGAAATTCTTCAACGCATCGGACAGTCGCAGCAATTCGCTATTTTGGAAGTCTGGCGCGATACCAAGGCGCAGGCGGGTCACGCCGCTGCGGCGGGCACGGCGCAGTCGCGAGACAAGCTCAAGCCCTATCTCGCAGCGCCAATTGATGAGCGTCTTCATACCGGCTTCGTGGTCGGCCAGTCCAAGGTATCCGGCGCAGGTTCCGTCTACGTCCTGACGCATGTCGATCTCATTGGCGCGAAAAAGGATGAGGGTCTTGCCGCTATCAAGCAATTGAGCATCGACAGCGCGCAAGATGCCGGCATCCTGCGCTACGACGTGTTGCAGCAGGGTAGCCGGCCCAATCATCTGACGCTGGTCGAGATGTGGCGCGGAAAGACCGCCCTCGAAAAGCACGAAGTAGCCGCACATACCCGCAAGTTCCGCGAGTTGCTTCTTCCGATGAGCGGCAGCTTGTACGACCAGCGGCTATATCGGGCGATCAATTGAGTTGCATGAAAACCGGGCGGGCCGTTTGCACCGCCCCAAGTCTGAATTCATTGCGTTGCGCCGCTCTTGTTCACGCCGAAGCAGAAGGCAGAACCTTGGGAGTGGTGGACATGGCATTTGCAATGCCAAATGACTGCTTTCGACCGATCATTGCAATGCGCGGACGATGTCGTTATATAGGCGATGTTCGCGATTGCGCCTGACCTTGCAATTTCGGCCTTAGCGGCCCTCCCCAAGACACGCAAAATCCCGGATATGATAACTCATGCGAATGGTTTGCATGGGGAACCCGCGCATTTGCGCGTTTTTTGAGGAGGCCATTAATGGCCACAGGTACCGTTAAATTCTTCAATGCCCAAAAGGGCTTCGGCTTTATCGTTCAAGACAACGGCGGCCCCGACGTGTTCGTTCACATTTCGGCGGTCGAGCGTGCTGGTATGCATGGTCTCAACGAGGGCCAGAAGATTTCGTATGATGTGCAGGCCGATCCGCGCAGTGGCAAGTCCGCTGCCGCAAACCTACAGGCGGTCTAACTTCCGTCCTGAAAATGGCGCCAGCACTCAAACGCTGGCGTTTCTTTTTACTGAGACAACGGACAAGGCGGAATGGCTTTATGTCCCCTACCAAGTCCGGCCATTTGACTGCCGATCTTTGCCGAGCCAAGGCGAAAGCGTGTCTTTATCTGGCCGAGCAAGGAGTGTCGCGTTCGAAGAGTATCGTGTTAGAGCACATTGTCGAGACTGCGCCCGAGTAATCTTTTCGCTGTCTTCTGACGTGCGGCGCGCACGGTTCAAATCGGATGTGAGTACGCTGCTCCTCTAGATAAAGGAACATCAATTGCAGGTTTTTGTGCGGGACAACAATGTCGAACAGGCTCTTCGCGTTTTGAAAAAGAAAATGCAGCGTGAAGGGGTGTTTCGTGAGATGAAGCAACGGCGTTCGTACGAAAAGCCTTCGGAGCGTAAAAACCGAGAAAAATCTGAGGCGATCCGCCGCGCGCGCAAGGCCGCGCGGAAGAAGGCTCAACGTGACGGGCTTATTCCAGACACGCGCAAGAAGAAGCAACTGGACGGAAGGAAGGACGGGCAGCGTCCCGAGTTACGGCGGCTGCCGTCAATTTAATGGGCGTTTCTCCCGCGAGACCAATGACAGAACATCCCGATTTTTCCGTTGTCGTGAAAAACAGGGGCCGCTCTCCAAGCCCTTGGAAATGGGAAATTTATCGCGCCGGAAGAAAAAGCCCGGTCAAACAGTCAGAGGTCTATTTCAGCACTGTAACTGAGGCCACTCGCGCCGGGAGGAAAGCGCTCAGCTTTTTCCTGAGCGAATTCCACGACGAAGTGGATATGGAATGGCCGCCCAGATCTAGTCGAACAAAAACTGGCAAATAGATTTGTCGCAACTTTAGCTGATATGTTTTGTTCGCTCACGGCCCGCCGTGGACATATCCCTCATATCTTCTGCTTTTGGGCGAAGCAGACATGACTTTTGCGGCGCAAATGCCCGCATCTGCCTAGCGATCATAGGCACCGGGTAGTGGGATTCCTTCAATGAGTTTATCGGGACCCCACAATTTGCGTGCGGCAGGCTGCACGTGCCAGCTTGTCCAGTATTTTTCATCTCGGGTGCAGTACAGAAGGTACTCGTCGGAATTTCGCGACGATTGCCGTCCCACAGCTTCGTTGCAGGCGTAGACCTTACGACGAGCGAGGAACTCTCTGACGTCCACGCAATCTGGCCGAGCTTCTACTACTCGCCAATCGCTGCCGGGAAGAATGCATGGTTGTTGTGGCAAGCATTTTTCATTGGCGTTTATTTCGTCGGCGCGGCGCTGATGTTCAACACAGTGCGACGCTCACTCAACGCAATTCCCGCTACGGCCTGATGTCTGCTTCTCGCGCCTCGGAAGGTCCGCTTTTGGGAGTAAAGCGGACATGTCTTTTTGCTGGCGCGAGTTTGGCCAATGACCCAAAGCAAACATTACCATGTTATGAAGCTGTTGGGCCGCGACACTGGAACTGAGATTTACACCGCGGGTCCGGGCCTGTTTCGGAGTCGGACGACCCGGTCGCCTTTCCGGCGCGGCGGGTTCATCCGCACTATTGCGTCCGCGAGCTCGCGCTGCATGTAAGGCTTCGTAAGCTTCGGCAACCCGATATCGTCTCCTCGTACCCGGTCGGCATAGCCGGTTGCGAGGAGAACGGGGATGTCCGGCCATTGGCGTTTAATAATTTTCGCGAGTTCGGTCCCGGTCATTTTCGGCATGGCCTGGTCGGTAACGACAAGATCAATGGAGTCCTCGCGCCTTAGAATTTCCAGCGCTTCGTTACCAGAATAGGCCTCAAAAACCGTGTGACCGAGGTCTTCCAGCATGTGGACGGTGTTCATGAGAACGAGGGCATCGTCATCTACGGCCAAAATTGTGAGTGGACGAAGTGCCTTCGCTGGTGGCGCTGGTGTGCCAGCAATCGGTGTCGTCGAAGTTTTGGCAACCGGAAGCAAAAGCTCGGCGGTTGTACCTGCGCCTTTCTGACTGTGCAGGATGAAACGGCCGCCGGATTGCTCGGCGAATCCATGGACCATTGAGAGGCCGAGGCCGGTGCCCTTGCCGACCCCCTTGGTCGTGAAGAACGGCTCGGTCGCTCTGAGCAGCGTCTCCTGATCCATCCCTTCGCCCGTGTCGGTCACGCTGAGACGAATATAGCGACCAGCTTCCAGTCCACTGCGGTGACCAGCGGTTATGTTTTCTTCCCGCGCCGCCAATACGATCTCGCCACCATCGGCCATGGCATCGCGGGCGTTCAGGCTGAGATTGAGGAGTGCCAATTCCAGCTGGTTGGCGTCCGCCTCCACTGGGTTGAGCGAGAGCGGGAAGCGGGTCTCTATGTTGAACGACGGCCCGATAGATCGCTCCACGAGATCTTTCATGCCGTGCACGAGAGTGGAAATATCGATGACTTCCTTGTTCAGTTCATAGTTTCGCGCGAAGGCAAGCATACGCTTTGTCAAGGCTGTGCCGCGGTGCGCACCCTGAGCGGCATTTTCGAGCAGCGCGATGCCTTTGGAGTCATCTGGAAAGCGTTTGCGCAGCAGTTCGAGGCTGCCAAGTATCGCCATCAGTAGGTTGTTGAAGTCGTGGGCGATGCCGCCGGTAAGTTGACCAATCGCTTCGAGCTTTTGTGCCTGGAGAGAGAACTCTCGCGCCCTTTCGAGTTCTTCCTCGGCTTTCTTGCGCTCGGTGATGTCGCGGGTGATTTTGGCATAGCCGATAGTGTTCCCATCGTCATCGCGAATGGCATCGATGACGACATGAGCCCAAAACCGCGATCCGTCTTTGCGTATGCGCCAGCCTTCTTTCTCGAACCGTCCGTCTCGCCTGGCAGTCTCTAGTGCCGTTTGTGGAATACCGGCTGCGCGGTCCTCGTCTGTGTAGAAACGCGAAAAGTGCTGCCCAACGATTTCATTTGCGAAGTATCCTTTGATCCGTTGTGCACCAAGATTCCAGTTGGTCACCTTGCCTTCCAAGTCCAGCAGGTAAATGGCGTAGTCGCTGACGCCCTGCACGAGCAGGCGAAACTGCTCCTCGCTTCTGTGCAGCACCTGTTCTGCGGCTTTCCGTTCGGTCAGGTCGCGGGTGATTTTCGCAAAGCCGATGACCTGCCCGGAGTGATCGCGGATAGGATCGATGACGACGTAGGCCCAGAAGCGTGACCCATCCTTGCGAACGCGCCAACCTTCAGCCTCAAATTTTCCTTCACGCTTCGCAGTCTCCAGAGCTCGCGCTGGCAGCCCTGTCTTCTTGTCGTCCTCGGTATAAAAGCGTGAGAAGTGCTGGCCGATAATCTCATTCGCTGCGTAGCCCTTGATCCGATGCGCGCCGGGGTTCCATGTCGTCACGACCCCAGAAGCATCCAACATATAGATGGCGTAGTCCGTCACGGCCTCGATGAGGAGGCGGTAACGTCCTTCTTCCGTCAATGACGCTAGCTGTCGGTCGGATCGGTCCATTAAAGCCCGGGCACAACGCACGCCACATAGTGTGGACACAAGAGGGCCGGAAAGTTAAGTGCCGCCGGATCTTAAAGTTCCTGCGCGACCATAATATCCGCTATTGGCCCATAGCGGACATCATGCGGCGTTCGGCAAACGCCCGCTATTGAGCGCGAACTGGACGTCCTCCTGTTCGCCTTTTGCGGACGCGATTGGATGGCGGTCCCGAGAGGACTGCGCCTATTCGGTCTAATCAAAGGCTTACGATAAAGTGGGACACTGAATCATTCCAAAGGATCATTAGGCTTTTTGCCGCGACTGTCCCACTGGAATAGCTCAAGATCATAAACAGGAGTCGAGCATGTCTGCGTGATGTCCTTTGCTCCCGAAAATGTCTGCTTTACCCCCAAAAGCGGACATTGGACGGAGTGGTTGGAATGTCCGCTAAGGGCCTATCAGCAAATACAGAAAGACCGCCTCGCGGCGGTCTCTCCGAAAATTCACGA
>Ga0209814_10000015_pt1 | contig 46973 bp, 43 predicted proteins | sample SoiMetdeltSBSDD1_FD_187597 | JGI IMG/M metagenome (GOLD analysis project Ga0209814, IMG submission 187597) | Bulk soil microbial communities from a Populus tree surrounding site in Tennessee, USA - Soil MetaG P. deltoides SBSDD1 (SPAdes) (version 2) | ecosystem: Environmental > Terrestrial >... | reverse complement strand
GGCCGAGGCCCACCAGGCAGCGATCTGGGCTCGCGATCGCACGCCCAGGCGCTGGCGGATGCGCTCCACGTGGCCCTCGGCCGAGCGCTCCTCGATCCCCAGCCGGCCGGCGATCTGGCGGTTGGTCAGGCCGTCGGCGACCAGGGCCGCGACCTGGAGCTGGCGGGCGGTGAGCTCGGCCGGTCGGCGCCCGGGCTCGTCGCCAGGCCGCTCGGGTGGGGTGCGCCCAGGAACCCCAGGATCTCCCGGACCACGGCCGCGGCGTCGCCGATATGGGGAAAGTGGCTGCGGCCGGCCAGCGACACCAGCCGCGCCCCCGGGATCCTGGCCGCCAGATCGCGGCCCAGGCGGTAGGGGATGGCCCGGTCGTCGCGTCGGTGCAACACCAGCGTGGGCGCGGCCACGCGGTCCAGCAGGTCGTCGACCCGGAGCTCGTAGCACTCGACCAGCAGCTCGCAGGCGACCTCGGCGTTCGCGGACCGGCGCTGCAGTTGGGCGAAGCGCAGCTTGGTCTCCGCGCTGGCGTCGGGCAGGAAGATGTCGGCCAACACGTCCGAGCCCAGCCCCCAGTGGGCCCGGACGAGCTCGACCATGGCCGCCCGGACCTCGGCCGAGGCGACCTGGTGGCCGTCGGCGAAGCCGCCGTACAGGATCAGGCGCCCGACCCGTCTGGGGTGGCGGGCGGCGTAGGCCAGCGACACGGGCGCCCCCATGGAGAGCCCGAGCAGGTCGACCTGGTCGAGCTCCAGGTGGTTGGTCACCGCCCCGAGCACCTCCAGGTCGCTGTCGAGGGTCTGGGGCGCCGGCCAGGGGTCGGAGAGCCCGCAGCCCGGCTTGTCGTAGGCGACCACGGTCCGCCAGGCGGCGATCGGGGCATAGAAGGCGCGTATGGCCGGGTCCTGCCACCCGACCTCCAGGTGACCGATCCATGCCGCGGGCACGACCAGGGCGGGACCTCGACCGACGGTGGCGTAGGCGACCCGCGGGCCGGTGGGCGTGGCCACGAAGCGGATCTGGCGATCCTGATCCGGGTCGCGCGGCCCGCCGCTCGCGGGATCGACCATCGCCATCCTCCGTGGATCGGCCGGGAGCTACGGCGATGAAAGCATAGAGCCGGCCGGGATCCCGGTACGGCACCAACGGGTGGCATCCCGCGACCGCTGACGCCTTCGCCGACCGCGTCTCGCCGAAGCTGAGCGGCACGCCCCGGGTCTCACCGGGCTGGTGCTGGAGCGAGCACGACGTCGCCGTCCGCCACGCCGACCACAAGTGCTTCCTGCACCCACGGTGGGGCTGCTGGAGCTGCTGGCCGGGCCCTGCTGGGCGGGAACGTCGGTGGCGGCGGCGGTCGCCACGGCATGAGAACCGGCCGAGGACCTCGCCGTGCTCGCCGCCCACGGCCTGGAGGATCAACGCCGCGATCCATAGTGCACCAGCACCGGGCTTGGCTGGTCCAGCTCATCACCCGAGTCGCACGGCGGTCCCAGCTGGTGGTGGAGAGAGCCGTTGCGGGTGGAGCGCCGCGGCGAGGATCTCCACGCCGTCCACCAGGCGGGGACCCGGACGGGAGCAGTAGGCGCTGGCATCGACCGCGATGATCGCCTCGACACCGGCCAGCTCAGGTCGCGCCAGTAAGGACTGCTTCGCCTCGTCGGCGGCCGCCTGGAGGTCGTAGCCGCAGGGCATGAACACCACCACCTGCGGCGCCACCGCCTCGATCTGCGCCCAGGTCACCCGCACCGACGGGGCACCCGGACAGGCCAGCAGCGGCTCGGCGCCAGCGACCTGCAGCATCTCAGGCACCCAGTGCCCGCCGTTGAACGGCGGGTCCCCCCACTCCAGCGCGAACACCCGGGGCCGCGCCAGCCCGGCGACCGCGGCCCGGACGCCGGCGAGCCGATCGCGCAGCCTGGCGACGACCTCGCCGGCCCGCTCGGGGACCCTGGCGGCCCTGCCGACCTGCAGCACGCCGTCCAGGACCTCGTCCAGGGAGCTGGGATCCAGGGACACGACCTCGGCCCGGCAGCCCAGAAGATCCAGGGCCTGGTTGACGTGCCCGGAGGGGACCGCGCAGACCGCGCACAGGTCCTGGGCCAGCACCAGGTCGGGGCGCAGGTCGCGGATGGCCTCGGTGTCGAGCCGGTAGAGCGGCTGGCCTCCGCCGATGCTGGCGCTGACCAGCCGATCGATCTCCGCCGGTTCCGCGGCCGCCGGCAACGCGGAGCGCGACACCACCCCCACCGTGCGGGCCTGGGGCGGCCAGTCGCACTCGTCGGTGACCCCGACCAGGTGCTCGGCCAGCCCGAGGGCATACACGATCTCGGTGGCCGACGGCAGCAGCGACACGATCCGCATGCCCCAATACTGCCCCATCGGGCCAGCGCACGACCGAGCCACGGACCACCGCCGCCCGTGGTGGTGGTGGCCAGGTGACAGCCTTGCCGAGTTGGCGAACGACCTGCTCGGGACTCCGTGCCCGTCCGGCCGCACGGGACGGGTCAGGGCGGCGGGGGCGGCGGCTTCTCGGCGGCGGCCCGGCTGGCACGCTTGCGCTGCTCACGCAGGCGCTCCCTGGCCGAGCCCTTGGTGGCCTGCATCTCGACCGCCTCGACGCCGGCGGCGAGGCCCCATGGCGGGAGGTTCAGGTAGACCCCCTCCCAGCTTCCGGGACTGGCCAGGTAGGTCTCGTGCCACAGGCCCATCGCCCCGTCGTCGAGCGCCTCCCGCAGGTATTGCTGCCACGGCTGGCGATGGGGGAGGCGGTGGTCGCGGGCCCAGGCGTCCAGGGCGTCGAACGACTCCCAGTACTGCACCGCGATCAGGGTCCATCCGGTGCGGTACACCCGGCCGGCGAGGAAGCCGCGCTCTGGGTGGGTGTCCAGGTCGCGCAGGACGCGGCGGAGGACCCGCAGGCCCCAGAGGAAGCGAGGCAGCCCGCGCAGGCGGTTGAGCCGCATGCCGAACAGGAAGATGGCGAACGGCTCGTCCCGCCTGGCCATCCAGCGGCCGGTCCGCACCGCGTGTGAACTGCTGGTTCGTTTTCTGGGGTTCATCATCTCCGGGTTGAGTCGGTCTTGGTTGCGCTGGTCGTATGTGGATTGCAGCATGGCCGGCATGGAGCCTCAACGCAGAGCCGGTCGAGGCCAGCGTCGGCGACGTCCCGCCGACGCCTCCGACTCGGCGGTCGAAGAGCTGCCTCACGCTTGGGATCGACCCTCGTGCGGACGCAGCTGCGGGTCGGTGATCCCGCCGGGGCAGGCCAACCGCTGGACGTCCCAGCCGGCGAGGCGGGCGCCGGCCTGGTAGGCGCTCTCGTAGAAGTCGAGCACCCTGGCCCGGGGGTCGTCGCTGGCGCGGGCGTCGTCATAGCGCAGGACGGCCAGGTGGCTGCCGTCGCGGGGATCCCACCAGGCCGCCGCCGGCTCCAGCGGCTCCTCGGCCAGGCCGGCCGGCTCCGGGGCGGTGTAGGCGTAGAACGCCGGCTCGGCGAAGCGGTCGTCGCCGAACCAGAACCCGAAACTGATCACCTCCCGGGAATACGCCTCCCGGGTCACCGGGTCGGCGGTGGCCGGCTGGTCGACGTGGCGGTCGGCGAAGCGGGTGTGGGCGATGTCGAAGGTGTGCCAGAAGTGGTGGACCGGGCTGACCTTGCCCGAGAACCGGGCCGCGAACTCCTCCAGGACCAGGTTGACCTGGCTGAGAACTACCCAGTAGCGGCTGGCCCAGGCCGGGTCGTAGCTGGCGTGGGTGGTGTCGTCGGCGAAGGGCCGGTCGGCGTCGGGCAGGTCGAAGGGGTAGGGGTGGGCGATGACCAGGCTGATCCCGAGCCCGGCGAGGGCCTGGAGGGTCTGGTCGTGGAAGGAGGCCACCGATTGGCCTTGGAGCGGGACCGTCGCCCGCCCGTCGAGGGTGTGGATGCGCAGCTGGTGGTCGACGAAGTCGAAGTCGATGGTGAAGATGGGGTTGCCGTCGACCTGGCCCATGGGTCGGGTGGTGATGCCCCGGCCGGTGAGGTGGAACGGCACGTTCCACCAGTGGTTGCGCCGCACGCTGGCGGCCAGCCGGATCTTGCCGACGACCTGGCAGAACCGGTGCAGCGTGGCCTTGGTGTCCTGCCAGGAGGCCAGCGGCATGGCGGGGAACAACTCCATGCAGCACCCGTTTCCGTCACGCGCCCTCTACATGGCCTGGGACGTTCAGGATGAACGACCTGTAGAGGATCGCAACTGGACTGGTGACCCGGTATGCCGCCGCCCCCACCGACCCCGCGACTCGCCTTCCGCGAGATGACCCACGATGACCTTGACGACATGGCAGGGCTGCTGGGTGACCCGGAGGTCATGCGCCACTACCCACGCCCCAAGAGCCGCGACGAGGCGCTGGCCTGGATCGCGTGGAATCAGCGGCTGTACCGCGAGTACGGCGTTGGGCTGTGGCTGGTCACGCTGCGCGACAGCGGCGAGTTCGTCGGCGACTGCGGCCTGACCCCCCAGCAGGTCGACGGGGCCGCCGAGATCGAGGTCGGCTACCACGTTCGGGCCGCGCTCCAGGGCCGTGGCTTGGCCACCGAAGCCGCAGCAGCCTGCCGCGACCACGCTCGCGACGTGCTCGGAGTCGACCGGCTGATCGCCATCATCGACCCGCGCAACCGGCCATCCCAGCGGGTCGCGGAGAAGCTCGGCCTGGTGGTCGAGCGAGACAGCGACAACCACGGGCGCTGGCGCAGCCCGCGGCGCATCTATGCCGCGCCGCTGCAGCAGCACTGATGGCCGGACGGTGGGTCGCTCCGGAGAGTCCTCCTAGCAGGATGGGCGCTGGGGAGGGCCGGCGGCCGCGCGGGTGAACTCGAGGCGCAGCGAGTCGCTGCGAGGCATCAGGACGGCGACGCCGTTGCCTGGGGTCCACCCCTCGGGCAGGAACAGGTACTGGCCTCCCGACTGCAGCACGAGCTTCAGGCCGTCGTAGCGGTACCGGTAGGCAGCCTCCGGGTCCTGGCAGCGCGTCTCCCGCACGCCGGGCGCGTGCAGGCTCAGGCTCCGCTCGCTGTACACCACGGCGTTGGGCTCGCGCGGCAGCTCGGCCACGGCCTGTTGCGCCCGCGAGCGGCCCACGGCAGCCGAGTAGTCGGTCGCGGCCCAGAAGAGGCTCAGCCCGACAAGGACGAACACGACCGCCCATTCCGCCACCGCGACCCAAGCTGGCGCGGCGGCGCGCCCGGCCGGGGCGTTCGCGGTGGTGAGCAGGCGCCACAGGTGGCCGGCGTACACCAGCAGCACGACCCCGAGCGCGAGGCAGAGCGGCGGGATCGCGAGGTAGTCGTCGAGCCGCCAGGGATCGAACACGCTCCACAGTCCCGCGGTGGCCAGGACGGCGCCCACGGCCGCGATGGCCGGGATCCCGACGCGGAGCAGGCGGGGCTCGGATCCGGCGGTGAGGCGGACACGGAGGGTCGCGTGGCCCCACAGCACGAGCAGCCCAGCCAGGGCGACCACGGTCATCGGCACGAACAGGGCGTCGAGGCTGACCTGCACGTAGTCCCGGGTGGTCAGGTCGAGGAGGGTCGAGTTCACCCCGAAATAGATGTAGAACCAGTAGGCGCGGGACCAGCCGAAGTAGAACAGCAGGGCGGTGAGCAAGGTCGTTGGCGCCACGACGGCGCCCAGGATCCTGGTGAGCTGCGGCAGGCCTGACGTGGACGGCCGCGCGGGCTGGACGGGGGCGGCCGCCGGCCGTTGCGCCTCGCCCTCGTCGCCGGGATGGCCGCCGCGGCGCGTATCGGCCGGTCCCGCGGCGGTCCCGGCGGCCGGGCCTGGCGGACCCACGGCGGGTTCGGTGGGCCCGGGTTCGGGTTCGGCCGGTGAGGGCTCGGCGGGTGTCCGGGTCGTGGTCACGGCGGGTCGCTCCGGCTACGAGCTGCTCGGCGGCTGCGATTGGCTGTCGTCGGGTTGGGTGGTGTCGGTCGAGTCGGATGTGTCCGTCGACTGCCCGGAGGTGTCGGTCGACTCGGTGGCATCGGTCGAGTCCGTGCCGCCCGAGCCGTCCTGCCGCAGGCACGGCTCCTCTCTCTTGTCCGTGCCCTGGTAGATCGTGAGCACCCTGGTCTTCTGCGGGTCGAGTTCTGTCTCCCCATTCGCGTCGGGGACACTCGTGTCGGGGTCGGTCCCCAGGAAGCAGCTCGGGTGGTATGGCTGGCCCTGGAACTCGGCGAGCGGCTGACGGACCGTGGCCACGCACAGCTCGTCGTTGGGGCACCCCTCCCTGATGGCGGCCCTGATCTCCTCCTCCAGCTGATCGATGTTCCCGGCGCCCCGCTGCTGGAACGCCGGCATCTTGAACGGCGCGCCGGCCGCCACCGCTTCGCTCTTGCGGTTGGTGGGCGCCCCAGCCGCCCCACCGGACTGACCCTGCGGGCTCCCACCGGGCGATCCCGGCGCCCCGTTGGACCGGGCGGCCGCATCGACGGCCTCCCCGCCGGAGTCGCCTCCGCCCTGCTGGCTGCCACCGCAGGCGGACACCGCCACGGACACAACCAGCGCCACCAGTAGCAACGATGTCCGCGACCTCGACATATCGGCCCCCCGGCCTGGCCAGGTGATCGTCAGCCGACCACCGTGACGCCATCGCCGCCTGGAGGTGCGCCCCGCGCATCGGTGCCTCCAGGCTCCATGGGATCATTGACTAGCTCGCCACGTCCAGCGGTATTGCTGTCGACATACCAATATCGACGGGGCTCGGCCAGGTCAGTGACCGGCATCACGCGCGGGTCGTGCCGCTCGACACGGTGGCGCAGAGCGGCGGCCGTGCGGCGATGCGGACTGCCGCCGGTGGTACGGAAAACGGTTGATGTCCACCGGAGCCGTCGCGCAGGAGGGTTGCGACCGATGCGGCTACTGGTACGCCACGCCCACGCCGGCCACAAGCGCCACCGGAGCGGACCGGATGCCGGGCCGCCGCTCGGCATCCGCGGGTGGCGCAGGCCGAAGGGCTCCTCGACACCCTGGCCGACCTCCGGGTCGAGCGGCCGTTGACCAGCCCGTCGCTGCGCTGCCGCCAGACGCTGCTGCCGCTTGCGGCCGCGCTGGACCTGGACCTGTCATCGGTCGATGACCTCGGCACCGACGGCGACGTGGACCGCCTGGTCGACCTGCTGGCCGCCGGTGACAAGGGCTCAACCTGGGTCCTGGATGGGGCCGCGGACGGCCGGTCCGACGCCCGCTACCTGCCGCCGCCCGCGCCCCGTACGAAGCACCGAGGTGGTGGCAGGGCATGGGGGGATACGCACGCGCGGCTGGTCGAGACCCAGCGCCGCGTGCTTGGTGGCCTGCTGCCAGGCGCCGAGCCGGCGCCGCCGGCTCGCATGATGGCCGGGTTGACCGACGCCGGAGTGATCATGACCACTCCCGCCAGCCTGCCGCTGAGCGGGCTGCACTCGACGACGGCAGCGGGTCGCCCTCTGTTGCCACGCCCGGCCGGTGCCGGCCCGGTTGGTCAGGCGGGGCAGCTTGCCGAGCAGCTCGGCGGCGACCTGACGATCGCCACCGACGGGGCGGCTCCGGCGAGCCTGCTGCTCCGGTTCCCGCTGGCGGCGCTGCCGGACGAGGTGCGGCCTGAACAGTCCCCCTTTCCCCGCCACCGACACGGCCGTCGGAGTCAGCTCCAACTGAGCGTCCCCAATCGGGGTGGCGGCCGGCCTGCCCATCCAGGTCCTCAGTGACCGATGTCGCGGTCCCCGGCCTCGACGAGCCCGCTCTCGTACGCAAACACCACCATCTGGGCACGGTCGCGCAGACCGAGCTTGGTGAGGATGCTCGACACGTGCGACTTCACGGTCGCCGGTCCGATGAACAGCTCCTCGGCGATCTCGGTGTTGCTGGACCCCCGCGCGATCGCGGCCAGCACCTCCCGCTCGCGGTCGGTGAGACGGTCCAGGCGGCCCGACACCGCGGTGTCGACGGCCAGGCGCTTGGCGAACTGGCCGATCAGGCGCCTGGTGATGGACGGCGCCAGCAGCGCCCCGCCGTCGGCCACCGTGCGCACGGCGGTGGGGAGTTCCTCGGGGGGGATGTCCTTGAGCACGAAGCCGCTGGCACCGGCGCGTAGTGCCATGTAGACGTACTCGTCGGGGTCGAAGGTGGTCAGGATCAGCACCCGGACGTTCCAGTCGGCCTCGGCCAGGATGCGGGCGGTGGCTTCCAGGCCGTCCATGTCGGGCATCCGGATGTCCATGAGGATCACGTCGGGACGGTGCCGGCGTGCCACCTCGATCGCCTGGCGCCCGGTCCCGGCCTCGGCCACGACCTCGATGTCGTCGTGGATCCCCAGGACCATGGCGAAGCCCCCGCGGACCAGGGCCTGGTCGTCGACCACCGCGACACGGATGCTCACGCCGGCTCCCCTCCGGTGGGCAGGTGGGCGACGACGCTGAACCCGCCGCCGGGGCGCGGCCGGGCGTCCAGGGTCCCGCCCAGCAGCCGGGCCCGCTCGCGCATCCCGACGATGCCGTGACCTCGCGCTCCGGCGTCGTCGGGGTCCAGTCCGGGCAGGACGGTGGCGCCGCGCCCGTCGTCGAGCACCTCGATGACGATCCCGCTGCTGTCGCTGCCGAGCCGGACCTTGCTGTGGGTACCGGGACCGGCGTGCTTGAGCACGTTGGTGAGCGCCTCCTGGACGATGCGGTACGCGAACAGGTCGACGCGGGCCGGAAGCTCGGCCGCCACCCTGTCGGTCGCCAGCGAGACGTCCAGGCCGGCCCTGCGGATCTGCTCGACGAGCCGGGGGAGATCCGCCAGGCCGGGCTGGGGGCCGAGGCCGTCGGGGTCGGTCTCTGGTCGGAGGACCCCCAGCAGGTGGCGCAGCTCCTCCAGCGCCTGGCGTCCCGCCTCCTCCACCGCTCCCATCGCCCGCAGGGCGCCCTCGGGGTCCTGGGCGGCGACGGCCTTGGCCGCTCCCGCCTGCACCGTCATCAGGCTCACCCGGTGGGCGACCACGTCATGCAGCTCGCGGGCGATGCGGGCCCGCTCCTCGATCACGATCCGGCGGGCCTCGGCGGCCTGTTCCCGCAGCAGCTGCGCGGCGCGCTCCTGGCGCATCCTAAGACGGCGTCCGACGTACCAGGCCACGAACATGACGACGGCGCCGAAGACGGCCTCCCCCCACGGGGCCGGATCAGCGAGGTTGTCGAGGGTGACCACGAAGATGGCGGCGCCGACGCCGAGGTAGGCCCAGCGGTCGTCGGTGGCGTACCGACCCGCGCTGTACAGGGCGATGATCGCCACCCCGCCGAGGTCCGCGTAGCCGCTTCCGATCGTCGAGGCCCAGGCGACCAGCACCACGGCCAGCACGGCCAGGGGCGCGCGCCGACGCCAGTACAGGGCTGCGCTGGCCACGGCGAAGACCAGCAGGGCCGGGATCGGGACGTCACCGATGGGGCGGATGACCAGAGAGTCGCCGGGCCCGTCGGTCACGAACACCGTCCCAAGGAAGACCACGGTCGCGAGGACGCCGTCCGCGGCCCGGGGCCAGCGGGCGAAGGGGCCCCGGAACCTTCTCGGGGCGCTCCCGACCGGCGTCGGGGAGAACAGCGCCGTGCCGTCCACGATCACTCCACGGTGAGACCTGCGGTGGCCCGTCGCGGCTGGTCGGCGGGCATCGACTCACGATAGGCCAGGTCGGAGGCGCGGTCATCCACCCGCAGGCGGATGGGATCTCCGCCGCGCGGGGGGAAGACCACGGGCCGACCGCCGCCCACGACCCGCCTGGCGGGGGAGGGCCAACCCGTCCGCGGCCGGGCGACGGCGCCGGTCCCGGCACGCACCGTGGACCACGGCGCCACCACCGGCGCCCCGGCGTCCGACCGGACCACCCAAGGAGGACCGTCATGCATCGCGTCATCCGTCGCCTCGGCGACGCCAGCGCCCGCCGACCCTGGGTCACGATCGGGGCGTGGGCGGTCGCCGCCGCCATCATCCTGGGGCTGGCGGGTACCGCCGGTGGTGCCTTGGTCGACGACCTCGTCGCTCCCGGCAGCCAGAGCGAGGAGGCGATGCAGCTCCTCCAGGAGCGCTTCCCCCAGGCGGCCGGCGGCAGCGCGATGGCGGTGTTCGCCGCCCCGGAGGGCCAGCGGCTCGAGCGCCACCGGCCCGCCATCGAGGCCGCGATCGCCCGCATCACCGCCGTGGAGCACGTGACCAGGGTGGCCGATCCGTTCACCGCCGGCACGGTGTCGGCCGACGGGCGCATCGGCTTCGCCGAGATCACCTTCGACCGGCCGTCGACCGAGCTCGGCCCGGAGCCGCCCGCCGCGGTCGCCGACGCGCTGGCGCCCGCACGGGAGAGCGGCATCGCGGCCGAGGTCGGCGGCGACGCGGCGTTCATCAACGCCCCGGGAGAGACGTCGGGCACCGAGGCGGCCGGCCTGCTGGCCGCACTGGTCGTGCTGGTCGTCGCGTTCGGGACGATCGTGGCCGCGCTGGTCCCGATCGCCCTCACCCTGGTGGCGGTCGCCACCGGCCTGGGCGCCATCACGCTGCTGGCCAACGCCATGGACGTCTCCAGCGCCGCCCCGACCATCGGGGCGATGATCGGGCTGGGGGTCGGCATCGACTACGCCCTGTTCATCATGGCCCGCTACCGCGAGCACCGCGCCAACGGCCAGGACAACCCCACCGCGCTGTCGAACGCCATGGGATCGGCGGGCCCCGCCGTCCTCTTCGCCGGCGGCACCGTCGTCGTGGCCATGGCCGCCCTGGTCCTGACCGGCCTGGGCTTCCTGGCCTCGATCGGACTCAGCACCTCACTGGTCGTGCTCGTCGCCGTGGCCACCGCCCTCACCCTGCTGCCGGCCCTGCTGTCGCTGCTCGGCAACCGCATCGACGCCGGGCGACTCCTGGGCCGCCGGCGCCCCGTCAAGCAGGCCGAGGACACGGCATGGTGGCGGTTCGCCCACCGCGTGGCCGGCCGGCCGTGGCCGTACCTGGCCGTCGCCTCGGCGGTGCTGCTGGCCCTGGCCGCCCCGGCGCTGCGGATGGAGACGGGCTTCCCGGACGCCGGCGACGACCCGACCAGCACCACCCACCGACGCGCCTACGACCTGCTGGCCGACGGCTTCGGCCCGGGCTTCAACGCCCCCCTGCTGGTGGTCGCCGACCTGCGCCGCCCCGGCGTGGACGCCCAGGCCATCGGCCCGCTGGCCCAGCGCATCGCCGCCGACCCCGGCATCGCCATGGTCGGCCGGCCGCAGACCTCCCCGGCCGGGGACACCGTCGTGCTGCCCATGATCCCCACCACCGCACCCGCGGACGCCGAGACCTCGGCAACCCTTGACCGCGTCCGCGACCTGGTCCCGGCCAACGTGGCCGTGTCCGGCCTGACCGCCATGACCGACGACCTCACCAGGCAGCTCACCGACACCCTGCCCATCTTCATCGCCGCCATCCTGGCCGCGTCGTTCCTGCTGCTGATGATGGTGTTCCGCTCCATCGCGGTGCCGCTGAAGGCCGCCCTGATGAACCTGCTGTCGATCGGCGCGGCCTACGGCGTCGTGGTGGCCGTGTTCCAGTGGGGGTGGCTCAAGGACCTGTTCAACCTCGAGGGCACGCTCACGATCGTCTCGCCGCTGCCGACCATCTTCTTCGCGGTGCTCTACGGGCTGTCCATGGACTACGAGGTGTTCCTGCTCTCCCGCATCCGCGAGGCCTACGACGCCACGGGCGACAACACCGAGTCGGTGGCGCGCGGCATGGCAGGCACCGGCCGCGTCATCACGTCGGCCGCGCTGATCATGACCGTGGTGTTCGCGAGCTTCGTGACCAACCCGTCGGCGCTGGTCAAGATGATCGGCGTGGGGCTGTCGACGGCAATCGTCCTCGACGCCACGATCGTGCGGATGGTGCTGGTGCCCGCGACCATGGCACTGCTGGGCCGCGCGAACTGGTGGATGCCCGGTTGGCTCGACCGTCGGCTGCCCCACCTGAACATCAAGGACGCTGACGCCCCACCGCGGCCCGAACCGGTGCTCACCGGCGCGGCCGGACGCCGCTGATGCGACGGCCCCGCCAGGACCTGCCAGGCGCGTGGGTGATCGCCCCGGCGGGCGCGGCTGCCGCGGCCACGGTGGTGGTCACGGTGATCAGCCCTTCGGGATCGTGAGGATCAGCCGGGCGACCTGTCGCGGCTCGTCGAGCTGGACATAGTGGCGGGCGTCGGGTGGCAGGAAGAGCTCCGAGGTGGGGAACAGCTGGTGGAAGCGCCGGGCCACCCCGGCGTTGAGGTAGGGGTCGGCGGCGCCGAAGATGATCCGGACCGGGCGGTCAAACTGGCGCAGCCGCGGCAGCGCCGCCGTCCCCGCGGCCACGGCGGACCGCAGGTCGCGGTTGAGGCCGAAGAAGGCCTCGTGGGCGCTGGGGGTGGCGGTGAACTGCCGGTAGAGCAGGGGCAGGAACTGCTGGCGGACCTGGGGGTCGCGGAAGAAGCGCCCGACCTGCCAGCGGTACATGGCCCGGAACAGCAGGTCGCCGAACAGCCGCGACACCGGGCGGGCGACCGATCGGAGGATTGGGGTGGAGAACAGCCGGATCGCCTCTGGTGGGCGCAGCCCCGGCATGCGCGCGTAGTAGGTGTTGAGCAGCACCAGCCCGGCGACCCGCCGGGGGTGGTCCAGGGCCCAGTTGATGGCCGGTGGGCCGGAGGCGTCGTGGGCGACCAGCACCACCGGGTCGAGCTGCAGGTGCTGGATGACGGCATCCAGGTCGCCGGTCTGGTTGGTGGCGGTGTAGGGGTAGCCTCCTGGCTTGTCGGAGGCGCCCCAGCCGAGGAAGTCGAAGCTCACCACCCGGCGTCCGGCGAGTTCGGGCACGAGCCGGTCGTAGAGGTGCAGGTCGTCGGGGAACCCGTGCATGAGCACGATCGCTGGTTCCGCGCCCGGGTAGTCGCGGGCGTACAGCTGGTACGGGCCGCGGGAGACATGATGGTCCTGGTAGCTGGGTCCGCTGGGGGTGGCAGCTCGGACGGGGCTTGGCGGCCCGTTCGGTTCCATCGCTCCTCCTTGGGTGTAGCTACACCTATTTGCCATGCGTCAGCTCGTGAGGGCGAGCGCGGCGACCTCCTCAAGCCCACTGGCCACCAACGGCCAGCGGTCCGGTCCTGACCCCTCCACGATGTGGGCCTGGGCACGCTGCCACAGTGGATAGGCGCGGCCGATCGCCTCCCGGCCCTGGCCGGTCAGCCCAACCAATCGCGTGCGTTTGTCTTGACCGGCGGTGATCTCGAGCAGGCCTCGTTCGCTCAGGGGCTTGAGGTCGCGGGCGAGGGTGGTGCGGTCAAGCGCGAGGGCGTCAGCCAGCCGGGTGACCGGCACCGGCTCGCTCAGGCCCACCGCGACCAGCAGGGTGAACTGGGTGATGCGCAGGCCACTGGGCCGCAGGGTGTCGTCGTAGAGCTGGGTGACGGCGCGAGCGGTGCGGCGCAGGTTCCGGCAGGCGCAGCCGGTCGCGACCTCGGCCAGCTCGGCGCGTCCAGGCGTCGGTGTGTCCATAGAAAGAGTGTAGCTACACCTATCTGCCGGCGCAAGCGCCTGACAAGCGCGGCGTGGGCGGCGGGCGAGCCGGGGCCGGCAGCTCGCGGACGACCTGCACCGGTTCCCGCTTGGGCACTCGTCGAGGCGCTGCAGCGTTCAATGGCAGCTGCCGTGGCCGCGGTCGGTGAAGGGCTTGCCCGGTTCTGGCACAAAGCGCCAGTCGTAGCTGGACGGGTGCAGCGTGAGGCGCAGGACCCCGAAGGTGCCGCTGTTGCGGACCTGGCTGTTGGCTCGGATGGTCCGGAAGCCGTAGTGGGTCTTGCCGCCGGTGCCGACCACGAACTGGCGGATGCCGCTGGCCGGGTCGGCCTTGCCGTGGGGGGTTTGGGGGGCGAAGCGTTCGTAGTCGTGGTCGTGGCCGACCAGCACCACGTCGGCCCCAGCCCGATACAGCGCTTGCCAGAAGGCGGCGTAGGTGGCGTTGTTGCCGTGCATGCCCGAGCTGAACCGGGGCTTGTGCCAGTAGGCCAGGGTGCAGCGGGCCGGGTGGGCGGCCAGGTCGGCGCGTAGCCAGCGCTCCTGGCGCGAGCCCGTGGCGCAGCCGCCGATATGGGCGCATTCGCTGTTGAGGGCGATCAGGTGCCAGCCTCCGACGTCGAAGCTGTAGTAGCCGCGGGAGCGGCGGCCGGCCGCCGGGCCGAAGTAGTCGAAGTAGCCGGCGGCCCTGGGGGTCCGGTAGTCGTGGTTGCCGGGGGCGGGGCGGGTGCGGCCCTTGAGCCGTCCCCAGCTCCGGTCATAGGAGCGGCGGAACTTGGCCAGGGTGCCGTTCTCGTACTGGTTGTCGCCCAGGGTCAGCACCACCACCGGGTGCAGCGTGCCGAGCGGCCTGGCGGTGGCGCCCATGTGGCAGGCATTGGCGCTTCCCCTGCCGCGATGGAAGCTGCGGCTGGCCGGGTCGCAGGCGATGTCGCCCGCGGCCGCGATCAGCGGGGGGGCGACCGGCCGTCTGGCAGCGGGCCGCACCGCGGCTGAGGGTGGCGCGGCCGCAGGCAGGGCTGGATGCGCGGTGACCACCGGACTGCGACGGGCATCGTCAGCTGGGGCCAGCCCGGTCCAGCGGGACATCGTGACCAGGGGGAGCGCGGCGGCCAGGATGCCGGCCAGCAGCAGGCCGCGACCGAGCTTGCGGCGCCCCAGCCGTCGAGCGGTCGATCTGAGGGATGGGGTTGTTCGGCCCATGCCCGCAGTCGAGCAGCCTGGATCGACGGCTTCGCGGCAGATGGTCGACAGCAGGGGGAAAAGCCATCCAGGCAGAAGGGGATGAGCCGTGGCCTCGACGATTCAGCCGTCGGGCCGGCTGGGGACCGGTCGGTGATCCCGCCGTGGGAGGCCAGGCGGTCGACGGCGCAGCAAGACCGACTCTGGATCTGGCTGGCATTTCGTGATGGACATGGCCTGGGCTCCGGGTCATCGTCGGCTCGCTCCAGGTGCACACGGAACAGCGGTCCTCTCGAGGTCGCGCCCGCGACGAAAGGAAGCTCCGCAGACGCTGCAACTGGGCCTGGACTGGATCCGCGACAGCGACCTGATGGTCCTTGGTCGGGTCACCCGCCAGCACCTGGCCTCACGGAGCGTCGCTGCCCTCGTCGATCACGAACTCTGCGCCAGATCCCGCCCCTCCACACCACCGGGGGTCGCCCTGGATCGGGCCACCGGGACCTTCAGCGGCGGTGGTGCAATCGTATTCATGCTAGCCTGGCCGGGATGCCAACCAGCAAGCGCGGTCCCCGACCGAGGCTGGACGATGCTCCCGGGCAGATGGAGCCGCCGGCGCGGCCGCCGGGCCGCGGTCCCGCCGTGACCATGCGCGACATCGCGGCGGTCGCCGAGGTGTCCCAGAGCACCGTCTCACGGGTGCTCAGCGGGGCCCCGACCAGCGTGCCGATCGCGCCCGTGACCCGGGCGCGGGTCGTCGAGGCCGCGCGTCGGCTCGGCTATCGGCCGAACCCGCTGGCTCGCGGTCTGCGGGGGGCGTCGACGAACCTGATCGGTGCCGTCGTCAGAGATTTCAGCGACCCCTTCTTCGCCGGGGCGATCGAGGTCCTGGTGCTGGAGTCGATGGCGCACGGGTACAACGTGGTGCTGGGCCACGCCCACGGCGGCCTGGACGAGGGGAGCTCCCTGACCTCCGTGCTCGAGACCCGGCACACCGACGCCATCGTCCTGCTGGGCGACATGCAGGCCCAGCCACGCCTGCTGGCGGACCTGAGGAGCTCCAGCGTGCCGGTGGTGGGCCTCTGGCAGGGGACGAGCCCGCTCGAGTTCCCGACCGCGGACACCGACGACAGGGCCGGCATCCGGGCCGGGCTGGAGCATCTCGAGTCCCTTGGGCACCGGCGGATCGCCTTCCTGAGCGCCGAGCTGCCGGTCGAATACCGGGTCCGGGAGGACGCCTACGTCGACTACCTGCGCGATCGGTTCGGGGTCGTCCCGTCCGGCTACCTGGAGCGGTGCCCGAACACCCTGGCCGGGGGCGACGCCGCGCTGCGGCGCCTGCTCGAGCTGCCGGAGCCGCCCACGGCGGTGGCGACGTCGACGGACCTGGTCGCCGTCGGTGCCCTCCACGCCGCCCACAGCCTCGGTGCGACCGTGCCCGACCGGCTCTCGCTGGTGGGGTACGACGACATCCTGATCGCCAGCCACACCGTCCCCGCCCTCACCACCTTGCGGATGCCGATCGCGGAGATCGTCAGCCATGCCGTCTCGCTTGCCGTCGCGTTGACCCGTGATCCGGATGCGTCGCGCCAGCCGAGCCTCGAGGTCTTCAAGCCCACCTTGATCGTCCGGGACTCCACCGCGCCCCCGGTGCCCGGTCGCGTCGACTGACCCCGCGAGCGCGCTCTGTCAGCCGGGGATCCACACGCGCATCGCCTCGGCCCCCCGGTTGGCCCAGGCGAAGTACGGGATGGCACCGGCCGACAGGTCGGCCGTGCCGGCCTCGGCCGCGCCACCCGCGGGCCTGTGCACCACGGGCACCGTGATCCCGATGACGGCGTCGCCGATGTCCGGCCGTAGGACCGCGGCAGGCTCCCGCCGCCGGTCCCAACGCAGGGCCTCGAGCTGGGTGTCCGGCGGCAGATCGGCCGATTCCAGACAGTAGACCAGCGGGCCCCGCTCGATGGCGACACAGCCGCGGAGGGCATCGACGCGCGGATCGGGTTCGGTGACGCGGACCGGCAGGTCGAGCTCCAGGACGGTCGTGTCCCCGGCCTTCCAGGGTCGTGTCAGCTCGGCGTAGCCCGTACCGGCCGTCCGAGGTTGGGTCCCGCCAGGCCCGGTGAGCACCGCCGATCGGCACCACCGGGGCACCCGCAGGGACAGCTTCCAGGGGCGGTCGGGCGCCTCGACGACCTCGACCGTGACCCGTCCGTGCCATGGATAGCCCGTGCGGACCGCCAGCCGGACGGCCCCACCGGGGACCTGCGCGTGGAGGTCCCCGGTGGCGTACTGGTGGAGCTGGACCCCGGTGTCGTCGCTGCTCGCCAGGTACCGCTCCAGGGAGCTCAGCGTCCGCATCAGGTTGGGGGGGCAGCAGGCGCAGGGATACCAGGGGGCGCGCTCGCCGTGCCCGGGCGGCTCATAGGCCCGATGGGTCCGGCGTTGCAGCGGGTTGACATAGAAGAACCGGGTGCCGGTCAGGGAGACCCCGGACAGGACACCGTTGTAGATGGCCCGCTCGATGGCGTCCGCGTAGCAGGCCTTGCCGGTGGCCAGCAGCAGTCGCCAGCCGAGCATGACGCCGGCGATCGACGCGCAGGTCTCGGCGTACGCCCGATCGGGCGGGAGCTCGTACGGGTCGCCGAAGGACTCGTCGCGGTGCCGGCTGCCCATCCCGCCCGTCAGGTAGGTCCGGGTCTGCACCAGGTCGTGCCAGCGTCGCTCCACGGCGGCCAGCAGGTCCCGGTCGTCGAGCTCGACGGCCACCTCGACGGCGCCGCAGTCCAGGTAGAGCTGCCGGACGGCGTGACCGGCGACGGTGGCGGCCTCGCGGACCGGCTGGTGGTCCTGCCAGTAGGCCGCGCCGAAGCGCCCATCGCCCAGCAGCCCCCGGCCCCGCAGGTCGAGCATCCTGGCCGCCAGGGCCAGGTAGCGGCCGTCGCCAGTGACCCGGGTCAGCTCGACCAGCGCCATCTCGATGCCGGGATGGCCGTCGACCCCGTCCCGTCCGGTGGGCCCGAACTCCTTGTCGATCCGGTCGGCGGCCGCGACCGCGATCGCCAGGAGCCGGTCGTCGCCGAGGGCTCGCTGCCAGGCCACGGCCGCCTGGATCAGGTGGCCGACACAGTAGAACTCATGGCCCCAGGCGAGATCGGTATGCGGTGTCCCCCCGCGCACGACCTGGACGTAGCTGTTGAGGTAGCCGTCGGGACGCTGCGCCGCCGCCACCAGTCCGATCGCCTCGTCGGCGGCCGCCGCCAGGGCAGGGTCCGCGGCCCGCCCGAGCTCCCAGCCCACCGCCTCCAGCCACTTGTAGACGTCGGAGTCCAGGAAGGGGAAGGTGGCGCCGGCGGAGTCGGCGTCGGCCCGGTAGCGCCCGTCGGCGCCGGCCGCCACCCGGAGGTTGTCGAGGGCCCCGGAGCGCTGCAGCTGCACGAAGCCGTGGGGGATCGTGTGCTGGCGGTTGACCCGCTGGCGTTCGGCCAGGAAGCCGTCGAGGATCCTGGCCTGCCCGGGGCCGATGGGCCGCAGCCGTGTCGTGGCCGACTCGTCGGTCCGGCGGGCCTCGGTGGTCATTTCACCGCCCCGCTCATCAGGCCGGACACGTAGTACCGCTGCAGCAGCAGGTAGACGAGCACGCAGGGGATGATCGAGATGGTGACGCCGGCCTGCAGCATCCCCCAGTCGGTCCCGCCCAGGCTGGTCTCGGTCCGGGCCGCGGCCAGGATCAGCGGCAGGGTGAAGCTGGAGCCCCGGCTCATCAGCACCAGGGCGCCGAGGAACTCGTTCCAGGACATGATGAAGGCGAACAGGGCGACGGTGACGATCGCCGGCACGGTCGCGGGGACGAGGATCCGCAGCAGCACCTGCCAGGAGGAGGCGCCGTCCACGATGGCCGCCTCCTCCAGCTCGCGGGGGACGGCGCTGAGGCTGTTGCGCAGGACATAGAGGCTGAACGGCAGCTGGATGGCGGTGTGGAGGATGGCCAGGCCGACCAGGGTGTTGGTCAGCCCGACGCGGGCGAAGAGCAGGAACATCGGGGTCAGCAGGGCCTGGTAGGGGACGATCAGGGCCAGCAGCAGGACGACGAAGATCACCTCTTTGCCCGGGATCTCGAACCGGGCCAGGGCGTAGCCGGCCGGCACGGTGAGGGCCAGGGTGAACGCGATCGTCAGCAGGGCCGTGCCCAGGCTGTTCAACAGGTAGGTGGGCAGGCCCAGCTGGTAGGTCCAGAGCCGCTCGTAGCTGTCCAGGCTGAGGCCGTGGGGCAGGTAGGTCGGCGGCGAGGCGGCCGCCTCGGCCGTCGGCTTCACCGAGGCCAGCACCGACATGACCAGCGGAGCGAGCATGACCGCGCAGACGGCGACGCAGACGGCGCCAAGCAGGTAGGCGGACCGGCCGCGGGCGCGGGCCCGGGTGGCCACCACCCGGGCTCGCTGGCGCCGGGCGACGGTGGCGGTCACGCGTGGCTCCGGCGGGTCAGGAGCAGTTGCACCACCGTGAAGGCCAGGATGGTCAGGGCCAGGATCATCGACAGGGCGGCGCCGTAGCCCAGCCGCAGGTACGGGAAGGAGTTCAGGTAGATGTAGAAGACCGAGGTGGCGGTCTCGTTCTGCGGCTGCCCGGCGGTCATGATGTAGAACTGGTCGAAGGCCAGCAGCGAGCCGATGACGCTGACCAGGGTCACCAGCAGCACCGAGCGCAGGGTCAGGGGCAGGATGACCCGGGTCACCCGCTGCCAGAAGCTGGCCCCGTCGACCAGGCTGGCCTCGGTGATGTCGGTCGGGATGGCCTGGATGGCCCCGACGAACAGGATCATCCCGAAGCCCATGACCTTCCACGCCACCGAGGCGATGATGGCCAGGTTGGACAGGTCGGCGTCCACGCCCAGCCACAGGACCGGCTTGGAGATGATCCCGAGGTCCATCAGGGCCTTGTTGATGGGGCCGAAGTCGGCGCTGAACAGCCAGTACCAGAGCAGGCTGGAGACGCCCAGACCGATCACCACGGGGATGAACACGGTGGTCCGGGTGAGCCGGCGCAGGGGCGAGCGCTCCACGGTCAGCAGGGCCAGCAGGTAGCCGCCGACGATCAGGATCGGGGTGATCATCGCGGTGTACTTGAGGGTGAACAGGAACGACACCCAGTACTGGCGGTCGGCCAGGGCCCGCTGGTAGTTGCCCAGGCCGACCCAGCGCGGCGGGGTGATCAGCGACCAGTTGTGGAACGACATCCACACCATATGGCCGAGCGGGTAGACGGTGAACACCAGCACGAAGATCACCGCCGGGGCCAGGTAGGCCATCCCGACCAGTCGGCTCCTCCGGCCCCGGAACACGGCGATCCTCGCTGGCTACTGGTTGGCGATGGTCTTCATGGCCGCCTTGGCGTCGGCGATCACGGTGTCGAGGTTGTCGTCACTGTAATAGGCGCGCTGGAGCATCTTCAGCCATGGGCCCTGGGGCGAGTTGATCTGCTCGAAGAAGGTCAGGGTGTAGGGGGTGCGGCCGACCTCGAGGGCCTTGGCCACGTCCTGGACCAGCGGCTCGGCCTGGAAGTACTTGTTGTCGACCATGTCGGTGCGGGTGGTCAGGTTGAGGGCCTTGGCGTACACCTCGACCTGCACCTGGTCCGAGAGCAGGAACTTCATGAAGTTGACGGCGTCGTCGACCCGCTTGCTGCCCTTCGGCACCACGACCAGGTCGCCGCCGATGAACGAGGCCGCGGAGTTGGGGGCCATCCCCGGCAGCAGGGCGATGCCGAAGTCCATCTTCGGGTTCTGCTGGCGGGCCAGGGTGATGTTGAAGTTGCCCGTCCCCATCATGCCGACCTTGCCCGAACCGAACTGCAGATGGAACGTCTCACCGTTCTCGCTCCGGGCACCTTCGGGGACGTTGCCGGCCTTCACCATGTCGCGGGTGAACTGGAGCACCTGCTTGACGCCGTCGCCGACCAGCGGCTCGTCGCCCGGGCCGGCCGCCTCGATCTTGGCCCCCGAGGCCCACATCAGCGGCCCGACGGTGAAGATGTTGCACCCGGCGCAGTTGCCCGGCAGGTAGTAGCCCTTGACGCCGCCGCCCAGGGCGGTGATCTTGTCCGCGTACTCGCGCAGCTCGGGCAGGCTCGTGGGCGGCTTGTCGGGGTCGAGGCCGGCCCGCTTGAACAGGTCCTTGTTGTAGAACAGGGCCGACACGTCGGCGTACAGCGGGACACCGTAGAGCCGGTTCTCGAAGGTGGCGACCGTCATGTGCCCCTTGCTGGCGGTCTTGATCTCCGGCCAGGAGCCGATCCTGTCGGTGAGGTCGACCAGCTGCTGCGCGTCCTCGAACTGGGGCGCGTAGATGAGGTCCATGCCCATCAGGTCGGGCACCTCACCGGAGGCGATCCCCTGGGCGATCTTGCCCACCATCTCGGTGTGCGGGATGTAGGTCAGCTTGATCTTGCAGTTCGGGTTCTTCTGGTTCCAGGCCGCGACCAGCATGTCGACCATCTGCTTGTTGCCGCCCGAGCGCTCCCACATGGTGAGCTCGCCGGTGCTGGCGCAGCTGGTGGTGGCGGCCGGTGCCTGTGCGGTGGTCGACGGCGTATCGCTCCCCTGGCTGCAGGCCGCGAGCAGCAGTGTCGCCGCTGCCACCAGGACGGGCCACCTGAGACGGCTCCTCATCCCATGCACCTCCATGTCGGTCCCTCCGGTTCGACCGGACGACTGCTGGCCTGTGGACACCGAGATCGGATGATGGTGGGTGCATACGATCGCATGCATTCGATTTCATGTCGAGATGCGAGCTGCCGCGAAAGGCCGTTGTGCTTGGCTCCTGCGACATGGTGTGCCCGTGCACCACCTGGGGCTGACCATGCCGGCCGACTACGAGCGGTGCCGGGTGATGCTCGTCTTCCAGGTCGACTCCGGCGCGGTCGAGGACGTCGACGTCAGCAACCTGACCGTCGCCGTCCTTGCCGACACCCCACCGGTGATGGCCGACGGCAACTGGCGGGTCGGGGTCTTCATGGACGCGGCCGCGTCCCAGGAGCAGGCCGAGAAGCTCGGGGCGGTCTTCGCCGGCCGGCTCGGTGGCCCCATGGCCATGCTGGCGCCGCTGTTCAGCGAGATGCTCGGCTCGGCGCCCTTCTCCTGGGCGGCATGACCACCACCGCGCCGTCGCTGCGGCGCCTCACCCCGCAGGCGGCGGTCCTGCTGCTGGTTGCGGCGGTGGCCTGGCTGGTGACGGTGGGGCGTGCCGGGGCGATGGCCGGCATGAGCGGCACCATGGGTCTTGGCCTGCTTGCCTTCGTCGGCATGTGGGCGCTGATGATGGCGGCGATGATGCTGCCGTCGGTTGCCCCGGTGGCCTCGATGTACCAGCGGTCGGTCCGCTCCTACCGTGCGCTGCGGCTGGCCGGGTTCACCTCCGGATACCTGCTGGCGTGGGCCGGGGCCGGCATCCCGGCGTTCCTGCTCACCGCGTTCGTGGCGCAGCTGGTGGACGACCATACGGCCTGGGCGACCGCGGTGGCGGTGGTGGTGTTCGCCAGCTGCGGGGTGTACCAGCTCACCCCGCTGAAGGCGCGCTGCCTGAAGCACTGCCGCTCGCCGCTGTCGCTGCTGCTGCACTACGGCGCGTATCGCGGTCCGCTGCGGGATGTGCGCGCCGGCGTCCATCACGGTGGCTACTGCCTTGGCTGCTGCTGGTCGCTGATGGCGCTGTTCGTGGTCGTGGGCGTGATGAACCTGGCCGCCATGGTCGTACTGGCCGCGGTGGTGCTGGCCGAGAAGCTGTGGGTCCATGGCGAGCTCCTCGCCCGGGCCGTCGGCGTCGCTGCCCTGGCCTTGGCGGTGGCCGTGATCTGGGTGCCGGCGCTGGCACCAGGACTCCACGGCACCAGCCAGATGATGGGCATGGCCGGATCCTGACGGGGAGCGCCACCAGCGACCGGCTCCTTGGAGCTGCTCCGGGCGTGGCCGAGGGGGTCGGGATGAACCCTCGACCATCAGCATGCCGCTTCTGAAGCGCTTCGCACCAGCCCACCCCGCACACCCGACATTCGCCTTCTCCGCGGCCCGGCCAACAGGACCCGCTGGCCGGGCCGTGCGACCCCAGCGGCCGCCGCACCATCCCGCAAGCCGGCCGAGGTGACCACGCCATGAGCCCACCAGCGCAACCCCCAGCCCGCTACCGCATCCGCGGCCACCTCGACGCAGTCTGGTCGGCCCGGTTCGGTCCTGCCGCTGGCGTTCGTGATGATCGCCGGCCGCAGATCATCACTGCCATCCTGCTCACCACCGGCCACGACGCGCGGAACTCCTTCTGGTACAACCAACGCTGGTCGTCCGAGGTACGAGGCTCTTGCATCTCCAACATTCCCCGACGTCCGTGGCCCGCCAGCAGAGGAGCCAGCCGCCATGCCGAAAGCTGCCGTCACCCCGAGTCCTGGCTTCATCTCGATCGCCGTCGGCGACGTCCAGCGGTCGGCCGCGTTCTACGAGGAGTACCTCGGGGCCGTCCGCGACACCTTCGACTTCGGCCCCGACGCGGTGGCGTTCGTTGGCTGGCCGACGTTCGCCCTCTCGTCCGCGCGGCGGCCGGGCCAGCCCGGCCCATCCCCCGAGACCACCAGCATCCAGCTCTGGTGGCGGGCTGGCGATGCCCAGGCGCTCTACGAGAAGGCGGCCGCGGCCGGCGTCCCCATCCTGCTCGAGCCGTTCGACGGGCCGTTCGGCAGGACCTTCGCGATGGCCGACCCGGACGGGTACCGGATCACCATCTACGAGAAGGACCAGCCGCTGTTCTGGCCGCCGGGGCCCAGCTGACCCGAGCCCGGCCACCCCGACGAGCCGGTCCGGTCGACGGCCAGGTTGAGGGCCTGCCGGGCCCGCAGTCGTGGAGCCGGGCGGAGCACGGCGCCTGAGCCCGGGCGACGAGGGAGGAAGCTCAGCCGACGACGGTGACTTCTAGCGCCGGGAACGGGACTGGGGCAGCTCGGCCGGGTCGCCCTTGCTGAACGGGGTGGAGGGTGGGGGCACGACCGGGCCGATGTCGCCGTCGGGGGCCTGGTCCAGGTCGACGATCACCGGGGCGTGGTCGCTGGGGCCGCTGCCCTTGCGGGCCTGGCGGTCCACCCAGGCCGCCCGCACCCGGCCGGCCACGGTGGGGGAGGCCAGCACCAGATCGATCCGCATGCCCATGTCCCGGTGGAACATGCCGGCCCGGTAGTCCCAGTAGGTGAACACCCGCTCGGCCGGCCAGCGGTCCCGGACGACGTCACGCAGGCCGAGCGCCTGGAGCTCGGCCAGGGCCGCCCGCTCCGGCGGGGTGACGTGGGTCTGACCGACATAGGCGTCGGGGTCGAACACGTCGGCGTCGGTGGGCGCGATGTTCATGTCCCCGCAGACGATCGCGGCCTCCGGGCCGGCCGCGAGCTGGTCCCGCAGCGCGGCCAGCCAGGCCAGCTTGTAGCGGTAGTGGTCGGAGTCCGGCACCCGCCCGTTGGGCACGTACACCGAGTGCACCCGGACCCCGCCGCAGGTCGCGGCGACCGCCCGCGCCTCCGGGCGCGGGAACCCGGGCGCGCCGGCGACGCCGGGCACGACGTCGTCCAGCCCCACCTTGGAGAGGATGGCCACGCCGTTCCACTGCCCCTCGCCGTGCAGGGCGACCGCGTAGCCGCGGCCGGCCAGGTCCTCGCCGAGCAGCTCGGTGAACGCGCTGTCGGCGAGCTTGGTCTCCTGCAGGCAGACGACGTCGGGCCGCCGCTGGTCCAGCCAGGGCAGCAGCCGGGGCACCCGCTGCTTGACCGAGTTCACGTTCCAGGTCGCCACTCGCACCCGGCCACAGTAACCGCCCCGGGCGACGCTCGCCCGGCGCGGTCTCTCGGTCGGGGGCGGCTCAGCGGCCCCGGAAGGCGTCCTTGACCTTCTCGCCGGCCTGCTTGAGGTTGGCCTTGGTCTTGTCGGCCCGGCCCTCGGCCTCCAGGCGCTCGTCGCCGGTGGCCCGCCCGGCCGCCTCCTTGAACTGGCCCTTGACCTTCTGGGCGGCGTTCCGGGTCTTGTTGCGGGCGCTGTTGTCGACGGCCATCTCACCCTCCCTGGTGCGGCGGTCTCGACCTTCCGGATCCCCGCCGGCGCGGCCGGGCAAACCCGGCCGCCGGCCTCAGTGCGACTCGCGGGTGACCTCGTGGCCGCGCCGGCCGACCAGGAAGTCGAGGTCGGCGCCGCGGTCCGCCTGGAGGACGTGGTCGATGTAGAGGCGCTGCCAGCCGCTGGCCGGGGCGGCGTAGGCGGCGGTGGCGGCCGTCGGCGGCGTCCGCCGGGCCAGGTCCGCGGCGGGGACGTCGAGCTCCAGGCGGCGGGCGGGGACGTCCAGGACGATCGGGTCGCCGGTGCGGACCAGGGCCAGGGGACCGCCGGCGGCCGCCTCGGGGGCGACGTGGAGGACCACGGTGCCGTAGGCGGTGCCGCTCATGCGGCCGTCGCTGACCCGGACCATGTCGCGGACGCCGCGCTCCAGCAGCCGGGCCGGCAGGGCCATGTTGCCGACCTCGGGCATGCCCGGGTAGCCCTTGGGGCCGCAGCCCCGCAGGACCAGCACCGAGGTCTCGTCGACCTCCAGGGCCGGGTCGTCCAGGCGGGCGTGCAGGTCCTCGATGCTGTCGAAGACCACCGCCCGGCCCCGGTGCCGCAGCAGCTCCGGCGTGGCGGCGGCGGGCTTGATGACCGCGCCGTCGGGGCAGAGGTTGCCGCGCAGCACGGCGATCCCGGCCGCCTCCTGGAGGGGCCGGCCGCGGGGCCGGATCACCTCGGTGTCGACCAGCTCGGCGTCGGCCAGGTGCTCGACCAGCGGCCGGCCGGTCACCGTGCCCGCCTCCGGGTCGAGCAGGTCGGCGACCTCGCGGAGCACGGCCCGCAGGCCGCCGGCCCGGTGGAAGTCGTCCATCAGGTGCCGGCCGGCCGGCTGCAGGTCGACCAGCAACGGCACCCCGGAGCCGATGCGGTCGAAGTCGTCCAGGGTCAGGTCGATCCCCAGCCGGCCGGCCAGGGCCAGCAGGTGGACGACGCCGTTGGTCGACCCGCCGATGGCGGCCAGGGCCACGATGGCGTTGCGGAACGACCCGGGCCCGAGGAAGGTGCTGGGGCGGCGGTCGGCGTCGACCAGCTCCACGGCCAGCCGGCCGCTCTCGTGGGCCCGCTCCAGCAGCCGGCTGTCGGGGGCCGGGGTGCCGGCCAGGCCGGGGAGGGTGGTGCCGAGCGCCTCGGCCAGGCAGGCCATGGTGGAGGCGGTGCCCATGGTGTTGCAGTGGCCGCGGCTGCGGATCATGGCCGACTCGGACGCGAGGAAGGTCTCGGCCGGCAGCCGGCCCGCCCTGACCTCCTCCTCGAAGCGCCACACGTCGGTGCCGCAGCCGAGCGGGACCCCCCGGAAATGCCCGGTGAGCATCGGCCCGCCGGGCACGACCAGGGCCGGCAGGTCGACCGAGGCCGCGGCCATGAGCAGGGCCGGGATCGTCTTGTCGCAGCCGCCGAGCAGCACGGCCCCGTCGACCGGGTTGGCCCGCAGCAGCTCCTCGGTGGCCATGGCGGCCAGGTTGCGCCAGAGCATCGCCGTCGGCCGGACCTGGGTCTCGCCCAGCGACACCACGGGCAGGTTGAGCGGCACCCCGCCGGCCTCCCAGACCCCCTGCTTGACGCTTGCCGCCACCTCGTCCAGGTGGCTGTTGCAGGGGGTCAGGTCGGAGGCGGTGTTGGCGATGGCGATGTGCGGCCGCCCGTCAAAGGCGTGCCTGGGCAGCCCGCGCCGCATCCACGCCCGGTGCACGTAGGCGTTGCGGTCCGAGCCCCCATACCACTGGCTGCTGCGCATGACCCCGCACGGAAGGTACCCGGGTGGCGTATCCGGTAACCTGACTCCACGCGCCGTGATGTCGGAGGTCACCGTGGCCGACAAGCAGACCGAGGGTCAGGCTGAGGCGCAGGGCGTGCAGGGCAGGGCCCGCAGCGACATCAACGACGTGGCCAGGCTGGCCCGGGTTTCGCGGCAGACCGTCTCCAACGTGCTGAACAACCGGACCGGCTACTCAGAGGACACCCGCGCCCGCGTCCTGCGGGCCATCGAGGAGCTGGACTACCAGCCCCACCGGGCCGCCAGGAGCCTGCGCTCCCATCGGACCATGCAGCTCGGCTACCACATGCCGCGCGAGCAGCTGGCCGCCGACAACGCCTTCGTCCTCGGCTTCATCCAGGCGCTGGTCCGCGGGGCCGCCTACCGGGGCCACCACGTGCTCGTCTTCACCGAGCAGGACGACGAGCTCGAGGTGTTCCGCGAGCTGGTGGCCATCCGAGGGGTGGACGGGTTCATCCTCTCCGGCTCGCACGGGGAGGACCCCCGGGTCCGGTACCTGCACGAGGCCGGCGTGCCGTTCGCCGTGTTCGGCCGGACCGCCGCCCACCTGCCCCAGACCTGGGTCGACATCGACAGCGTGGCCGCGGTCGGCTCGGCCGTCGACTACCTGGTCGACCGCGGCCACGAGGCGTTCGCCTACGTCGGCTACGCCGGCCAGCACCACTGGGACCTGGAGCGCCTCGAGGGATTCCGCAAGGGCCTGGCCGACCACGGGCTCCGGGTCTCGGAGCGGTCCATCATCCAGGGCAGCACCCTGGATGCGGTCCACGGCGCCCTGCTGCGCCTGCTCGACCGCAAGCGCCGGCCCACCGCGATCGTGACCGGCAGCGACGTGCTGGCCGCGGTGGCCGTGAACGCGGCCAAGTCGATGGGGTTGCGCGTCGGCCAGGACGTCGCCGTGACCGGCTTCGACGGCGGGTTCGTGCAGCAGATGACCGAGCCGGTGCTGACCAGCGTGCGCATCCCCGTCGACCGCATCGCCGACGAGCTGATCAGCTGCTGCCTGCGCGAGATCGACGAGGGGCCGACCGAGAGCGTCGGGCTCCTGGTCCCCACCGAGATCGCCGTCGGCGGCAGCGCCTGACCGCCGCCGCATGCCTTGACACGTCTCCGCATCGCGGATAGCTTTACCCACGATACGGAAAGTGAGGCGGGGCCGGCATGACCAGGTACGACGTCAACCTGTCCATCCTGTTCACCGAGCTGCCGCTGCTGGAGCGCCCGGCGGCGGCCAGGGCGGCCGGCTTCGGGGCGGTCGAGCTCTGGTGGCCCTTTGACGTCGCCGTGCCCTCCGACCGCGACGTCGACGCCCTCGTGGCCGCCGTGGAGGACGCCGGGGTCCAGCTGGTCGGGCTCAACTTCTTCGCCGGGGACATGGCGGGCGGCGACCGGGGGCTGGTGTCGTGGCCGGCCCGGTCGGCCGAGTTCCGCGACAACGTGGAGGCGACCGTCGCCATCGGCGACCGGCTGGGCTGCCGCGGCTTCAACGCCCTGTACGGCAACCGGGTCGACGACGCCACCCCCGATGAGCAGGACGACCTGGCCACCGGGCAGCTGGCCCTGGCCGCGGCCGCCGCCGGCCGGATCGGGGGCACGGTCCTGGTCGAGGCGGTCTCGGGCGCCCCCCGGTACCCCCTCAAGACCGCCGCCGACGCCGTCGGCGCCATCGACCGGGTGGGCCAGGACACGGGCGCGGCCAACCTGGCCTTCCTCTGCGACCTCTACCACCTGGCGGTCAACGGCGACGACCTCGACAAGGCCATCGAGCGCTACAGCGACCGGATCGGGCACGTGCAGATCGCCGACGTGCCCGGCCGCAACGAGCCGGGGACGGGCTCGCTCGACCTGGACCACCTGCTGGGCGAGCTGGCCGCGGCCGGCTACGACGGCTGGGTCGGGCTGGAGTACAAGCCGAGCGGGGCCAGCGCCGACAGCTTCGGCTGGCTGCCCCGCGAGCAGCGGGCGGCCCGGCCCTAGGCGACGACCAAGGAGAGCGACATGGCTCGCATGACCGCGGCCGAGGCCGCCGTCGCCATTCTCGAGCGCGAGGGGGTCACCGCAGCCTTCGGCCTCCCCGGCGCGGCCATCAACCCCTTCTACGCCGCCATGCGCCGGCGCGGCGGCATCCGCCACGTCCTGGCCCGCCACGTCGAGGGCGCCTCGCACATGGCCGAGGGCTACACCCGGGCCCGGGCCGGCAACATCGGCGTCTGCCTCGGCACCTCCGGCCCGGCCGGCACCGACATGCTCACCGGGCTGTACTCGGCCTCGGCCGACTCCATCCCGATCCTGTGCGTCACCGGCCAGGCCCCGGTGTCGCGGCTGCACAAGGAGGACTTCCAGGCGGTCGACATCGCCGCCATGGCCAAGCCCGTGACCAAGCTGGCCATGACCGTCCTGGAGGCGGCCCAGGTCCCGGGGGCCTTCGCCCAGGCGTTCCAGCTGATGCGCTCGGGCCGCCCCGGCGCGGTCCTGCTGGACCTGCCCTTCGACGTCCAGATGACCGAGATCGACTTCGACGTCGACACCTACTCGCCGCTGGCCGTGTACCGGCCGGCGGCCACCCGGGCCCAGGTCGAGCGGGCCCTTGACCTGCTGGAGGCGGCCGAGCGGCCGCTGCTGGTGGCCGGGGGCGGGATCATCAACGCCGACGCCGCCGACCTGCTGGTCGAGCTCGCCGAGCTGACCGGGGTCCCGGTGGTCCCGACGCTGATGGCCTGGGGGGCCATCCCCGACGACCATCCCCTGATGGCCGGCATGGTCGGGCTCCAGACCTCGCACCGCTACGGCAACGCCACCATGCTCGCCTCCGACTTCGTGCTCGGCATCGGCAACCGCTGGGCCAACCGCCACACCGGCGGCCTGGAGGTGTACCGGCGCGGCCGGCGGTTCGTCCATGTCGACATCGAGCCCACCCAGATCGGGCGGGTGTTCCCGCCCGACTACGGCATCGTCTCGGACGCCGGCGCCGCCCTGGCGCTGTTCGTCGAGGTGGCCCGGGAGCGCCAGGCGGCCGGGCGGCTGCCCGACCGCTCGGCCTGGGCGGCCAGCTGCGCCGAACGCAAGCAGACCATGCAGCGCCGGACCCACTTCGAGGACGTCCCGATCAAGCCCCAGCGGGTCTACGAGGAGATGAACCGGGCCTTCGGCCGGGACGTCCGCTACGTCAGCACGATCGGGTTGTCCCAGATCGCCGCCGCCCAGTTCCTGCACGTCTACCGCCCGCGGCACTGGGTCAACTGCGGCCAGGCGGGCCCGCTGGGCTGGACCATCCCCGCGGCCCTCGGCGTGTGCGTGGCCGACCCGGAGGCCACCGTGGTCGCCCTGTCGGGCGACTACGACTTCCAGTTCATGATCGAGGAGCTGGCCGTGGGGGCCCAGTTCAACCTGCCCTACCTGCACGTGGTGGTGAACAACGGGTACCTGGGCCTGATCCGCCAGGCCCAGCGCGGCTTCGACATGGACTACTGCGTGCAGCTGTCGTTCGACAACGTGAACTCGCCCGAGGTCGGCGGCTACGGGGTCGACCACGTCAAGGTCGCCGAGGGGCTGGGCTGCAAGGCGCTGCGGGTGCAGCGGCCCGAGGAGCTGCTGGCGACCTTCGAGCGGGCCAAGAAGCTCATGGCCGAGTTCCGGGTGCCGGTGGTGGTCGAGGTCATCCTGGAGCGGGTGACCAACATCGCCATGGGCACCGAGCTCGACAACGTGACCGAGTTCGAGGAGCTGGCCATGCGGGGCGAGGACGCCCCCACGGCCATCTCGCTGCTCGACTGAGGATCAGCCGCCGAAGGGGCCGGCCAGGGCCTGGGGGACCGCGGTCAGGGGCCGGGAGCCGGCCAGGCGGGCCGCCTCGGCCTCCTCCAGGCCGCCGTCGGCGACCAGGACCCGGCGGGCGTGGGCCTCGGGGAGCAGGTTCAGGAACCGCAGGGCCAGCTCGGTCCGGGCCGCCGGGGCCAGCTCGCCGTGGAGGCGCACCCGGGCCATGCCGCCGTCGGGGAAGACCTCCAGGCGCACATGGGTGGCCTCGGCCCCGCCGGCCAGGCGGAAGCGGTGCCTGGTGTCGGGGAGCAGCCGGGTGCGGGGGAGCAGCTCGGCCCAGGCGGCCGGGTCGGCCGGGTCGGCGGCCCGGGCGTCGACCGCCCGCAGCGACGCCCAGCCGGGGGCGTTGCCGAGGAAGTAGGAGGTGTCCAGCTCGGCCAGCCGGACCACCCCGGCCCCGGCCAGCCGGAACTCGACCCAGTCGTTGCCCTGGTCGCGGCGCCGGGCCGTCTCCCAGCCCTCGCCCATGACCCGGGCCAGCCCGGGCGAGATCAGGTTCCGGGGCGAGGAGTAGAACATGTTGCTGCAGCCGGTCACCTCGCCGCCGTGCTCGAGGGCGGCCAGGTCGAGGGCGCCGGCGACGAGGAATCGCGGGTCGGGCACGCCCTCGCCGTGCGCCCGCAGCCGGGCCACCCCGCCGTCGGGGTACATGCACAGCCGGACGTGGGTGAACCGCCAGGGCACGTCCACCTCGAAGCGGTTGGGGGCGTCGCCCTTGACCCCCGAGCGGGGGACCAGCGGCGTCCAGGCGGCCTCCTGGAGCTCGTCGGGGGTCGGATAGCCCTCGACCGAGGCCCCCTCGACCGACACCTCGGGTGGGTAGTTGCCCTTGAAGAAGGCGGTGTCGACCACCACCCCGCGGACCACCCCGGGCAGGCCCAGGCGGACGATCGCCCAGTCGTGGCCGGGCTCGCGCCGCCGCCGCGTCTCCCAGCCGTCGTACACCTGGCCCTTGTGGCCGAAGGTGTAGGTCTGGTAGCTGGGGGCCTCGGGCTTGACCAGGTTCTCGCGCTCGGCGAACAGCTCGTCGTTGGCCGCCACGACGCTGCCGCCGAGGCTGCGCACGGCCAGGTCGGGCAGGGCGGTGAAGTCGGAACGATTCATCGTGGCACCCCCTTGGGGTTCCCCGAACCCCTCCGTTTCATGCCTCTCCCCTGGTGAGCAGCGTTCCTCGGGGTTCGTCGCCGGTGACCGGGCGGCCGCGCAGCCAGGTGCCGCGGACCACCCCGGCCAGTGGGCGGCCAGCGTAGGGGGTGACCGGGTGGCGGTGGTACAGCCGGGCGGGGTCGACCACGAACGCCTCGTCGGGGGCGAACACGCAGAAGTCGGCGTCGCCGCCCAGGGCGATGCCGCCCTTGCGGCGCAGGCCGGCCACCTCGGCCGGGCGCTCGGCCATCCAGCGGACCACGTCGACCAGGCGGTGGCCCCGGGCCCTGGCCGCCGTCCAGACCGCGGGCAGGCTGAGCTGGAGCGAGGCGATGCCGCCCCAGGCCACCCCGAAGTCGCCGATGTCGAGCCGCTTGAGCTCGGGCGTGCACGGCGAGTGGTCGGACACGACCAGGTCGATCACGCCCTCGCCCAGGCCCCGCCAGAGCTTCTCGCGGTTCTCGGCCTCGCGGATGGGCGGGCAGCACTTGAACTGGGTGGCCCCGTCGGCGATCGTCTCGGCGTCGAAGGTCAGGTAGTGCGGGCAGGTCTCGACGCTGACCGCGACGCCCTCGCGGCGGGCGCTGGCCAGCATGGGCAGGGCGTCCGAGGACGACAGGTGGAGCACGTGCACCCGGCCGCCGGTCCAGCGGGCGCTCTCGATCACCTCGGCCACGGCCACGTTCTCGGACCCGCGGGGCCGCGACCGCAGGAAGTCGGCGTAGCGCTCGCCGTGGGGCGCCGGGGCGCGGGCCACCGCCTGGGAGTCCTCGGCATGCACCAGCAGCAGCGCCGGGAAGCCGGCCAGCACCTCCAGGTACTGGTCGAGCTCGGCCGCGCTCAGCTGCGGGAACTCGTCGACGCCGGAGTGGAGCAGGAAGCACTTGAAACCGAACACGCCGGCGTCGTGGAGGCCGCGCAGCTCGCCCACGTTCCCGGGGATGGCGCCGCCCCAGAAGCCGACGTCGACGTGCACCTGGCCCTGGGCGGCCTTGCGCTTGGTCTCCAGGGCGGCCACGTCGACGGTGGGCGGGACCGAGTTGAGCGGCATGTCGATGATGGTGGTGATCCCGCCGGCGGCGGCCGCCCGGGTGGCCGAGGCGAACCCCTCCCACTCGGTCCGGCCGGGCTCGTTGACGTGCACATGGGTGTCGACCAGCCCGGGCAGCAGGACCTCGTCGTCGGCCAGGCCGATGGTCTCCTCCCCGGGCAGGTCGGCCGCCAGCGGCTCGATCGCCGCCACCCGGCCGTCGCGGACGGCGATGCACCGGGCCACCTCGCCGGCCGCGGTGACCACCCGGGGGGCGCGGAAGACCAGGTCGAAGCCGGTCACGGGTCCCCACCCAGCCAGTCGGCGGCGATCCGCCCGGCCAGCTCCCGCAGCAGCGGCGCCGGCTCGCGCATGCTCCGCTCCGGGTCGGGCTCCAGGTCGGAGAGGAGATAGGCCCGGGCGATGCCGGCCGGCTCCAGGGCCTCGGGGGCCAGCGTGCTCCGCCCGGCCACGGCGACGGTGGGGACGCCGGCCGCACGGGCGGCCGCGGCCACCCCGGCCGGGGCCTTGCCGCGCAGGGTCTGGTCGTCCAGCGAGCCCTCGCCGGTGACGACCAGCCGGGCCCCGTCGATGGCGGCCCGCACCTGGAGCAGGTCGAGCAGGTAGTCGATCCCCGAGCGCAGCCGGGCCCGCAGGAACACCAGGGCGGCGAAGCCGACGCCCCCGGCCGCCCCGGCGCCGGGCTGGCCGACGGCGTCGACGCCGGTGGCCGCCCTGGCCGCGGCCGCCCAGCGGGTCAGGGCGGCGTCCAGCTGGGCCACGTCCGCGGGCGACGCGCCCTTCTGGGGCCCGTACACCGCCGCCGCTCCGTGCAGGCCGAGCAGGGGGTTGTCGACGTCGGAGGCGACGGTGAACTCGGTGGCTTCGACCCGCGGGTCGAAGCCGGACAGGTCGAGGCGGTCCAGGTCGGCCAGGGCGGCCCCGCCGGGGCCGAGCTCGGCCCCGGCGGCGTCCAGCAGCCGCCCGCCCAGCGCCTGGACCATGCCGGCGCCGCCGTCGGTGCAGGCGCTGCCGCCGATGCCCAGGACGACCTGGCGGCAGCCCAGGTCGAGAGCGGCCCGGACCAGCTCGCCGGTGCCGCGGCTGGTCGCGGTGGTGGCCGCCGGCCGCCCGCCGGGGAGCCGGCGCAGCCCCGACGCCTCGGCCAGCTCGACCACGGCCACCCGGTCGCGGACGGCCAGGGCGGCGTCCACCGGCTCGCCGGTGGGGCCGGTGCAGCGCACCTCCCGGCGGGTGTAGCCGGCCGACAGGGCGGCCTCCACGGTGCCGTCGCCGCCGTCGGCCACGGGATGCTCGCGCACGTCCAGCCCCGGGACGGCGGCCCTCAGGCCGTCGGCGACCGCCCGGGCCACCCCGGCGGCGCCGAGCGACCCCTTGAACTTGTCGGGGGCGACGACGACGTGGCCACCCACGCCCTAGCTGCCCCGGTAGGTGCTGAAGCCGTACGGGCTGATCAGCAGGGGAACGTGGTAGTGGTCCGACGGATCCTCGATCCGGCAGACGACGGTCACCTGCGGGTAGAAGCCGGTGACCCCCTCGGCCTCGAACCAGTCCCCGGTGGCGAAGGTCAGGCGGTGCACCCCGGCCACCAGGGCGTCGGCGGCGTGCAGGTCGGGCACCCGGCCGTCGGCGTCGGTGACCCCCCCGCCCACACCGGTCCAGCCGTCGCCGTCCTGAGCCTCCAGGACCACCCGCATGCCGACCGCCGGCCGCCCCTGGGCGGTGTCCAGGACGTGGGTGGTGACGCCGCTCACTCGGCCATCAGCCTCTCCAGACGGACCCGGGTGATGCGCCGGTGCTCGTCGGCGGCCACCCGCAGCTCGGTGGCGGGGTCGTTGCCAAGCCGCTCGGTGAGCGCGGCCAGGATCTCCTCGGCGTCGCGCCCGGCGGCCGAGATGAGGAACACGTACCCGAAGCGGGCCTCGTACTCGGCGTTGCCGCGGGCCAGCCGGTCCTGGACCTCCGGGCCGGCGCCGCCCACGCCGGCCTGCTCCTGCCGCGACCAGTCGGCCGAGGCGCCGCCACCCTCGCCGATGCGCGGGTGGGCCGCGAACGCCTCCAGCCAGTCCTCGGGGCCCAGGCCCAGCCACACCTCGTCGGCGGCCCGCTGGAGGGCGGCCAGGTCGGCATAGGGGCGGCCGGCGGCCACCTCCTTGGCCCAGCGCCGCGAGTGGCAGACGGCCAGCAGCTCGCTCGCCGCCTCCTCGTCGGACAGCCGGTTGAACCACTCCAGTCGGGTCAGCCCGCTCACCTCGCATCCTCTGGCCACAGCCGGCGGGCCCGGCAGGCCAGGTCCCGGCGCAGCGCGTCCATGTCGGCGCCGAGCAGCCTACCGTCGCGGACCACGTACTCGCCCTCCACCAGCACGTGCCGGGCGTACCGCTCCGGCCCCAGCACCAGCCCGGCCAGCGGGTCGAGCACGTCGGCCAGGTCGTCGCCCGGCCACACGACCACGTCGGCCCGGTAGCCGGGCTCGAGGCGGCCGATGTCGTCGCGGCCCAGGCAGCGGGCCCCGCCCTCGGTGGCCAGGGCCAGGGCGTCGGCCGGCAGGAAGGTGGTCGAGCTGAGGTCGCGCTGGCGGGCCAGGAACAGGGCCATGCGCAGCTCGGGGAACAGCCCGCCGATCTCGTTGCTGGCCACCCCGTCCACGCCCAGCCCGACCGGGGCGCCGGCCGCGGTCAGGTCGACCACCCGGGCGATGCCCGACCCGAGCCGGCAGTTGCTGGAGGGGCAGTGGGCGATCCCGGTGCCGGTCTCGCCCAGACGCCGGACCTCGGCGTCGTCGAAGTGGATCCCGTGGGCCACCCAGACGTCGGGGGCGATCCAGCCGATGTCGTCCAGGACCTGCATGGGCCGGCGGCCGAACCGCTCCAGGCAGTCGCGCTCCTCGTCCAGGGTCTCGGCCAGGTGGGTGTGCAGGCGCAGCCCCAGGCGCCGGGCCAGCTCGGCCGAGGAGGTCATCAGCTCGGGCGTGACCGTGAACGGGCTGCAGGGGGCGACCGTGACCACGATGCGGTCGCCGTCGTGCAGCCGGTCGTGGACCGCCTGGGTCGAGGCCAGGATGGCGTCCAGGTCCTCCACCACCGAGTCCGGCGGCAGGCCGCCCTTGCGCTGGCCCAGGTCCATCGACCCGCGGGCGATGTGGGCCCGGATGCCGATGGTGCGGGCGGCCGAGGCGATGGCGTCGAACACCGAGTCGTCGCCGCCCGGGACCAGGTAGTGGTGGTCGGCGGCGGTGGTGCAGCCGGTCAGGGCGAGCTCGCCCATGGCCACCCCCGAGGCCGTCTCCACGTCCTCGGGGGTCAGCCTGGCCCACACCGGGTACAGCGTGGTCAGCCAGCCGAACAGGGTGCAGTCGAAGGCCCAGCCGCGGGTCATCCACTGGAAGAAGTGGTGGTGGGTGTTGACCAGCCCGGCGGTGACGATGTCGCCGTCGACCCGCACGACCGCGTCGCCGGGCTCGGAGGCCACCGACCCCACGGCCGCGATCCGGCCGCCCTCGATGGCAACGTCCCCCGGCCAGCGGGCCCCCCGCAGCACGAGCCTCGTCATCGGCGCCTCACGACACCGGCTGGTCGACCGGCTCCTCGACGATGTCGAGCAGGCGCAGGTTGGCGATCTTGGCGATCTCGACCAGCGCGGTCGCCTGCTCGGCGGCGGGGGAGTTCTGCAGCCGGGCGTTGCCCGCCTTGAGGATCGTCTCCTTGGTGTTCTCACGCACGGCCACCACCAGCGGGAAGCCGAACTTCTCCCGGTAGGCGTGGTTGAGGGTGTCGAAGGAGGTGTACTCGTCGCTGTTGAGCCGGTCCAGGCCGGCGATCGCCTGGTCGACCACCGACTGGGCGGCCAGCCCGCCCTCGCGGGTGGCCGCGCCGGCCAGGTCCGGGTACTGCTGGATGAGCTCCAGCTGGCGCTCGGCCGGGGCGTCGAACAGGACGTCGTGGAAGGCCTTGCGCAGGTCGTAGACGTCCTCGAAGGGCCGGGCCTCGTAGGCCTGCTCGGCGATCCAGGGCGGCCCCTGGAACAGGCCGCCGAAGGTGTCCACGAACTCGTCCCGGTCCATCTGGTTGACCTGGTCGATGGTGAAGACCTCGTCGCGCTGGGGCACCGGCAGCACCTTGGTGACCAGGTTGCTCTTGCCGCCCCAGACGTTGAAGACCAGGTTGAGCACGATGGCGCTGATGCTGCCCAGGGTGATGCCGCTGGAGATGATGGTCTGCACCGACTCGGGGAAGTGGGCCACGATCGACGGGTAGACGGTCGGCATCATGGCGAAGCCGAGGCTGACGGCCAGGATGATCACGTTGCGCTCGTCGTGGAAGTCGACCCGGCGCAGGGTCTGGATGCCGATCACGGCCACGGTGCCGAACAGCGCGAACCCGGCCCCGCCGAGCACCGGCGGCGGGATCGCCGCGACCGCGGCGCCGACCTTGGGGATGACGCCGATGATCATCATGAACAGGCCGGCGGTCGCCACCACCCAGCGGCTCTTGACCTTGGTCAGCCGCACCAGCCCGACGTTCTCGGCGAAGCAGGTGTAGGGGAACGAGTTGAGGATGCCGCCCAGCGTGGTGGCCAGGCCGTCGGCCCGCAGCGCCCTGGCCACGTCCTCCTTGTCGATCGGCTTGCCCACGATCTCGCCGGCGGCGAACACGTCGCCGGTGGTCTCGACCATGGTGATCAGCATCACGATGACCATCGAGATGACCGCGGCCGCCGAGAAGGTGGGGGCGCCGAAGTGGAAGGGGGTGGTGACCCCGAGCACGTCGGCGCCGCCGACCCGGCTGAAGTCGGTGAAGTCGAAGATCCAGCCGGCCAGCGTGCCCACCAGCAGCCCGATGAGCACCGCGATGGTGGCCACGAAGCCGCTGAACAGCCGGTAGATGCAGAGGATGACCAGCAGGGTGAAGCCGGCCAGGGCCAGGTTGCGCAGCGCCCCGAAGGTGGGCGGGTCGGTGAACATGCTGGCCCCGCCGCCGCCGACGTCCAGGGCGGCGACCGACAGCAGGACGATGCCGATGATGGTGATGACCGTCCCGGTGACCACCGGCGGGAACAGCCGGATCAGCCGGGCGAAGAAGGGGGCGACCAGGAAGGCGAAGATCCCGGCCACGATGACGGCGCCGTAGATCGCCCGCAGGCCGGGGACACCGCCGCCCTCGGCCAGGCCGATCGAGATCATCGGCGAGACCGCGGCGAAGGTGACGCCCTGCAGCAGCGGCATCCGCACGCCGATCTTCCAGAACCCGACCGATTGGATGATGGAGGCGATGCCGCAGGTGAACAGGTCGGCGTTGATCAGGTAGGCGAGCTGCTCGGGGGTCAGCTTGATGGAGCTGGCCAGCAGGATGGGCACGATGACGGCGCCGGCGTAGAAGGCCAGCACGTGCTGGAACCCGTAGATGGCCAGCTTGGGCGGGGGGAGGACCTCGTCCCACGGGGCGACGGCGCCCCGGCCGGAGGCCTGCTGGTCTCGCTCGTCTGTCCTGGCCATGGTGCTGCACCAGCCTTTCTGCCGCGCCGTCTGCCGCGCCGCTGGGTCTCAGGCCTGGCCGGCCGTGGGTGATCGGGAGCCGCCGCGCCCGGACAGGTCCTCGATCAGGGTCAGGATGGCGCTGTGGTCCAGACCGCCCCGGCCGAGGCTGCGCAGCGAGACCAGCATCTGGGCGACCAGCGCGGTCACCGGGATGGCCACCCCGGCGTCGCGGGCCGCGGCCTGGATGATCTGCATGTCCTTGTGGTGCAGGTCGATCCGGAAGCCCGGGTCGAAGCGGCGGGCCAGCATGCCGGCGGCCTTGCGCTCCAGGATCTGGTTGCCGGCCAGCCCCCCGGCCAGCACCTCGATCGCCGGCTGCATGTCGACCTGGTGGGCCTCCAGCAGCACGATGGCCTCCGAGACCAGCTCGATGACCCCGGCCACGATCAGCTGGTTGGCCGCCTTCACGGTCTGGCCGGAGCCGACGGGCCCGACGTGCACGATCGTCCGGCCCAGTGACTCCAGCACCGGGCGGGCGGCCTCGAAGTCCTCGGGGCTGCCGCCGACCATGATCGAGAGGGTGGCCTCCTCGGCCCCGACCTGGCCGCCGCTCACCGGGGCGTCCAGGAACCGCACGCCGCGGGCGGCCGCGGCCGCGGCCACCTTGCGGGCCGTGTCGGGCCGGATGGTGCTCATGTCGATCAGCAGCACGCCCTCGCGCGCCGCCTCCAGGACACCCTGCTGACCGAGGACCACCGCCTCGACGTCGGGGGAGTCGGGGACCATGGTGATCACGATGTCGGCGCCCTCGGCCACCTCGGCCGCCGAGGCGCCGGCCTTGGCGCCCGCCTCGACCAGGGCCCGGACCGGGTCCGGGGAGCGGTTGTGGACGGTGACCTCGTGGCCGGCCCGGACCAGGTGCTCGGCCATGGGCTGGCCCATCACGCCGAGGCCGATGAACCCGATCCTCGCCATCGACGACCTCCTCGTACGCCGGCTCGGATCTTTCCGTGATGCGGTAAGACTTATTCGCTATGTGGGTGGACGGTATCGCGAGCGGCACCGGCAGTCAAGCCTTGGGAGGCCCCGGATCGCCTGGTCCAGGCGCCGATCGCGGCCCGGTCGAGCCCGGTGCGGTCGGTGACCTCGGCCTCGGTCAGGGCCCCGCAGTCGAGGCCCCTGGCCACGAACCCGGCCAGCGCCTGGGCGGTGGCCGGCTCGTCCAGGACCCCGCCCCCGGTCCGCTCGAGGTAGGCCCGAAGCCGGGCCGCGGCCGCCGGCAGCCCCTCGCGGAAGAAGGCGTAGGTGGCCAGGTAGCGGGTGGGCAACTGGGCCGGGTGCATGTCCCAGCCCTGCCAGTAGCCGCGCTCCAGCGAGCGCCGGACCAGGCGGGCGTGCAGCCGCCAGGCGGCGTGCACGGCCGCGCTGTCGCCCACCGGGAGCACGTTGGTGGACCCGTCCGACAGCCGCACCCCGGTGCCGGCCGCCGCCACCTGCATGACCGCCTTGGCGTGGTCGGCCGCCGGGTGCTCCATGCTCTGGTAGGCGGCGGCGATCCCGCAGGCCGCGCTGTAGTCGTAGGTGCCGTAGTGCAGGCCCGAGCAGCGGCCGCCGGCCGCCTGGATCATCCGGGCCACGGTGGCGGTCCCGTCGGCGCCCAGGATCGCCTGGGGGGTCTCGACCTGGATCTCGAAGCGCAGCCGTCCCCGGGGCAGGCCGTGGGCCTCCTCCAGCCGCCCGCAGACCATGACCATGGCCTCGACCTGGCGCACGTCGGTCACCTTGGGCAGGGTGACCACGAAGCCGTCGGGCAGCGCGGCCTCCTCCAGCAGCGCGCTCAGGAACAGGTCCAGGGTCCGCAGCCCGCGGCGCCGGGTCGCCGCCTCCAGGCACTTGATGCGCAGGCCGGCATAGGGCGGGGCGGCGGCCCCGGCCAGGGCGCCGGCCAGGGCCCTGGCCGCGCCCTGAGCGTGGGCGTCCTCCTCGGCGGGCGGCCGCGGCCCGTAGCCGTCCTCGAAGTCGAGCCGGAGGTCCTCGACCGGCTCGCGCTCCAGCTTGGCCAGCACGCCGGGCAGCACCTGGTCGACCAGGGCCTGGTCGACCCCGGTGGCCCCGGCCAGGGCGGCCGCGGAGCCGGCGTGCTCCTCCAGGGCGGCCAGGGCGCGCGCCCCCCACTCGGCCGGCAACCCGGCGGCCATCTGGTCGGCCGGGACGTAGACGGTGTGCACCGGCTGCCTGGCCCCGCTGTCGCCCGGGTAGCGGGCGGCCAGCTCGGCGTCGGCCGGGGCCAGCCGCCGGTCGAGGTCGTCGAGGACGTCGGCGCCCAGCCGCGGGACCGCTGTGGTCACCGGACTCCTCCCCTCGCGCCGGGGCGGCACCACGGCGAAGCTGTTCGGAGCCTACGTTCCACTCTGCGGGATCACGGTATCGTGTCCGGCGGCCTGAAGCGAGGGGCGGGCGTCGTAGTCGCGCAGGGCCGGCACCAGCAGGGCCAGGCTGACCAGGGCGGCGGCCAGCAGGCCGCCCCCGACCCAGGCGGCGGTGACCCCGAAGGCGGCCGCGGCCGCCCCGGCCCGCAGGTCGCCGAGGCGGGGCCCGCCGGCAACGACCACGATGAACACCCCCTGCATGCGCCCGCGCATCTCGTCGGGGGCGTAGGTCTGGAGGATGGTCTGGCGGTACACGGCCGAGACCAGGTCGGCCGCGCCGGCCACGGCCAGCAGCAGCACGATCGCCCACAGCGACCCGGCCAGCCCGGCCGCGGCCACGGCCAGCCCCCAGGCGACCACGGCGGCGACCAGGGCCACGCCCTGGCGCCGGACCCGCCCGACCCAGCCGGAGGACAGGCCGGCCAGGACCGCCCCGGCGGCGATGGCCGCGTACAGCCAGCCCACCGTGCCCCGGCCGCCCAGCTGCTCGGCGGTCTCGGGGAACAGGGCCCGGGGCATGGCCAGCACCATGGCCACGATGTCGACGGCGAACGACAGCAGCAGCACCGGCCGGGTGGCGATGAAGGCCAGCCCGTCGACCACCGACCGCAGCCCCGGGGCGGTGGCCGGCCCGGTCGGGGGGAGCGCCGGGAGCCGCAGGGCGGCGTACAGGGCGATGGTGAACACGGTGAGGTCGGCGGCGTAGGCGGCGGCGAACGACCACCGGGCCAGGATCAGCCCGGCCAGCAGCGGCCCCAGCACCATACCGAGGTTCGCGGCCGTGAACGACAGCGTGTTGGCCGCCGGCACCAGCGACGCCGGCAGCACCCGGGGCACGATCGCCCCCCGGGTCGAGGAGGCGACCGCGAACCCCGCCGCCTGGACGGCCACCAGCCCGAGCAGCAGCGGCAGGCTGGCCAGGTCGAGCAGCGCCGCCGCCAGCAGCGCCCCGGTGCACCCCCACAGGGTCAGCGACGACCCCAGCAGCAGCCGCCGCCGGTCGACGGCGTCGGCCACCGCCCCGCCCCAGAGCCCGAACAGCACCAGCGGGACCAGCCCGACCAGCCCCAGCATCCCCACCCAGAACGAGGAACCGCTCAGCTCGTACACCTGCACCGGCACCGCCACCGCGGTCAGCTGGAAGCCGACGAACCCCAGCGAGTTCCCCAGCCACAGCCGCCGGAAGGCGGCATGCCGCAGCGGCTCGACGTCGATCGCGGCCCGCCGCAGCCGTCGCAGTGGCGTCATCACCCCCAAGCATAGGGGCGTGGCAGGGCGGCTCAGCCCTTGAGGAAGGCGAGGAGGTGGTTGGCGACCTCCTCGGGCTGCTCCTCGGGGAGGAAGTGGCCGCAGGCGGGGATCGGCTGGCCGCGGACGTCGTCGGCGTAGCGGCGCCAGATGTCGAGCACCGGGAGGCGGCTGGGGAGGCCGGTCTCGCCCCACAGGGCCAGCACGGGCATCTGCAGGCGCTGGCCGGCGGCGGCGCTCGCCTCGTCGGCCTCCATGTCGTCGGGGAAGGTGGCCCGGTAGTCGTCGAAGCCGGCCCGCAGGGCCGCCGGGGCCGAGAAGGCCCGGACGTAGGTGGGGACGGCCTCCTCGACCGCCGGGCGGTTGGCCGTCCACCGTTCGAAGAACCAGCGCAGGTAGGCCTCGATGTTCGGGCCCACCAACAGCTCGGGCAGGTCGGGCTGGAGGTGGAACAGCCAGTGCCAGTAGCCGCGGGCGACGCCGGCGTCGGGCCGGGTGAACATCTCCCGGGTGGGGACCACGTCGAGCACGGCCAGGCGCTCGACCTCCTCGGGATGGTCGAGGGCCAGGCGGTGGGCGACCCGGGCCCCGCGGTCGTGGCCGGCCAGCAGGGCGATCCGCCGGTGGCCGAGGTGGCCGGCCAGGGCCCGGACGTCGGCGGCCATGGTCCGCTTGTCGTAGCCGGAGGGCGGCTTGTCGGAGAGGCCGTAGCCGCGCAGGTCGGGGGCGAGCACCGTGTGCCCGGCGGCCAGGGCGCCGACCACCTTGCGCCAGCAGTACCAGGTCTGGGGCCAGCCGTGGAGCAGCACCACCAGCGGCCCCTCGCCCTCGACCACGTAGTGCAGCCGTACGCCGTTGACCTGCGCGGTGCTCTCCACGGCGGGATTATCCCGCCCCGCGCCCCCGGGCAAAGCAACCCGATTTCCCAACCATCGTGAGAGATTGGCTACTTGTTCGTTTCTGCGATGTATCGAACGATCGAACGGTCATGGCACCTCCCCCGTCGAGCCAGGACGAGGTGATGCGTCGATGCAGGCAGTACGGCTGCACAAGTACAACCAACAGCCATCGGTGGACGAGATCGAGGACCCGAAGGTCGAAGGCCCGCTCGATGTGATCGTCAGGATCGGCGGGGCCGGGCTGTGCCGGACCGACCTCCACCTCATGCTGGGCCAATGGCACGAGCTGGACGCCGACGCGCCGTTGCCCTACACCCTCGGCCACGAGAACGCCGGCTGGGTGGAGGAGGTCGGCTCGGCCGTCACCCACGTCGCCCCCGGGGACACGGTCATCCTCCATCCCCTGGCGACCTGCGGCTTCTGCCGTTACTGCCGGGCCGGCGACGACATGCACTGCACGAGCGCCTTCTTCCCCGGCCTCAACGCCGACGGCGGCATGGCCACCTACCTCAAGACCGGGGCCCGGGCCGTGCTCAAGATCGACCCCAAGCTCCAGCCGGCCGACGTGGCCGCCCTGGCCGACGCCGGCCTGACCGCCTACCACGCCGTCCGCAAGGCCCTGCCCCTGCTGTACCCGGGCACCACCTGCGTGCTCATCGGTGCCGGCGGCCTCGGCCACATCGGCATCCAGACGCTCAGGGCGCTCAGCGCCACCACCATCGTCGTGGTCGACCGCAACCCCGAGGCCCTCGAGGTCGCCCAGGAGATTGGGGCCGACCACGGCGTGGTCGCCGACGGCAGCCAGGTCGACAAGGTCAAGGAGCTCACCGGTGGCGACGGCGCCGAGGTGGTGCTCGACTTCGTCGGCGAGACGGGCGCCGAGAAGGACGCCTGGGCGATGACCAGACGGGCCGGGGAGCACTTCGTGATCGGCTACGGTGGCATGGTCGAGGTCCCGACCATCGAGATCATCTCCACCGAGCGCAACATCACCGGCAACATCGTCGGCACCTACAACGACCTGGCCGAGCTGATGGTCCTGGCCGCCCAGGGCAAGGTGACCCTCCACACCAAGCAATACCCGCTGGAGGCGGTCAACGACGCCATGACCGACCTCGACGAGGGCCGGCTGCCCGGAGCCCGGGCCATCCTCATCCCCAGCTAGCGGCCCGAGTCCCGAGCAGCACGCCAGGAAGGGAGCGCCAGATGAAGGACGGCACGTTCGTACTCGACGCCCACACCGGCTACTGGGACGCCAGCGCGGAGAACTGCAAGAACCGCTTCGGCGACGCGTTCATCGAGACCTTCTACGCCTTCCACACCGGCCTGAACCCGCCCGACCAGCAGTGGACCATGGACTACGAGCGGGAGTTCCGGAAGGTCGACCCCGACTGGTACCTGGAGCAGATGTTCGTCAAGGGCGGCGCCGACATGTCGGTGCTGTCCACCCAGGTCCTGATGGACTTCTACCACACCGGGTTCGTCAACCCGGAGCGCAACGCCCAGCTGGCGGCCAGGGCGCCCGATCGCATCATCCCGCTGGGCGGGGTCGACCCCCGGATGCCCAACGCCGTCGAGGAGGTCGAGCGGCAGATCAGCGAGCTCGGCATGCGGGGCTTCAAGTGGTACACGGCCGAGTGGAGGGGCGAGTCGCGGGGCTGGAAGGCCAACGACCCCATGGTCTACCCCTGCTACGAGAAGGCCCTCGAGCTGGGCGTCACCAACCACTTCTTCCACAAGGGCCCGGCGGTGGAGCCGCTGTCGATGGAGAAGTTCGACGTCCGTGACATCGACGAGCCGGCCTGGCTGTACCCGGAGATGAACCTGGTCATCGACCACTGCGGCGCGCCGCGGGTCGACGAGTTCTGCTGGATCGCGACCCGCTGCCCGAACGTGTACGCCGGCCTGGCGGTGGTGCTCGCCTTCATCCACAACCGGCCGCGCTGGTTCGCCGAGGTGATGGCGAACCTGCTGTTCTGGCTGGGGCCCGACCGGATCGTCTACGGCAGCGACTTCCCGATCTGGTACCCGCACTGGCAGCTCGACGAGTTCCTGGCCTTCGAGCTGCCCGAGGACCTCAAGCAGGAGTACGGCGTCGACCTCACCCCGGAGATCAAGCAGCAGATCGTCGGGGGGAACATCGCCCGCCTGTACGGCATCGACGTGCCGGCCAAGCTCGAGGCGATCAAGGACGACGAGTTCTCCCGCCGGCGCAGCGAGTTCCTGGCCGGCCAGCCGGCGGTCCAGCCGGCCGGCGCCCCGGGCACCGGGCAGCCGGCGGTCGACACCGGCGTGGCCGGGACCGAGTCCCGGTGACCCAGGTCGATCCGGAGGGGTCCGGGGAACCCCAGAGGGGTGCCCCGGTGGATCGGGAGCGGGTGCGCCGGGTCGCCGGGTCGGTCAAGGACCCCGAGGTCCGGACCTCGATCGCCGAGCTGGGGCTGCTGGACGAGGTCGAGGTGGACGGCGGGCGGGTCACCGTCCGCTTCCACCTGACCTCGCCGCTCTGCCCGGCCAAGTTCGCCGGCGCCATCGGCCAGCAGATCCGCCGCCGGGTGGCCAAGCTGCCGGGGGTCGAGGCGGTCGAGGTGGTGCTCACCGACCACTTCATGGCCGAGGCGCTGCACCGGCTCATCAACGAGGGCGACCGCTTCGCCGAGACCCGCGGGGTGATGCGGCGTTGAACGACCCGGCGTCCGCCCTGGCCGGGCGGCGCGAGCGGTCCCTGCTGGGGCTGCCGAGCGTCGCCCGCATGGCCGCCGTCCTGGCCGAGCGCTGCCGCGAGCCGTCCTGGATCCGGACGCTGGTGGCCAGCCTCGACCGCTTCCGCCAGCTCACCGGGCACGACGACCTGGAGGCCCTGCTGGCCGCGGCGCGGGCCGACCCCCAGGTGGCCGAACGCTCCCTGGTGGCGTTCGCCCGCGCCCTGGACGGCCAGCCCGACGCCGCCGTGGCCGGCCTGGCCATGGGGGCCAAGGTCTGGTTCCGGCTGAACGGGGTGCCGGTCGCCTGGCGGCCCCTGCCGGCGGCGGTCGCGGCCCGGCGCATCCCCGAGGCCGGGCTGGCCGACCCGGCCGAGCGGCTGCTGGTGCTGGCCCTGATCGGCAGCGGCCTGCACCTGGCCGAGCTGCTGCGGGTTCGCGTCGGCGACCTCGGGTCGCTGGACGCCGACGGCCGGCTGCTCCCCGACCCCCGGGCCGAGCCGCTGGCCGTCCGCTATGAGCAGCGTCGCGGCCGGTCGGCCGAGCGCGTCACCTTCCTGACCTTCGCGGCCAGGGCGGCGGTCCTCGAGCACCTGGAGCGAAGGCGCCGGGACGGGCTCGACACCGGGCCGGAGGCGCCCCTGGTGGCCGGGGCCGACGGCCGGCCGGTCGGCCGGGCCGAGGTCGCCCGGGCCCGGCGGCGCAGCAACGCCATCATCCGCGCCGGCAGCAACCTCAACGTCGACCTGTGCCGCAAGACCGGGGAGTTCTTCCGCGAGTGGGGAGAGCCCGGCTCCCGGTTCATCCCCGTGGCCCCGAGCGGGACCAGCGTGAGCGGCGGCGGTCTGGAGGAGGACCGGGACGTGGGCGCGGCCGGCGCCGCGACGTTCTGACCTGGGCCGGCGGCGTGGGTGCTCCAGAGCTCGCCCGCAACATCACCCTGCTGGGCCACACCGACCAGGGCGGGCGCGGCGACGGGGTCCAGGTCATGGTGGGCGGCGGCCACGCCTACGTCGGCCACATGTTCAGCAACGGCGTGACCGTCCTCGACGTCCGCGACCCCCGCCGGCCCGCGCCGGTCGCCTACCTGCCGGCGGCCCCGGGCACCTGGAACCTGCACCTGCAGCTCGCCGACGGGCTGCTGCTGGTGGTCAACGCCGTCAACCTGTTCGCGGCGGAGGCCTTCGCCGACGAGTCGGCCTACTACGGCCGCTCGGTCGGGGAGGTACTGGCCGCCAGCCCGCCGCCCACCTACCGGGCCGGCATGCAGGTGTACGACCTGGCCGACCCGGCCGCCCCCCGCGAGATCGGGTTCCTGCCGGTGGACGGCTTCGGGCTGCACCGCATCTGGTACGTGGGCGGCCGCTGGGCCTACGCCTCGGCGCTGCTGCGCGGGTTCAGCGACTACGTGCTCGTCAGCATCGACCTGGCCGACCCGGCCCGGCCCGAGATCGCCGGCCGCTGGTGGCTGCCCGGGATGCACCTGGACGCCGGCGAGCGGCCCGACTGGCCGGCCGAGCGCCGCTACGCGCTGCACCACGCGATCGTCGCCGACGGGCTCGCCTACGGCTCCTGGCG